>Ga0316217_10007579_pt1 | contig 10302 bp, 9 predicted proteins | sample 1anoAmetaG_FD_203633 | JGI IMG/M metagenome (GOLD analysis project Ga0316217, IMG submission 203633) | Freshwater microbial communities from Trout Bog Lake, Wisconsin, USA - 1anoA | ecosystem: Environmental > Aquatic > Freshwater > Lake > Hypolimnion/Profundal zone | place: USA: Wisconsin... | reverse complement strand
TTACTTAAAGCGAAGGGAATGATGCTGGCGCTTGGGGCAAATGTTTGAATCAGGATGAAAAGCGGATTTACACTTAAAAGGCAGGATGACAGCTCAATTTTATTTTTATTTTTATCCGACTCATTATATTTTATCAACCAATAACCCCGCATTGCCATTATGAAGAAAAATTTACTTGCTGCTTTGTTATTTGCTGCTACAATTATCTTACAGGCAAAGTCAAATGGTGATTTAGCCTTTAGTCAAAATCACACGCCGCTTTCTTTTATTGAAAACAAAGGCCAGGTTACGGACCAGAACCTGCAGGTGCGAAACGATATTCAGTTCAGACTGGCTGCTTCACCGGGGCTTAATATTTTTATCGGTAACGGGGCTATCCGTTACCAGTTTAGCAGGATGACGGGTGCAAAGGCGAATGGATTTGATTGCAACATGTGGCGAATGGATGTTGAATTAATCGGCGCTAACAAAAACGCCCGGGCGATTACCAGTGAAAAATGCGATTATTTTGAAAGTCACTCCATCAGTGGCGTAAGCGCCACCGCACATTGCTATAACCGCATTACCTACAAAAATATATATCCGCATATCGACTGGGTTTTGTACATCGGTAGCGGACAACTGGAGCATGAGTTTGTAGTTAACCCGGGTGGTAAGGTCAGCGATATTCAGTTGAAATACGGCGGCACGGATAATCTAACAATAAATGCAGACGGAAGCCTAACTGCTCAAACCCCACAGGGTGTTATTATCGAGCGGGCGCCCAAATCATTTCAACATGATGGCAAGCCTGTGGCAAGCAGTTTTAGGCTACATGGCAATACGCTTTCGTTTGAAACCGGTAAACATAAAGGGGCTTTAGTAATTGATCCTACTTTAATTTGGGCTACTTTTTACGGGGGCAACAATACAGATGTGGCTACTGCAGTTGCCACTAAGGGAACCGGAACTATTTACGTAACCGGTTTTACCTATAGCACTTCGGCTATCGCTACTTCTGGCGCTTATCAAACCACTTTGGGCGGTAACTACGACGCCTTTTTAGCCCGGTTTAACAGCACCGGTCAGTTGCAATGGGCAACTTACTATGGCGGAACGGAAAATGACCAGGCTTATGGCATAGCGGCCGATGATTCGGGCTATGTTTATATAGCCGGCACCACAGCAAGTACTAGTGCTATTGCTACTGCCAATGCCTATCAAACTTCCTTGGACGGCGGCGGCGATGCATTCCTCGCAAAATTTAATAATGCCGGTAACATTGAGTGGGCTACCTATTATGGCGGCAGTAATTATGATTTCGGAAATGGAGTTTCGGTTGATTTTGCCGGTAATGTTTACCTGGTGGGTAACACCCGCAGTACCGATGGCATTGCTACAAGCGGTGCCTATCAGACGTCAGCGGGAGGGGGCTCAGATGCATTTGTGGTTAAATTCAACAGTCAGGGCGCGCGTCAGTGGGGTTCTTATTTCGGAGGGCCCGGCGCCGATGACGGCAACGGGGTTTCGGCGGACAGTTTAGGTAATGTGTATGTTACCGGTGCGGCAACCAGTCAAAACCTGGCCAGCAATGGTGCCTATCAAACTACCAATGGCGGAGGAACCGATGACGCCTTTTTGGCTAATTTCAACACCACCGGTGGTTTGCAGTGGGCTACTTATTTTGGCGGCTCCGGTTACGATCTTGGCCAGGGAGTGGCCGCAGATTATAGCGGCAACGTTTATATAGCGGGATATACTTCAAGCACCTCGGATGTAGCAAGTAGCGGAGCGTATCAAACCTCCATGGCCGGTATTAATGACGCTTTTATCGCTAAATTCAGCAGTACCGGTTCAGCCTTGTGGGCTACCTATTATGGTGGCACCGGGGCTGATTTATGTACCGCGGTAACTGCTGACAGGGCCGGCAATGTTTATATTACCGGTAACACTACCAGCACTTCAGGCATTGCTACAAATGATGCCTCGCAAACCGTTTTCGGTGGAAGCAGCGATGTGTTTTACGCTCAGTTTAGCAGCACCGGCAGCCAGGTATGGGCTACGTACCTGGGCGGTAGCGGGGGCGATGGCGGAAACGGAGTTTCAGTTGATCGGAGCGGGAATGTTTATGTAGCCGGGTATACGCACAGCGCAACCGGTCTTGCTTCAGGGGCTGTGTATCAAACTACCATCGGCGATACCGCTTTTGGCGATGGCTTTTTGGCCAAGTTTGGCGTACCGGGTACCGGCATTGAAAACGTAACTGCTACTTATGAGGCCAGCTTATTTCCGAATCCTAACAATGGAGATTTTATTTTGCAGTTTAGTGATAATGAAACCAGAGAAGTTGAAATAACCGATGCTTTGGGACGCGTTGTAATGCCATTTACTAAAGTTGAACATCAGCACCAGTTTAGCTTTGATGCGTTGTCTGCAGGTATTTACATTATGCAGATACACCAAAATAACGAGGTAAAGAGTTTGAAGTTTAGCGTTGTGAAATAAACAGGCGTTCAAATTTTAATCTGAATTTGGGAGCAAGGTTGCGATTTTACTTATGCAGTTTGAGTTGCTTACTGGCAGTTTGGTTAACCGGATTGACGGGCTGTAAAAATGGAAATACGGAAACCGGAAATGCAGTTTCTTTACCAGCTGCCACCTATAGCTTAAGTGATGAGCCAGGTGAAACAGTAGTAAAATGCCTTGACTGGTATTTGAAAAATGTTGACCGGTTAAATACTTTATGGTGCGCCACCACTACTCCCAACCCTTGTGATACCGCCGAAATGGCCCAGGTATACCCTCATAGCATTACCGATTCGGCAACCATTGACAGCATAGGCAGGCATACTTTTTACAAGGTTAATTATGCGGGCCTTGAAAATTTTCTGGCACCATTTAAGCGCTCTGGATATTACTCCGATGTTTTTCTGAATAATATTAGAAATGATTTTAAGCGCATCGACGAAAACTGGAAGAAAGAGCCCGAATATGTAATAGGTGGCCCCGGTGAGTTGGAGTATGATGTAATGGCGTTTGGCGACATGTTTTACCGAGATTCCGTAAACCTGAAAAAAGGCAAAATACTGGAGTTAAAACAAACCGGTGACAAGGTTGACCTTACTCACCAATTTCCTCCACCTAATAATTTTGTTGTTTTAAGTTTTAAGCTGTCGAAGAACAATAACGTTTGGCAGGTAGATTCATCATATACAGATAGGCGCTTTGATATCGAGCGGAAGCAGTAAAAACCTACAATAAACATCGTGAGATTTCCTAACTTAGCCATATCAAAATAAAACGAAAACCATGACCAAAGCTGAAGCAGGCAAAACCGCTGAAGAAATTATAGAGATATTCAGAAAGAAAGGTGGTGAGGATTATGCCGGTGAAGAGATTACCCAGTTGGAGCACGCCTGCCAGGCGGCCCAATTGGCCGAACAACAGGGATTTGATGATGAAGTTATACTGGCCGCCTTTTTGCATGATTTGGGTCACCTTTTATCGGACGATGAAGAAGATGATATGGATGGTTTTGGCGTTCGTAACCACGAGGCCGTAGGCGCGGATTTTTTGAAACAGCGCGGATTTTCGGATAAGATTGCGACTTTGGTAAAATCGCACGTAGAAGCAAAAAGATATTTGTGTTTTGCCAACCAGCGCTATTATGATAATCTGTCGCAAGCCAGCAAAATGACTTTGGCCTACCAGGGCGGCCCTATGAATGCAACCGAAGCGGCAGCCTTTGAACAAAATCCGCTTAAAACCTTAATTATAAGAATGCGCACCTGGGACGAGGAAGCCAAGGTTACCAATGTACCCGTGCCCGGTTTACAAGTGTACAGAGAAATGATGATTAAGCATTTAACCAGATAAATTTTTTTAATAGCCTTTTACCCGTTTACCTTTGCTCTTAGGCGCAGGCATAATGTACATAAAGTCGAGCGTAAGGTCATTGTTGTATTCGCCCAGCAAACGGGTAATGCCTGCCAGGTTGGGCCCACGAACACGGGTAATGGAGTACGAAAATTTTCCGCCGATAGCGTAGTTTTTATGAATGATAAAATACAGGCTACCGAAAGCGCTTAAATCGAACCGGTGAGGAAGCCCTTCGGGTGGTGCGCTGGTAACATTATCACCGGCTTCATCAAATTGCTTAAAGCGTACCAAAACGCCGGGTGCCAGGCCAAAGTTCAGCAACATCAACTGCTTGTTTTTTACTGTTATGGCATCAATATTTAATGCAATGGGCACCTGCAGATAATCGAATTGAACCTGGTAAAGCTGTCGGCTGGTGAGGTAAGTGGTGCTAAGCGCCGCTGATGAATCATTCTTAAAAGTTTCTTTGGCGCCCTTCATGCTATAATCAAACGCCACGCTCAGGGCTAAAACGGGGTGAAGTTTGATCATAGTACCCAATCCGAATTCAGCGCCCAAATAGTTATAGCCGGAGTAACCATCACCATCCACCTGGCAGGCATTCAGGCCGGCGTGAAAAAGTAGTTTAAATAAGCCATCTTTTTTCCAGTCTTCGTTAACCGGTTTAGGCTCTGGTTTTGGTTTTACTATTCGTTTATGCTGCTGGGCTTCTTCCTCGGCCTCTTCATCCGACGGATATTTTGTATCAGCAGGAGTGGTTGTGGTAGTAGTATCGGCATTCTTCTTTTTAGGATGCATATCGAAAATAATGGCACCGTTTTTAAACTCCTGGGCCCTGATAAGCACAGGGATTAAAAATAACAGTAAGACTATTTGCTTTTTCATTATTCCGGACTTAGAAACACATTATATTATTTCTTTTTCTTAACAGTGCTTAGCAGGTAACCCACTTCAAAGGTAAGCACATTATTATACTCCCCATTAAACCGGTTAATACCTAAGTCTCCTCTTATTTTTGTAAGTGAATAAGAAAACTTAACTCCGAACGTAACTTTCTTCCACGCAATAAAATGCAGGGCGGCTACCCCTTCCAAATCAAAAAGCCGTGGCGTTCCGAAAGGGGGATTCGATGTAACATTGTCGCCGTTTTCATCAAATTCCTTATATCGTACCATAACACCCGGCTGCAAACCAATACCGAACATTATGAGGTTTTTGTCAAGCACATTTAACATAACCGGCACCTCTATATAATCCCACTGCACCTGGTATCGCGATAAAGTGGGTGCATTGGGGTTGTTAACCAGGTGCTCGCGTGCGCCTTTCATGCTATAGTCAAGCGACATGCTAAATGACAAATACTTATGAAACCTAACCATGGCGCCTACGCCGCCATCAAACCCAACCTGGTCGTAACCGGCGTAATCGTCGCCGTCTATTTGCGCTCCGTTAACACCGGCATGAAAGAGAGCGGTAAACAGGCCGTTTTTTTTCCAGTCGTCCTGGGTAGTGGTAGCAGGTTCAGGTTTGGGTTTTCTTATCTTTTGGGGTTTCTGTTGCGTTTGGTCGTCGTTATCGGGAGCAGGCTGGTCATCAGTTTGTGTAGTATCCACTGTTTTCTTCTTTCCGTGCAGATCGAACGAAATACCCCCGTTTTTCACATCCTGGGCCATTATCAGCATCGGAAAAAAGAATATCAACAGTGTTAGTTTCTTCTTCATCATTTCAAATTTATTCCGGATTATGTTTGGTTTTCATAAATACTACATCATTTAAAGATGATTTAGGCGTTTATAAAAAACATTGGTTTACGGACAGGCACAAAGATTTTTGATTTGAGCGTGTAAAATGCAATTTCTGTACACAATTAACAATTAACTGAAAAAACAATGGCATTCAAATATAACGCGACACTGTTAAAGAAGATAGAAGAAATTTTTAAGGAGGGGGGATATACAGTGAGGTACGAAAAGGGTAGTTTTCAAAACGGCTTTTGCGTTTTGGAAAAGAGAAGAGTAGTAGTAATTAACCGCTTTCATGAAACAGATGCCCGCATTAATTCCATGATTGAAATTTTGGGAAGCGTTGAAGACCTTGAACTTAATAACCTGTCAAGCGAAAGTTTAGAGCTATATCAAAAGATAAGGGCCGAGAAGGTGGATACGCTTTTTGATAAATAATACGGTTTACCACAAAGCACACAAAGGTTAATGCACAAAGGCCACTAAGATTACATAGATTTTATGATTTTTAGACGGTCATCTCCTTTTGTTTGCATTATCACAGGGTAATTCACCGTTTAATCTCATGCAAACGCATTCTTTGCGTTCTTTAGTATTAGGCTTTAAGCTCTTTTGGTAAATTGCATTTTTTAATTGTATCAAAATATGGAAATTACATTCCTTGGAACCGGTACTTCGGGCGGCGTTCCGTTGATTGGTTGCCAGTGCGAGGTTTGCAAATCAACCGACACACGGGACAAACGGTTAAGAACTTCCATACTGGTAAAGGTGAATAAACTGACTTTAGTAGTTGACTGTGGCCCCGATTTCAGACAACAGATGTTGCGCGAAGATGTGCGGCACCTGGATGGCATCCTGATGACTCACCAGCACAAAGACCACACGGGTGGACTGGATGATATCCGGTCATATAATTTCATCAATAAAAAAGCGGTGGATGTTTATTGCGATGAAGCTACCGAAGCGGGTATACGGGATCAATACAGCTATGTGTTTACCGATAATGATTACCCGTATTTGCCGCGTATGAATTTTATAAGAGTAGCAGACAAGCCGTTTAAAATTGAAGATTTGGATGTGGTGCCCATAGAAGTAATGCACGCCAACATGCCAGTAAAGGGTTACCGGTTCGGGCATTTTACCTATATAACCGATGCCAAAACCATTTCGGCTGAAGAACGTGGCAAAATAAAAGGTACCCGGGTTTTAGTGGTAAATGCGCTAAGAGAAGACGCCCATTATTCGCACTTTAATGTTGCTGAAGCTCTTGAACTGGTAGAAGAAATTAAACCGCAAACCACCTACCTGATACATATGAGCCACCAGTTTGGCCTGCATGCCACGGCTTCGAAAAAACTGCCTGCAGGTGTTTTTGCTGCCTATGACGGGCTGAAGTTTTCTATATAAAAATTTGCTGACAGAAAAATTTGCATAGTTTTACCCAGTTCGATAAAATATTTAACCAATAACTAACCTTACAATATGGCAGATCTTTTTCGGAAAAAATCTATCGGAGATTTAATCAATACCCCCGATAGCGAGCACTCTTTAAAAAGAACCCTGGGCCCCTGGGCGCTTATTACTTTAGGTATTGGCGCTATTATTGGCGCCGGTTTATTTGTGCGTACCGCTGCAGCCGCCGGCGAACATGCTGGAGCAGCAGTAACCTTTTCTTTTATTATTGCGGCAGTGGGTTGTGCTTTTGCGGGTTTGTGTTACGCCGAGTTTGCCAGCATGATACCTATTGCGGGTAGTGCTTACACCTATGCCTATGCTACTATGGGCGAATTGGTTGCCTGGATAATAGGCTGGGCATTGGTGCTTGAGTATGCCCTGGGAGCTGCTACGGTTTCCATTGCCTGGAGTGAATACCTGAACAATCTGCTGGGTGGCGTTATTCCGTACCAATGGTGCCATTCGCCGCTCGAAATTTCGGCGGCCGGGGTGCATGGGCTTATTAATTTTCCTGCACTGTTTATTCTTCTGCTGTTAACCTTGTTGCTTATAAGAGGGACACAGGAATCGGCTACGGTAAATGGTATCATTGTGTTTGTTAAAGTGTCGATAGTCCTTATTTTTATATTTATTGGCTGGAAGTTTATAAACTCGGCAAATCACCATCCTTATCTTATTCCCGATAACGCGCCACCGGTTGATTTAGGCAACGGAAAGACCTACGACTATTCACCGGCATTTAATCACGGATGGCTGGGTGTTTTGCGCGGCGCGGCGGTAGTTTTTTTCGCTTTTATCGGTTTTGACGCGGTTTCAACGGCGGCACAGGAGGCTAAAAACCCCAAGCGTGATATGCCTATCGGTATCCTGGGCTCACTGGTAATATGCACCTTTTTGTATGTGCTGTTTTCGTATGTGCTAACCGGCGTTGCGCCTTATACCGACTTTGTAAAAGCAGGCAAAGAAGCTTCAGTGGCCTACGCCATTCAACATTATATGACAGGTTTTCAATGGCTTTCGCCGTTAATTTCCATAGCTATTCTTGCAGGTTTTTCATCGGTTATATTAGTGATGCTGATGGGGCAGTCGCGCGTTTTCTACTCTATGAGTAATGATGGATTATTGCCATCCGTGTTTGCTGACCTGCATCCTAAGTTCAGAACCCCATGGAAATCGAATATTATATTATTCGTTTTTGTTGGGCTTTTTGCGGGGTTTGTTCCGGGCAGTGTAGCCGGTGACCTTACTTCGATAGGAACCTTATTTGCGTTTGTGCTGGTATGCATTGGCATTTTACTTCTGCGTAGATCAGACCCCGACCGGGTTCGTCCTTTCCGGGCGCCGTTTTCACCGGTTACCCCTGTTTTAGGTATTCTTGTTTGTTCGGCGATGATTGTGTCGTTGGACAAAATGACTCTGCTAACCGCTTTTGGATGGATGATACTGGGGCTGGGCATTTATTTTGGATATAGCCAAACCCGAAGCAAATTGGGTAAATAGATAACTAGTTAATTGTATTCTTAGTGTCCTTAGTGCCTTTGTGGCAAAAAAAGAATGGCTGAAGAAAAAAAATCACTCAACTTACTGGATGCAACACTAATCGTATCGGGCTCTATGATAGGCTCCGGTATTTTTATCGTCAGCGCCGATATGAGCCGGCTGGTTGGTGGCCCGGGTTGGATGTTACTTTTGTGGGTGGTTGCGGGATTACTAACCATTTTTGCTGCGCTTAGCTATGGCGAACTGGCTGGTATGTTTCCGCATGCAGGCGGGCAATATGTTTATCTGCGCGAGGCTTATAATCCTTTGGTTGGCTTTTTGTATGGCTGGAGTTTATTTGCAGTAGTGCAAAGTGGCACTATTGCTGCCGTAGCTGTGGCATTTGCCAAATACACCGGTGTTATTTTTCCGGTTTTTAGCGATACCAATATTTTGCTCCAACTGGGTTCATTCAAAATATCAGCGGCTACCGTGTTGGGTATTTTTTCCATCCTGTTCCTCACCTTTGTGAATGCTCGGGGACTTAACTACGGAAAAATAATTGTGCGTGTTTTTACTTCCACCAAACTCATCGCTCTTTTCGGGTTGATAATACTGGGCGTATTTTTTTGCACCAGTGCCGATATCTGGCATCAAAACCTGCAACACTTCTGGGATTTTGGTTCATATACTGCTGATGAAAGCGGTAAAGTAACTTTTAAACAGTTGACCACCTTTGGTTTGATTGCAGCCATGGGAGCGGGTTTAGTGGGTTCATTATTCAGCAGCGATGCCTGGAACAACGTAACCTTTATTGCCGGCGAAATTGAAAACCCTAAACGCAGCATTCCGCTCAGTTTGTTTTTCGGTACCGTTATTGTTATCAGTCTTTACCTGCTGGTGAATATTGCCTATTTGCATCTGCTTCCTTTTTACGGAGATCCGAATGCCACTACCGCTTTGGGTAAGGGTATTATGTTTGCCGAAAAAGACCGGGTGGCTACCGCCAGTGCCCTGCAGATATTTGGTGCACCTGCTTCTCTCATAATGGCGCTTTTGATTATGGTGTCGACATTTGGATGCAACAACGGAATTGTGTTGAGCAGCGTTAGGGTTTACCAGGCTATGGCCAAAGACGGGTTGTTCTTCACCAAAATGAAAGACAATAACGAGTTTGGGGTGCCGGGATACGCGCTATGGGTGCAGTTTGCCTGGGCCAGTGTTTTATGCCTTTCGGGTAAATATAACGACTTGTTGAATTACGTAATGTTTGCGGTAATGTTGTTTTACATCATTACCATCGTTGGCATATTTGTGCTGCGTAAAAAAATGCCTGATGCTGAAAGGCCTTACAAGGCTTTTGGATACCCTGTAATCCCAATTATCTATATTGTGCTGGTGGCGGCGTTCTGCGTTAACTTGTTGGTTACTCTGCCAAAATATAGTTTCCCCGGCCTGGGCATTGTATTATTGGGTATTCCGGTTTTTTATTTTTGGAAAAAGGAAAAGCAATAGTTTTTAATATGCAGTCAAGTATCAATCTGAAAGATAAACTGAACGATGTAATACGCAATGTGCCCGATTTTCCAAAACCGGGTATTATGTTTAAAGACATTACGCCTATTTTTTTGGATGCCAAACTTTGCGATGAAATAACTGAATATATCATCAGTACATTTTTGCATAATCATGGTAAAATAGACGCCATTTGTGCTATTGAAAGCCGGGGCTTTTTTATTGGTGTTTTGATAGCCAATAAACTACAGAT
>Ga0316217_10007578_pt1 | contig 10304 bp, 9 predicted proteins | sample 1anoAmetaG_FD_203633 | JGI IMG/M metagenome (GOLD analysis project Ga0316217, IMG submission 203633) | Freshwater microbial communities from Trout Bog Lake, Wisconsin, USA - 1anoA | ecosystem: Environmental > Aquatic > Freshwater > Lake > Hypolimnion/Profundal zone | place: USA: Wisconsin... | reverse complement strand
CAGCTGGATGGTCGTCGTGTAGAGGCCGCTGGCGCTGGCCGTGCCGGTGATGCTGCCATCAGGGTTGAGGGTCAGGCCCGGCGGCAGGCTGCCGTTGACCACCTGGGCCCCGGCCACCGGGCTGGGACTGGCGGGAGCCACGCTGACCGTGCTGCCCACGAGCGTGGTCTGGTCCGTGTAGCTGGCGCTGGGGACGGTCGTGCCGCCGCCGTTGATGGGATCCTTGATGGTGATGGTGACCGTCAGGACCGTGCAGGCCCCGCTGGCGTTGCACAGTTCCACCTTGAGCGGGTAGCTGCCGGCGGCGGTCGGGGTTCCGGAGATGGCGCCGTCGGATTGCAGGGTCATCCCGGGCGGCAGGATGCCGTCGAGCAGGGTGGCGTTGGCCACCGGCCCTCCGGACAGGGTGGTGGGCGCCACCGTGATCGGCGAGCCGACGGCGGAGCCGGCGCCTCCATCGGCGAAGCTGGCCGCGAGCGGGGTCGAGCCGGTCTGGCTGACCGTGATGATGACCGGCACCGCCTGCTGGCCGCCGGAGGCGTTGGCGAGGGCTACGACCAGCGGATAGACGCCCGGTGCGGACGGCGCGCCGCTGATGGCCCCGGTGGCCGGATCAAGGTCCATCCCGGCGGGCAATGCGCCGGTGACCAGCGCCGCCTTGCTGACCGGGCCGCCGTGGGTCACCGCCGGCGCGACCGTGAGCTGCGCGCCCACCATGACCGAAGCGTCGGTGTAGCCGGCGGCGATGGGGTCCGCGGCCGGCGCGTTGACGGTGATGACCACCGGACAGCGGACCGTCTGGCCCTGGCCGGAAAGGGTGACCACCAGGGAGTAGACCCCGGCCTTGGACGGGGTGCCGGTGATCCTGCCGTCCGGATTCAGCCCCATGCCCTGGGGCAGCTGGCCCGTGGTCAGCTGGGCGCCGGTGACGGTGGCCCCGGAGTGGCTGGGCGCCACCAGCAGGGGGGTTCCGACCGTCGTGGTGACGCTGGTGTAGCTGGCGGCGAGGGTGGCGGTCGCCGGGAGGTAGCCGTCGGCGGTTTCGCAGAAGGTGGTGCTGCCGCCGCAGGAGAGGACCATGGCCAGGCCGAGGCCGGCCGCTGCCGCGCAAAGGCGTCTACCCAAAATGGCAAATCCGGTCATGACCGCACCTCGAAAACAGAATTCAATGCAATGGCAAGCGCTGACGGCGGGACGGGAGGCTTCATGGGCGCCCCGCCGGAGCCTTCGACGTCCAGAGGACCTGGATGCGGAAGGCCGATGGTTCAGGGTTGGCGGCAAGGACCTCCACCCAGTCCGCGCCCCGTCCGGCCGCGGCGGGAAGTCCCGCGCCGTCCAGCCGGATGCGCAGCAGCACGTTCCGGCCCTGGCGGACCGGCACGGCGGTGAGATAGGCGGCCGAGGTCCGCAGCGCGGAGATCCGCACGTCCACCCCGCGGCGGTCTTCCAGCAGGACCTCCGCCAGGCCCCCGCCGTCCCGGGCCAGGTCCCGGAACGCCACCTGGTTGGCGGAGAGGCTGATATCGGCCCGCACATCGGCCTTGAGGACCAGCTGGATCCGGGCCTGGCCGGGGGCGTCCGAAAGCACCTCCAGGGACTTGCTGACCGGCCCTTCCATGGGCGGCGGATCGAAGCTGACCAGGATCTCCGCGGTCTCCCCCGGGGCCAGCCGGGTCCGGGAGGCGCGCGCGCTCAGGCAGCCGCACTCGGGCCGGAATTCCAGCAGGTTCACCGTCCCCGGACCCGGGTTGCGGAACCGGAACGTCTCGGTCACCGTCACCCCCGGCCGGACCCGGCCCAGATCGCGCACCGGGGCGCTGATGCCGGCCGCATCCTGGGCCCAGGAAGGGAAGGCCAGGAGGGCGGCGGAAAGGTAGAGGCGGGACAGACCGATCAAATAGTCACCGGAGAGGGAGAGGCGCCTTGCGGCACAGCCTGGGCGGGATCAGTGATGGCCGGGATTTCTATGATTGGGGCCTATTACTGGACTCCCAAAAAACGGCAAAAAATTGAAATTCCCAAGCGTATATTCAAGAATCATGTACTTCTCAATTTGAAGTCAATACCAATCTGGTAACCTATGAAAAAACACGCAGGCCTTCGGCAGGGGATGCTTCGCACACGCCGACCAGAACCGGGCGACCGGCAAAAATAATTACCAGCAGCGAAGCACCCGCCCCGAACCCCGGAAACCCGGCACCGCCGTCCGGGTCCCCATCTCGGGTAGGGCGGTGGGCCATGACCACGTATAATGGCAAAGCGTACTCATTCCGCTGCCGAGGCTGCCGCATGCCGACCAAGATCCTCATCGTCGAGGATGACCCAATAAATGTAAAATTCATGCAAGTAGTTCTGGTCCGCAAAGGGGGCTTCCAGGTCTCCGTCTCGGAGGATGTGGCCGAGATCATGGCCCTCGCCGAATCCGGAGGGCTTGGCGCCATCATCATGGACATCAGTCTTTCCCGGACCCTGTATCAGGGCAAAAAAGTAGATGGAGTTTTCATCACAAAGATGTTGAAAGCCAACCCCGCCACAGCGGGCATCCCGGTGATCCTCGCCACCGCCCACGCCATGACCGGCGACCGGGAGCGGTTCCTGGCCGAAACCGGAGCGGAGCACTACCTGTCCAAGCCCATCCACGACCCGGAGCACTTCCTGGCCGAGGTGAGGAAAGTCCTGCCGGTGGGCGCGTGAGGCGCCCCGAGCGGATGGCCCCCAGGCCGGCGGCGGGACCTGCCTACCGCCTGCTGGTCGAGTACGACGGCTCCCGGTTCCAGGGCTGGCAGAAGCAGGGCCCCAAGCAGACCGCCCAGGGGGTCCGGACCGTGTCCGGGGCCCTGGAGCGCGCGCTCCAGGAAGGCGGTGTCCAGGTGGCCGCCCTGGGCGGCTCCGGCCGCACCGACGCCGGGGTCCACGCCCTTGGCCAGGTGGCGCACCTGCATCTGGCCCCGGGCCCCGCGCCCAGGCCCCGGGATCTCCAGAAGATCCTGGACCAGGGCCTGCCCGGCGATGTCTCGGTGCGGTCGGTGGCCACCTGCAGCCCGGGCTTCCACGCCCGCCACGAAGCCATGAGCCGCACATACCTCTACCAGCTCAGCCTGCGCCGCAGCGCCTTCGCCAAGCCCTACATCTGGTGGGTGAAGGCGCCCATGGATCTGCGCAGGCTGGAGCAGGCCTGGGCCGCCTTCCAGGGCGCCTACGACCTCTCCGCCTTCGCCGACCTGGAGCCGGGGGAGGACCCGCGCTGCCAGATCCAGTCCTCGGAATTCGCCCAGGCCGGGTCCCTGCTGCTGCTGCGGGTGACGGCCACCCACTTCCTGCGCCGCCAGGTGCGGCGGATGGTGGGCGCCGCCGTGCATTGCGCCCTTGGCAAGGAGCGGCCGGAGCGGGTGGTCCAGGACCTGGCCAACCCGACAGAGGAAGCCAACCTGTTCTGGGGGGCGACCGCCGCCCCGTCGGCGGGACTGTTCCTGGAGCGGGTGCGGTATCCTGGCGATCCGGTGGAATTCCCCCTGCAGGCGGCGGTCCCGGTATTCTGAAACCCATTTCCTGAGGAGCCGCCTTGGGCATCTTCGACATCATCGGCCCGGTCATGGTCGGCCCAAGCAGTTCGCACACGGCGGGCGCGGTCCGCATCGGCGCCTTCGCCCGCATGCTGCTGGGGACCAGCCCCGGCTCCGCCGTGATCCAGCTGCACGGATCGTTCGCCGCCACCGGCGAAGGCCATGGAACCCCCCTCGCCCTGCTGGCCGGGCTGCTGGGCCTGGCCCCCGACGACGAGCGGATCCCGTCGGCCGAGGCGGTGGCGGCCGAACAGGGGTTGCAATACCGCTTCGAGGACGTGGATCTCGGCGACGTGCACCCCAATTCGGTGCGCCTGCGCCTGGAGGCGGCCGGGGCGCCGCTGGAGATCTGCGCCAGCTCCGTGGGCGGGGGCCGCATCATGGTCTGGAACATCGACGGCTTCCAGGTGGAGCTGGAGGGGCAGTACCCCACCATCCTGCTCACCTACCCCGACCGGCCCGGCGCCGTGGCCATCGTCAGCGCCATCCTGGCCAACGCCGCCCTGAACATCGCCACCATCAAGGCCCACCGGGACACCCGGGGGGGCCAGGCGCTCATGACCGTCGAACTCGACATCGCGCCCCCCGCCAGCGTCCTGGAGTCCCTGCGCTGCCTGCCGCAGTTCGAGCAGGTCCGGTTCATCCCGAGTCTCGGGTTCGGAGGTTGAATGCAAGCTGAGACTCCCCGCGAAGGCACCCTGGCCGCGTACCGGGCCGCCGCCCTTGAAGCCGGCGTGTCCCTGTCCGAGATCTTCCTCCGGCAGGAAGCCCGGACCTCCGGCAAGTCCGAGGCCGAGCTGCGCGCCCTCATGGCGAGCCGGATCCGGGTGATGCGCCAGTCCCTGGAGAAGGGCCTGGCGGTCCCCCAGCACTCCCGCAGCGGCCTGATCCGGGGCGGCGCGGCGCGGATGCACCAGTGGCTGGGCGAAGGCTCCTCCCTGCTCTGCCCGGCCTTTTCCCGCATGATCGCCGCGGCCCTGGCCGTGGCCGAGGTGAACGCCTGCATGGGCCGGGTGGTCGCCGCGCCCACCGCCGGGGCCTGCGGGGTCCTGCCCGCGGCGATCTTCACCGTGGCCGACGCCCGCGGGATCGGCGACGAGGCGGTGCTGCGGGCCTGTTTCACGGCCGGCGGGATCGGCCTGGTGATCGAGAAGCTGGCCTCCCTTTCCGGCGCCGAGGGGGGCTGCCAGGCCGAAGTGGGTTCCGGCTCGGCGATGGCCGCCGGCGCCCTGGTGGAACTGATGGGCGGCACCCCCGGCCAGGTGGACCACGCCGTGGCCTTCGCCCTGGCCAACGTGCTGGGCCTCATCTGCGATCCGGTGGGCGGGCTGGTGGAGATCCCCTGCGTCAAGCGCAACGTCATGGGCGCGGTGAACGCCGCCTCCTGCGCCGAGATGGCGCTGGCCGGCCTGGAGAGCGTGTTCTGCGCCGACGCCGTGATCGAGACCATGGGCAGGGTGGGCCGGCGGCTGCCGGAGGAATTCCGGGAAACCGCCCGGGGCGGCCTGGCCTCCCTGCCCCTCCGGAAATGACCGGCTCCGGGCCGGAAGGAACTGAAGATCTGAACATGTGGGCGCGCTGGAAGGGGTATGATAGTGGCCGCAAACAATCGACCCCAATCTGCTAGGAGTTTTCCATGGCTCTGGATTCATTTCCCGCGAACCTGACCTTGCGGGATGGCACCGTCCTCGCCGTCACCCCCCTCCAGGCCTCGGACTCCGGGGCCCTGCTCGCCTTCTACCGGGGACTGCCCGAAGAGGACCGGCTGGTGCTCAGGGATGACGTCACCACCGCGGACTGGGCGGAAGGCTTCCTGCGCAAGGTGGAGACGAAGGAAGTGATCTCGCTCATCGCCAAGTCCTCCGGCAAGGTGGTGGGCGAAGCGACCCTGTACCGCACCCTGCACGGCTGGACCCGGCACGTGGGCGAGATCCGCGTCACCGTGGCCCCGGCCTTCCGGCGCAAGGGCCTGGCCACCGCCCTGGCCTCGGGCCAGGTGAAGATCGCCACCGACCTGGGCATTGAAAAGATCATCGTGCAGGTGGTCGACAACCAGCTGGGCGCCCGCCGGACCTTCGAGAAGCTGGGCTTCCACAAGGACGCCATCCTCCCGCACCACGTCATGGACCTGGCCGGCAAGAAGCGCGACCTCATCGTCCTGGCCAACGACGTGTCCCACATCTGGGCGGCCATGGAGACCGTCAACCAGGACTACGCCCCGCACCTCAGCTGAAGAAGCTCAACACCCGCCCCGGGCGTTCACCAGGTGGGCCAGGATCGCCACCGCGAAGGCGCCGACGACCAGCAGGATCATCGTATTGATGCGTTTGATGTAGGGTGCCATGCGCTGCTCCAACCTGGGCTCGGGGCCCTTGCATGATATGTGCAGCTAATACGAAAAGGTTCCCGATTCCGTGAATCCAGTTCAAATCCCAAGCCTTTCTTTGAGCCCGGCCAGGTAGCGCCGGCTCACCGGTACTTGCTTGCCGGAGCGGGTGCGGAGGTAGGCGGTGGCCGGGTCGAGCCGGCCGAACAGGTCGATGCGGTCCAGGTTCACCAGGATCTGCTTGTGGCAGCGGACCATCATCGGCGCCCGGGCCTCCAGCAGGGTGAGGGTGAGCTCGGTCAGGTACTCGCCCAGGGCGGTCACCAGGTGGACTCCGGTTTCGCTGGAATGGATGAACTCGACCTCCGCGGTGTCCACGAACTTGATGCCCTGGGCGCATACGCAGGGGATCCGGTCGATGGCGCTGTCCTGCTGGAACGGCCGGCGCGCGGACCCGGCGTAGCGCTGGAGCTTCTCGATGGTCCGGGCCAGGCGCTCGGCCTGGACCGGCTTGAGCAGGTAGTCGATGGCGTTCTCTTCGAAAGCCTTGAGGGCGTACTCGTCGTGGGCGGTGACGAACACCACCGCCGGCATCAGCTCGGGCTCGATCATGGCCACCAGCTGGAAGCCGTCCACCTTGGGCATGTGGATGTCCACGAACAGGATGTCCGGCCGGACCGAGCGGATCAGCCGGATCGCCTGCAGGGCGTTGGCGCAGGCTCCCGCCACCGCGATGTCGCCCCGCTCGGCCAGCAGGGTCTCCAGTTCCTTGCGCGCGTTGAGTTCGTTGTCCACCACCACCGCGCGCATCATGCCGCACCCAGGGGCTCGGGGATCACGATGGAGACGCGGGTGAGCCGGTCCGGCTCGCAGTGCACGGAGAGCCCCTGGCTGCCCCGCAGGAGCGAGCGCAGGCGCCGGTCGACGATCCCCATGCCGAGCCCGCCGGCACCCGCCTGGGCCGGCTTGAACTGGCCGGCGTCGTCCTCCACGTCGATGCGCGCCCCGCCGCCCTCCCGGTAGATGTGGATCCTCGCCGTGCCGGGCCCCAGCATTTCGGCGACTCCGTGCTTGATGGCGTTCTCGATCAGCGGCTGCAGGGTGAAGGTGGGCAGCTTCAGGCCCAGCAGGGTGGGGTCCACCTCGATCCGCACCGTGAGCTGGTCCTCGAACCTGGCCTTCTCGATCTCCAGGTAGGCGTTCACATGGGACAGCTCCTCCTGGAGGGTCGACAGCTCCGGGTTGCGCTTCAGGTTCATGCGGAAGAAGTCGGCCAGATGGTTGAGCAGGGCCCTGGCCCGCCCCGAGTCCTCGCGGGTGATGGCCTGGATGGTGGCCAGGGAGTTGAAGAGGAAGTGCGGGTTGATCTGGGCGTGGGCCAGCTTGAGCTCGGCCAGGACCAGCAGTTCCTTCTGCTCCTGGAAGTGGGCGCGGGCCAGCTGGCTGGCCAGCAGGTCGGCGAGGCCTTCGCCCAGGGTCCGGTTGATGCTGAGGAAACGCTTGTGCGCCTTTTCGTACAGCTTGATGGTGCCGATCACGTCATGGCCCACCAGCAGCGGCACCACCAGGACCGATCCGAGCGGACAGTCTTCCTGCCCGGTGCAGCGGTAGGGATCCCGGATCCCGTCCAGGAACACCACCTCCCCCTGGGCGATGGCCCGGCGGGTGGATTCGGACCGGATCGGGGTGCCGGGCAGGTGGTGGTCGGAACCCAGCCCGGTGAAGGCCAGGACACTCTCCCGGTCGGTGATGGCCACGGCCCCCACCCCGGTCTCCTGCTGGATGATGGTGGCCAGGCGCGGCGCCACGTCCCGGGAGAAGCCCTTGGCCAGCAGCTCGAGGGTGCGCCCGGCGATGCGCAGGGTGCGGGCGGTGGAGGCCGTGCCGGCCAGGTCGTAGAGGTCCCGGCGGTCGCTCAGGATGCTCATGAACAGGGCCGCGCCGCAGGAATTGGCGATGATCATGGGCAGGGCGATGACCCGCACCAGGGCCCAGGCGTCGCTGAAGGGCCGGGCCACCGCCAGGATGATGATCATCTGCACGGACTCCGCCGCCAGCATGGTGAGCCCGGCGGTGACCGGGCTCAGGGCCTGGTCCTGGGCGGCGGTGCGCCGGAGGTAGAGACCCACCAGGCCGCCGATGAGGCCTTCGGCGGTGGTGGAGATGCCGCAGGCCAGGGCGGTGAAGCCGCCGAAGGTGTAGCGGTGCACTCCGCTGAGCAGCCCCACCCCGAGGCCCAGCGCCGGCCCGCCGATGAGGCCCGCCAGCACCGGGCCGATGGCCCGGGCGTTGGCGATCGCCCCCTGCACCTTGACCCCCAGGTAGGTGCCGCCCATGGATATGAGGGCGAAGAACACGAACAGGGCCACCTTCTGGCCCGGGCCCAGGGCCTCCGACCGGCGCAGCCGGTAGGCCGGGGACTTGCAGTAGACGTAGGCCACCAGCAGGAAGAACGACACGACCTGTATGAGCGGAAATAGGAGCTTCATCTGGGCCAGGCTCCAGGGCAAAGGTGAAAGGGATCCCGACCGGTCAGGCGGAAAAACCGACCGCATACCAACCCGGATTGTCCTCTGATACGGTTCTGGAAATTTCAAATTAACGCCGAATCATCATGAATTCAAACAACCATACTGGAGGTGGGTTCATGAACGCCCTGACCCTTGTGTTCGTCACGCTGTGCGTCTTCGCGCTGGCGTACCGATACTACGGCATCTTCCTGGCCAGCAAGGTGCTGAACATCGATCCGGAACGCACCCCGCCAGCCATCGCGTTCGCCGACGGCCACGACTACCACAAGACCAACCGGTTCGTCCTGTTCGGCCACCACTTCGCCGCCATCGCCGCCGCCGGTCCCCTGCTCGGGCCGGTGCTCGCGGCCCAGTTCGGGTGGCTGCCCGGCACCCTCTGGATCATCATCGGCTGTGTGATGGGCGGCGCCGTGCACGACATGGTGGTGCTGTTCGCCTCGGTCCGCTACAAGGGCAAGAGCCTGTCCTTCATCGCCGAGAACGAGATCGGCCGGCGGGCCGGCACGGTGGCCTCCTTCGCCATCCTGTTCATCCTGATCCTGACCCTGGCCGGGCTGTCAATCGGGGTGGTGAACGCCCTGTTCAACAGCCCCTGGGGCACCTTCACGGTGCTGGCCACCATCCCCATCGCCCTGATCATGGGCGTCTACCTTTACATGTTCCGCAAGGGCGACGTCATCGGCGCCAGCGTCATCGGCGTGGGCCTGCTGTTCCTGGCCCTGCTGGCCGGCCCGTACATCGCCGCGAATCCCACCTGGGCCCGGATGCTCACCCTGACCCGGAACCAGCTGGCCATCATCATCCCGCTCTACGGCTTCGCCGCCTCGGCCCTGCCGGTGTGGCTGCTGCTCTGCCCCCGGGACTACCTGTCCACCTACCTCAAGCTCGGCGTCATCGTCATGCTGGTGGGCGGCATCGCCTTCGTCCACCCGCGCATGGAGATGGCCGCGATCACCCCGTTCGTGCACGGCGGCGGCCCCATCATCCCCGGCTCGGTGTTCCCGTTCATCTTCATCACCATCGCCTGCGGCGCCCTGAGCGGCTTCCACGCCATCATCGGCACCGGCACCACCCCCAAGATGATCGCCAGCGAAAAGGACATCCTGTTCGTGGGCTACGGCGCCATGCTGGCCGAAGGCGTGGTGGCGATCATGGCGCTCATCGCCGCCTGCGTGCTGCTGCCTTCCGACTACTTCGCCATCAACGCCATGCCCAAGGCCTACGCGGCCCTGCACATGGTCCCGGTGCATCTGGGCGACCTGGGCCGGGAGGTGGGCGAGCAGCTCCAGGGCCGGCCCGGCGGCGCGGTGTCCCTGGCCGTGGGCATGTCCTACATCTTCTCGGCGATCCCGTTCATGAAGACCCTGGCCGCCTACTGGTACCACTTCGCCATCATGTTCGAGGCGGTCTTCATCCTCACCGCCGTCGACACCGGCACCCGGGTCGGCCGCTACATGCTCCAGGAGATGCTCGGCAAGGTCTGGCCGAAGTTCGAAGAGAAGAAGTGGATGCCCGGCATCCTGCTCACCAGCGGGCTGTTCACCGCAGCCTGGGGCTACCTGGTCTACACCGGCGACATCTCCACCATCTGGCCCCTGTTCGGCATGGCCAACCAGCTCCTGGCCACCTGCGCCCTGATCGTCGGCACCACCCTGCTGATCCGCCACGGCAAGGCCAGGTACGCCTGGACCACCGGAGTCCCGGGCCTGTTCATGATCCCCGTCACCCTCACCGCCGGCTACCAGAACATCGTCTACAACTACCTGCCCAAGGGCATGTGGCTGCTGGTGACCTTCTCGGTGGTGCTGATGATCCTGATGAGCATCGTGTTCCTGGAAGCGTTCGTCAAATGGTTCCAGCTGCTCAGGATCAAGGACCGGATCA
>Ga0316217_10007577_pt1 | contig 10308 bp, 7 predicted proteins | sample 1anoAmetaG_FD_203633 | JGI IMG/M metagenome (GOLD analysis project Ga0316217, IMG submission 203633) | Freshwater microbial communities from Trout Bog Lake, Wisconsin, USA - 1anoA | ecosystem: Environmental > Aquatic > Freshwater > Lake > Hypolimnion/Profundal zone | place: USA: Wisconsin... | reverse complement strand
AGTGCGGTGCGACCACCGAGATGGACGCTACCCTGACCCACTTCAGGCGCCACATGCTGGACGCCCATATGACCCCCTACACTTTCGCCATGGCCCAGGCCATGGTGAGCGCCCCGGCCCCGGCCGCAGTGGCCCCTGCCGCCCCGGTGGTCGCCACCCCGGCTGCCTCCGCTGTCGCCGCCCCGGTCGTGGCTGGCACCCAGCCCCTGGTGGGCAAACTGATCGCCGTCGCCGGCTGCTTCCCTGGCCCCTACACCGCCGAGCGGGTCGAAGAGATTCTGACTGCCGCCGGCGCCAAGACCACGGACCGCCGGGGCCTGAACCGCGCCATGATCCTCCTGGCCGGGGGCCGCATCGGCACCGTCCTGGATACGGCCGTGAGCCTCGGGTTGGAGGTCAAGGACCTCGCGTGGCTCAAGGGGATCGAGGCCCAGGTGGGGCCTGTCACCGCCGGCCCGGTCCTGGCCCCGGTCGCTCCGGTGGTTGCCAGCCCCGAACCCGCCCCGGTGGGGGTGGTGGTGGCCGCGCCGATGGTGGCGGTGGCTCCCCGGCCGGCCTTCCCGGTTCCGAACGCCTTCAAGCCGCTGGTGATCCCGTTCACCGGGAGCGCCATGGTGCCCGAGGCCACCGGCAAGTATGAGTGGATGGGCCTCGACAAGTGGCTCGCCCTCATGGTGGCCGAGAAGGAGCGGGTGTGCCTCGTCGGGCCGGCTGGCTGCGGGAAGTCCCGGGCCATCGTGGAAATGGCCGCGCTGACCAACCATCCCCTCATCCGCATCAACCTGGAAGGCCAAGCGACCGTCCAGGACCTGCTGGGCAAGCCCGGCGCGAGGAATGGCAGCACCCATTTCGAGTACGGCGCCCTGCCGCTGGCCATGAAGAACGGCTGGTGGTTCCTGGCCGACGAGTGGGACATGGCCGAGGCCGACGTCCTGGCTGTCCTGCATGCCGTGACCGAGGACGATGGTGTCCTGGTGCTCAAGGAAAACGGCGGCGAGGTCATCGTTCCCCATCCCGATTTCCGCTTCTTCGCCACCGGCAACAGCCTGGGGCTGCATGACGATTCCGGCCTCTACGCCGGGACCAAGCCCATGAGCGCGGCCCTGCTGGACCGTGTCGTGGTGAAGCTCATGGACCACAATTCGGAGTCCAAGGAAGCGCGGATTCTGGCCAGCCGGGGCGTTCCCCTGGACGTCGCCAAGCTGATCTGCTCGGCCGGCACCGCCATCCGCAAGCTGATCGAAAACGGCACCATCACTGGTGTCTGGACCACCCGCCGGGCGCTCCAGTTCGCCAAGTATGCCCTGATCACCGGCTCCTACGAGCAGGGCTTCTCCATCGCCGCCGAGGGCAAGTACACCGCCCCGGAATACAAGGCCGCCTGGGACGTCGCCCAGCGGATCACCGGCAAGGACGTAAAAGGGGTGGCCACCTCCGCAGCCTAAGTGGCGGCCCCTTTGGGACCCCGGCATCGTGCCGGGGTCTTTTATTCCTGTTTTTGAACCTGATCTCAGAGAAATCAGCAGTTTGGCTGTGCCTCACTGTGAAGCCAACGACGGAGGGCCTTATGGTCTGGGGTGCTGGAAAGGCGAACAACGATTGCGGGCTCTACGGGGTTAAGCGTAACGGCTCCAGCCACCTGCTCGGCGGTGTCGCCTCGGTCCTGACCGGCGGCCGGGTCAAGCGTGTGGACATGAACAGCAGCGCGGAAACCGGCTCCTGCGAGTTCGAGGGCGAGGGTGGCCGCAAGGTGCGCCGGATCGTCATGCCCAGCCCCGAGAAGATGCCCGGTGGCTTCGGTGAGGACGAAATGCGGGGCCTCCTGGACCACGAATCCGCCCATGCCATCTGGAGCGATTTCGTCGGCTTCAAGCCCAAGAACGGTCTGGAAATGACCGTCACGAACATCATCGAGGACGCCCGAATCGAGCACCTGATGCGCGGCCGGTTCATCGGCTCGAAGGAAAACATCGACGCCATGAATGCGACCATGTCCGGCAAGATGGACCACAATGGCTTCAATGAGGCCGAGCCCATGCGCCAGATCATCAGCACCTTCGGGATCGGCATGGTCATGGGCGAGAAGGCCCTGGAAACCGAGATTTACGACTGGGCGGACAACGCCGACGACCTCCGGGCCGTGATGGACGTCATCCTGCCCATCGGCAAGGCCGGGGCGCGGGCCGACAAGTCCCTGGGTGCCTACACGGCCGCCATGAAGGTCATCCGGGCCATCCAGGACCTCAAGGACGAGCCCGAACAGCCCAAGAAACCCCAGGAACCCCAGCCCGAGAAGGGTAAGAAGGGCGAGGATGAGGCCAAGGCCCCCGCGCCTTCCTCCGGTGCTGGTGATTCCAGCGAGGCCGGTGAGGGTGAGGGCGAGGGCGAAGCCAAGGCTGGTTCCGGCCCCAAGGCCCCCCAGGGTGGCTCGAAGGGCGAGAAGGAACCCGGTGCCGGCGCAGGCAAGGGCGAGGACGAAGGCAAGGCCGAAGGGGGCCAGGAAGCCCAGGCCGGCGCGACCGGCGAGGCTGGCGAGGGCGGTTCCGAGGGCGCGGCTCCGGCCGGCTCCGGCAGCGAGAAGGGCGAGGATGCCGAGGGTGAGCCCGCGGCGGCCCAGGCCGAGCCCGGCAACGGCGGCGACAACGGCGAAGTGTCCAAGGCGCGGACCCGCGTGTTTGTGAAGAAGGCCAAGGAAGATGCGGCCAGCGGCAGCATTCCCGGCGAGGGGCCGGTGGCCCTGGCCGACCTGGCCTACGAGGAAGTCAAGGAAGCCATCGAAGAGACCATCCAGGAGGATGAAACCGCCCAGGCTATGATCGAGGCCCGGTTGATCCGCACCGGCCTGCACAAGCCGACCTACCCCTGGAGCGGCAAGGACCGTGAGGTCAAGGCGCCCAAGGGCGGGGAAGCCAACTACAAGGCCGCCATGGAAACCATCCGGCCGGTGGTTGGGGGTCTGCGGACCATGCTGCGGCTGCGGGTGCTGGCCGAGGCCAAGACCAAAGTTCGCCACGGCAAGGAGGACGGCCCGATGATCTCCACCAAGACCATCGCCGCCCTGGCCACCGGCACCAGCGACCGCGTGTTCGCCTCGTTCAGCCGGGGCAAGAGCCGCAAGACCGCGATCAGCCTCCTGATCGATGGCAGCGGTTCCATGAACGGCTACCCGGTGGAAACCGCCACCCGGACCGCCATGGCGCTCACCGAGGCCCTGCGCGGCCTGCCTTCGGTGTCCGTGGAAGTCAACGGCTTCGAGTACAAGAGCAGCGACAGCGTTCGCTACATCCTCAAGCCTTTTGCCTCAAAGGATCCCTCGGGGATCGCCTCGTTCCTGAACCATTCGGGCAGCGGGAACGATGACGGCCTCGCGGTTCGCTGGGCGGCCCGGCGCCTGATGGCCGAGAAGGCCGACCGTCGGATCATGATCGTCCTGAGCGATGGCTGGCCCTCCGATCCCCACACCGGCTGCGGGATCACCGTGAGCGATGACCTCAAGAGCGCGGTGGGGGCTTGCGAACGGGCCGGGATCGAAATGATCGGAATCGGCATCGTGAGCGACGCGGTGCAGAGCTTCTACCCCAAGAGCGTGGTGGTCAAGAAGGTCGAGGACCTCACCGGCGCGGTGCTGCGGGAGTTGGGCAAGCTGTTCGATCCCGCAGGGGCCAAGAAGGGGAAGGCCGAATCCTTGAAGTTCTCGGCCTGACCTGAAAAGGGGCGCTGCTCCTGCCCTGCCTGGCACCGGCCGGCGGGGCAGGGCGCCCCTATCAGTTCCTGCTCGTGAGTTTCCCTCTCAGAACAAAGGAAATCTACTCGGGGTCGAGAATTTGGATGCGGCCCTCGGGGCCAAGGAGAAAGCGAATGAAGCCGGAAACGGAACTGCGATTGGCGAAGGCGAAGAGGGCCGTCCGGGGCATCCCGAACATCCTGTGGAAGCTCCTGGTGCGGGTCGTGGCCCCGGCTGTCGTGACAGCCGAGATCGCCCAATCCACCCACATGGAACTGGTGAACGCTCTGCTCTTCTGGTTCGCCTTCTGGGCCATCTACACGCATTTCTTCAACGCCCTGGAACGGAAGGCCAGCTTCCAGGTGAAGAACGTCATCAACTGCCCGACCCTCGACGACGAAGTCGATTTCGACCGGGCCACGATCAAGAACGGCGTGACCGACCAGGCCGAGCGGGTGTCGTATTCCTTCCTCGGCATGCGGGACGGCAACGTCTTCGACATCCCCTGCGAGAACCGGTGGGACGCGCAGAACATCGCCCTGGCAATGCAGACCCATGCGGCGCCGGGTGCTTTCCAGACGATCAAGGTCTGCAAGACCCGCGACCTCGAAACCGCCCGTCTCGAACTGGGCCTGGGCATTCCCGCCAAGGCTTGTGCGGCCTCTGCTAACAACTGAAGCACCTTCTCGCGAGGCTCCAACTTGAAATGCATCGATCTCTTCGCTGGCGCAGGCGGATTCTCCGAAGGGGCCCGGATGGCCGGACTGGATGTGGCCTGGGCTGCGAACCACTGGCCGGCGGCGGTGGCGGTCCATGAGAGCAACCATCCCGACACGGAGCATAAGTGCCAGGACCTGCACCAGGCCGACTGGACCCAGGTGCCCGAGCACGACATCCTTCTGGCCTCGCCTTGTTGTATCCCTGAAGGTGAATCGGTGGTGATGGCCGATCGGACGACGAAGGCCATCGGCGAACTCCGCGTGGATGATCTGGTCCTGACGCATGAGGGGCGCGGGCGTCGAGTGGTCAACGTTTGGCGGAAGAATTTCACGGGATCGATGTTTTCATTCCGGGTCTGGGGAGACTCGAAACTGCCACTCACGATGACCTCTGACCATCAGGCGTGGATCAGGAGGAGGGGGGGGCATTCCTTCAAGTTTGGAGAGCCAATGTTCGTCACCGCTGGTGAAGTGCGCCCGGGAGACTACGTGGCCTTTCCCCGGATGCCCATGAATGAGGGTGTGGCGGAAGCCTTTGTCACAAACCTGGCGCCCGAACGGATCTCCTACGAAATTGGTCCCACCAGGGTCAAAGCACATGTTCGCGCCGGGCGTGATGTTGCTGGCCGGACCGTTCCTATCCACCAGAGTTCGATGCCCGGGGCGAAGGTGTTTCTCGAAGGGGCATCCGAGGACCTCTGGTGGCTGGTTGGCCACTACCTGGGTGATGGACAATCCAGGAGCGACCGCACCGGGATTGGCTGGTCGGTCGGGGATTCCGAGGAAAATCAAAAGAGGGTCAGGGAGATTCTGTCCCGGCTCGGGCTGAAGTCCTGGCTGTGGGGGAAACCCGGGAACCGCGCTGTCTTCACCCAATCCAAGCACCTCTATGCATTGTGCTTGGCTTTCGGTGGCAAGGCCCACTGCAAAACCATCCCGGAGGAGATCCTCGGCATTAGCCCGAAGTTGGCGATGGCATTGGTTGAGGGGTATCTGGCAGCAGATGGGAGTGAGAAGTTGGGTCGCGCGAACCCTATGTGGGTTGCGACCTCCGTGAGTCTCCCATTGCTTCAAGGCCTTCAGCGTCTCTGCTGGCAGATCGGTTGGAGTGCATCCATTGCTCTTGGCGACTATGCCCGAGAGGCAACCATCGAGGGGCGCACGGTCAACTGCCGGGACTCTTGGACCATCCAGATCGTGAAGGCGCCTCATGCTCAGTCACGGACGAAATTCTTCGACGGGAAGCATGTTTGGCGTTCCGTCCGGGCGGTCGAATCCGCGGAAGTAGTTGGTGCTCCCGTGGTTGATATTGAGGTAGAGGAGGACCACACCTTCTGCCTCCCGGGCGGCATGGTCGTCCACAACTGTCAGGGCCACAGCCGCGCCCGGGGCAAGGACAGGCCCCATCACGATGCCGCCCGCTCCACCGCCTGGGCCGTGGTCTCGGCCGCGGAGTGCCATAGGCCGCGAGCCTTCGTGGTCGAGAACGTCCCCGAGTTCTTGAACTGGACCCTGTTCCCCGCGTGGGAAATGGCCATGAAGTCGCTGGGCTACACCCTGAACGCGAAGGTGCTCGACGCGAAGAATTTCGGCGTCCCGCAACTCCGGCGGCGGATGTTCATGGTGGGCCAGCTCAACGGCAAGGCCTTCGATTTCGATGGGCTTGGCCAGGAGAAGCCGGTGCCCATCAGCGAGGCCCTGGAACTGGACAAGGGTGACTGGCGCCCCTGGGAAACAAAGGCCCGCATTGCCGCCGGTCTGCGCCCCCTGGTGCCGGCCACCATGGCTCGGATCCACGCTGGGCGCAAGAAACTGGGAGGTAACCCCATGTGGATACCCTACTTTGGGAGCAATGTGAACGGCTGGGGCCTGGATGCTCCGATCTGGACGATCACGACCCGGGACCGCTACCTGCTCATCATCGGGGATCGGATGCGGCTCCTTACGGTGGCAGAGTGCGCAAAGGCGATGGGCTTCCCCAAGGACTACAAGCTCACGGGCAAGGTCCACGTCGACAAGATGCTCCTGGGGAACGCGGTCTGCCCGCCCGTGCCTGCCCAGCTTCTTAGCCGCCTGGCTGCGGCCTGAGGGAGGGGCGATTGTTTCATTACCTCCTCATCCCCATCCTGACCGGGGCCCTGGCGGCCGGCGCCCTCTGGGTGATCGTGACGACGGAGGACGATCCTGCCTACGGGCCGGACGGGCTCTCCGGTTGGGGTGTTCCGTCGGATCCCCAGGACCACCGGTGAGAGGACGCTCCCTGGGCCAAGAACCCATCAAGGAAGGGCCGAACCCGGAAGGGGCCACTCCTGCATCAAAGCGGGCGGACCGCCGCCCCTTGGCCTCCTGGATCACCGGGGAGGCGTCGAAGGAAAAGCAGGTTCTGCCCCGCCCTTCCTTCGGCAGCGTTCTCAACTTCCTGGATGGAACGGTCCAACGTTACCTCCGCCACAACTGGGCTGCCCGGATGAACGTCCGGATCACGCCGGTGGCGATCCGGCGCCTGGATGCGCAGTTCGGGGCGTATCACGATCCCCGCGACGGGCGATCCAACACCTTCACCCTGGCCCTCCTGCCCTGGAACCTGCAGCTCGCCAAGGGTGAGCACGTCAACGACGCCATCCGGAACGCCCTGGCCATGCTGAACGATTTCCCCGGCGGGGGCTGGGCCTTCGTTGAGGCTGCGAACCGGTTCGCCGAGGCGTCCATGGAGAAGTATTCCTGGAGCATGGCCGTTCCTGGATTCCACATCCTCCAGGGGCAGCCCATCGAGACCACCGTCCAGGACGGAAACGAGGGTGACCTGCGCAAGGTGAAGGCCATCCCGATCTCCTACCTGAACAGCCCCGACGCGCCGGTGTTCCTGGTGGTCAAGGCCGCGCCGCGGGATCCGCTGTATGAGGATCGGACCGGCAAGGACATCAACGCCTACTTCCTCTACAACGACAGCACCGGCGAGCCGATCCGGCGCCTCTACAAGAGCCTCCCGGGCTCCTTGGAAATGCTGGAGCGCAAGCCGCCCACCGGCGAGGCGGCGCGAAAGCGCCAGGTCGGGGACCCGAAGATTAACCCCATGGGGAAGCTCTGCCTCCTGGGCGAAGACCATCGCTGGGAGGTAGCCACCGGTGAAGTCGCCGCCTTCATCAACACGTCCCTGGATGACCGTTCCCGCCAATGGGGGGCCCTGACCCACCGGGCCAACGAGGCCCACGAGGCGGACAGCAAGGCCGAGGCCCAGGCACTGGACGCCATGGCCGACGAATACATGAAGGGCACCGACGAGGCCTTCGCCGTCGATGTCCTGGCCCACCCGGACTTCTATCTGCAACACCGTGGCGATGCGTGGCTCCGGTTCCTGAACCGGGACAGCGGCGCCCCGGCCGTGGCCCCCGGGCCCGCCACCAAACTCGACGAGCTCAAGCACCAGGCACGAGAGATTGCCGGGAGGCTGAAGACCGCCTACGGGGAGACCGCGGCCCGGCTCCGCGAGGAGTTGGCCGGCGTGGAAGCTGCCCTGGAATCAGCCTGCGAACCCGACACCGACGCCCTGGCATCTGCCGTGAAGGAGGCCTCTTGAAGATCGCTGTCCTGCTCGACTACCCCGACGATGCCACCCCCGAGTTCAGCGCCGGCATGAAGTTGCACGGGGGGAAGGTCGAAGCGGTCCAGTTCGGTGACGGGGATGGGCTGGCTGGATCAACTCCTGAAGGAATCTCGGAAGTCCGTCTCCGAAGCCTTGGTGGTGCACTGCTGATCGGGCGGCGGCGCCAGGCCGCCACCTGAACTGCTGCAAATCTAAGATCAAAAAGGGGTTTTAGACCCATGGTCTGATGGGTCATGGCTGCTGGAAGTGCCTCGGATGCGTTAGCGCAAGAATATTCGAGAAACTTCTTGACGAACCTGAAAAGCTGATACAACCTCTTAAACATGAACTGGCGAGGCCAGTCGCAACCCACGAGGATCACTTCAATGCGTCTCTCAACCTTCAATCCCATCGGAACCAAGGCCACATGGCCATTGGTTGCCGTGTGCGCGGATTCGAGGGTCGGGTTCGCTGCGAAGTTCGGTCGGCTCGAATGCGGCTCCCGCCCGATGGACCAAGAGCAGATTCGCTCCCTGGGCTATCACCCCCGAACGAACGCACCCAGTCTCAACCGCTGAGCGCCGCTCCAAGACAGTAGGAGCGGGGGAACCGAAAGGAACCCACCACCGCTCAACCTCCTGGCTTGGGGAAACGCCGAAAGGCGATCGGACGCAGGGCTCATGGGCCCGGTGCCACAAGGGGTAGATAGGAACACCCACCCAGCCAGGAGCGAACACCTCGCTCTTTCCAATTCCCGAATCGTTCAACGGTAGGACGGCGGACTCTGACTCCGCGGATCTGTGGTTCGAGTCCACGTTCGGGAACCAATCACCGAGGGATGCCAGAGTGGCTTATCGGGCCTCCCCGCTAAGGAGGTGGACGGCATAGTGCCGTTCCGGGAGTTCAAATCTCCCTCCCTCGGCCAATTAAGCTGCGCTCATGGGCGTAGTGGATTTCATTGAAAATTCAGTAATGAAAATAGTGCAGTTAATGGTGGTGTTTTAGGAAGCCACTATTAAAGGCGGGGCGAGGTCTGCCATCTCGTCCCGCAATATGGTTCCATCGTCCAGTGGTAAGGATGCTTCACTGTCTATGAGGAGGCCGGGGTTCGATTCCCCGTGGAACCGCCAATCAACATCGTATCGCCATCGTCTAGGGGCAAGGACACTGGGCTCTCAACTCAGAAACACGGGTTCAATCCCCGTTGGCGATACCAGTGTAATCTGCAAGAAATAACCATGCAATGATGATGCGTGGCTAGGATGAGAATGCGAGCGTGGCGGAAATGGTAGACGCACCAGGTCGAGGGCCTGGTTCCGGGAATCCGGGGTGGGGCTTCGAGTGCCTCCGTTCGCACCAATGCCGGGTCCGGACCAATGGTGGTGTCCAGCAGGCCGTAACCCTGAAGCGGAGACGCAGAGCTGTTCAATCCAGCTACCCGGCACCAGTTCCAGCAAGACCACAATCGGGGCGTGGGCCAGTGGCCGGCCACCTGCCTTGGGAGCAGGCCTACGAACGTTCGATCCGTTTCGCCCCGACCAGTTTCAGCGCCCTTAGCTCAGTTGGCAGAGCACCTGCCTTTTAAGCAGGTAGTCCCCGGATCATGCCCGGGAGGGCGCACCAGTTCTGCAACCATGGCGGATTCGGCACCAAGGAAGTGCGCTGGTCTCATAAGCCAGAGAGTATTGGGGTGACTGCTCCCCGCCCTAAAGGACGGGGCTTCCCACTGCAATAGCGGGATAGCTGGTGTCACGGACGGGAGCCAGCGGCTCGCTCCCGTTAATCTTTGGGACAAGGAAGGCCAGTCCAGCGATCGTGTCGGCAGCATGTTCATCGGCGTGATCGTGTTTGCCGCAACAGGGCAGGAATATGGATTCCCCGACCCGGTGCTTCTTCTCCACGATTCCCGAATGCTTCAGGCACGCCCGCGAGGTGTACCAGCTCGGGGCGACGATCTCTGGAATACCATTCCAGAGCAGCTTGCTCGCCGCCCGCCGCTGATACTGGCCCTTCGAGCCATTATTGAGCATCTTATTGAAGGCCCGCCCCTTGTAGGACGGGCTGTCCTTCTCGATGGCCTCGACCGTGAGGTCCTCGCGGACCAGGGCCGCCCCATGGCGGGCCGCCAGTCCGATTTCCTGGTTTGAGAGGTAGCCAAACCAGCACCGCTTCATGCTGGCCACCTTCCAGTAGAGGCCCCTGCGGACCGCCTTCAGGTCGTTGATCTGCCCCAGCAGGGAGAAGAACTCCCGAGCCTTGGACGAGAGTTTCTTGTGCTCCGG
>Ga0316217_10007576_pt1 | contig 10313 bp, 5 predicted proteins | sample 1anoAmetaG_FD_203633 | JGI IMG/M metagenome (GOLD analysis project Ga0316217, IMG submission 203633) | Freshwater microbial communities from Trout Bog Lake, Wisconsin, USA - 1anoA | ecosystem: Environmental > Aquatic > Freshwater > Lake > Hypolimnion/Profundal zone | place: USA: Wisconsin... | reverse complement strand
GTTTAACCATGCCAGGATGGTTAACAGGTTTTCTGTCGGTTACTTCTATTCTCTTCCTGAATACTGATCAGGCAAAAGCCCTGCCAACATTTGCGCAATGGATTGAAAACCCCTTGGGTTTAAGTTATGTTGTATGTTTAAATGATGATGGGAATTGGCACTTAACCAAAACCAACAATAAAGAAAAAATAAAAAGAGCCGGCAAAATAACCGGCCTGCAAACTGTTTTATTAAATTGAATTTATGAGTAATAAGAAGAAAAAAGAAAAGAAAGAAAAACCGAATAAAGCCGAAAAACATTCAGAGACGAATGAGAGTAAACAGCATGTGCTGACTGCAATAAGGACCTTGGGTAAAGATGCTACTCTGCGCAGCATATTCCCGATGCTGGAAGACAAGCTATCGCAGGAGGACATTATTCTGGGACTAACTGAACTTGAAAAGCGAGGTAAAATTAGAATTGAGCAAAAAGGAGTTGTAAAGTTGCTGGAGAATCGGGAGCCCAAAAAATCAGAGCGTCCAAGCGCTGATATCAGGAATGTGAAATTTCAATACGGCACGGCGGACATTACACAAAACGGCGCTGCATTTGTAACGGTTAAAGGCCTTACCAAAGATGTTTACATACCCAAAAGCCATGTACACAATGCCATGCAGGGCGATGAGGTAAAAATACGGATCACTTCGCATACACGCAGGCCCGAGGGAGAGATAGTAAGCATTATTAAACGCGCGCAAGACAGCTTTCCGGGAAGGATAGATGTGCTTGATAAGTTTGCTTTTTTTATTGCTGATGAAAGAAAACTGAATACAGACGTATTTGTGCCACTGACTGCTTTAAACGGAGCAAAGCATAACGACCGCGTTATAGTTCGCATTTTAGACTGGAAGACCGGAAGCAAAAACCCTGTGGGTGAAGTTGTAGAAGTAATGACCGGCGAGCACTCATCTGACATGGATATGAAGATGATCTTAATAGGCCATGGCTTCAGTATTGATTTTCCGCGCGATGTTTATGCAGAATTAGATCAGTATAACGACAACATTAGCCAGGAAGAAATTGCCAACCGGGTAGATATGCGTGAAGTACTAACCTTTACCATTGACCCTGAAGATGCCAAAGATTTTGATGATGCGATATCAATCCGCAAGCTGGAAAATGGCAACCTTGAAATAGGAGTTCACATAGCTGATGTATCGCACTATGTTCGCGAAGGTTCGCAGCTGGATATGGAGGCAGAAAAGAGAGCTACCTCAGTTTATTTGCCCGACAGAGTTTGCCCCATGTTGCCTGAAAAGCTATCGAACGTATTATGTTCGCTAAGGCCGAATGAGGACAAACTTACATTCAGTACGCTGTTTGAACTGGATGAAAAATTCAACATTAAGCACTACACCATAGCCAAAACTATAATACACAGCAACCGCCGTTTTACTTACGAAGATGCCCAGCAGGTTATTGAAACCGGGCAAGGCGATTATGTGGAGGAATTACAGTTGTTGAATAAAATATCGAAAGATATACGTGCCAAGCGCATGAAAAAAGGCGCTATTGCTTTTGAAAAAGCTGAGGTAAAATTCAAGCTGGATGAAACGGGCAAACCGTTAGGCGTGGTGCTTAAAATACGTAAGGACGCGCACTTGCTGGTTGAAGACTTTATGCTTTTGGCCAACGAAACCGTAGCTAAGTACGGCGCTAAACTAAGGCTTGGTAAAAAGAGCTTACCGTTTGTTTACCGGGTGCATGATAAGCCAGATCCGGTTAAGCTTGATCTGTTCAGTAACGTAGCTGCACGCTTTGGTTATAATATCAAATTTGAGAACCCAAGACAAGCTGCTGAAACGTTCAACACCCTTTTAAAAAAGGTAGAAGGAAGGCCCGAGCAGAATGTACTTGAAACTATGGCTATACGCAGCATGGCCAAGGCAGAATATACTACAGATAATATAGGTCACTACGGACTAGCCATGGAGTATTATACGCACTTTACTTCGCCTATAAGACGATATCCTGATGTTTTAGTGCACCGCCTGTTAAGCGAAATTTTAGGCGACACTGATAAAAGGATTGATAAAGAAGAGCTGGAAGCCCGCTGCAAGAACAGCTCGATAATGGAACGCAAAGCCATGGAAGCTGAACGCGAGGCTGTTAAATACAAGCAGATTGAGTTTTTACAGGATAAGATAGGCGGCGAATTTGAAGGGGTAATAACAGGCGTAATACCCCGTGGCATTTTTGTTGAAATGACAGATAATAAATGCGAAGGCATGGTCAGTGTTGAATACCTGGGGCCTGAAGACTTTGTTTACGAAGAGAGGATGGTACGGCTGGTAGGTTCACGATCTAAAAAGCAATTTAACCTGGGCGACAAGGTGCGGGTAAAAATACTTTCGGCTGATATTATTTTACGCAGAATTGACCTGGGATTAGCAGACGAAGTAAAAGCCTAGAAGATTGCAACGAAACAGATTTTAGCCGGTAGTTAACGAAAACTGCATCAGAGTATTCTTTGCTGCTCGCCGGCATGCTTGCTAATGGTAAAATAAAAAGTGGTCCCCTTATCGGGGGTAGAAGAGAACCATATACGGCCGCCGTGCAACTGCACTACTTTTTTACAAATAGCCAGCCCTACACCAGTGCCAGGGTATTCGGCAGTAGAGTGAAGCCGTTGAAATATCTGGAATATCTTTTCCTTATATTCTTCTTTAATACCGATTCCGTTATCGTTAATGCTTATCTCCCACTCATCCTCATGCTCAACCGCACTGATCTTCACCTTTGGCTGTTCGTTTTTAACAAACTTCAGGGAGTTATCTATTAAATTCTGAAATAACTGAAATAGCTGATTGAGGTCTGCCATTAATTCAGGCAGCTTATCAACGGTAACTTCAGCTTTACTGGTTTTGATGGTGCTGTTAAGCCCGTTTAAAACCAGGTGCACTAACTCGTTCAGGTTGGTCTTTACAAATGGTTTCGGAACTGATGAAATTTTAGAATAGTTCAACAAGTCTAAAATAAGTTGCTGCATACGTTTAGCGCCGTTTACTGAAAACTCAATAAACTCAACCGCTTCTCTATCCAGCTTGGTTTTGTAACGCATTTCAAGCAACTGCAGATAACTGGCAATCGTTCTTAAAGGCCCCTGTAAATCGTGCGAGGCTACATAAGCAAAACGCTCCAGCTCTTCATTCGATCTTTCAAGCTGTGTGGCACGGTGCTCCAGCTCGCGCTGAACGCCTTTTAAGTCAGAGATATCAAATACCATTACCATACCGTAAATGATCTCGCCTTGGTCGTCGCGTATAGGCAAATGGTAAACTTTAAGCGAACGTTCGAAAAAAGTTTGTTCTGTTTCGCTGCTCTCGCCATCCAGTATCTTAGAGTAAATCTGTTTTACGCGGTCGCGGTCGCTTTCACGAATAGAGTCGTAAACGGTTTTCCCTTCAATCTCATTTTTGGGTTTACTTACAATACCTACCAGCGGCCCTTCAGCCAATATATATTTCAGATTTTTATCAAATATGAACATTGCCGCCTTAGGCAGGTTACGGGCAATTTCGCGATACAGCTGTTCTGATTTCCTGATTTCTTCTTTGGCAAGTTTAACGGCAGTTATATCAGTTGCCACGCCAAGAATATTGGTTGTATTTCCGGTAATGGATGAGATGGATTTTTTCACCATCTGTATCCAGAATTGTTCGCCGGTTTCTTTGTTCGATATGATCTGCTCGGGGAACTGAATTTCTTTTTTCGAATTCAGGGCCTGTTGATCCTGTTCTTTAAACTCGTCCAGCTCGCGCTGTGTAAACTGGTCCTCCGAGTCAAAATGGCCTTCCATTTCAGAAGGTTTCATGTTATAAAACTTAGCAACAGATTCGTTTGCCAGCAGATATTTCCCCTCCTGATCCTTTACAAAGATCATATTGGGAGTAGAGTCGATAATCAGCCTTAAAAAGTCTTTCTGACGTTGTAACTCATCCTGTATTTTCTCTTTCTCAGCAATTTCGGCCTGCATGCGCAGGTTAACTTCCTGCAGTTCTTTGGTGCGCTCTTTTACTTTTTCTTCCAGGTCGTTATTGAGTTTCTGTAATAATTCCTGGTGCTTCAAACGATCAGAGATATCACGAACGTGCATCAGCATGGCACGTTGCCCTTTGAAATCTATATGGGCAGCGCTTACTTCAATTGGTATTATTTTACCCGTAAGTGTAATACACTCACTTTCAAATTTCGCAATCTTTCCGTCAACAATATCAGGCTGCCCCTTTCTTATCTGCTCGTGCAGATACACAGGCGAGATATCAAAAATGGTTCTACCTATTAATTGTTCGCGTCTTTCTGCTTCGTGCAGTTTGCAGGTAGCCTCGTTCACATCCAGTATAACACCATCGGGGTTCTCGATATAAATAGCATCAGGTGAGTTGTTGAAAATATCGCGGAAACGCCTTTCACTGTTCTTTAGTGAAATATCAGCAAGCTTTCTTTCTTTTATCTCCTCATTCAACATCTGGTTGGCCTCAGATAGCTGGCGGGTGCGTGCTATTACTTTTGATTCAAGGTCTTCTTTAGCATATATCAACTCCTCCTCCAGCCTTCTTTGCCGCGCAATTTCAGAGGAAAGCACTATAACACCCATAAACTCTCCGCTATTATCAATTACCGGTTTACCGTTCAGCCTTAACCAAACGCCTTCACCGCTTTTCTTTTTCATCAGAATATCATAGCTATCCGATATCCCACGTTTACGTAATTCAAGTTTGGCTTTTGAAATCCTTACATTCTCTTCGCCTAAAACGAGATCTAAAAAACTCTTGCCTATTATTTCTGAAACATTGTAACCAAGCGCCTTGGAAAACCGGTCGTTGGCAAAAATCAATACTCCGGTACTGTTAACACAATAGATTCCCTCATTGATCAACTCCACAAGGTCGCGAAAACGGACCTGCATCTCTGCACCCGAGCTTCCCTTAATGGATATATGTTGATCGTTAAACGGTATCTCTGCCATCGACAATGAATAGAAAAGATTGAAAAATAAGTCTTTCTGAATATTTACGCACTTCTTTTTTTAACAGGCTCTCCATCAAGAATCTCAGAAAAGCAGATTATTAAAGATATACGTAAATTCCATTCAAATGTTTTGTAGAAAACAAGTTGAACGTTGTATAGACCTGAAGCGCGTTAAAAAGCAGCTATTTGGTTCAAAAAGAAGCAATAACAGTTATTATATCTGCCTATAAGTCTTTTCTTCTGACCCCTTCAAACTGCATAATGAAGTCGGCCCCAAATACCTGGGCCGGAGTTTTTGAGCCATGAGGAGGTTCTGTTTCCAAAACCATTTCTACTATTTTTAACGAGGTAAGAGCCGTTAAGGTATAGCCTTCAGGCAAATAAAGTGTAGCCCGCTGAATGCCACCTGCCTTATTTTTAACCTCACCCCAAACCATGCTGCTGGATGCTTTACGCTGGATTTCATCGGGCCCTGCAGGTCGTTTTTTGATTTTGTTGATGAGGTAATTCTTTACAAACCTTGTGCGCATGATAAAGCCCAGATAGTTGCTCAGCTTCATTCCGTCTATTAGCTTTTGAGGCAGAATATTGTACACCGTTATATTCGGAATACCGGTTGTTCTATATGCAGTTGATACATCGCCCCATGAAATAGCAACTGCCTGTTTCTCTTCTTGCCTGATGGGAACAGAACGTATCAATTTACCATTTGGCACTTTAACCAGTTTACCATCGCGTCTTACAACACAGGCATCGCCCAGATTTTCAGTAATAGTTATGGCAGTGCCATGAGATAGTTTACCGCCCTGCATATAAAGCGCCAATTCCAACGATACCACATTACCCAGTTTTTCATTCAGGTAACGCGAAAGGCAATCAGTAGGCACTACATCAAAACCAACACCCGGCATTAGCATGATACCGGCAGCAACCGCAGCGTCATTTAATTTGAAGGCACGCTCAAAAACCTGATATTCGCCTGTAATATCGAGATAGTGCGTTTTGGCCTTCAGGCAAGCCTTCATCATTACCGTTGATGTGTATATAAACGGCCCTGCGCAATGCAGCACCACTTTAAAATCCCTGATCCTATCAGCAACTGCATCCTCATTATCCAGTTCAAAAGCTACGTGTTGAAGGTTCAGCAAACGGGCAAGCTCCGCAACCTTTTGTTCATCTCTACCTGCCAAAACGGGCTTCATACCCGCCTTTGCTGCCATTTCGCTAATCAACTTGCCGGTGTACCCATAGCACCCGTATATAAGAAACCCTTCTTTCACTTTGAATATATTTTATTACTAACCTTTGAAAAAAATAATCAATATTTAAGGGGATAATGTTGTTAAAGGTAAATTTTTCCGACATAATACCTAAGGGACTGAATTTTATAAATACCCTCTCATTTAGCTCTCTATAAAACCAATTTTTTTAAGAAAAGTTATAATTACCTTTAGTTTATGATGGATATATACCTGATACCCGGGTTGGGGGCTGATAAAAGAATGTATGCCCAACAACTAAAAGTATGGCCCCAGGCCAGGGTGCTTGAACACCTTGCACCCATTAAAGGGCAATCGCTGGCAAACTATGCGGTACGCTTGGCCGGAGAAATTGATGATTCGCGGCCTTTTGCTTTAGTGGGCACCTCATTAGGTGGCATAGTATGTATGGAGTTATCAAGAATATTAAAACCGCAAAAAATAGTATTAATAGCCTCAATAAAGAACCGCAGGGAAATGCCGCTGTTTATCAGATCGATGCGCTTACTGAATCTGCACCGCATGGTTTCAGGCAATGGGTTCAAAAGTTTTAACTCCCTGATGGTAAAACGGCTCGACAGCCGTGGAGATTCGCCTGCAGCTGAGGTTATCAGGCAAATGACTGAAGATTGCTCAGCCGAATTTATTGAGTGGGCGGTACATGCCATCATTAACTGGCACCCACCGGTTGACTATAGAAATGACATTGTGCACATACATGGCACCAAAGATCAGCTTTTCCCTATTCAGAAGATCATAAACCCTGTTGTCATTAAAAACGGTTCGCACGTAATGAATATGACCATGAGTTATGAAGTAAACAGGGCATTAATGGAAGCTTTGAAGAGCTAACAGCCGAGTAGCATTACAGTGCCTAATTAATATATACGGTCTTGATATTGATAAACTCCATCAACCCGTGTTCAGATAATTCTCTGCCATAGCCGCTTCGTTTAATTCCCCCGAAAGGAATGCGTGCGTCTGACTTTACAATATCGTTAATAAACACATTGCCGGTTTCAAGCTCAGATACAAATTGCTCCGCTCCTGCTTTATCGGCTGTCCAGATTGAAGCGCCCAAACCATAAAAGGAATTATTTGCTGTAGCAATTGCGTCCACAGCATCCTTCACCACTATAACACTCCAAACCGGTCCGAATATTTCTTCTTCAAATGCACGGATACCGGGCTTAACCCCCGTCAACACCACCGGCGACACAAAGTTACCCTCACCTGCCGGAACGGCGGCACCAGCATGCGCGACAGCGCCGGCGGCAACGGAATCTTCAATTTGCTTCAGCACCTTTTCCTTCAGATCCTTTCTTGCCAAAGGGCCCAGCTGAGCATCCTGATTTAAGGGATCCGAAACATTTATCTTTCTAACAGCGGCAATAAGTTTTTCAGTAAAGGCCGCAGCAACTTTTTCAACCACAATAAAGCGTTTGGCAGCGTTACAGCTTTGACCCGAGTTAATGCTACGCGATTTTACAGCACCTGTAACTGCAAAATCAAGGTCGGCATCTTCCAACACTATAAAAGCATCGTTTCCACCCAACTCCATTACGCTTTTCTTAATGTGCTTGCCTGCCTGCGAGGCAAGTATGCTGCCCGTAGCATCGCTGCCCGTAAAGCTCATACCCGAAATACGACGGTCGGCAATAAGTTTAGCAGCATCTTCATTTGTAAGAAAATAGTTTTTAAACACGCCGTCAGGCACACCAGCCTCCGCAAAAATATCCGCTATTGCCATAGCGCATTGAGGCACATTGGGTGAGTGCTTCAGTATAGATACGTTGCCCGATATCAAAGTTGGAATGGCAAACCTGAACACCTGCCAAAAGGGGAAATTCCACGGCATGATGGAAAAGATAATACCCATCGGTTCGAAGCGGATATAGCTTTTTGAAGCATTGGTCTGCACCGGTTCATCTTTCAAAAACTGAGCGGAGTTTTTAATATAGTAATCGAATCCACTCAGCACTTTGTTTATTTCATATTCAGCCTCACTCAAAGGCTTGCCCATTTCAAGGGTTATCAGTGCCGCGTACTTTTTCTTGCCGGCCTCTAAAACATTGGCCACCCGTTTTAAACAGGCACCGCGCTCATCAACCGAAAGCTTACGCCATTGGCGAAAAGCACGTAATGAAATATCGAGGTCAGGAAAGGCATCAAAGTCAAATTCCTGCAGGGTTTTATTGTTGACAGGATTTATAGTAGCATATCTCATTCTCGCTTATTGTTTCAGTGCCAAAAATAACAGCATTCGCAACAGATGGTTTAAAGATTTACGTATTTTACTTTAATCCAGATATCGGTATTACGGCCTTTGTCGTCTGTACATGATATCTTTATGTGGGTATCGTCAGGTGCAAAAAACTCTTTAGCGTGGGCATCAGTCCGTTTGTAAAACCTGTTATTGATATACCAATATACTGTTTTTACGTCGCTGCCTACCTCGCAGCTTAGTTGCAAAGGCTCTGGTGCCTTTTTATCGATATAATATTCTGTTCCGTTTTTGGGGTACTTAATAGCAGGACCACCTTCGCCTGATATTCGGTCGCACAATGGGTTGTGGGGCGGTATTTTTTCATAAGCAATGTGATTGTCATCGTAATACGACTGCATATCGGGAGGGACGACCTTATACCATTTCTTTTTATAACCATTATCAGGCACGCAGTTCTTACAATAAGAGATCTTCTCATCTGCAGAAACCGACACCTCCTTCATATTCATACACTTTTGCGAGTTAGATACGAGGGGAATAAAATAGTCCATCACTGTATTGGTGCAAAAATCATCAGGCACCTTGCCGGTTTCAGAGCAAACCAGGCGCAAGCCGCACTCTTTAGGCATGTTATACCATTCGTTGGTAGAATTGTAATCAATAGTATTAAATATCTTAAAAAGCAAAGGGGTAGCCACATTGGCCCCGCTTAATTCAGGCACACCAAGGCCCGAAAAATTTCCAACCCATACGCCCACCGTATACCGCATATTGTAGCCAATACTCCAGGCATCGCGCTTACCATAACTGGTGCCTGTTTTCCAGGCAATTCGGGGCAGGTGCATGCTGCTTTCCCAATTAACCGGCAGGTCGGGGCGGGTAATCTTTGATAAAATTTCTGTTATCATAAAATCGGCCGATGGGGATAGTATCCTTTTACCCGGAAGTGAATCTCTCTTCGCATTCTTTTGCACAGTTGCCTTACAATAATTGGGCTTTACATAAAGGCCTCTATTGGCAAGCGCGCTGTAAAGCCCGGTCATTTCTTCCAGGGTAACTCCGCAACCACCAAGTATGAGTGAAAGTCCCAATTTCTTTTCATCCTTTTTTATCTGTCTGAAATCACAATCCTCCAGTTTGGCTATCATTTTATCGGTGCCCAGTTCATGCAAGGATTTTACCGCAGGGATGTTGAGTGAGTTTTCAAGAGCATATTCCATAGTAACAAATCCATTAAACTTCTGATCGAAATTTTCGGGTTGAAAACCATTGATATTAACGGGCACATCTGTAATAACTGTTTTTGGAGTTAATACCCCGTTATCGATGCACAGGCCATACATCAAAGGTTTTAAGGCGCTTCCCGGTTGCCGTACGGCATCAGCACCGTTTACCTGCCCGCCATCGCTGCGGTCATTAAAATCGGCGGAGCCTATGTATACAATCACATTATGTGTTTTGTTATCTATAACCACCACAGAGGCATTATGAATATTGTATGCGTTCAAACTACGGGTATATTCACCAACCAGGTTCTCCAACTTCATTTGAGTGTTCATCTGCAAATAGGTGCGGATGATATCCTGGTGCGTGGTCTTTTTAAGCTTGTAAGCCATATGAGGCACTAGATTGGGCGCGTTAGCTCTTTGCGCATCAAGCGGCTCCTGCAAAGCATCGCTGATCTCTTTCGCTTTGAAGAGCTTGTCTTTACCAAAGCGCTTCAGCCATTTGTTCCGTTCTTTTATAATTAAGGCATTGTGAAGGCCCAGCTTTAACGATGATGGCCTGTTTGGGATAATAGATAATGCCGTAACCT
>Ga0316217_10007575_pt1 | contig 10315 bp, 12 predicted proteins | sample 1anoAmetaG_FD_203633 | JGI IMG/M metagenome (GOLD analysis project Ga0316217, IMG submission 203633) | Freshwater microbial communities from Trout Bog Lake, Wisconsin, USA - 1anoA | ecosystem: Environmental > Aquatic > Freshwater > Lake > Hypolimnion/Profundal zone | place: USA: Wisconsin... | reverse complement strand
TTTTTTGCCGTCACCCATTGGATTCTCCGTTTTTCGTTACTGCAACAGCGACGAAAGCCTTTGTTTATGCGGCTGAACTATATCTCACCGCCTCCGGCTTGTGAAGCTCATCCGGGAAATGTGGGCTAAAACCTAAAAGGCGATTTTGAACTCGGTCAGTGCAAAATCCTTCCTGCGGACAATCTGCCGTTAGTGTAACGTAACGGTGGCTTTACAGTGACAGGATGTCATTAACCGGAGGTATTTGTGCATCGAGAGTAAAAAACACGCTCACGGAGTAAAAATGCCAAAACCCTTGGCTGAGAAATCGGATGCGGTCAGGCCGTACCTGCCCTGTCGAGTGGGTACTTATTTCGTGTGGCTAACTGTCCACGGACCGCCTTTGGGCCAGTGCTGCGGGAATGGTTTACCGGCTTGCGCAGCCACGGTAGGCGGCATGAGGAAATCGCGGAGGACGCTGACGATGGCAGCAAGGTCCGTGTCCTTGAGTTGGAGCCGGCTGCGCTTCACGAATCCTCGCCACTGGGTTTGCTTGCCGGCGTCGGCTGCAAATTCATCGGACAGACCGAACGGAACGTTTGCCGGCAAAACTGTCCGCCGCCGCTTGAATGTGGCGCGGATCGCCGCCGTGAGTGTCGCGCCGTCGAACGCGAAGTCCCGCGTCAACACCCACAGGTCAAAGTAATCGCGCATCCGGCTGTTGAGCAGTCCCAGTTTCACCATCGTCTCAAACTTCTCCGCCACGACAGTCTCTCGCGGATACATTGCCAGCCGGGGTGCCGACATCGCCAAAAGCGCAGGGTACTCCGCCACCGTCGCCTTGGGCGTAATCGCATCGCCGAACCCGATGTCCACCTGTAACGGAATCTTGGCGCGTCCCAGTCGTGCCTCCAACGTAACCCGCATCCCGCCGTATGTATCCTCCTCGCGGATTTTCTCGACTTTCACGCTCAACGCCAGAAACACCAAACCGTCCGCCTCCACCGGCACAGTGCAGAGCGACATAAAAAGCGCCTCCAACTGTTCTGCCGAACGCACCCGCGCTGTCATCAAGTCTAAGTCCTTCGTCGGCCGGTACTGGTCGCCCGTCCAGACCCAGAACAACATTGCACCCTTCACGACGAACTCATCCACATACCCGGATTGGCTCAACCGGTATAGCAACCGCTCCAAGCCGTACCGCATCAGCACAAGCTGCGGTTCATCGCTGTGTTCTTGGGCGCGATTGAGCAGCCGCCGGTGAACCGACGCGACCAAATTCGTGACGTTTTTCTGTGTCATACCAGCGACTCCATGTACGGGCGCATCACGTTGGCCACGCGGCAAACTTTCGCATACCGCCAAAGCTCGTCCGTGGTCGCCTGCCGTTTTCGCCAACAATCCCGCAGAGCTTCCAGCGCCACCTCCAGCCCGATTTTGTTCCGGTACTTGAAACAATCCGCCACGGTCTTGGCCGGGTTGTAAATGCGCACCGGCACTTTTTCGATGGTGTGTTCCGCAACGCCTTCGGCCAGCGCCCGACCCGAGAACCGTACCGCCCGAATGGAAACCGAGGTCGCCTGTGGCCGCCGCGCCTTTGGCGGAATCGCCAGCCAGACCTCGGCGGGTAGCTGGGTTGTCAGGCCATGAAACCGCAGCGCCGACAGCAGGCAGATGACGCCATGCGGTACGCGTCGGGCAATCTCAGCAAACGAATGATTTTCCGTCATGCCTGTGACGCCAGCCACGTACACCCCTCGTCCCCGGCGCAGCAGTTTGCCGGCGCGACAAAGCCGGCCCAGCACGGCGCGACTGATGCCATGCGCATCAAGGTCACGGGGACGGAGAACCCCATGCGCCTTGGCCAGCGCCATCACCTGTTTTGCATGTGACTGTTGTTTCATTGTCCCACCCGCCTGCTCCGGAACGTCGGAGGTTGTGGATAAGTTCCTACGTTTTGTATCACGCGTGCGCCAGCCACGCAAGTCTGCGTCAAATTTGGAAGAAGGAAATGGAAGCGCCCGGAGGTTCCCGCTCCGAACGCGCCTCAAATTATAAGTCCGGGAACGACGCCATCTGAGGACGCTGGAAGCGTAGCGCAGGCAGCCACTGGTGTCAATTTAGGTTAGCTGCTGAGGTCGAACGCTCGCTGGAATACCCGCAGGGTTGGCTCGTCGTAAAGGCAAAAGATGACCCGGTCCGGCTTGCCATGGTCCCGCAGAAAGGCAGCGGCTTCATCCAGCATCAACTTGGCGGCGCGGTCAACAGGGAACCCGAAAACGCCGGTGCTTATCGCCGGGAATGCAATCGAGTTTAGCTTCTTTTTCACGGCCAGTGCGAGGCTGTTGCGCACCGCCCGGCGCAGTAATTGGTCGGATTCGTCATCAGGCAGTCGGCCCCACATCGGGCCGGCTACGTGGATGACATGATGGGCTGGCAGTCTGCCACCGGTGGTGACGACCGCCTCGCCGGTATCGAGCGACCGCCCGAGCCGGGTGATGATGGCGTCGGATTCGGTCTGAATCACATACCCGCCCTTGCGCACAAGGGCTCCGGCCACGCCGGCACCGTGCTGTAATTGGCAATTAGCGGCATTCACGATGGCATCCACCGCAAGTTCGGTGATGTCGCCCTGAACAATTTCAAGCGTGGCGGAACCGATAGTTTTCGTCATCGGGTTAAGCCCAAATCTGGAGGAGTGAGTGGATAAAAGCTGGATTGGCGAGCTTTCTATCCTGAGTAAGGTATGTTTTTGCCGAACCGCCTAGCCGTTTAATTACCCACTTCAGATTTCTGCGCCTGAGTTTCTTACGCGCTTCAAGAAATACCACTACTGAAGAATCAGCGTCGCCAACAACAGGCTCAATATGGATGACTCTGGCCGGGGGGTGCACCATTTTTAAACCAGCTTTCTCTTTGACTACTTGGATAAGAATGTCACCAAACTTAAAGGAGTCTCGGTCGTACCAGAAGAAAGCATCAACCTTGCTGGTTTTTGTGTTGTGCAATTGCTTTTTCGCCTTAATCCGTCCCTTTTTTTCAGCTTTTAGTTCAGCGGCTGAGTTGTCAGTTCGTACTAGTTGCACCGTTATCATCGGGGCGTGTTGGGCAACTCGCTTCCGTTGGCCCTTTACCGGTTTTCCCTCGCCTCCACCAAACTTTGAGGGCCGATATAACTGTGCCATCTTTTTCAGGTAGTGCGGTGTGATGGACTCACCCATCAGTGAATGCACAAACTGTCGCGCAGCGGAAATGACCGAAGAGCTGGCAATTTCAATCGCCGCCTCAATCAGATTGTGCGCTGAATTATTGGACACATTACTTGAGCCGATGAACGTCTTATCGCGGAAAACAAATACTTTAGCGTGAAGATTATGGACGCTGTGGACACTCACGCCACGATTCATAAACTTCCTCACTTCAGCGGGATTGGTCTGGCCTGATTTTACCGCCGCTTCGCTCATGTCCACGACCAGAACGCTTCCAGCTTTCAGTGGCAATAAGTCACTTGCTCCCGACCCTAAATAGGCTACGGCACAATCGCCCTTAGACCGTTTTGCGGCGGTAGTAATCCTTGACCAAATGTTGGAACTCAGAAGTATAGTTGGCATTTGCTTGGCCTATTTTATGATTGTTGATGGCGGCTTTTTGTTAATCGACTTCTTCCTCGATGCCGTTGGTGTTCGTGACGGTTGTAATACCCTAAAAGAGAAAGATGATTCTCTTCCCTTTTCTTCCCTTCCCTTGTACCCACGGTTACAGCCTTTGCTGGATGAATTTGCCATCGTCAAGGTGACCACAAGGAGAAAGTTGTTGCAGAAGTTGTGCGGTCAGTTGTTTCACCAGACCGGTTTCAGAATGGCCCAACAGTTCGCCAACGAGCAGTTTGCTCATCGTAAGGTCAAAACGAACGCCGATGAAGCTGAACACCTGAAGGAATGCGGCGACTTTTGGACAGGATTACATCAGAATTGGCTTGGAAATCTTACGGCTCCAGAGCGAACCGCGTTCGAGAACCTGACGACGGATTGCGAGCGTGATGCCTTTCGCATTATCCGCAGCTTCGCAAAAAACGCAGCCGCTCATCAGTGCGCTGACTTTCCAATTGTGCGAGATGACCTCGGTGCTCGTATCGGCATTACCGGTCCCGGAGCCGGTCTTTTGGTTCAGCGGTTTTGCGATACCTACCATGCCATCCTCTGCCGCACTCAGGAGTATGTGCCGCACAAGACGGCAGCGCGGTACCGCTACCTCCACCCGCTCGTTGACAACGCTAACCCAATTGTTGCACAGGCCACACCAGCACAACGGAGGAAACACGATGAGACTTAACAAACACACTACACGAATCGCGACCGAGGAACTATTGGGGTTGTTGCGTCAGTACCCACAGGGCCTGACGACGAGCCAGTTGATAGGTACGCCGAGGTTCCATGGAATGCGGACGCTCACGGCGCGGCAGGTTGCGCGGCTGTTACGGGCGACCAGTGTCGTTCACCACTGCTATGATGGGGCTGGTTACATGGCGGCGTCGCGTTGGACATGTGGGGAACCGGAGCAACGACCATGACAGAAAGCCCAACATCCCACACCAACCCGTTCGAGCAGTTTTTCCGGGACATGCTCCGGTCTGAACTCCCCAGCATTCTAAACACTGTCTTGAACGAAAAAAGTCCTAAGAACAGCGCACCAGCCTCGAAAGCGAAGTTGGCGGTGCCTGCCGACGAAGCGGCCGAACTGATTTCGGTTTCCAGAACAACACTGGACCGCTTGACCAAGCGAGGGCTAATCCATCCGGTCAAGGCAACTCGTAACCCGATTTTTGCCGTCTCAGAGTTGCAACGGTTCTTGGATGAAACAACTCAGCCAATTGAATTGTAAGGCAGATATGACCGGTCAAAACGCCAACAACTCCGCCTGTTTCGATACGCCAAAAGTTGTCACCCTAAGTTGTAACCCTGTGATTGATTTTAAGACCAACCCGGACAAATCGGGAAGTTTTGAACACACAGGTTTCGACAGAAAGCTCAATGTTATTGGCAGATGGCGACAGGGGAAGTTGCTGGAAGATTTGGAAGGCATATTGGAAGGCTGGCGCATTACCACTATGCTACGCCCGCGTCACATGCCGCCAAACTACAACACGTGCCGGTCAAGCGTCAAACTCCAAACACGACCCCGCCGCCTGCAATCAGCAGGTCGGGGCCGGTTCCCCAAACAAGGCTTTCGCAAATTGCTGCGGATCGAATGGCTGGAGGTCGTCGAGTTGCTCGCCAAGGCCGATGAATTTGACCGGCAATTTCAGTTCCCGGGCAATGGCCACCACAATGCCGCCTTTCGCGGTGCCGTCCAGTTTCGTCACCACCAACCCGGTCACGCCGAGGGTGTGGTGAAATTCGCGGGCTTGGTTCAACGCGTTGGCGCCAGTGGTGGCATCGAGCACCAGCAGCACTTCATGCGGTGCGGCCGGCAGGCGTTTCTGCAAAACCCGGCGCATCTTCTTCATCTCTTCCATCAAATTTTGCTTTGTGTGCAACCGGCCCGCGGTGTCAATCAGCAGGTAATCCACCTTCCGACTCACCGCCGCGCCAACCGCGTCGAACGCCAGCGCGGCGCTGTCCGCGCCGTACGCTCCGGCAATCACGTCGCAGCCGACCCGGTCGCCCCAAATCTTGAGCTGCTCAATCGCCGCCGCCCTAAACGTATCGCACGCGGCCAACAGCACCGTGCTCCCGTTCGCCTTCAAAAAATGCGCGAGCTTTGCGGCGGACGTGGTCTTGCCAGTCCCGTTGACGCCGGCCAGTAAAATCACCGTCGGGGGCGCACCGGCTTTGACCAGCGGGTGAGTCGCGGCACCGAGTTCGCGTTCGATTTCTGCCCGCGCGATGGCAAACACGTCCGCTGTCCCGGCCTGTTTCGCGGCGGCCTGGGTCTGTTCAATTATGCGCGTGGTCGTGCCGATCCCGATATCGGACGCGATCAGCGCCGCTTCGAGTTCCTCAAGCGCCGCGGCATCGAGCCTGGGTGCGCGCGTGACAATCCGTTTGATTTCGCTCGCCAGCTTGGTGGATGTCTTTTTGAGGCCGTCCCGGAATTTCTGGAAAAGATTCATTGGGTTTTGTGTTTGATCGCGGCGACACATTCATACGGCACTGGCACTGTGCCAAGCAAGGCTGCGCCATAGACTGTGCCGTGGCAATCGCTCCCGCCGGTTACCAGCAAATCGAGGCGGGCCGCCACCGCCCGGTACCGCTCGGTTTGCGCCGGCGATTGCCGGCAGTGCCAAATCTCCAACCCGGCCAGCCCTTGCTGCGCGAGGTTTTGAATCTCAGCATCGGCCTGGCTCACGGCCGGATGCGCCAGCACTGCCACGCCGCCGGCACGTTTGATCAGCGCGATGGCCGCCGCGGCTTCCATCCGGTAACGCTCAACGTAACCGGGTTTGCCGGATTTCAGAAACCGGTCGAACGCCTCCTCCACGGTTTTGACAATTCCGCGTTGCTGGAGCGCCAGCGCCACGTGTGGCCGGCCAATCGTGCCGCAGGGCGAACAGGCAAACACCTCTGCTGTTGTCAATGCGATGCCGAGCTGGTTCAATTTCGCGACCATTTCGTCGATGCGTTTCTCGCGGACGCGTTTCGCGTGGTCGAGCACGGTGTGCAGTTCCCGATTATGCCAGGTGTTGCCCGGGAAATAGCCTAGCAGATGCACTTCGCGCGTCTTGACCTGGCAGGTAATTTCCACCGCGGGTAAGACTTCCACGCCGTGCTGTTGGCCGGCCGCGAGCACTTCCGGGATTCCGTCGAGTGTGTCGTGGTCGGTCACCGCAATTGCCGCGAGCTGGAGACGCGCGGCGGCCTGACACATTTCCGCCGGCGTCCAACTGCCGTCGGAATACCGGGTGTGCAGGTGGAGGTCAACGAAGCGCGTGCCGGAGTCCATAAGTGCCTAAGTGTGTCAGTGCGTATGTCTCACTCCGGTGCGCTTGAGCACTTACGCCCTTAGCCACTGGGGCACTAGTTAGTTCCCCGCCGGCGTGCGTGCCGGGCGCGGCAGGTCGCCGCGGAGCCGGTCGAGAATGCCGTTGACGAAGGCGCCGGATTCGCGCGTGGAATATTTCTTCGCGATGTCCACGGCTTCGTTGATGCTGACGACTGGCGGAATGTCGTCGCGGAACAGCATTTCATAAATCGCCAGCCGTAAAATGTTCCGATCCACCGCCGCAATGCGCGTCAGCTCCCAGTGTTCGGTGTATTTTTTAATGCGTTCGTCCACCGCCGCCAGGTTCGCGACCGCGCCGTGAATTAATTCCTCGGCAAAGCCGCGCGCGCCAGTCTGGTCGTCCGGCTGCGTCGGCCAAAACTCCGCGAACGCCGCGCGCAGATCCCCGCCGCCGCTGACGTCGTACTGGTACAGAAATTGCACCGCGAGTTCGCGGGCTTGCCGGCGGCGCCCGCCGGTTTTTACAGGTTCGTCCATGTGCTGGCCATTTCGATAGCGGTGCGGGCGGCTTCCCGGCCGCGGTTATAAGTTTTCCCGAGGCAGCGCACACGCGCCTGCCGGAGTGTGTTGGCGGTGACGATGCCGAATACCGTCGGCACGCCGGTGGTGATGGCGATGGTGGTCAATCCGTGCGCGACCGCGCCGGCGATGTGTTCGGCGTGGCTGGTCTCGCCTTGCAACAGCACGCCAAGGCCGATGACGCAATCATACCGGCCCGACTGGGCGAGCTTGGCCGCCGCGACTGTGACTTCAAAACTGCCGGGCACGCGGATGACGCGCGACCGGCGCAAATCCGCGCCGGCATCTTCGAGCGTGGCGAGGCAGGCCGTGACGAGCGCGTCGGCCAGTTCCGGGTTATACCGGGCCGCCGCGATGCCGAACCGCAAGCCGGTCGCCGTGAGCGCGGTTTTCGATTTTTGAGCGCGCAACATGGCTAGAGTTTGTGTCCCATTTTGAGTTTTTTGGTTTCCAGATATTTCTGGTTGTGTGCCGTCGGCGCAATCCGGATCGGCACCTGTTCGACAATCTGTAGCCCGAACCCGTCGAGGCTGATGACCTTTTTTGGGTTGTTCGTCAGAATGCGGATCGTCCGCAGGCCAAGGTCGGCCAGAATCTGCGCGCCGACGCCGTAGTCGCGCAGGTCGGCCTTGAAGCCGAGTTGCTCATTGGCTTCGATGGTGTCCAGTCCCTGTTTTTCCTGGAGCCGGTAGGCATGGATTTTGTCCGCCAACCCGATCCCGCGCCCCTCGTGACCGCGCAGGTAAACGACCGCGCCGAGTTTGGCCTGCGCGATCATTTTCATCGCCTGCTCCAGTTGGGCGCCGCAATCGCACCGCAACGAATGGAAAATATCGCCGGTCAGGCATTCGCTGTGCATCCGCACCAGCACGTTGGCCTGGCCGCGCACGTCGCCGTAGGTCAACGCGATGTGGTGTTCGCCGTCCGGCAGCGATCGGTACAGGTGGAGCGTGAAATCGCCGAACTGTGTTGGAAGCGACACTTCCTGTTCCTTCGCCACCAACTTCTCGCGGTGGCGCCGGTATTCGATCAGGTCGCGAATTGTGCAGAGCTTCAGGCCGTGCGCCTGTTTGAATTTAATCAACTCCGGCAACCGCGCCATCGTGCCGTCTTCGTTGGTGATTTCACCGATGATGCCGGCCGGTAGACAGCCCGCCAAGCGCACCAAATCCACCGAGGCCTCCGTGTGTCCGGCGCGAATCAAGACGCCGCCTTCCCGGTAGCGCAATGGGAAAATATGTCCCGGGCGAACGAGGTCGGTTGGTTTAGCCTGCGGATTGGCAAGGATTTGGACCGTTGCCGCGCGGTCCGCCGCGGAGATACCGGTCGACACGCCGCGCGCTGCGTCCACCGAAACCGTGAATGCCGTCCGGTGACTTTCCCGGTTTTGCTCGACCATCAAAGGAAGTTGCAGCGCGTCTAGACGATCACCAGTCATCGGCACGCAAATCACGCCGCTGGTGTGCCGGATCATGAAGCCCATGGCCTTGGCCGTGACCTTCTCGGCGGCCATGATCAAGTCGCCTTCGTTTTCCCGGTCTTCGTCGTCCGTGACGATCACCATCCGCCCCTGCCGGAGTTCGGCAAGGCAGGTTTCGACGGAATCAAAAATATTTTCGAGTTTATCCATCCAGTGCCGGCAGCTTAGCAACATTCCCGGCGAATGGCAATCGTTCACGCCCGCGCTCAGCGCTGGCCGGCGACTTCTTTCCACGGGCCGGACCAGTCCCGCGCGTTGGGGCGCGGGCAATCACCGCGTAAACAATACAAGCCGTTTTCCGGCGGGCCGGTGCCGACAATGATCAGCGGCGCGCCGGGTTTCGGATTCTTGACCACCAGCGGACCACCGTACCGGATCGGCGCACCGACTTCGTAACTCCATAACTCGGCGCCGGTTTGTCCGCTGAGGCAATGCACGCGGCCTTTCATCGTGCCGACCAGCACCGCCAGCGTGCCATTCACCTCGGCCAACGCCGGCATTCCCAAGACCGGTTCCTTCAACTGCCGCGTCCAGGTCGGCTGGCCGGTTTTCAAATTCACGCCAATCACTTCTCCGGCCGATGTGGCGAAAATCCCCTGCTGGCCGGCGACGACGATCCCGTTGCGCGTGTGCGTGTGCCGGTCACTGTGCCGATACAACCAGAGTGTCGCGCCATCCCGGCCATCGAGGGCATAGATAATGCCGTTGTCGCACAACGCCAACACATCCGGGATACCGTCGCCGTTGATGTCCACCAAGACTGGCGGCGTCGGCACCGGATCGGAAAAACCGGTGCGCCACAACGTCTGGCCGTTCGTGACCGACAAACATGTTACTGCCGCGTACAAATCGTTCATGCCGGTCACGATGACGCGGCCACCGCCAATTGTCGGCGCAGTCGTGACGCCGGGCAGGCGGACCGCCCAGCGGGGCGTCCCGTTGGTCAACGCAAAGGCCCGGACACTGGCGATGCCATCACTGACGACCGCCAAGCCCTCGCCAATGGCTGGCGCGCCGATGGTGGTGGTTTCCGCGTTCAAGCGCGCCTGCCAAAGCAGTTGGCCGGTTGTGACTGAAAAAGCGCGCACCAGCCGGGAGTTCGCGTCGGCGTCCACCACCACGCCGTCACCGGCGGCGACGCCAAAATACGGCGCCGGCTGCGGCGACGTCGACACGCGCCAGACCGGCGCGCTGAGTTGGGGGTCGTAACACGCGATTTCGCCGGCATTGTCCTTCGTCACAAACCGCCCGGCCACGGCGGCAAACGGCGCGTCGAAATAGCCGGCGCTCCGGCCCGACCAACATTTCCGGCCGCCGGCCAGTGAGAAGCACCGG
>Ga0316217_10007574_pt1 | contig 10316 bp, 8 predicted proteins | sample 1anoAmetaG_FD_203633 | JGI IMG/M metagenome (GOLD analysis project Ga0316217, IMG submission 203633) | Freshwater microbial communities from Trout Bog Lake, Wisconsin, USA - 1anoA | ecosystem: Environmental > Aquatic > Freshwater > Lake > Hypolimnion/Profundal zone | place: USA: Wisconsin... | reverse complement strand
GTGCCGCTAGGCGCAGGATGGGGAACCATGCAGCACGGCCAGATTCCGCTGCCCGGCCCGGCCACTCTGGAATTGCTGGCCGGTGTAGCCGCACCAACTCGCCCGGCCCCCGGCCCCGGTGAATGGGTCACCCCCACCGGCGCGGCATTGCTGGCCGAATTTGCCACCTTCGAGCAGCCGCTCATGACTTTGCATAAGATCGGCATTGGTGCCGGCCGCAAAGATGCCGCCTGGCCCAATATCGCCCGCCTGTGGCTCGGCCAGCCGACGGCAAGTGCCGCCAGCATGGTGCAATTGCAAACCAACATTGATGACATGAATCCCCAACTATTCGCCGCTGTCAGTGAAAAACTGATGGAAGCCGGCGCATCCGATGTTTGGCTGACACCGATCCAAATGAAAAAGAACCGTCCCGGCGTGTTGCTGAGCGTTCTAACCAAGGCCGCTTTGGAACAACCCCTGGCCAACATCATCCTGCGCGAAACCACCACGCTTGGCGTGCGTGTGCAATCGCTAGGCCACCGCCACGAAGCCAAACGGGAAATCCAACAGGTTCAGACGCCTTATGGCCCGCTGCACGTAAAACTCAAACTTCTCGACGGCGTAGCCATTGGTGCCATGCCGGAATACGAGGATTGCAAAACTCTGGCTGCACAAAATAACGTCTCGGTGCGAGTTGTCTGGGAAGCGGCTTTTGTCGCAGCACAACAGTTATTAAGCAAATCGCCTAAAGCCTAAGCAGTATTCCCAACCCTTGGCATTCGGCTTTTGAGGCTTCTGACGGTATGCTATATGGGCTATGGCGAACGTCATGCCGGTGATTGCGATCGTGGGCAGGCCCAATGTGGGCAAGAGCAGCTTGCTCAATGCGCTGGTTTCCAAGCGCATCAGCATTGTGCAGGATATGCCGGGAGTTACCCGTGACCGCATTTCCATGCCCATGCAGCTTCAGGATCGGTATGTGGAACTGGTGGACACCGGAGGATTCGGGTTTGTTGATCCGGACCAGCTTACCGAACATATCCGCCATCAGATCGAATTGGCCATCGCGCGAGCACAACTGGTGTTATTTCTGGTGGATTGCCAGGCCGGCTTGACCGGCGGCGATGAAGAGATTGCGGCCATGCTGCGGCGGCAGGGGATGAAGACGCTGCTGGTGGCCAACAAGGCTGACGGGGTGAGCGCTGATACGGCGTTGGCGGAATTCGCGCGGCTGGGATTGGGTACGCCTATTGGCGTATCGGCGTTGCGGGAGCGCAACATCGATCAGCTTAGAGACGCCATCGCCATGAATGTCGATCTGCGTAACGCGCCGACGGAAATTCCCTCGCCGGCAATGACGCTGGCGATTGTCGGCAAGCGCAATTCCGGCAAAAGCACTCTCGTGAATTCCATCGCCGAGCTTTATGAAGGCGACAGCGAGCGGGTGATTGTCAGCGAAGTGCCAGGCACCACTCGCGACAGCATCGACGTGCGCTTTGAAAAGGACGGCAAAACCCTGGTGGTGATTGACACCGCCGGGGTGCGCAAAAAGCGGCACATGGTCACCAATGACATCGAGTTTTACAGCTTCCACCGCGCCCAGCGATCCATCCGCCGGGCCGACGTGGTGGTGATGCTGATCGACGGCGTGGAGCCGGTGAGCGAACCGGACAAAAAGCTGGCGCAGTACATCGCGGCACAATTTAAGCCGGTGATTCTGGTCATCAACAAATGGGATTTGACCATCCAAAAGATCCGCGAGAATCGCAAAGACCAAGTGGATAAAGGCGTCAATGACGGCGAGGTGATGGAGGAATTCCGCAAATATCTCAAGGAAGAACTTGGGCATGTGGATTACGCTCCAGTGCTGTTCATTACCGCCAAGGAAAGCCGGCATACGCAAATCGTCATCGACGAAGCGCAACGGCTGTTCAAGCAGACCAACACCCGGTTGACGACCGGAATGCTCAACCGCGTGGTGCGAGAGATTCTTAGTGAGCGTTTGCCCAGCACGCCCAACGGCCGGCGGGCGCGGGTGTATTATGCCACGCAAACGTCGGTTGCGCCGCCCACGGTGGTATTGTTTGTCAACAATCCAGCCTTTATGGATGAAGCGTATCGGCGGTTTGTGGTCAACCGTTTCCGCGATATGCTGCCGTATGCACAGGTACCGATCCAACTGCTGGTTCGCGGGCGCGGCATGGGCCATGCTCCGGCACCAAGTTTGGAAGAACTGCCGGAAGATGCCGTTTCCGGGCGAGATGAAAAGCCTGAATCGGATCAAACGGCGGAATGAATGGAAAATGAGGCTCAGCCATAGGCCAATATGCTGGGAATCACCGAATACATTTGGCGCCTGATGCCTGGGAATCCCATCTTGCTGCGCGTCGTTTCCGCTGCGGGGAAGAAAAAACGCGATCTGTTTATCCGCTGCGGATATCTGGGCATCCTGGTGGCGGTGGTGATTTGGACGATTGCCACCAGCGATACCGAATACACTTCCGGTGACTTGTCCGCCCTGGCAAAAACGTCGGCCAATATCTTTCAGGTGATGGCCTATGTGCAACTGGGTTTGGTGGCGTTGCTGTCGCCAATTTTCACGGCCGGGGCGATTACCCAGGAAAAAGACAGCCAGACGTATGACATTCTGCTTTCCACACCGCTGACCAATGGGCAGATATTGCTTGGCTCGCTCATGAGCCGGGTGTTTTTTGTCATCGCGCTGCTCATCAGCGGCATCCCGATCTTCTATGTAACGCAGATATTTGGCGGGGTGGCGTTTTTTAAGATCGTCGAGAGTTTTCTTATCTCGGCGGCGACGGCCATTATCACCGGGGCCATGGCTATGGCCATCGCCACATTTAAGGTGGGCACACGCCGGACCATATTCAGCTTTTATTTGTTTATCGTGATCTATCTGGTGGGTGGATTTTTTCTGGATCGGCCGGATTTCTTCCACGTCAGGTGCATCGATGCTTCCGGACAGCCGCAGCTTTCGCAAACCAGTTGGCTGACCAGCTTTCATCCATTTCTGGCCACGCGGGTGATTTTCGATACGCAGCAATATAAACCACCCGATTTTGCCGACCTGCCGGCGAACCTGCGCTGGTGGCCGATTAGTTGGCTGCTGACCAATCCCATCTCGTTTTATTACGGCTTCATGATGCTGCTAAGCCTGGCGATGATCTTGCCATCGGTGATCTTTCTGCGCCGCGTGGCCCAATCCAGTTCCAGCCTCAAAACGTGGATTTTGCAGACGTTACGGCTTTCCAGCGGTGACCGCACACGCAAGCCACGCTGGGTTTGGAATAATCCCATCGCCTGGCGCGAAGCTCGCACCAAGGCATCGGCAACACGGTCAACATGGCTGCGCTGGGGCTTTATCGTGGCCGGGCTGGGCATGGCAATCACGCTGCTGGTGATGTACTGCACCGATGGATCGCCCGACAAATATATCGATCATGGTTTTGATATTGTGCGGACCACGCTTTACATCCAGAAGAGCGATGGAACCAGGGCCGATGATCTGCACATCAGCCCAAACGCCACAATCAAATTTGAGACCAATGTTCAGGATCCCAACACCAATCGGCTCAAGCTTGAAAATCGCACCATGGATGACCTGAACGGCAAGTACGAAGTCAAAGACTTTCAACAAGCCGATGCCCAGCATCCCAACACTATTACCGCCATCACCCTGCGCGAGTATCCGCGGATGCTGTCGGCACACGATGCGCGAAGCTGGCTGCTGGGCATCACCGTGGTGGAATTTGCCGTGATCCTGCTGATCGTCTCCAATGCCGCCGCCAGCACCGTGACGCGGGAAAAGGAAGACGGCACGCTTGATCTGCTGCTAACCACGCCCATCACCAGCCACTTTTATATCTGGGGCAAATTGCGCGGGCTGGTAGGTTTTGCCGAGCCATTGATTGCCGTGCCGGTGGCCAGCGCGGCCCTTTTTATCGTCCGCGATATGTTCTATTGGGCGCTTGGACATAATGATTTTCAGTGGATTGTGTTTCCCGAAGCCGTGCTGCTGATGCCAGCCATGCTGGTGATCGTGACGGCCATTGCGGCCATATTGGGGATGCAAATGTCACTGCGCTGCCGCACCACCGTGCGTGCGGTGATGACCAGCGTGGGCATCATGGTCGGCTCCTGTGCCGCCCTGGGGTGGTGCGGATTTACCATGCTGACGCAAACGCATAACGATTCGCAGGTTATGGTGGCCCTGACCAGTTTCAGCCCGTTTACCCTGTTAACACTGCTGATCGATCCCTATGACTTCGGCGGCGCGGTCTTTGTCGCCGCCCCGGTTGCCGACATCATGGCCGCACGCATCATCGCCGCCGTGGTGGCGGTCATAGCCATCTCCGGCTACACCTTTGGGGTATACACGATGTACAAGTCGATGGTAAAGAATTTCGACATGACCATCCGCCGGCAATCGCGATGAAACAGTGAGTATGCCTCCAAACCCGCCAATCATCGCGAAAAACGATGGCGATCCGGGGATGGCGGCGAATGCCGATTATTCGTCTATAATCCCCGCCATGTTTGCCCTTACCCGCGAAGTTCGCTTTGCCATCAACGGCGACAAAGATCGCCAGCCAGTGCGGCGGCCCAGCAACAGTTTTGCCGGGTATCCGTCGCTGCTGGGACTTGGCCATTACCTTATCGCCCGCGTCACATTGCGGGGGGAATTGCAGCCGCAAACGCAGTATCTGCGGAATATCAAGGAAATCGATCACGTCGTGCGTACGCAGGCCATCGAGCTGGCCGGCACATTTGTCCGCCGCCAGCATACCGGTGATGCAGCGGCACTCCTGCTGCACATGTTTGAAGCGCTGCGCGACGCGTTCGTCCCGGCGACTGTGTCACAACTGCAATTGATGCTCAGCCCATTTTTAAGCCTTACCGCCATTGCCACGGAGCTACCGATGATTCAACTCAGCCAGAAGTTTGAGTTTTGTGCCGCCCACCGCCTGCATAACCCGGCTTTGACCGACCAGCAAAACCTGGCCATGTACGGCAAATGCAACAATCCCAACTGGCATGGACACAATTACCTGCTGGAAGTAACCCTGGCCGGAAAGCCCGACGGCAACGGCATCATCATGCCCGTGGCCGATTTTGAAGAAGTGGTTTCATCAACCGTCATCGACCAATTCGACCATCGCAATCTAAACACCGAAATAGGCCAATTTGCCGGCATCGTGCCCACGGTGGAAAACATCGCGCAAGTGATCTTCAAAATGCTCCAGCCAAAATTGAACGTGGCTGAGCGCAAGCTGGCATCCGTGACCGTGTGGGAAAGCCAGAAAACATGGTGTACGTACAGTGAGTGACCGCTTTTCTCCTCCCCTTGCACTCAGAAGAAGGACAGAAGTGCCATGCAACGTCGTGCAACGTTATGCAACGTTTTCTCCATGCGTTTGTCATTGTATTTTTTCGCCGGCCCCGGCGGACTTGGGGAAGGTTTTTTCCTGCCGCCGCCGTCGGCCCAGGAAGCCGTTTGTGTCCAGTGATATCTGCTGCGTGCGATATAAACCGTTCGCAGTTCATTGTGAATCCGTGATTGCTTGTGTTGTTACGGCTCGTAAATTGCTTCCACCTTCACATTATCAGCCATACCGTGCCAATTCACGACTTCCTTGGAAGCATCAAAGTCATTCCATGACTTGCCGTTGACCGTGACGCTTTTGATCGGCGTGGATTGGGGATGCCGCAAGCTCAGATAGACCCCTTGAGGCGGATTGCGCGACGGCATGTTTACTACAGCCGTGATTTTCCTGTGGGCGATGTCGGAGATGATTTCATAGGACACAACGCCAAAGTGGGTGATCGCATTTGTGATGGCGATTTTCTTGCCTTGTTCGAGCCAATGCCGGGCTGTGCCGTGCGCCAAGAGAAGCGTCTGGCCGTCTTCCATCACCAGCAAATCGCGGATAAATCGGGCCACCGCAACAGGCGTCCAGAGGTGTTGCCGGTCACCCGTACACTCCTTTGCGCCCGGTTCCTGTCCGCGCTCCTCACACCAGGTGTACAGCGGCGTGCCGTGGTTGAGCGTGGCATAAAGATACCGCACCGCCGCATCGCCCTGGCCTCGCAGCAAGAGCACTTCGGCCAGATTGTCCAGGGTAATGGCGACCCACATGCCATCCTTCATCCACCCGGTATGCACGGGAATGCCTCCGGGACTAATACGCGATTCAAGCTTACGGATGGTTCCCGTGATTAGTTCGTGATTCGGCGGCAGGATGCGGCACGGGAACGCGGCATAGAGAGCGCCCCAACGGCTGCCGCACGTATGGCCCGGCACACCCGGGATCCAGCGATAGTCGCTCTCTTGAATGGCGCCGCGATCCATGGCCACCAACAGGTCGGCGCGGCCGGTTTCGTGGATGTGGCGCAATTCGGGTAGGTCGGCGATTTTGCCAAGAATCTCCGCCGCTGCAACCGTCATGGCATCGGCAAAAACCGCCAGGATATTATGCGCCAGAAACACCCCATAAAAACTATCGTCCTCACCCATCAATCCGCAGTCGCCCATGCCACGCGGCATCAGACCATAGGTTAGCGGGCGAACACCTTTTGCCGGCACGCGTGTTTTGGCGCGTTGGGTTTCCTGCCAGCGCGAACTGGCCACCATGCGGGGGAACACTGCCGCCAACCAGTCTTTATCCCTGGTAAGGCGATAGTGTTCGATAATGCCCCACGCCTTGATGCCGGATGTGCCCCACATGAGGTGAACCCAGCCTTGGGGATCGGCCCAGTTGCCATCCGGCCCCTGGCGATCAAGGAACATGCCAGTGTTGCCGGCTGCTTCCTCGCGCAGTCCGAGTTGGTTAAACAGAACTGACACAATGAGCGGTTCATATGGATTGGGCGCGCGGTATTGGTCGGTGCCGGGACAGGCTACCACCGATCCGTCCGCCAGTGGTTCGCGCATGACAAAGCAATCAGCCAGGCACGCCAGAAATGCGTTTTGAACGCCGGCGTCAGGGATGCTCACACTGGATGCCCTGCCGATCAGTGTCCGCCAGGCGGTCTTTGCATCCTCAAATTCCACGGCCCAATCCCGTTTTCGCCATTGGGCAAAATCCGTGTGATACGCCTGGTACGGACGAACGATCCATGCCACTCGTTTTTCGCCGGCGGCAAGGTTCCAAGTCGGGCACAGCGTGGTGGGCGCAGGCACGGGGTATTCGTCGGCACCAATGGCGAAGATGAGGATGCGGTCAGCCCGTTCCTGCCAGCCGGTCAGCAACACATCACGATCCCAGTCAGATTGAACCCAAGCGGGGTTATATCCAGTCCAATTGCCGGGCCTCTCGCAACGCAGCGCCAGGCGGTGTGGTTCCGCGTCGAGATTGGCAAGTTCCACGCGGATGATTGCCGCCGCCTTCCCCCCAACCACTTCCAGCTGCAAGCAAACCTTGCCGTCTTCATAAGTGTTCGCCAGCGCCGCCAGCCATCCTTCGGACCGAGTCCATCGACTGTTGGCAAATGCATGCCCATCGACTTCCGGTTTGAGATGCACCTGCCAGTCGGCTTTGGGCGTCACAAACGCGGTCAACGGTTTGTGTCGCAGATCATCGTACGTCCAAGTCATCTGCAACCATCCCGACTGCACGTCTAGCAACGTCTTGTCGCTGCTGTCGGGCAAACAGACCGTCAACCGGTGCGGTGTGGCGAAAGCATAGGAGAAATCAACACTGGTGAAATTCGGCGATACTGAAGTGGGCAGCGTCATCTGGTCATTCCTTCCACAAATTGCCACGGCGAACCGAATTATCTACGTTCTTTGCCGCCGGATGTCACATGCCCGGATTTCCCCTATGAAACTCCGACGACGAACATCGTCGGCCATTTTGCGTAGGATACTGAGGTCAGGAGCGCAGAACAAGTGTTTTCTCGGCGTGGGCACCGATCAGTTCAGCCACTTGGCCGCGAGCCGTTTCGATCACGCCTTTCAATTTGGCACCGAAGCGGTAAGTGCTGGACGGGTGCTCCATTCAGGACCAAAATAGGGGCACATTGCCTCCAACGCTTCCGGCACCACGGGGGTTGTGGAGTTGTGGTCGAAATGCATCACGCGGATATGTTATGGCATGCCGCAGCCTGAACAAAGGAGTAAACGTCGGCCGCAGCCAATTTCCCCATTCCAGCAATGGCGAATGCAATGCAGCAACCCAATACCGGCGATTATAAAGCAATATAATATCAAAACCACGTTTTCCATATCGAAAAAAGTAGCAGAATGGGGCACAATGTAGCACGGCGCGACGCCAGAAAGAGTCACGCGACGGTGATCTCCGCATCGGTGGTGCTTTCGGCGGTCCACCATAGCACCATCAGCGGGGCCATGCGGCCAAGCAGCATGATCGCGCACAGGGCATAGAGCATTCCACGATTGTTGATGGGCAGGCGCGTGGCGGTAATGCCGACGTTGCTGGCGGCACTGATTGCCGCGGCCGGGACATCCACCGTGATATCGTGCAGCACGTAAGTCAGCAGCAGCACGCCCACCAGCACGATGCCGATATACATGCCAACCCAGGCGGAAGCGATGCCAAAAATTCGGCCGGCGTTTTCACCGCGCAGGGTCTTTTTGATGCCGTCGATCATCACCCGCAGGGTGTTGACCTTGATGCCACCGGCGGTGCCGCCGGAAGCCCCGCCGATTGCCATGACCAGCACCAGCACCCATTGTGCCACGCCCGGCAGCGAGTGCATTGACACCAGTTCCAGGCCAAGCGTTCGGCTTTGCAAGACCGCCGTGGAGCTTTCGGAAATAATCCCGCGCACCGCCGGGGAATCCATGGCTCCAGATGACGTGGCGAATGCGATGCCACACAGCGCCGCCACCGCCAGCAGATAAACCCACGCGGTCATTTGCAGCACGGCCAGGGTGTTTTTGGACATCGGCAGGCGGCGAACCAGCAGATCGTAAATTTCCAATATCACCGGCATTCCCAGCCCGCCGATAAACGCCAGCGGCAGGATGACCAGTTGCGTGCATGGATTGCCGGCGCCGATGCGTGGCGAGAGGGATAAACCGCAATTTCCAAACGCCGCCGTGGCCTGAAAAATTGCCGGCTTAAAGGCAAGATGCTCAGTTACCTGCAAGATGATGGTGCCCACTGCCATGGCCATAAGCTGGGTGAGCAATGTGCCGATCAACAGTTGCTTATCGGAATAGCGCAAGCGCAGGATGCGGATGATCGCCAAGCCGCCGACGATCATTGAAAACAGGCTGCCGCAGATCATCATCAGCAAAATGACGTTTTGCCCGAAGGGCGGATATCGCGCGGCATTATCGACATCGGAAAACCCGCTAAGCGTGGCGGCATTGATGGCGGCAAATAGCGCCCGGACGGCATTTGGCTCGCCGGGCGGAGCGCCATGGCCATAGCGCAGCAACAGAAAACCGCCCAGGATGACCACCTGATAAACCGGGAACAGCCAGTTGGCCAGATCACGGCCGAAATTACCTTGCAGCGGTTTGGCCGGCAGCAGATCGTCGGCCGCCGCAGACGCCGACGCATCCTGTTGGCGTTTGGCACGTGCTTCGGCTTTTTGTCTGGAAATCGATCCCACCGCGTGAACCTCGCCCGCCGGTTGGGCTACTTCTTGTAAACCTGTGCGGGATCAAAAATCTTCTTGCCGACGATTTTCCAATCAGCCGCGCCTGAGGCATGTTGTCGATAGAAACAACTGTAATATCCATCGTGGCAGGCCGCGCCGATCTGTTCGACATCGATCAGCAGCACATCCTTATCACAATCGGTGGCAATGGATTTCACGTTTTGCACGTGGCCGCTGCTTTCGCCCTTGAGCCACAGCTTATTACGGCTGCGGCTGAAAAAGTGCGTCTGGCCGGTTTCAATGGTTTTGGCCAGCGAATCGCGGTTCATCCAGGCCATCATCAGCACCTGATGGGTGCCGGCGTCCTGGATAATCGCGGGGATCAAACCATTGGAATCAAACTTTAGTCCTTCAAGCTGTTTATCCATGTGCATACTTTTCCGGGGTCAGGGGCGATTTGTCAAACTTTCTGAGCAACCAATCAACTGATCCGCCGCTGATTTTGGTTGACCGTTTGGGCGGATTGGATATGCTTAGGACATGCAACTATTGCATAGGACAAGTAAATTGCCCACAGCCCCGCATTGTGCCGCGGAAGTGTTGGAAACCTTGCCGGCGGTGACGTGGTTTATCCGCCGGCAGATGCGCGGGCATCGGCGGGATTTTTCGGTGCCGCAGTTCCGCACTTTGGTCAGAGTGGATCATCACCCCGGCACACCGTTATCGGATGTGGCCGAGCATCT
>Ga0316217_10007573_pt1 | contig 10318 bp, 7 predicted proteins | sample 1anoAmetaG_FD_203633 | JGI IMG/M metagenome (GOLD analysis project Ga0316217, IMG submission 203633) | Freshwater microbial communities from Trout Bog Lake, Wisconsin, USA - 1anoA | ecosystem: Environmental > Aquatic > Freshwater > Lake > Hypolimnion/Profundal zone | place: USA: Wisconsin... | reverse complement strand
TCCGCAAAAGGCCATAACTGCCGCAAATATTAAAATAATTTTTATCATATCTTCACTTATGAATCCTTCCGAATGCCTCAAACGAAATCACGCGAAAAATTTCGTATTAGGTCACTGTTATTACGAAACATACCCCAACAAGCGTAGCCTGCCGTTTTAGTTCATAATGCCGTTGTTTACGATAACGTTCAAAACAAAAAGGACGTAACCTTAATTGGCTATGTCCTTGTTTTTTATGGTCGGGGAGACAGGATTCGAACCTGCGACCCCCTGTGCCCAAGACAGGTGCGCTACCAGACTGCGCTACTCCCCGACGACAAAGAACATTTAATACCATATGCCCGCTGGAAAGGCAACAAAAAACACTACTCCGTGCTGTTTCCGACGATATGTTCGTGCCATTCCGCGATGAGGCCGTCATAGGTCTGGTTATAGTCGCCCAGTGCCGCTGCGATGGCGCTTTCAGCATTCATGCCGTTGCCCAGCCCCACAAGGATCTGTTTAACCCGGTGCCAGCCGTAGGTGGATACCATGTAGTCCACCATGCTGTAGCTTTGTTGGTAAGCCAGGATGGCATCGGCGGATGAGAGGCCGCTGAAGCTCTTTTCGAGTTTCCTGAAGTCGGCGACCCCGCCTTTGCGGACTGCGTGCTTCAATTCGGTCAGGGGGTGGCTGTATTGCGTTCTTCCGAACATCTCGGCGATACCCTCGTTGAGCCAGAGCGGGCAGTTGCCGCGCGTCAGATCAAATACCACCACATGGGCGTACTCATGATACAAAACGGCCCGTATGCCGGGGGTGATCTCCTTTGCTGAGCCGAATGGGAGCCTGATTTTACCGTCGTAGACCCCGCCGGACCAGTCGGGCGAATCGGTTACGGTCTTGTAGTCGCCCCGCTTGTAGATGCCCACCGGCACACGCGGCTGGGGATAATGGTCCAGTTCCGCGTTGACCGTGCCGGCCGCCGCTTCCAATACGCCCAGGACCGCCAGGGCGAATGATGTATCCACATCAGGATCGTAGGAAAGATCGAACCGGGAGCTGTGCCCCTGGTCCATGCTCCCTTCAACGGCCGTTTCCTTGCGTGCCTTGCTGATTATCTCAAGAATTTCCTTTTGTTCCGGAGACCGCTTCAAGGCCAGTTCCCAGAGTTCCATCGCCTGTTGGCGGCTATCGGTATCGTACAGCACAAGCCCCAGATAGTAGAGAATCTCGATGGAATCGCCCGCCTGCGAGCGGGCCTGCTCCAACTGGGAACGGGCTATGTCGTATCTTTTGATATGGTAATTGCAGACACCACGCAGCATGGCATAGGTGACGTCGTCGGGATACAGCTCCTGGGCCTTGAGGAAGGCCTCGTCTGCCTGTTCGTATTTTTTTTGTTTGAAGAACCGGTGTCCGTAAGCAGCATACGAGCCGGCCAGATTGCGCGTGATCTTCTCGTTGAGCGGGAACAGGCGATGGTTGTTTTCCAGTTGTTCCAGCTCTTGTTTGATATTATCGGGAGAGGCTGTTGCCGGTGCATTGTCGCCGGGCAGTGGCTTGCCGTTGTCAGCCTGCTCGGCGGCGTGAAGGGGGTGGGGCGGGAGGCTTGAAAAAGCCAGGAGGATGACGGCGCCGGGCAACAGGGCATGGCGCCGCCATCTTCGTGTTGCCTGAGTCACGCAGCCAAGTAGTCCGGCAATAATAAGTTGAACAAAGAGCAGCACACGGTATGTCATGAACGCGAGATGAAGGTAAAAACCGACGCCGCGATCCCGGGAGGGTCAAGTCCCAGCATGGCCCGTAGCTCCTGCTGCTCCCCCTGGGGGATGTAGCGGTCCGGGTAGCCAAGACGCAGAACCGGTACGCCGGTGAGATTGTGCTGCTCCAGCAGTTCCAGGACAGCCGTGCCGAAGCCTCCCAACAGAGAGTTTTCCTCCAGCGTCACGATTCGGCCGTGCTTGTGGGCAAGTTCCAGGATCAGCGTTTCGTCCAGCGGCTTTACGAAGCGGGCATTGACAACGGAGAGCTCTATCCCGTGAGCTTTTTTCAACTGTTCGGCAGCCTCCCGTGCAGGATAAACCATGGTGCCCAGGGCCAGCAGTACACCGTCGCCACCTTCACGGAGCAATTCGGCGCGGCCTATGGGGAGCGTAGCCAGGGTTTGCTCCAGAGGCACGCCATAGCCGTTGCCGCGCGGATAACGCACCGCTGCCGGTCCGCCCAGGGCAATGGCTGTGGTCAGCATGTGTTGCAGTTCGTTTTCATCCTTGGGAGCCATCAGGGTCATGTTGGGCAGGTGCCGCAGGTAGGAGAGGTCAAAGGCTCCATGATGGGTGGGGCCGTCACTGCCCACCAGGCCGCACCGGTCCAGTGCAAAGGTCACCGGCAGATTCTGCAGGCAGACATCGTGGAAAACCTGGTCGTAGGCGCGCTGCAGGAAGGTTGAATAGACCGCGAACACGGGCCGCAGACCGCTTGTAGCCAGGCCGGCGGCAAAGGTGACCCCGTGCTGTTCGGCTATGCCCACATCAAAGAATCGTTCCGGGTATTCCTTGGCGAATCCGCTCAGTCCCGTGCCCTCGGGCATGGCGGCGGTAAGGGCCACTATCCGCTCATCCTCGGCGGCCAGTTTGCAAAGGGTTGTCCCGAAGATTGCGGTATAGGATGCAGCGCCACCTTTTCCCTTCACAACCTTGCCGGTTTTTATCTCGAAAGGTCCGACGCCGTGGAAGAGCGACGGGTTGTCTTCGGCAGGCTTGTAGCCTTTGCCCTTCTTGGTCAATACGTGAATCAGGACGGCGTCATCGAACTTTTTGATGCTCTCCAGGGTCTCCAATAGTTTTGGCAGATCATGTCCATCGATGGGACCGATATAGTCGAAGCCGAATGCCTCGAACAGCATTCCGGGTGTGAAGAGCCCCTTGAATGTCTCCTCCATCTTGTGGGCCACATGCAGTACGCCCTTGCCCATGTCGATCCGCTTGAGAAACGTCTCGGTGTTCTTTTTGAAACGATGCACGAATTCGCTGGAGGAGGTGCGGCTTAAAAAGGTGGAAAGTGCTCCGACATTCTCGGCAATGGACATCTCATTGTCGTTGAGGACGACGATCAGATCCTTATCCAATGAGCCGGCGTGGTTCATCCCCTCGTAGGCCATGCCTCCGGTCATGGAGCCGTCGCCGATCACCGCAACCACCTTGTTACGGCGGCCGTCGAGATCGCGGGCCGCGGCATAGCCGGTAGCAGCGGAAATAGAGGTGGAGGAGTGCCCGACGTCGAAAGCGTCGTTGGGAGATTCGGCCCTCTTGGGGAAACCGGAGATGCCGTTAAGGGTGCGCAGGGTGGAGAACCGCTCGCGCCGGCCGGTGAGAATCTTATGTGCATAGGCCTGATGGCCCACATCCCAGATGATCTTGTCGGCAGGCGTATTGAATACCCGGTGCAGGGCAATGGTCAGTTCCACGACGCCCAGGCTGGGTGCCAGGTGGCCGCCGTTTTTTGCGCACGTCTCGATGATCATGCGGCGAAGTTCAGAAGCCACGGCCGGAAGCTGAGACAGGGGAAGCTTTTTCAGGTCATCGGGCGAGTTTATCGTTTCAAGGATAGCCATAGTTGAATCCTTATTCTTAGAAAATTTTCACCACTGAGGACACTGGGGGAGCGAACGGACAAAGATTGAAAAAAGATCAGGCTCTAAAGTTGTATCCTGAATCGGTTTGTTTATACCAATTCACCTGCTGTTTCTTTCAGGGTGAATGGTATAGACTGCCTCCGTATGCCGGGGTCCCCCATGGTGCAGCCTCAGCTTTCCTCTAATTCTTCCGGCTGACGATATACAGGGCGATCTCCCGCAGCGGGTCGGCCTCGGGGCCAAAGATCTCCAGGGCGGCCATGGCCTCATCCATCATCGCGCGGGCCTCTTCCTTGGCCGCAGCCAAGCCCATCACCGCCGGGTAGGTCGCCTTGCCGCGTGCCTCGTCGCTGCCTGCATCCTTGCCGATCTCTTCGGTGGTGCCTTCTATGTCCAGAATATCGTCGGCGATCTGAAAGGCCAATCCTGCCGCCTCGCCGTAGCGTTTGACGGCAGCCAGTTTCGTCTCGTCCGCGCCCCCGAGAAGCGCGCCTGCAACCACGGAGGCCTTGATCAGGGCCCCGGTCTTGTGGGTATGAATATACTGCACCGTGGGCAGATCTATGTCCGGTTTCCCCTCACTTTCCATGTCCGCCACCTGTCCGCCCACCATGCCGTAAGAGCCTGCGCAGACCGCGATTTCGTTGATGACCGCCAGGCGTGCCGCAGGTGGCACCTGAGCGTTCAATCTCGGGTCGCTGGTCAGCTTGAAGGCTTCGGTCAACAGGGCGTCGCCGGCCAGGATGGCGATCGCCTCGCCGAAAACCTTGTGATTGGTGGGGTTGCCGCGCCGGAAATCGTCGTCATCCATGGCGGGCAGGTCGTCGTGGATCAGGGAATAGGTATGGATCATCTCCATGGCGCAGGCCGCGGGAACGGCACTTTCCGTATCGCCTCCCACAGCCTGGCAGGCGGCCAGCATCAGGATAGGCCGCACCCGTTTGCCGCCGGCAAAGACCGAATAGCGCATGGCCTTGTGCAGGCTGTGGGGAAGCTCGGTTTCCTTCGGCAAAAAACGGTCCAGGGCCTCGTCAACCAACGCGCATTGCTCTTTTAGATATGCTTTTAAGTCCATGATTGTCCTTTTGTCGCCTTAATCTTCCGGCTCAAACGGTACCCGGTCAAAGGATCCGTCCTTGCGCTTCAACAGCACTTCGACACGCCGCTCGGCCTCATCCAGTTTATTGGAGCAGAAGGCAGAGTGTTTAACCCCTTCCTCAAAGGCTTTAAGGGATTCCTCCAGGGAAAGCGAGCCGCCTTCCAGGCGCTTGACGATCTCTTCCAGCTTTTTGAGGGATGTCTCGAATTTTTCCGTAGCCATTTTTTTAAACCTTTTTTATCAGTCAGTGTCTCGGTATTATACAGATATGCAGTCAACGGTCAAGTGTTCACGCCTCCAGGCTTTCCACGCGGCATGTGGCTGTTCCGCGGTGGAAGTTGAGCCGCAGAAGATCGCCTTCCGCAAGCCGGCCAGCATCGGTTACCACCATGCCGTCCATATCCCGTCGGGCGATGGCATAGCCTCTGGCAAGGGTGGAGAGTGGCGAAAGCACCCCCAGGCGCGCGGCATTTTCGCCAAAGGCCAGCTTGAACTCATCCAGTTTTGACTGCATCAGTCGATTGTTGTCAGACTCCAGGCGGCGCATGCGTTGGCGGACGTCGGCAATCAGGTATATAGGGTTTTTAAATAATAACGATTGATCGAGACGATCGAGCTTTTCCCTGCGCCGGATCATGGCGTTTTCCATACCGAGAGATAGCCGCTCGGCCAGGTCGTCTACCCGCTGGGCCAGGTGCCCTACCAGGGTGCTGGGGTCGTGGATCGCCCGCCGCAGCATGCCTAGCCGCGATTCGCGGCCGGCCAGGTACGACTCGATCCCAAGGCGCAGGCGGTGGGCAAGGGATTCGACCTGGCTGCGCAACTCAGCGGCGCTGGCAGTGACCAACTCCGCAGCCGCGGACGGGGTAGGGGCGCGCAGATCGGCGGAAAAATCGCAGATGGTCCAGTCGGTCTCGTGGCCCACGGCTGAAATGACCGGGATGAGGGAGCGGCGGACGGCCCGCGCCAGGATCTCTTCGTTGAATGCCCACAGGTCTTCAAGAGACCCCCCCCCGCGGCCGACGATCAGCACGTCCACCTCGGCCAGGCGGTTCATGTCGGCGATGGCTGCGGCGATCTCAAGGGCGGCGCCTTCACCCTGGACGCGCACCGGGTAGAGAAGCACCTCCAGCGAGGCAAAACGGCGCTTGAGGACATTGAGGATATCGTGGATGGCGGCACCTGTCGGTGAGGTAACCACGCCCACCCGTTTCGGGAAACGTGGCATGGGACGCTTATGGGCTTCGTCGAAGAGTCCCTCATTTGCCAAGCGTTCCTTGAGCTGCACGAAAGCCATCTGTAGAGCCCCGATGCCGGCCGGTTCCATATATTCGCTAATGATCTGGTATTCGCCGCGCTGGTCGTAGACGGAAATGCGCCCCCTGATGATCATTGCCATGCCGTCGGAAAGGCGGAACTTGAGGTTTTTGGCGGCGCTTTTGAACATGACGCAGCGCACCTGGGCTCCGGAATCCTTGAGCGTGAAATAGATGTGCCCGGAGGAGGGGAGGGATAGGTTTGAAACCTCCCCCTCGACCCAGACCTGGTCGAAGTTTTCCTCCAGCACTTCCCTGAGAAGGGCGGTCAGGCGGCTGACCGTAAGGATGGTTTTTTCGGTAAAGATATCCATAGATGCATCTTAAGCGTCGCTCACTCCGGCGTCAATCCTTTAGGAGGTCGGCAACAATAACAACTATCCCGTCAGGGGCACGTCGCCGGGAAAAGAGGTGGCCAGCCGGGACAGGAATAAAAGCCGGTGCAAATGCGCGGATCGCCCCTTGGGCCATCCCCTCTATGAGGGCAATCTGGCTTTTCCGCTTTACTTTCAAGCCATATTTATCTATCTTAAACAATTCAATTTTAGTGTGTTTAACCAAAGGATTTATGGCTATCAGCAGACTGCGTAATTTTTCCATTATTGCCCATATAGACCACGGCAAATCTACCCTGGCAGATCGCCTTCTGGAGTATACAGGCGCGCTTTCGGACCGGGAAAAACAGGACCAGTTCCTGGACAAGATGGATCTGGAGCGTGAGCGGGGCATAACCATCAAGGCCCAGACCGTCCGGCTCAACTACCATTCCGACGACGGCAACGATTATGTCCTCAACCTGATCGACACCCCTGGCCATGTGGACTTCACGTACGAGGTTTCGCGCTCGCTGGCAGCCTGCGAAGGCGGACTTCTGGTAGTGGATGCCTCCCAGGGGGTAGAGGCCCAGACTCTGGCGAATGTCTACCTCGCCCTTGACAACAATCTGGAGGTCTTTCCGGTCCTCAATAAGATAGACCTGCCAGCGGCAGACCCGGATCGGGTGATTCAAGAGATCGAGGAGATCATCGGCATCGATGCCCATGACGCCGTGCTGGCCAGCGCCAAGGAAGGGATCGGCACCCACGAGATCCTTGAGGAGATCATAAAGAAGATTCCAGCGCCCAAGGGCGACGCTGCCGCGCCGCTAAAGGCGCTTTTGTTTGATTCATGGTACGACCAGTACCAGGGGGTCATCATCCTGGTGCGGCTATTCGACGGCACCCTCAAAAAGGGGGACAAGATCCAGCTCATGTCCACCAACCGCTCCTACGAGGCGCTCAAGGTCGGGGTGTTCTCCCCGGTAATGATAGAGGTGCCCGCATTGAGCGCCGGCGAGGTAGGTTTCGTGATCGCCGGCATCAAGGATGTGGCTGACGCCAAGGTGGGCGATACGGTGACCCTGCTGAACCGACAGTGTGAACAGGCGCTTGCCGGTTTCAAAGAGGTCAAGCCGATGGTCTTTTCCGGCCTGTATCCCATCGATACGGCCCAATACGAGCAGTTGCGCGACGCCCTGGCCAAGCTCAAGCTGAACGATTCCTCCTTTTCCTTTGAGCCGGAAACCTCGGTTGCCTTGGGATTCGGCTATCGCTGCGGCTTTCTGGGCCTTTTGCACATGGAGATCATCCAGGAACGGCTGGAGCGGGAATTCGGGCTTGACCTGATCACCACCGCGCCGACGGTTGTGTACAAGGTACATCGCATCACAGGCGAGGTGGTGACCATCGAGAGCGCCAATCTTCTCCCTGAGCCTCAACACGTGGACTACCTGGAAGAGCCGTTCATTCTGGCCCATATTCACGTGCCAAACGACTTCGTCGGGGGCGTGCTTGCCCTGTGCGAGGAAAAGCGCGGCGTGCAGCGGGAAATCAAGTACCTGACCCCCACCAGGGTCATGATCATCTACGAGATGCCCCTGAACGAGATCGTGCTCGATTTCTACGACAAGCTGAAATCCATCACCAAAGGCTACGCTTCCCTGGACTACGAGCACCTGGACTATCGCCAGAGCGAACTCGTAAGGCTGAACATCATGATCAACGGCGAGGTGGTGGATGCCCTGTCCCTGATCATCCACCGGGACAAGGCCTATTTCCGCGGCCGCGACCTGGTCTCCAAGATGAAGGAGTTGATCCCGCGCCAGATGTTCGAGGTGGCGATCCAGGCGGCCATCGGCAACAAGGTCATAGCTCGAGAGACGGTCAAGGCCATGCGCAAGGACGTTCTTGCCAAGTGCTACGGGGGGGACATAACCCGCAAGCGCAAGCTTTTGGAAAAACAGAAGGAAGGTAAAAAACGCATGAAAAACGTCGGGAACGTGGAACTGCCCCAGGAGGCTTTTTTGGCGATTCTCAAAGTGGACGATAAATAAAATCCCTATTTCCGCAAAGGAACATTTCATGGAAGAGCACAGCGAAACATCACTAAAGCCCTCAGTATCATCCGCCGAACCATCCCGACAGATTCCGGAACCGGTCATTAAACGGAAAAGCCTCATCCGCGAATACACCGAATCCATCGTCATTGCCGTGCTTCTTGCCATGGTCATCCGCACCTACCTGGTGCAGGCCTTCAAGATCCCGTCGGGATCCATGGAAGACACCCTGGCCATTGGCGACCATCTGCTCGTCAACAAGTTCATCTACGGCACCAAGTTGCCATTCAGCGACAAGCGGCTGCTCACGCTTCGCGACCCGCGGCGTGGCGATGTGATCGTCTTTGAATACCCCGAGGACCCCAGCAAGGATTTCATCAAAAGGGTCATCGGCACGCCGGGCGATGTGGTTGAAGGCAAGGACAAAAAGCTCTTCGTCAACGGCAAACCTTATGACAATCCCCATGAGATCCATAAGGAGAAGGACATCATTCCCAAGGAGATGAATCCAAGGGACACCTTTGGCCCGGTGACGGTGCCTGCCAACTCGTACTTCATGATGGGGGACAATCGTGACCGGTCATATGACAGCCGCTTCTGGGGCTTCGTGTCGAGGGACAAGATCAAGGGGCTGGCGTTCATCAAGTACTGGTCGTGGGACAAGGATAGTTTCAGGCCGCGTTTCGGCAGCATCGGGAAATTGATAGACTGATACGGTACTAATTACTACAGAGACGAGGAACACGCGGAGAAAATAGGGATAGCAGGGCAAACGGAAATCGGAGGACTTTTTTGCCTTGTAGCTGTTTCGCCTTTATCCATGAACCTCCAAGACTCTGTGGCGGATATTTTATTATTTAAAGTGTTGAACTAGAAAATGGAGGATAAGGATATGGATACGTTGGGAAACTGGAAACGGACACACTACTGCGGGGATTTGAATGCCACCCACATCGGCAGCGAGGTCATCCTCATGGGCTGGGCATTGCGCCGCCGCGACCATGGCGGTTTGATCTTCATCGACCTGCGCGACAGGGAAGGGGTTGCCCAGATCGTCTTTGATCCGGAGGTCTCGGCTCCGGCCCACGGCGTGGCCGAAACGGTGCGCAGCGAGTTTGTCCTGGCCGTAAAAGGCACGGTTATTCCCCGCCCTGATGGGACGGTCAATCCCACTATGAAGACCGGCGAGGTCGAGATTCGGGTCAGCGAATGCAAGCTGCTCAACCGTTCCAAACCGCTCCCCTTCATGCTGGATGAATTCAGCGAAGTGAACGAGAATATCCGTCTTAAGCACCGCTACCTCGACCTGCGCCGTCCACAACTCCAGAATAACCTGATCCTGCGTTCGAAGGTTTCCCAGTTGACGCGCTCATATCTGACGGAAAACGGGTTTATCGAGCTGGAAACACCTTTTCTGACAAAATCGACTCCTGAAGGCGCCCGTGACTTCCTGGTGCCGTCACGCATCAACCAGGGCTCTTTCTATGCTTTGCCCCAATCCCCGCAAATCTTCAAGCAAATCCTGATGATCTCCGGCTTCGACCGTTATTTCCAGGTGGTACGCTGCTTCCGCGACGAAGACCTGCGCGCCGACCGCCAGCCGGAGTTTACCCAGATCGACTGCGAGATGTCCTTTATCGATCGTGAGGACATCATAACGGTCATGGAAGGGCTGATCGCAAGGATCTTCAAGGAAGCCAAGGGGGTCGATGTCCGGCTGCCGGTGGAACGGATCACCTATGCCGAATCTATCCGCCGTTTTGGCGTGGACAACCCGGACATGCGCTTCGGCATGGAACTTTGCGACCTGACCGATCTCGTCAAAGGCTCAGGCTTCAAGGTCTTTGCCGATGTGGCGGCCAAAGGGGGCATCATCAAGGGGATCAACGCCAAGGGATGCTCCGCCTTCTCCC
>Ga0316217_10007572_pt1 | contig 10320 bp, 4 predicted proteins | sample 1anoAmetaG_FD_203633 | JGI IMG/M metagenome (GOLD analysis project Ga0316217, IMG submission 203633) | Freshwater microbial communities from Trout Bog Lake, Wisconsin, USA - 1anoA | ecosystem: Environmental > Aquatic > Freshwater > Lake > Hypolimnion/Profundal zone | place: USA: Wisconsin... | reverse complement strand
TGGTTGAGTTTGGAGCTGAATGACTGAAAGCTTTTGACTTTAAGTGGACTTTTGAGAGCCTTTTACACTTTCGGCCTTCTCTTCAGCTACTTTTATAGGTACTTGTAGCTATAGCTGTGACTGTGGCTATGGCTGTGGCTGTGGCTGTGGCTGTGGCTGTGGTTGTGGTTGTAGTTGTGGTTGAGTTTGGAGCTGAATGACTGAAAGCTTTTGACTTTAAGTGGACTTTTGAGAGCCTTTTACACTTTCGGCCTTCTCTTCAGCTACTTTTATAGGTACTTGTAGCTATAGCTGTGGCTATGGCTGTGGCTGTGGTTGTGGCTGTGGCTGTGGTTGTGGTTGTGGTTGTGGTTGAGTTTGGAGCTGAATGACTTTAGGTTTTTGGCTTTAAGCCGACTCTTCTCTATGATTTATTTCTTTAGCATTTCTTTCCTTTTCTTTCTCTTCCTTATTTTTTTCTTATCTTATTTATTCCTTTTCTTTTTCTTTATATATTTACTTCCTACCCCTATTTTCATTTTTTTCTATTTTATCATTTGCTGAACTTTTATCTTAACTTATTCTTTTTTCAGAGTTTTTATCTATATTTACTAGTTTTCTTCTTTATTTTCTCTTCTTAAGTTAACTTACGATAGATTATTGTTCCTTTATCATTTCTTCTTATTTTCCCTATAGACTTACTCTTAATTTGTTTTATCTATTTGATTTTTAAATACCATTATTGTTACTTTTTTCAGTTTATTAATCTTTTTTTCCTTTTTATTGCTATTGATGCTTTTATAATTTTATTTAAGCTTTCTCTATTTCTAATCTTATTTTCTGTTCCCCACTTTAAAGCATTTTCGTCTTTAATACTTCTTTTTAATTACCCATTTTGTTCTTTTAATCTTTTTCTTCAAATTAATCTATATTTTTTTCCTTACTATTTAAAAATTATTAACTCAAAATTAGCTATGAGCTGTCTCCCTTTATTTATTCATCTAACTTATCTTCCTTATTTATTTTAATTTATGCCTAAGCTTAAATTTTTGGTTAATTTTGAGGAGTTTACTAGCTTTGATTGGACAAACCAAAAGGACTCTAAATTTCTCGTAGTTTATCGCTTCCTTAGCAGTTTTTCTTAATCAATTATATCAATGATTTCGGATTGGTAATTAATCTTTTAATATTTTTTCCCCTTTTAGCATTTAATCTCCTTATTGGTCGCTCCCATTTTAATCCATTGTCGTTTTATTAAGTTAAATCAACAGTACAGTCTTCTGATTATTGTATGCTCTTTTCTTCCTTTGGGCTTGTCGGATTAGTTTTGCTCTTTAAAATTAGATTCGTTAAAAGATTTACACTTGTATCAGGCTATTTGTTACTGAGGTTCAAAGGTTTTAGTTTGATTGATCTGAATGTTTCTTCGATTTATTTGGGTTTTTGACTACTTATCTTAGCAAATGAATGAGGCTATGCGAACAAAGAAACAGATTATCTTTTGTTTGAACAGGTGTCTTATTCTAAAGGTTGTAATTTAACTTTTTTGAAATCTAGTGATCTTGTTTGGCCTAAATTTTAGGTTTTTGAGCTTGAAAATTTACCTCCAATGTATTGACGCCTCGTATTAAGTCCAGAATCTTCATCTTTACTGAGTTATTCAGGGTACCGTTGAGAAAATTTAAGTGCTATCTTTTGATTTCGCTAACTATTTGATCTACTCTGAGGCCTTTTCTCCTTTTCCCGATGTATAGTTAACCTTAAATTCTGGTGATTCTTAGAAGTAGTACTTTTGACCGGTTCTTCATTCTTTTATGGCTTAGAACTTTTAATAGCTCTAAGCTGTAGAATCAAATTTTTGACTTTTTTCAAATTGTAAACATAGCTTAAATTCAAATGAAAGAGTTTTTTAATCTAAGGTCTGACGGCTTACGGTGGCTCTCGATTAATCCGTTAATACTCCTCCATCAAAAAAGGATCATAATCTTCTTCAAATCTCAATAGTTTGTTAAGGAATGACCTTTTGATGAATTCATTCGCTCTATGAAGATCTGCAAACATTGATTAATAGTATTCCATCTGCTTATCTGTGGATTAAGCTGAGTTGCAGTGATAAATTTTGTACATTTTCAGGATTTGCTAGGCTGTATTTACATTTATTTATCTTAATCTTTGCATTTAGTCACAAATTAAGGGAAGTATCTCGAATTACTTTTCTTTATCCGCTTACTGAAGAAGTTTCCGCAACTCAAAGATAACACTTCTTCTCTATTTCTGAAGCCTCTACAGTTGAAAGTAAGGAGATCTCCTCTCTTGCGTAAGGCTGATTTCCTTCTTCATAATCTTTTCAGCCTATATGGGCGTGAGTGAATCCAAGTAGATCAAGAAGATGCTTTGATAATAGCCCGCTACATTGAATTAGGTCCATATGTCTAGCAAATTGAGTTGGATGTCGATATCGATATCATTTTTTTAGCTGGCTGTGCTCTAGACTGCTTTATTTCTCAGCATTTTGTTAAATAAGGTAATATTAACCAAAGATAGGCAAAATAAATCATAACTCTTCTATTTACATATCCCTATCGCAATCACTTTCATAAAATGTTTCGGCCATCTTCATTTCCATCACCAAAAGTTTCTGTTGAGATTAATTCAGTGATTGAGAGCTGGATATTTCGGCCAAAGTTTTATAAACTTTAATAATTGAAGTAGGACTTTTGTTTTTATACAGGCAGAGTATTTAAAACATTGTTTCAGGGGTTGGCAGAGGTTTGATTTATAGAAATTTGTCTATCAGCCATAATAGCTTCTATTCGACTTCAGACCCATGTTTCAACGTTTTCGTTTACTAAATGTGCTATTTGAGGCATTCTTCAGCTTTGACACACAACTTTGCTTCATTCACAGTATCTGTACCAAAGCTGAAGATCTATAACAAAACATCGTAAATCTAAAGAAGTTTGTTTTCATTACACTATCTCAACAACCAAACCATGGGATACTCATCAAAAAATTCAACTAGCAGCAGTGGGTATTTAAAAAATATGAGTAGTAGGGTGTTAAAAGAGATTCTTTTGATTTCTGCGTTTTGGCTCAAACTTAATGATTGTTCTTCGTAGAAGGAGTGATTGTTTAAGCCATAGGCCGAATCGAACAGTTTTTGTCCGAATCCTTGGGTATCTGAAAACAAAAGGTAAAACTGTGTCTGGACTTATTCGTTGCTAACAAGAATCTAATTCGAAATGGCCTAAAGCACTAGCACAACTTTTCTGATATAAAATTAAGTTTCCTCCTCAACATCTTTATAAATAAAATGAGGCAAATGTTGAGGACTCTCAGAAATGATGGCCAGCACTTTACTTATTAATGGTTCAATGTGTTTATGGCATATGAATCGCTTGTTAAATGCTTCACAGGTAGCTATTGCCATGATTTAGAATGATGCCTATGTAGACTGTAAGTTAAGACAGATTGGACATTATCTGAGGGTGCCTTAGGAAGAGGAAATTAAGTGTTTTCGAATTTGCTGCTGGTATTTGAAGATTTAGTCTTTCCTCAGCCTTTTGCGGTAGACGTCTCGAAGCTAATGGGGTTTAATACTTATCATTATTGGTTACTTTAGAAATGAATTAAAATACAATTAGTTTATAAAACTAAGCAGCTATCTTTTGCTACTATCTTCAAAAGGTGAATTATGGTCAACAACTATCGATATCTTAGATAGGTTCTATTACTGATGCCGCAAAGATTACCAATAACAGTCGAGTATGGTAAGAAAGCATGGCAAGGCTATTTTGTGATATTATACTGAGCGTTAAATCCTGATAACTGACAGTATTGATATAAGTGAGAGTATAGGAATTTATATAAATATTCTTGTCAATACAGACTTCTATGGGAGACTGCTGCTCAAAGGTTGACAACAGGTAGGACAAACCAAACAAAGAATCCTAAAAATAGCCACAAAATCCAAGCCCTTAATTACATCCACAAGCTATTAGCAATTAATAAAACAAGCTTGCGGCTAAAGTGCCAGAAAGGCCTGGCTAATAAAACTAAGGGCATGGTTAAAGTCTAGCCGCTAAGAGCAAACTTACTGTGCAGAAAAGCTTGTACTACTCAAAGATAGACAGGCATAAAATAGAGCAGGTTAATGTTTACTAACCTTCCATGACTAACACCTCAACTCTTTAAAGACTGTAATTTGAAGACCCCAAAGCTTCACTTTTCAAAGGAATCCCTAACTTTTCTAAATTTTCGAGTACAAGCCGAAATTTAGAAGCGTCCGAAGTGAAATAACTTGCAAAATGAATGATAGATTATCAAGAATCTTTAATTATGTTTTAAATAATAGTGGGTTTCAAGCGATAGAAGTATCTGGAGATTTTTTGACGGATCCTAGTGATTTTAGCAGCTCTAAGTGTCCTATAACAAGGTTTGGAAAAATAACATCCTGATTGAAGATAAGCTAAAAGATATTTTGCACAAATTGACCTTTTTTGTTTGATTTACGCTTTAAAACAATTAACTCCATGAAATCTGAGGTCCAATGTTTTTTGATTTTTGAAAACTTTAAAGAGATTATTATGATTTTCAACCATAGAAGATAAAAATAAGCTTTATTTAGCTCTAAGAAATAAAAACTTATTATCTAAACGACTGATTATGTTAAAAGTAAGGTACGTATAATCATTTTTTGTTAGTAAATTTACTTATCTTTGGCATGACCACTGATTCAAACTTCTTCCCCATGCTGTTAGTTGTTGCGTTGACTTCAGCGATAGTTTCTACCTTACCAGTAAAGACGTTCTACTTGCCCATCTTAAACTAAACACAGCTATCTTTCTTGGTAATCTTCTACATCTTTCTATCGGGGTTGGAACTTAAAAGTAAGGGAGATTCGCCCACAGCGTAGGTGTGAGTTATTAGATCTCTTGGTGCTTATTCTGACTGGAACTAAGAAAAGTAAGGGTGGTTTAAGGCATCAACAGCAGAGATTCTTTAGTGAGGGTTCTTTTTAAGCATCTTTGACAAAAGGTTCAATGCTTTTGGCTCTAGCCTTTTGTACTCTTCACCTTCGAAAGTGATATTGCTGGCTCTATTTTGCGCCAACACCTAATTATAAGTCTTCCCAGGGAAAGCACTGACTCCAAGCAGCAAAACATGGAAAATAAGGCCCAAACTGAACATATCACAAATAGTCTCATACTTAGTTTTCATGTCTTTGATATTAATGACCTAAGGTGCGACATAACCTGGAGTTCCGCAACGGACAAACAGATATTCCTCAGCATCCGAGAACTAAGCCAAGCCGAAATCAGCAATTGAGCATTCGAAGCTGTCCTCTGACTTGAAAATGATGTTTTAGGGTTTGAGGTCTCTGTGCATGATCTTTTTGCTGTGCATCTCTTTGAGTCCCTCCAGGATGCTGTGCACAACTGTTCTGACCTAGTTGGCTGTGAATTTGTATTTGGCTTTGATCTTGTCATAGAGCTGTCCTCCTTCCAACAACTACACAACAATATAAAGAGAGTTGTCCGATTAGAAGATCTAGTATAGCCGCATGCAGTTTCTGTGGTGCAGGGCTCGCATGACCTAGATTTCTTTGACCAGGCATTCCTTGCCCTTGTCTTCGCTGTAGGCTGCCTATTTCGAGAACGCCTTTACTGCGTAACTCTTCTTGTCCTATATCTTTTAGGCGAGGTAGACTGAGGCGAAGTTGCCCTTGCCGATTTTCTTCTTAGGCTTGAATTGCTCGTGGAATCCTCTTTGGTTGACCTTTGATTTGAGGATCTATCGCCATTGATGAAGGTCTGACATGGAACGCAGGATGTATGCTATCTTCTTATCTCCCTTCTAAAAGATGACTGTTGGTGGTGTTCTTAGCTCAGCCTTGTCTGCGACGATTCCTGAGGGGACGGGCAGAAACGAAAACTTGAGGTCGAAATCAAAGACCATATAAGATTTGGATTTGGGGTTGGACTAGACCAAGAATTTTTAGTAGATGGCTACGGTCATATCTCCCTAGTCTTCTTTGTGAACCTGGCAGGTGGTGAGTAGTTTGCCCTGGGGGTTGGGGGCAACGTTGGTATACATTGGTGTTTCTTTTGCTTCCATAAACAATATAATTTGGATTTAGATCAGTGAAATTTCTTCTATATTTGAAATAACAGCAATTACGCTCGAAAACTTCTAATTAAATTCATTCTTCCTTGCTTCGAAGGCATATGTTGCCTCCCATGATTACCCCCAAAATGGCTATCTTTGATAAATTGAGGGTAAATCCGCAAAATTTCCGGTTTCCCCCGTGATTTTTCTATATTGTTAAGTGTTCACTTGAACTCTAGCAAATTTAACAAATCTTTCTCAAGACCAAAGATATATTCAAGTTCTACCCCCAACCCATAAATATCTTTTGGACTGAATTTGTTGTAATAATTTGTTGCAAAGCTACAAACAAAAACTAGGATATTTCCCTAAACATAAAAACCATGATTTATCATTCCTTCTGCTTCTGCGGAAGTCTGAGAATAAGCACCATTTAGTCCGGTTTGGCGAAAGTGGCAAAAGCTGATCTTCCATTGATTTCTAGCTTAGTGTAATCGGTATAGTAGTATGTTTTTTTAGCCTCCTCGTTTTTGTTTGCCGCCTTTATCCCCAAACACACGATTTCTCCTTCCTCGTCGAGGAAGATGCGGATTTGGTTGCCGTATTGGTCTCGGATGAGCTTTCTACATTTGACGCAGACATGCTTTTTGCCATAGAACTCGACTGCGATGTTGTCATTGGACAAACAAATGGGGCAACTTCATCAATGAATAGTTACCAATCGCCTATTTCCAACGTACTACTATCTTGCAGTTGCTTGCTGCGTTTGAGTTTGAGTTTCGAACGTGCCTTGGAGTCATTCTGGTAGTCCACTTTTTAGCAGTTGTAGGTGGGGAGGTAGACTACTTTGGGCTGGTCGGTTCGCAGCTACTCCGGAAGTTCTTTTGTTAGGATGTGGTAATGTCTGTTCGTAAGATAACTGAGCATTCTGCAAAGAAGAATTATATTATTCCATTATTCGCAAATAAAATCGACATTGGCCGAGTTTTCTCTGCCCGCGCTCATAAACAAAGTCAGCACGTTTTGTAGAAAGGCTGAATAGGTAATTTAAACAATAGAGAATCAATAGTCTTTGAGCATGAGGTAGCTGAGGAACAGAACCCAAGGTTTGATAGACTCTATTTCTACTTCGTTCCTACCCTTCCACCTCATGCAGATGGCTCCTTCGTGGTACTTAGAACGAGCGTATGCAGTGCCCACGTCCATCCTCTGCTCCAGATCTTTTTCAAGCGGGATGATCTCCATAGCCGTGAAGATGCTGCTGTATTGCGATATAACAGGACTGACAGCATGTTTTTCATAAAAGGTGTTTTTAGGGGCCTATCGTTTGGCTGGCAGAAACTAGATCATGAGGGTTGGTATGATGAATTTGATTGTTTTGTGGTTGATGGTCAGTTTTGCTTCAATTAGGCTGTCTAAATCGTTCCTGTTTTTTAAGGTCACTTAGAGCTACTACTTGCCCTGCTTTAGGCCTTAGACTTCGGTTAGCTTCTTTGAGGTTTTTATTTAGTAGTAGCTCGGGTCACAGCTGTAACTTAGGTCCACTTTTGTCGTCAGTCTATCTTTGTTGTTGATGTAAATGCCGATTTTGCGACTTTAAAGAGGAACCAGGTCACAAGATTTGATGGCTAATTCGAACTAATCGCTTCTATATAGCACCATGGAAGATTTAAAGAAGCTAAGTTTGGAACGTATGATGATATTTTTGTCCTCACTCTAGACCTCAGATTTGTTAAACTTCAAATTTGACTTTTCGAACTAAGACTCATGCTTCAAAGGTTCGCTCGTATAATGTTCGGGAAAAGCCTTCAGCAAAATATCCTCCTCTGAAGCCCTATGCCCTGTTTCGCCCGCCTTCATCTCAGAAGAGCCAGTTTTGGTATTATAGTTGGAGTGAGAAGGCAAAGTGCCGTGATACTTTTTGTTCAGTTGAAACATGTCATTGGATCGGTAGTTGATTACGTAGGGGTCGCTGAAATCTTCATGCTTGGGAGTTTTGACATAGACATGCTAGATTATAGGCTAGGGTTGTATCGGGGGGGAAGGTTGGGATGAGACAACTTTTGAAGGGTGCTTTAGCTTTTCGTTTTAACGGTTGAGTTTCTCGATTTGATGGATTAGGTCATTTATTTTGGCCTCATAGTCTTTTTTCTGGGCTTAGACTATGCCCAAATTTTGCTGCGAATCCAGCTTAGATTCATGCAGCTTTTTGCTGAGCTAGTCAACCTGTTTGGTGAGTTTGCTAATATTTTCATCATTTTCCTTCTTAACCTGGATGTTGGACCTTACAGCGTACTTATGTGAAGCCTTAGGTATGTTCTAAAGCACACTTTTAAAGCCAATTTTACTTTTCTCGATTTCGTTTTTCTTCATTTCGAAGTAAGAGTTGATTGTATCCCTGTGGTCCAACTAAGGTCTGATTAGTTTCTATTCGTTCTTGAAAGTTTTCTACTAGGCTTTAAATGTCTTCTACTCTGTTCTAAGAGGTTTCTTTTACTACGACTATAAGTGTTATTTTTCCTTAGGTCGCTAAACTCTCTCTTCCTTTCGAACTGGTGAAACTGGGTGCTCAGCCTTGGGGGGCTGGGGAGGTTGATTAGCATTGGAATGAGCCTTGAAATTGTCTGACAAAATGGCAAGGACGTCTGACTGGAGCTTGGGCTTTTTGGTCTTATCATTGAGAGAAGTGTTGAACTTCTCAATGAGCTGTGCGTACTTTTCTTGGTAGAACATGAGTTCCTCAAGATTGGTGTAGTCATCTTGTCCGCTCGCACTTTCTATCTCTTTATTGGCATATGCCTGTATCTTCTTGCACCTGTCGAGGGTGATCTTGTCGAAGTTGTTTCTGGCGTTGTTCTGGGTCTCAGCGTAGAGATCTCGCAACTTCTGCATGGTAATAAGATTGAGTGTAAATTAAACTACAGTTATAATAATCACCCTATCATCTTTGCTATCTCGCTGAGTACTGATTTCTCTTTTTGGCTGTTTTCTACTGGATAATGAGTCACGAATGACTTTACGCTATTCAAAAAAGATATCTTTTCGGGAGACAAGTTGCCTGAAATGGGTGTGTTTAAGATATGGTGGACCTTTCTTGAGAGGATTTTAAGAAAACGGAGACTTCGGTACGTTTTTTTGAATAGCTAGTTACAAATCTTCCACTGCCTACTATCGCTATCTGAAAGTCTCAGCAGCAGCCTAAAAAGATAAAATTTCTAAAAAAGCGGCTAAATCTTCAAAAGCTCCCCCAGTCGAATGTTATCTAAACCATCTTCCAGCTAAATCTTGAGATTTTCGTACTCCTACAGTAGTTTGATGTCAAATTCGAATGCGCTGTAAATTTGTTCGAAATGGTAGGCAAGCAATTCCTGATAGTTGTATTCATAGTTTTCGTAGTTTCTGAAGATGATGCAGCAGTTGAGATATATGAGCAAAACTTCGCGAGAAATGACTCCACCTTCGAGTAGAAGCTGTATGAGACGGTTTAGCTGGTAGGACACGTATGGTTATGTCTACAGTCCAAAGGCCTCCAAGAAACTGACTTTGCTCAAGAACTAATTGAGCTAGTTTTTATCAAAAGGGTCGATGACTGCGAGTTGCTGCTAAAGCAAAGGTTCATAGATCTAGTTTCTGCGTTCAATGAAACTTGCCTAATACAAGACCACGATGTTGTAGACTAGACATTAGAAACCTATCTAGGAGGCATGGTGTATGAGATTTCTCATTATGTCTGTGAAGTAGTCTTAGAAAAGGATGACTGGGATGGAGTCAGGCGAAATCAGATTGAAGAGGTAAGCCAGGAAATCGCAATAAAACGGAGGTATAATTGATTTCAGAGTTTGGTAGAGTTCATGTAAACTGGGGTTGAACAACAGATCCACCAGGTATTTCGCCTAAAAGTAATCGCCCCTTTTGAACCTTTACGTGGTTTGAATGAAATAGTTGGTTACTTATTCGAATTACTTCTTGACGTTGGGATTGCTGATCTGATCCAAAAAAGGTTGGTTAATGAGATAGGCAGGCCAGCTGCCTTCCGCTCTATATATGATTACTTGCGCATCACTTCCTAGCACTTCGGATGACAGAACCTCAACGATGGTATCTAACGAGGCTTGGATGGGTTTACGTCTGTTGAGAGATCGGTCAATCTGTCGATACTTGTATGATAGGTTCTGGATGGCTTTTCTCTTTCTCGGGGTTTCAACGCCTGAGTGTTACCTTCCAGTGAGGTAG
>Ga0316217_10007571_pt1 | contig 10321 bp, 5 predicted proteins | sample 1anoAmetaG_FD_203633 | JGI IMG/M metagenome (GOLD analysis project Ga0316217, IMG submission 203633) | Freshwater microbial communities from Trout Bog Lake, Wisconsin, USA - 1anoA | ecosystem: Environmental > Aquatic > Freshwater > Lake > Hypolimnion/Profundal zone | place: USA: Wisconsin... | reverse complement strand
TACGCCTTCAAGTACACTGGCAAGCTCAACCAGTTCGACCAGATCATCTACTGGGCCAACCTCGGCGCCGAACTGCTGCAACCCGCGCTCTTCCTGCACTTCGTGCTCGTCTTTCCCGAGATGAAAGAAAGCGTGCGGCGGCGGCGCTGGCTGCTGGCACTGCTGTATCTGCCAGCCGTGCTGATTGCCGCCATCCGGGTCGCCGCCTACCTGCTGGCCCCGGCCAGCGAGATGCTGCTGTGGAATCTTGACCGCCTCTCGATGCTGCATCTGGCCGCCCTGTTCGTGATCGCGGCCGCCATGCTGTGGCGCAGCTACCGCAACGCCGAGACGCCGATCTTGCGCCAGCAGATGAAGTGGGTCACGCGCGGCACCATCCTGGCCATCGCCCCCTGGATGCTCTACGTCATCAGCTACCTGCGCGGCGATATGCCCGGTTACGGCGCCCGGCTGGCTGTGCTTTCGCTCGTGCTGCTGCCGCTGACTTTTGGTTACGCCATCTTCCGCTACCGCCTGATGGACGTGGACCTGATCTTCAAGCGGGGCGTTGCCTACACCTTGGCGGCCGCCGCCATCGTCGGCATCTACTTCGGCGCCGTCGGCGGGGCTGCCGTGCTGGTGCACGCCAAGCTGCCGAACTCCGGCACCACCGGCCTGGTCATCGCCGTCATCGTCACGGCACTGCTGTTCGAGCCGGTCAAGAACTCCATCCAGCGCAATCTGGATCGCTTCTTCTACCGCAAGCAATACGATTACCGGCGCACGCTAGTCGAGTTCGGCCGCGACATGAGCAGCGAGACCGACCTCGGCCAGATGCTGGCCGCCGTGGTCGACCGCCTCTCCCGCACCCTCGACGTGGACCGCTGCGCCATCTTCCTGGCCGAAGTCGAGTCCGCCGGCCCGTTCAAGCTGGCCAAGACATACGGCATTCCCTTCGACACCCGCGGCCTCGACCTGAGCTTCCTGAGCGAGTCGCGCCCGGAGATGACGGCCGGTCACCTGTTCTTCGAGAACACCTTTGCGGCCGTGCGTGAATCGGCGGCGGCGCGCTTCGCCATCGCCCGGCTCGACCTCAACTACTACATCCCCTGCACGGTGCGCGACCGCACCGTGGCCATGCTCGGACTGGGCAAGACGCGGCGCGGCGATTTTCTGTCGAGCGAAGACGTCGAGCTGCTCCAGACGCTGGCCGGTTACATCGGCATCGCCATACAGAATGCCCGCCTCTATCAGTCGCTTGAGCAGAAGGCCCTCGAATACGAACGCCTCAAGGACTTCAACGAGAACATCGTCGAATCCATCAGCGTCGGCGTACTGGCCGTCGACCTCAACGACTGCGTCGAGTTCTGGAACACGCAGATGGAGGTCATGTTCGCCCGACCCCGCGCCGAGGTTCTCGGCCGCCCCATCAGCGAGGTGTTCCCGGCGCGCTTTACCGAGGAGTTCCACCGCGTGCGCCCGCACCCGGGCATCCACAATCTCTACAAGGTCAAGCTCGACACGCCCGCCAACGTCGAGCGCATGGCCAACATCGCCATCGCTCCGCTGGTCACGCGCAACTTCAGCCTCATCGGCCGCCTGATCATCATCGACGACATCACCGAGCGCATCGAACTGGAGACCCAGCTTTCGCAAGCCGATAAGATGTCCTCCATCGGACTATTGGCCGCCGGCGTGGCCCACGAGGTCAACACCCCGCTGGCCGTCATCTCCAGCTACACGCAGATGCTGGCCAAGGAGCTGCGCCAGGACGAGAAGAAAGCGCAGTTGCTGGAGCGGATCACCCGCCAGGTCTTCCGCGCCTCCGAGATCGTCAACAACCTGCTGAACTTCTCACGCACCAGCGGCACCGAATTCGGCGATGTCGACGTCAACCGCGTCCTCGTCGACACGCTGGCGCTGCTCGAGCATCAGTTCAAGGTTTCCAAGGTGCAGGTGCAGAGCGAACTGGCCTCCAACCTGCCGCCGGTGTACGGCAACACCGGCAAGCTGCAGCAGGTCTTCCTGAACCTGTTCATGAATGCGCGCGACGCCATGCCGGGCGGCGGAGTGCTGCGCGTGGTGACCGCCAACGGCGCGGGCGTCAATGTGACGGTCGCCGACACCGGCACCGGCATCGCGCAGGAGCACATCCAGCGCATCTACGATCCTTTCTTCACGACCAAGAACTCGCCCCTGGCAGGACAGCGTCGCGGCACCGGGCTTGGGCTGTCGGTCACCTACGGCATCATCCAGGAACACGCCGGCAAGATCAGCGTGGAGAGCGAACCCGGCAGCGGTACGACCTTCTACCTGGAATTCCCGTTAATCAGAAAGGCCGTAAATGCCTGATAGCGCCACGGCTTCGCAGTCGGCGCCAAAACCCGGCTCCATCCTCATCATTGACGACGAGACCGGCATCCGCGAATCACTGGAAGCCCTGCTCCAACTGGAGGGCTACGACGTAACCCTGGCCGCCTGCGGCGAAGAGGGCATGGCTCGTCTGGCCGAAAATCCCTTCGATCTGGTGCTGCTGGATTTCGCCCTGCCCGACCGCAATGGCCTCGAGATAATGGCCGAAATTCGCGAACGCGATCCGCAGGCCAACGTCATCATGATCACCGCCTACGGCACCGTTGAAAACGCCGTGCGCGCCATGCAGGCCGGAGCCGCCAACTTCGTCCAGAAGCCCTGGGACAACGAAAAGCTGCTGGCCGACATTCGCGCCGTGATCGCCCGCCAGCGGGCCGAAGACGAAAACGTCCAGCTCAAGCGCGCCTTGAAGCAGCGCTACGGTTTCCACAACATCGTGGGCAAGAGCGAGGTCATGCTGCGCATCTTCGACCTAGTCGCCCAGGTCGCGCCCTCGCGCTCCACCATCCTGCTGCAGGGCGAGAGCGGCACCGGCAAGGAACTGATCGCCAAGGCGATCCACATGAACTCGCCGCGTAAAGATCGCGCCTTTGTGCCGATCAACACCGGGTCCATGCCGCCAGACCTGCTCGAGTCCACCCTGTTCGGCCACGTCAAGGGCGCCTTTACCAGCGCCGTCGCCAGCAAGAAGGGCCTGTTCGAGGTGGCCGATCGCGGGACCCTCTTCCTGGACGAAATCGGCACCATGTCACTCGACATGCAGGCCAAGATCCTGCGCGTGCTGCAGGACCGCAAGTTCATGCATCTAGGCGGGGTGGCGGAGATCCAGACCGATGTGCGCATCATCGCCGCCACCAACATCGACCTGCGCGATGCCGTGCGCGAAGGCAAGTTCCGCGAAGATCTCTTTTATCGCCTGAATGTCATCACCCTCGACCTGCCGCCGCTGCGCTCGCGCCGCGAAGATATCCCGCTCCTGGTCGGGCACTTTCTCAAGCACTTCTGCGAGGAAAACGCCAAGCCGGCACGCACGGTGACCCCCGAGGCCTTGCGCCCCCTGCTCGACTACACCTGGCCGGGCAACGTGCGCGAACTGGAAAACGTCATCGAGCGCGCCGTTGTGCTCTCGAATGCTCCCCTGATCGGCACTGATCTGCTGCCCGACTACATCACCGGCCACGGCCCCGCCCTGCCCTCGATCGAGCATCGTGCCGATGCCTCGCTGTTCGACATCATGGAGGAGTGCGAGCGGCGCATCATCGGCGGCATGCTGGAAAAATGTTCCTGGAATCAGACCGAGGCCGCCGAGCGCTTTCACATCCCGCTTTCGACCCTCAACCAGAAGATCAAGCGGCTAAATATCGAAATCCGCAAGAAGGGCCGCGAATAGCCACCTTCGTCGCAGCCATGCGGCAAGGCTTCTGTTAATATTTTCTCTCCGGTATGTCCCTGGTTACGCTGACTGAGTTTGCGAAGAGCAAGGTGTTGGCCGTGCAGGAGTACTCTCTGCTGGCCGCTCGTTCGCTTGCCAATTTATTCGGTCGCCCGCGTTATGTGGCCGACACCTTCCAGCAGGCCGACATCATCGGCGTCGGATCGCTGCCCATCGTCGTACTGACCGGCTTCTTCACCGGCGCAGTGCTGGCCCTGCAAAGCGCCAACACCCTGCAGCGTTTCGGTTCGCTCTCGCTCATCGGACACCTGGTGTCGCTCTCCATGGTGCGCGAACTGGGCCCGGTGCTCACCGGACTGATGGTCGCCGGGCGCAACGCCTCCGGCATGGCCAGCGAACTCGGCTCCATGAAGGTAACCGAGCAGATTGACGCCATGCGCGCCCTGGGCACCGACCCCACCAAGAAACTCGTCACACCCCGTGTGCTTGCCGCCACGGTCATGCTGTTCTTCCTGACCATCATCTCCGACCTTGTCGGACTGGCCGGCGGTGCCGTGATCGCCACCTTCATGCTGGGCCTCGACTCCAACCAGTATTGGACAACCGCCTGGCAGTCGCTCACCTTCCCCGACGTGATCATGGGATTGGTGAAGCCCGCCTTCTTCGGATTCATCGTCGCCACCATCGGCTGTTACTACGGTCTGTCGGCCAAGGGCGGCACCCAGGGCGTCGGACGCGCCACCACCCAGGCCGTCGTCGCCGCGTCGATTCTGATCGTGGTCGTCGACCTGTTCATCACCCGCTTCCTCATGACCTGGATTCCCGGCTATTGACATGACTGCCGTGGCCAACCCCGCTCCGCCGCACTCGCTCCCGCTGGAGAGCCGCGAGCAAGCCATTCAATTTGACGATGTCGCCCTCGCCTTCAGCGACAAGCCCGTGCTCGACGGCGTCTCCTTCCATCTCCACCAGGGCGAGACGAAGGTTCTGCTCGGCGTCTCCGGCGCCGGCAAGAGCACCATGCTGAAGCTGGTGCTGGGACTCGTGCGGCCCGACTCCGGCCGCATTCTCGTCCTCGGACAGGAAGTCTCCAGGATGCGCGAACAACAACTGTTCGCTCTGCGCCGCCAGATTGGCATGGTCTTTCAGGAGAGCGCGCTGTTTGATTCCCTCACTGTGCGCGAGAACGTCGCCTTCCGCCTGCTGGAAGAGCACAGCGCCCCGCCGGACGAAATCGAAGAGCGCGTGCGCGAGGTGCTGCGCTTTGTCGAGTTGGAATACACCCTCGACCTGATGCCCTCCGAACTTTCGGGCGGCATGCGGCGGCGCGTCGCCATCGCCCGCGCCCTCATCACCCGCCCCGAAATCCTGCTCTACGACTCGCCCACCGGGGGGCTGGATCCGATCACTTCGACCACCATCATCGAACTCATCGTCAAGCAGCGCGACGTCTATCGCACCAGCTCCCTGCTGGTGACCCACCGCCTGCAGGACGCCGTGGTGCTGGCCACCCACTACTTTGACCGCGAGAGCAACCAGATGCTTCCGGTTGAACCCGGCACGGAGCGCAACCTTCACACCAGCTTCGCCGTGCTGCGCGACGGGCGCGTAATCTTCGACGGCTCGGCCGAAGACCTGGCCCGCTCCGGCGATCCCTACCTGCACGAATACATCAGCGGATAGCCCGCGCCAAAAGCAACGCGGCGCCGCCCGTGGGCGACGCCGCGATATTCTCCAACGTTTCGGGCTCTTTCGGCGTTAAGCGCGCTGCCTACTTCTGTCCGGCGGCCATGGCCCTCATCTTGGCGATGCGCTCTTCCAGCCGGGCAATGCGCTTCTTGCCCTGCGCCGAAGCCGTGACCACGCGCTCGACGTTGACCATCATTTCGGGGTTGATGGTCTCGCGCAGCTGCTTCAGATAGGGCTTGACCTTGGCATACAGGAACCAGGCTTCGCCGTTCGAGTCGGCGAACAGATCGGCATTCAGCGCGCCGCGGGCGACCAGCGAGCAGGCCATCTCCCAATAACTGGCGACCTGGCGGAAGTAGCGATTTTCGTCGCTGCCGCGGGCTGCCTGCACTTTCTGTACGTCGTCCCAGCTGGCGGGCCAGAACTGGAAGATAATCCAGTTGCGGCCTTTGCGCATCTCGGGCTCACGGCGCATTTCGTAGAGACGAAGAATCAGGTCGGCATCAGCGGCGGTTGCTTTGCGAGTCTTGGTCATGGGCGCCTCCTTAAGGCGTAGGTGTGATTGCGGCTTCGTTTGCGTGGGACAAATGTCAGTACGGAACAAAACATTCGCTGCCCGACAGAACCGCGATCGCCGCGGCGGCAGTGCCGGCACAATTCTAGTGTGCGGCTGGCGTGCTTGTCATCCCGTCCCGGCGCCGGCGCCGCATCAGCACCACCCAGCCAACCAAACCCAGCAGTGACAGGCCGTCGCCCAGCAGGTGATCCGCGGTGCGGGCAAAGCGCACCTCCGCCCGGCTCTGTCCGGCCGGCAGCGCCAGGGTCAGCTGGCCCGCGCGGTTGTGGCCCGTCGCCGCCGGTTGCGCGTTGACCGTGGCCTGCCATCCGGGATAATCCAGCAGGCGCAGGGTCGCCCGCACAGGCGTCGCGGCCTCCACAGTGAAGCGCTTGGCATCCGGCGCCCAGCGCTCGATCTTTACCCGCGCGCCCGGCTCATCCAGCATCACCTTGGGCGCGCTGCTGGCCGCCTGCAACAGATCAAAATCCGCATAGGCCGGCAGAAACGCCGTATCCGCCTCGTAGCCGCGATGCTTGAGGATCTCCTCGCGCAATTCTGCGGCGGAGTTGGGGTGCCATTCGGCGTAGCGCGCGCTGGGCAGTCCGCCGGCCACCGCCAGCACCAGCAGCCCTGCCGCTGCCGCCGGCCACCGCCAGCGCGCCAGCGCCGCCGTCAGCAGCACCGTCATCACCGTCGTCAGCACAAACAGCAGCCGCCAGGGAAACTGCACATACTCCAGCTTCGGCAAAATGGTCCAGAGAATGCCCGCCCACGGCGTGAGCATCAGCACGCAGACCGCTACCGTCACCGCCAGCACGACCGGCACCGCGCGCGGCAAACGCGAGCGGCGCAACGCCGCCAATGCACCGACGATCGCCAGCGCCGATATACCGTAGGCCAGCCCCGAAACAATGGCGTAAAACCAGCCGGCCTCCTCATTGCGCGCCCAGGTGAACTCCCAGCTCTCCGGACGGAAGTCGGCCGAGATGGCTTGTTCGATGTGTACCCAGCGCTGCTCGTAGGCCGCCGGCAGCACGAAGAATGCCGACAGCGCGAATCCCAGCACGATCGCCCCGGCACCGCATAGCAGCAGCCGCCATGAGCGCCGCGCCACGGCCAGCACCAGGATCACCAGCGACACCACGTAGCTCGCCACCACCGCAGCGGGCAGATCGCTGATCCAGCAGGCGGCAAACGCCAGCGCCAGTCCGGCCACGGCGCGCCGTTGCGGCAGCTGGTCGGCAAACAGCAGCAGCAGCGGAAACACCGCACCGGCCATCATCTCCGCCACCGCGCTGCGCTGGTAGACGCACAGCATCATGTAGGGATTCACCGCGTAGAAGACGGCCGCCACCACCGCATGGTGCCCCGGCAGCCAGCGCCGCGCCAGCGCAAACATCGCCGCTCCGGCGCCGATGAGCACCAGCAGCGTGTACAGCGGATAGGCGGCGTTTACCGGCGCCAGCAGCAGCAGCCAGCCGCCCAGCGTCCGCGCCAGCGGAGGATAGAAAGTGAACGACGCCTGGCCAATGCCGAAGCCCGCCAGCGTCGCCCAGCGCGGCAGCCACACACCCTGCTGCCATTGCTGCGCCGCGTCGATCCAGGACTGCATGTGGTAGGGAAAATCGTGCCCGTCAGGAGAGCCCAGCCAGGCCATGGGCAGAACCGCGGCCAGCACCGCCAGCGCAATACAAACCAGCGCGCAGCCCCAGCCCCGTTCGGAGCCTTTGCCGCCACGCGCGAATTGACCTGCTGGCAGGCCTGAGCCGCTCAAGCATTTTCCTCGGTAATTGCCTCGGCAACTTCCCTGGTAGTTTCTTCAACGGTGCGGCGAGGCGCGGGCCCCGGCGAGCGCCGGCGATCCCGTCAAGCTCCGGTCCGGCATCAGGCGACGGCCGACTCCGCCTTGCGCGAGTAATCGCAGCCCGATGCCGGGCAGGCGACCACCATTTCTTCTTCTCCCTTGGCGAACTTCTGCACCAGGTACTTGTTTCCGCAGCTCGGGCAGGTCTCCGGCAGCGGACGCTGCGCCGAGGTGAACTTGCACTCCGGATAATTCGAGCAGCCGTAGAAGGTGGTGCCGCGCTTGCGCGCCCGCTTCTCCACCAGCTCGCCGTCGGCACACTCCGGACAGTGCACGCCGATAAAGTTCTGCTTGACGAACTTGCACTCCGGGTATCCGCTGCACGCCACAAACTCGCCGTAGCGCCCGTGACGCAGCAGCAGATTTCGGCTGCACTTCGGACACTTCTCGTCCAGGGGAACGTCGGGCACTTTCTTGGCCTGGTCCAGCCGCCGCGTGGTCTTGCAGTCGGGATATCCGGTGCAGGCCATGAATTGCCCGAAGCGTCCGCGCTTGAGCACCATCGGCCGCCCGCAGTTCTCGCAGTATTCTTCCTGCGCCGTCTCCTGCAGGTCAGCCGAGTCCAGGTCCGGCAGGTCGATCGGATTTTCCTTGGTAAACGTGCACGACTGCGGATCCGTCTTGTCGTAGGAACTGCAGGCGAAGAAGGAACCGTGCTTGCCCCACTTGATCACCAGCGGCGAGCCGCAGCGTTCGCACTTCTCGTCGGTCGGCTTCTCCATCCGCTTGATGTTCTCCATGTGCCGTTCGGCATAATGGAGGTCGGCTTCGAATTTCTTGTAGAAATCGGCCAGCGCATCGGTCCACTTCTCCTGGCCTTCTTCGATGCTGTCGAGCTCTTCTTCCAGCCTTGCCGTGTACTGCGGATCGAAGATGTCCTTGAAGTTTTCCACCAGCAGGTCGGCCACCACCAGCCCGATCTCGGTGGGCGCGAATTTGCCGCCGATCTTGGTCACGTACTGCCGCTCCTGGATCGTGCTCAGGATGGTCGCATAGGTTGACGGACGCCCGATGCCGCGCTCTTCCAGTTCCTTCACCAGCGAGGCTTCGTTGAAGCGCGGCGGCGGCTCGGTGAAGTGCTGCTCGGGCTTGAGCAGCTTGAGCTTCAGCTTCTGGCCTGCCTCCAGCGGCGGCAGCTTGTGCTTGAGCGCCTCGTCCTCTTCGTCCTTGCCTTCCTTGGACTCCTCGTACACCTTCAGGAAGCCGTCGAACTTCATCACCGAGCCGGTCACGCGGAAGCGGTACGGAACCGTCTGCGGCGCGCCCTGCGCGTCGATCTCGACCGTCGTCTGGTCGAAGACGGCGGGCATCATCTGCGACGCCACAAACCGCTGCCAGATCAGCTTGTAAACCTTGTACTCGTCTTCCTTGAGGAACTGCTGCACCGACTCCGGATGACGCAGCGCCGAGGTCGGACGAATCGCTTCGTGCGCGCCCTGCGCGCCCTTCTTATCTTTAAAGACGTTCGGCGTCTCGGGCCGATACTCGGGACCAAAATTCGTCGCCACCATCTCGCGCACTTCGGCCAGCGCCTCATTCGAGACGCGGGTGGAATCGGTACGCATGTAGGTGATCAGTCCGACCAGGCCTTCTTCGCCCAGTTCAATGCCTTCGTACAACCGCTGCGCGATCATCATCGTGCGCTTTACGCTGAAGCGCAGCTTGCGCGACGAATCCTGCTGCAATTTGCTGGTGGTGAAAGGCGGCGCGGGGTTGCGGCGGCGCTCCCGCTTATCGACCGAGGCCACGCTCCAGGCTGCCGTCTCAAGCCCCTGGCGGATTCTCTCCGCCTCCTCGGCGTTGGGGACATCCAATTTCTCGTCGCCCAGGCTGATCAGACGCGCGTCGAAGGCCGGCGGCTTGGGTCCCGCCAGATGCGCGTCGATGGTCCAGTACTCCCTTTTCTCAAAGGCGCGGACTAAACGCTCGCGCTCCACGATCAGGCGCAGCGCCACCGTTTGCACGCGGCCCGCCGAGAGTCCGCGGCGCACCTTGTCCCACAGCAGGGGCGAGACCTGGTAACCCACCAGGCGGTCCAGCACGCGCCGCGTCTGTTGCGCCGCCACCAGGTTCGTGTCGATCGCCCGCGGATGTTTGAAGGCTTCCAGCACGGCGCGCTGCGTGATCTCATTGAAGGTCACGCGCACTACCTTCACGCCCTCGCCTGCGGCCTTCTTGCCCTTGCGTCCGGCGCTGCTGGGAGCCAGTTCTTCCGCCAGATGGGCGGCGATGGCTTCGCCTTCGCGGTCCGGGTCAGGCGCCAGGTAGATCGTGTCTACGCCCCTGGCCAGCTTCTTCAGCTTCGCCAGAACCTTTTCTTTACCGGGTATGACAACGTATTCGGTATCGAAATTGTTTTCGACATCGACGCCGAGCGTGCTCTTCGGCAGGTCTTTGACGTGACCGAACGAAGCTTCGACCTCATACCCCTTACCGAGATATTTTTGAATGGTCTTCGCCTTCG
>Ga0316217_10007570_pt1 | contig 10321 bp, 10 predicted proteins | sample 1anoAmetaG_FD_203633 | JGI IMG/M metagenome (GOLD analysis project Ga0316217, IMG submission 203633) | Freshwater microbial communities from Trout Bog Lake, Wisconsin, USA - 1anoA | ecosystem: Environmental > Aquatic > Freshwater > Lake > Hypolimnion/Profundal zone | place: USA: Wisconsin... | reverse complement strand
TCCACCGGCTTCTCTTCGATCCACTTCAACCACCGGATTGGCATTGCCAAGGCAAAACGGTGTTGCCAATGGAGCAGAAAGATATTGCCGCATCCGCAGGCGAGTGAGCAAATGCGACGGGCGAGTACACCTGGCCTACCCACCATCCAGACGCCGGGGCGGCAAGACAGCTATTGAACTTTTTCGGCGTTTTTGCGCTGGAATCAAGGATTTTGGATTGGAATTGATGAATCTTCTGAAAACCGGCTGATCTGCGGCGGCATCCAGTACGGGCCACGCGACTCTTCACGCCGACTGGCTGGCAGCACGTCTGAGGAACCGTGCATTCAGGGTTGCGCCACACCGTGGCGGATGGCTACAAAGCCGTGCCGGTTACTGCCATGCCCGTTGGCATGGCGATGTACGGTGGCCCGTGCAACGCGATCTTGTCCTGTAGAAGATGCCGTCGCGCATTCATCATCACTTGGCTGAACTCCCGTGCTCTTTCGCGCAGAACAGCCAACGGCATACCGCAAAGCCCGTTTTCCTTGCACGCGAACATGTGCCTCTGCCCTTGTGTTTGGGCTACCGGAAGACTCTCAAAGAGCACCGAGCCAATCATGTAATCAAGGATTTTGACGTTTACTTGGTCCAAGGGAATACTCTTGGCAAACGCCAACGATTCCATGATTGTGGTCTCGGTTTCCATTGGCGCGCCTAAGATGAAATTCCCAACGCAATACACACCCATGGTGTCTGCATAATTGATGATGTCCGCAACGTGTACGAGGTCAATGCGCTTTTGGTAAAAGTCGAGAATCGCAGCGTTAGATGACTCGATCCCAACACTAATAATGCTGACGCCAGCCTCACGGCATAGATCGATAGTGTCCCGATCTATGTTCGCCCATGTGCTCAACGCCAGCTTCCACGGTCGCCGCTTTACTTCCCGGCCAATACGCCGGAGAATGTCTTTTGCCCGATGCAAATTAAAGCAAAAGTTATCGTCCGTAATCCATACGTTCACGTAGCCTCGCTCATGGATATCATGAAACTCACGTAAGGAGTAATCAACGGAGTGTGTACGAAACCGACCGAACCAACCTTTTCGTTGGCAGAAACGGCAGGAATTCTGACATCCCCGACTTGTTTGAACCAATGTTGATTTGGCGAGATGGGGGGCCCGGCGCACACAGCCGCCCGTCTCAGCCCAAGCCGAAAGCAGGCTTCTTGCCGGGAAGGGGAGCGCATCAAGGTCATCCAAAGCTGCTTCGGCGCTCTCCGAGCGTACTGGCAGTACTTTTCCGCTCAGCATATGCCCGACGATCTCTTCGATATTGGCTTCTGCTTCGCCCGTGAAAGTGTAGTCCGCAAATGGGACGCATCGCGGATCAAGGATGCAATCATATCCAAACACGACAATCTTCGTCTGCGGGCAACGACTTCGAATCAGGCGCACAAGCGATTCTCCGTGCGTAAGATTCAGAGTTCTTTTGAGTGGGAAAGCGTCGAATTCAAAAATCACAATGTCCGACGCGCGGGCTTCATTCACGAAAAAGTCTTCCCTAGGCGGTTCAATCGAGTAGTCGATATAGGCGATAGCATGGCCTGCCCGTTGCAGGATTGCCGCCAAATACAGTAGGTTCAACGAGAAGCCGAAACGACAGTCCTTCTCCTCTGCCGGCTGTGGGTAAACCAAGAGCAGCTTTCCCGGTCTCATGTGTGGCTCCTCAGCGAGCGGCTGATTGAGGTTAACGCCCAAACGCCCCATGAGGTTCCGTCCTCAATCTCGTGATAAGGCCATATTCCTTGGGGAAGTTGGTTTGCAAGCAGCCATGCCATCGCCTTTCCCAGGGCGGACTCCCCGGCAAGCGCCGGGTACTGCGTGAGGCCTATGGCCGCGACCGCTGTGCAGAAAACATCACTTGCGACCGGATGGTCCCTCCAAGGCGCAAAGCTTCCGTCTTGCCGTTGATTTTCGAGGAGCCACGCAACCGTATCAGCGATCAATCCCTCTCGGCGAGGCTCGTAGCTGGCCCGCCGAAACGCCATTAACATATAGGCAGCCTTATAGGTGAGCGAGTTGCGTTCCGAATTCCAGAGGTCTTCGAGCGACCGAAGGCGTTCCAGCGTTGCAAGTTCTGGCAACAGCGACAGCATCATTCCTGACACCGGAATCCGACTCATGTCACGGCGCGATCGGCCCCAAAGCCCATGTTGGTTCCCATTGTCATTCAAATACTCGACGGCGCGACCCGCGCGGATCGAATGGGCGTCGGCATCAATCTGCCGGAGAAAATGGATGTTCCACATCGTATCAACGACACCGATCCACCCGCCATCGGATTGCTGTTCAGAACCGCACCGAGCAATGATCGACTCTGGGATGGAGTTTCGGGATATACCGGCCATCAGCAGGATGCTCGCAGTCTTCGTGATCCTACCGAGCTCTAGCCGCTTGGCATCCATTTCCGCTACCATGTTGCGCAGAGATGCGACTGCTCGTAGGATGGCCGGGGTCGCGTTCATGGGGTCTTCCTTGCATGCAGAGCCGGAATCTCGGAGAATCTTGTGTCGCGGTATATTGGGTGAACTTGCCTAATATTCTTCAGGCCGAATAACCACATGGCGAGCCGTTCCAGGCCCATTCCAAAGCCAGCCGACCTGCACTCAGGATATGCGATTGCGTCTGCATACCAGCCGAGTTGCTTGTTGAGTCCTAGCGCATGGAACTTGACTTGAAGCTGCTTTACGTCATGCGCTCTTTGGGAGCCCTCCGCGACCTCACCGACATTGGGCAGCAGCAGATTAAACGACGCCGTGTACTGGTTGTCGATAGATTCTGCTGTCCACGATGCAAGCCCCCTCGGGAAGCCCACGACGAACAGGGGCGCATCGCCAGCAACAGATTCTTCCCATTGCCCCAAGCCACGCCCTGTAATGCCAAGACGCTCGGCAACCACATCGTATCGCTCACGTTTGAACGGCCCTCCAAACGACCCGCGATCAATGCGAAGAAGCCCAGCAAATTCGCTGCTGTCGATGCCGCACACAACGGCCCTGACAAGATCCTCAATCACGCGCATGCCCTCGTCAATCTCGGCATCTGGTATCGCCGCTTCGAGCATGTCGAATTCCGCCAAGTGCTTTCGGGTGTGCGATTTCTCGGCGCGGAAACACTTCTGGATGCTGTAGACCGGTCCCATCTGCATAGCGTAGACGTCAGCAAACAGGGCGTTACTGCTAGTTAATCTGGCTGGTAACCCAAAAAACTCGAACCGGAACTGCTCTCCCTTTCTGTCCCCAAAATGAATTGTGGGCAACCGGACTTCAAGGTATCGCTTGTCGGCAAAGTAAGACCTTATTCCATGCAGCATACATGCATAGGCTCTCGCTACGTCAAGCTGTTCTTCCGCAAGTTTCCATTGCCCGCCAAACCGATGGTGCTCCATCAGCCGCAGGGCACACAAGTCATCGCCTCGTTGCGCGACCGATAAGTGGCAGTAGTCAAAACGACGGAGGACGGCAAGCTTTGCGAACTCTTCCAAGGCCATGCGCCATCGGTCGCAGACGACCGCGAATTGCGCGCTGCCATTCACCACGGTCAGGAAAGTGATCCCACCAAGTTTACGTATGTGCGTGATTCGCCCGGCGATCTCTACTTCAACAGGCATGAGACCACTTCCACAATAGGATAGCCTTGCCGGTCGCGCCATTTCCTGACGAAAAACCAACCTTCTTCAACAGCCGATTCATCCCCTCGTTGGCCGCAAATGTCTTTGCTTCAAGGCCAGCGAACATTTGCTGAGCCAGTCGCAGCAGTGCTTCGCCATAGCCACGACCGCGATATGAGGGATGTACGCACACTTCTTCGACCATGGCCGTGTCGTCGTGCCGGCCACTCTCACGCATGAACCCAAGCAATCCAGAGCGATTTTCAAGCACAAAGATGTGACGTTCGGCCCGCACGTTAGCCCTGAACACCGCAAGTTTCTTGTCGATAGCCAAATGTTTTCTGTCCAACGCCGTAATATCCTCCAGCAATCGCGCCAGTGCGATGCCATCATCGCGCGACACCCGACGCGACCACGAGTCGCCCAAGAACAGCGACTGGAAGTTGCCGCGAAGAATCAGTTCTTTGGCATCATCGGGCAACTTCGCCGCGTAAACAGCATCTAGTTCTTGCCGGTAAATATCCTCGTTCTTCTTGTTGTAAAAGGGGAAGTCCGACCCGAAGATAACCCGATTGGCTCCAACCTTTTCGGCCAGCGCCTGCACGACTCTGGGATCACGGATTGTGGATGTGTCGAAGTAAAGGTGCTTAAGTTTGCCAAGGGCCGGGACAATGGTCTCAAGCACATCGTCGCCAAAAAACGGCCACTTTCTGCCAGAGTGCGCTAGGATCATACGCAGTTTCGGGAAGTTCCTTCTGATGTGCCGTATCCGAGAAACCCGGTCGTCCCAGTGTGGATGGATTAGCAGCACCAAGTCGTTCTGCTCTAAGAAATCATAGACGGGCATGAATTGCCGCAAGTCACGCCCGCCGGGAAGGTAGAATTCCTCTTTCGCACCGGCGATGTGGTCGCGTTGCGCCTCGAAATACGCAAGCTCGTCTGAGACCAAGAGCAGCGGCAAGAAAAGATCGGGCCTACGTGCTGCGGCGTCGATGACATATTGATTCGCCCGTCGAACTGCCACCGTTGGAAATGGGAATGCGAATGCCAGTGCCTTAAAGATGCCCTGCTTTTCGGCATGACGTGCGTAAGCTACCCAACGATTTTCCGTTGCGTTTTGGTAGATGGGCAGGTCAAGTTCGCCGGGGTTTGGCGGTTCGACGAAGGCGCTCTGCCCAAGATGAAGGTGAGCGTCAAAGACGACCACTTGGCCTTCCCTAGGGTAAAGGACGCGGGGCGGGGTATGAACCCCGCCCCGCATTCTGTTTAGTTGCAGTTACAGTTGGTGCAACCAAAGCACCACTTGCCACCGCTGAATTCAGACCAAATCTCCGCCGGGAAGTTCATGCCGTCTTCCTCGACGAACAGGGGGGTTTCGTACTGTTCCATATTTTTTCTCCTGCGAAAATCCAACACTGACCGCCATCATTTCCACCGCCGAAAACTGCCGAAACGTAAGGTCGCCGGTTACCTCCTTTCGACCAAAATGCCCTGCTTCACCCATTGGTCAACCAGGGCCGACAAATCCGAACTGACTCGGCCTACATCAACATTATATCGTGCCAGCATCGCCTGCACAACCCCATCAACGCTTCGGCTGCCGTCAAAAGCCTCAAGCATCGCGTAAGAAACCTTGTTAAGTTTGAATATCTTGCCGCTTTGAAGGTTAAAGAGGAAATAACCCCTGGGGGCAAAATCCCCGTGCTGGAGCGCGTAATCGGTCGATAGCGCGAACACCTGGTTCATCATGTGTGCTGGCCTCCTTCAGCCTGCGGTTCATTCTTCCAGCACTGCGGATCACTGCCCATGAAGTCACCGGTAAGGGCATGAGCAATGGCTCGGCATCCGCCGCAGTTGGCTAACCACTGACACCCGTTGCACCCTTTCGCCAATTCCTTCTTGTCCCGCAGTTTCCAAAGCACGTCGGAGGTATACCAAATCCGATATAGGCCGTCTCGCACGATGTTCCCAATCGGAATCTCTAGGCGACGGCACGGCAATACCGTCCCGTCATGCAGTATCGCCAGACAGCTTAGGCCGGCCGGACAGAACCCACCCATCTGCGGGTCAACGAGGCACCAGAGCGGACGCGATGTACGAATCCGCAACGATGCCTCTCCCGGCAATTCTTTCTTTCGCTGGGCAATCGCGGTGTACACATCGCGCAGGTGTCGGGGCTCTATCAGGTCGCCCGCATCGCAATGTGGGCCGGTAGGCGTTGCCCGCTCCACCGTCACGGCATTGACGCCCAATCCCAAGGCTAGGTCAATCATGCCCACCGCGGAGCCCGCATTCTGCCGAGTCAGCGTGAACATGATCGCAGTTTTGACGCCCGATTGCTGGAGGTGCCTGATACCGCGCACGGTTTGGTCAAAACTACCCGGCCCGCGCACCGCGTCGTGTGCATCAGGAGTGCTTCCGTCCAACGACACCTGCACTTCGCGAAGCTTCGTATACTGGGATAGTCGGCGAGCCATGTCTTGATCGACTCGCGTGCCGTTCGTGAGGATGCCGAGCCACTCGAAATGCGGCGATTTGGTGAAGAAGTCCAGCAGACCAAAGACGGTGGCCGGAACCAGGAGCGGCTCACCCCCGGTCAGAGAGACGCGGCCCACATACTGCCATTGCGTGAGTGCGGTCTCCATCTGTTTAGCGATTCCATGCAACGCATCCAAGCCCATATCTCCGCCTTGGTATGCCGCCTGGTAACAGTGCTTGCAGCGAAGATTGCACTGCTCCAAGATGTGCCACTGGAAATAAAACGACCTCGCCCCAGCCCGATCTTGGGCGGGTGGACGTTGAGAATCTGTCGGCGTGTCTGCCATCTGGATCACCAACTTGCCTCATTGGGTCGCCACGGACAGCGCATCCAGCGCAACTGCTACCAATGGTAAAGCTGGCGCCGCTTCAATACAAGTCCGGCTTTGTCGCTTTTGCGTTAAAGCAGCGCAACTCGTGATTAAATCAATAGTTGCATGTATTCCATACCCCAATCTTAACAGGGGATGACAAATCGGGACAACAAGACGGCTATTGAACTTTTTCGGCGTTTTTGCGATGGAATCAAGGGTTTTGGCTTGGAACTGAGGAATCTGCTGAAACACGCCTGACTTATGGCGGCGTCTCGGCCCGGATAGGCACGCGGCGATTTCGCGCCGAGGGGCTGGCAGCACGTCTATCCTGGATGCCAGTGCCAATGGCGTAACGCCGATCACAGGTACTGGCGGAGTTCTTCAATCCGAGCCTGTACTTCGAGCCATGTCGGGAATGGGCCGTAGCAAAGCGGCTTGCATTGCCGCTCGTACTCCGGGCCGATGATGGCCGCGAGTTCCGGCGGCGGAAACAAGGCGTCGCTCCTGGCGAAGCTCATGCCTTCGGGATGGAAATAGCTCCTGGGGAAAGCCGCCCGGCTGATCTGGTCGTAATCGGCCTTGATGGCGGCGTACTCCGGGGATTGCAGCATGTCGCGGACTTCCTGCTGGGCGGCAAGTTGGAACAGGTCATAGTAATGGCGGGCATAGCTGCCGATGGGTCGCTGGTCCCGCTTGAACAGTTCCACTTTCGCATGGATGGCAAACATCTTCTCGACGAAAGTTCGCCGAAAGTGCAACAGGCGAAGGGTAAACCCGCCTTCATCTTCCGTGCCCAATGACACGCCGGTCTCGGTGAGGAATTGGGCAAGAAACGACCGCAACTCGACCATTGCCGTGGGTTCCCGGCCGCTGGCGGTGCCAGCTTCCACCAGCACACGGTTGACAACCGTGCCGGGACCGCCGAAGCGTTGGGTGTAGGAGAAGCGGTCGCTTCGGCCAAAGCCGCCGATGGTCTGGCTTTCCGCTTCCGTGAACGTCAAGGCGGGATGCTCCCCGATGGCATCCCGGAGCTTCTTCAATTCGCGGTCGATGCCCCGCTTGCCCAAGGCTGGCTTGAAGGCGACTGGATCAAGGAAAATGTCGATGTCTTCTGAGAACCGCTGGATGAGGTTCCAACCCTTGGACAGACTGGTGCCGCCTTTGAAGATCACCTTGTCGCCGGCGGCGGTGGCGATGATACGCAGGGCCTCGGTGACATAGTAATCCTTCTCGATGATCGCGGGGCGCAGGCCCCGGCTGCGGAAATGTTCTTCTGCTCGTAACACGGCCTGCTCAAAATCGGGATGTTCGTACAACTTCAATTGTGCTCCTTTGCCTGCCAGGCACGCGCGTTGGGCAGTCCAGCGAAGATTCCAAAATCGAATCGGGAAAACGGGTTCAACGACTCCCGCAATTGCCGCAACGCGGTGGGTCTTTTCCCAAGCTGTTCGCCCATCGCCCCCAGCAACGCCCGCACTCGCGGCGGTTCGGAATCCGCCACTCTGAGCAAACGCTCAAAGCGGCCACGTTCGGAGAGCAAGCCCACGGCTCGGCGGATCGTTTCTTCTGGCGACAACTCGCTCGTTCTGCCCGCGTGCCGCAGAAAGTCCAGGATCGCCGCATCGGTTTGCGAAAGGTCGGCCCATGCTTCCGGTCGCCGGGTGTGGATCACCGTGTCCTGGCCAATGAGTTTTCGCGGCAGACTCATGGCGCTGGTGGCGATTTCGCCGTTCCTGGCGTTCTGCGTGGTGAATCCCAAGAGGTTCGCGGCAGCGACGCCGGACGGGAACACGCCCTTTCGCTGCGAGGCCAGCTTCTGGATGGCGGCGGGGTTCGGCCTGCTGCTCCCGAAGGCGGTTTGCCGGGTGCGGTAATAGACCCCCTTGCTGAGCCGCTGGATAACCCCGGCACGCGTAAGCCGTGAGAGTGCCTGGGCGACGGCGGCAAAGGGAAGATCGCGGAAGTCCTCCAGCCGCCACAGCCGCTCGCCGCCGCGTTCGATTCGCTGGCGGACAACGCCGGTAATGCGGCGGGATGCGGGCGGCAATTGCAGGGTTGCAGTCATGCCTCAAGTATCGGCCCGGGGCAGGCGTGCGTCAAGTTTTTTTGCTATAAAACTTGACAACACGCGTATCGGGGCGCCGCCCAGCCAATCGATACGGCGTCGGCTTTTGGGTCGTCACATCACCCGCCGAGTTCAAATCCTGTCGCCAGTCGCCCCTCTGGGCAATCTGGGTAAGCGAAAAATCGGGGCGACAAGACCGCTATTGAACTTTTTCGGCGTTTTTGCGATGGAATCAAGGGTTTTGGCTTGGAACTGAGGAATCTTCGGGAAATTCGAAGTCGAGAGTCGTTGATGGGAAGGCCTGGCACATTCCGTACCAGTATTGTAGGATCGGTCCAGAAGCGGCCTTGGTGCAGGCTGGACTAACGTCAGTTCAGCAACCGCTGGCTTGGTTATTGCCGATGAAGCAGTGGCCCGTGGTTGTGCCGCGGGACCGGACCGTGCCGAGAAGGCCCCGGGCGATTCTCGGCAGCACCTCTGGCATGGAGGCTGGGGCCGTAAGTTGGTGAGAAAGGCAAAGTATGAGCTTTTTAAGACGACTTTTTGGCGGCAGAAAAGCACATAGCGAATCAAAGGTCTCGCCCTTCAACGAAAAACGCATTGAGGCCATTGTTATCATCTGTGGAACGCCGAAGTTGCAGATGACGGAGTCCGAAGGCAAGATTTCCTACTCGAAGTTTAACCAAGGATGGTCTGGCAGCGGCTGCGTTAAGGTCGTAAACACAACGAGGGTCGATGAATGCACGACAGACGTCACCGCCGAATATATGAAGTCGACGAACGACACCCTCGTAATTGTGCAGAACCTAGAGAGTGCTGGCCACGTTTTTCGTTTCATCACTGTCGTCCGTGGAATGACTTCCAGTCAGGTTGTGTTTCTTGGAGGGCCGATTCCATTCACGATGGCCTCGCAAGACGTTCATCAACATCAAAGCAACGAGAATGAAAATCGGTATCGCAAAGCCGCTGAGCAGGGCGATGCCCAAGCCCAAATGCTTCTCGGAGAACACTGCTGGTCCACTGGCGTGGAGAACGACCAGCATGAGGCGGTCAAGTGGTTCTGCAAGGCCGCAGAGCAGGGTTTTGCCGAAGCCCAACGCCGCCTTTTTGGCCTGTATTTCTTTGGGGATGGCGTCGTCAAGAAAGACGTCCAACTTGCTATGACGTGGTGCCGGAAAGCGGCGGAACAGGGCCATGCCGATTGCCAATTCAGTCTCGGTTTGGCTAGTTTCAACCAGAAAGAGAAGATTAAGTGGTTAACCAAGGCGGCGGAACAAGGACATGCCGACGCAAAGACAGCATTGGAGATCGCCATGCGTGGTTAACCCAGCCCGCGTTTCGGCCGCGTCAGAGAAAGGTGTCAGAAAAGCAAGTTCAAATCCCGTCGCCTGGTAGCCCTAAGTGCAGATTTCTCGATTGGATTTCACAGACCCTACGGGTGGCGGACGCCGTTGCAAATACGGACCGTGCAATGGGATAGGGTCGAAAACTTGCCGAAGCAAAATTCCCGTTTTTTTCAGTCGGGACAACAAGATTTGAACTGTTACTAACGGTCAAAGCTACTGCGCCAATCCCAACTTCGCCGCCATCGCCGCCCCAATCGTCGCCGGGCTATCCGCCACCACAATGCCCGCCGCTTTCAGCGCGGCGATTTTCGTATCCGCGCCGCCTTCGCCACCGCTGATGATCGCGCCGGCGTGACCCATTCTTCTGCCGGGCGGTGCGGTGCGGCCGGCAATAAACGCTACCAC
>Ga0316217_10007569_pt1 | contig 10322 bp, 6 predicted proteins | sample 1anoAmetaG_FD_203633 | JGI IMG/M metagenome (GOLD analysis project Ga0316217, IMG submission 203633) | Freshwater microbial communities from Trout Bog Lake, Wisconsin, USA - 1anoA | ecosystem: Environmental > Aquatic > Freshwater > Lake > Hypolimnion/Profundal zone | place: USA: Wisconsin... | reverse complement strand
CGTAGCCACCCAACCCGGTCAGCGTCAGCCGCGGGAAGTAGGCCGCGCGGGCGACGCCGATGCCGGCGTTCGCCGCGGCCGTGCGCCGCTCGGCGGCGGCGACATCGGGGCGCCGCTGGGCCAGGCTCGCGGGCACCCCGGCCGGCGTGTTCGGCACCGCCGGCAGGGCCTGGCGGGTCGTGATCTCGAAGCCGCTGGCCGGGGCACCGACCAGGCGGGCGATCGCGTGGACGAGCAGCTGGCGGCGTGCCGTGACGTCGGTCAGCTGCGCGGCGGCGTCGTCGAGCTGCGCCGCGGCACGTGCCTCGTCCAGCCCCGAGGCGATGCCGCCCTCGTGGCGGGCCTTGGCGAGTTCGAGTGCGTGCCGGTACGCCGTCACGGTGTCGGCAAGCAGCCGGCCCTCGACGTCCAGCCCGCACAGCGAGAGGTAGTCGCCGGCCAGTTCCGCGGTGAGGCTCAGGCGCACCGACTCGAGGTCGGCCGCCGCGGCTTCGGCTGTCGCCCGGCCGATCGTGGCCGCGCTCCGCACGCGGCCCCACAGGTCCAGCTCGTAGGAGGCGCCCGCGGTCGCGGCGTAGTCCCGGTAGTAGGCGGGCTGGCTCGCCGACCGCAGAGGGCGGTTGTCGGACTGGCGGTCGCGCGTGGCCAGCGCGCCGGTGCCGACGGTCGGGAGTAGCCCGGCGCTCGCCTCGGTCGCCAGGGCCCTGGCTTCGGCGTAGCGGGCGGCGGCGACGCCGAGGTCGGGGTTGGCGGCGAGCAGCCGGTGCTGCAGGGCGTCGAGGTCCGGGTCGCGGTAGATGCGCCACCATTCGCCGCGCGGCACGGTGTCCGCCGGCTCCGCCGGCTGCCAGTCGGCGGTGTTGTATCCGGATGGCGTCGCCACGACCGGGGCCTGGTAGCGGGGCGCGAGGGCGCAGCCGCCGAGCGCGACCGCGACCGCCGTCAGGAGCGCCGCCGATCTCACGGCTGCCGCCCGGCCGCAGCGGGGCGCTGCTCGCCCGCCACGCGCACGATCGTGCCGGCATCGAGGCCGTCGGGCGGGTTGTCGATGACCCGTTCGCCGGGTCGCAGGCCGCTGCTGACCTCCACTTCCGTGCCGAAGTCCCGGCCCAGCGTCAGAGTCCGCAGCTCGACCGCATCGCCCGGCCCGAGGACGGCCACCTGCAGTCCCTGCCGGCGGAAGATCAGCGCGCTGACCGGCAGCCGCGGGGTCTCCGCCCGGCCGCTCATCGGGAAGTGAACGTCGACGTACGACCCGGGCAGCAGCGTCCCGTCGGCGTTTCCCGCCTCCAGCTGGACCAGCATCGTGCGCGAGGTCTCGCTCAGGGCGTGCGCCGCGTCCGTCACCGTGGCGGTGATCCGGGCGTCCGGCCGCTCCGGCACGCGCAGGAGCGCGGTGCTGCCGACGCGCAGCGATGCGGTGTATGACTGCGGCACCTCGACGTACACCCGGACCTTGTGGGCGTCGGCGAGGCGGAAGAGCTCCTGGCCGGTGCCGGCGCCGGGGTTGATCAGCGCGCCGATGTCGGTGCGTCGCGCGGTGATCGTGCCGCTGAACGGGGCGACGATCGTCTTGAACGATGCCGTCGCCTGCAGCCGCGCGACGTTGGCTTCCGCGGCCGCGACGATGGCCGACTTGGCGGCGTGGTCGCCGAGCTTCTCGTCGGCCTCCTGCTTGGAGACGGAGTCGGCGGCGAGCATCCGCTGCCAGCGTGCGCTGGTGGTCGCCGACAGGCTCTCGTTGGCGCGTGCGGTCGCGAGGTCGGCCTTCGCCTGCAGCAGTTGCTGGTCGAGTTCGGGCGTCTCGATCGTCGCGAGCACCTGCCCCGCGTGCACCTGGGCGCCGATGTCGACCGTCCAGCTGCGCAGGTAGCCGCCGACGCGCGCGTAGATCGGTGCGTCGATGAACGCGCGCACGGTACCTGGCAGCACGACTTCGCTGGAGGCGCCGGTCGTGCGGGTGCCCACCACGCTGACGACCGGGACGGCACGCTCCGCTGTCCAGGTCCTGACCTGTGCGTCCTGCCGCCATCTCAGCCCGACGCCCACCACCGTGGTCGCGCCCGCGAGCACCAGCACGACCACGCCGAGCCTGCGCAGCCGGCGGCGCAGGCTCGGGCTGATCGAGAATTCGTCGGTTTCGCTCATGCTGATGCACCATCGTGGAGGGATGTCTCGGGCGCCGCCGCCGGGGTTCCGGCCGGCGGCGCGTCGGATGCGGGCCCGGCGGCGGGCCGCGGTCGGCGGCGTGAATGGACCAGGCCGAACAGGACGGGAACGACGAAGAGCGTCGCGACGGTGGCGAACGCCAGGCCGCCGATGACTGCGCGACCGAGGGGCGCGTTCTGCTCGCCGCCTTCGCCCATCGCCAGCGCCATCGGCGCCATGCCGATGATCATGGCCAGCGCCGTCATCAGCACGGGCCGGAACCGCACGAAGCCGGCTTCCAGCCCGGCGGTGACGGCGTCGGCGCCCGCGGCGAGCCGCTCGCGGGCGAAGCTGACGACGAGGATGCTGTTGGCCGTCGCCACGCCCATGCACATGATCGCGCCGGTCAGCGCCGGGACGGAGAGCGTGGTGTGGGTGGCGAACAGCATCCAGACGATGCCGGCGAGGGCAGCGGGCAGCGCGCCGACGACGATCGCCGGGTCGAGCCAAGACTGGAAGTTGACGGTGATCAGCAGGTAGATGAGGACGATCGCGCCGGCGATGCCCCACAGCAGCCCCGAGTAGGCCGAATACATGGTCTGGACCTGTCCGCGCATGACCACCGTCGAACCCTTCGGTACCGCCGCGGCCGTCTCGTCGAGGATCGCCTGGATGTCACGGGCGACGCCGCCCAGGTCGCGGCCCTGGGTGGCCGCGAAGATGTCGAAGGTCGGCTGGACGTCGTAGTGCGAGACGACACCTTCGCCCTGGCCCCGGCTGATCGTGGCGATGCCGCCCAGGATCTGTGCGGTCGGTGCTGACCCCGCGGCGATCGGAATGCTCTCGAGCGCCGCCAGTCCCTGCATGCGGTACTGCGGCGTCTGCGCGACCAACGGGTAGGAAACGTGGTTGCTGGGATTGACCCAGTAGCTCGGCGCGGTCTGTGCGCTGCCGGACAGCGACACGAGCAGGCTCGTTGCCACGTCGCGTTCGGTGAAGCCCAGTTCCTGGGCGCGGCTGCGGTCCACGGCGACCCGTAGTTCCGGCTGGTTGGTCGGCTGCTGGATGCGGGCGTCGGCGATGCCGGCCACCCGGCGGATCCGCTGCAGCAGCGCCAGCGCGTAGGCTCGGTTCTCGTCGCGCTTGAAACCGACGACCTGGACGTCGATCGGCGCCGGCAGTCCGAAGTTGAGGATCTGCGTGACGATGTCGGCGGGCAGGAATGCGAAGTTCGTGCTCGGGAACAGTTCCGGCAGCCGCTCGCGCAGTTGGCGGACATAGCCCTCGGTGCCGGGATGCCCTTGCTTGAGGCTGATCAGGATGTCCGCGTCGGCCGGGCCGATCGGCGCCGAGTTGCTGTAGGAGATGTTGATGCCGCTGACCGGCAGGCCGATGTTGTCGATGATGCTGCCGAGCGCCGCGGGCGGAATGACGTCGCGTACGGCATTCTCGATCTGCTCGCACAGCCGTGCGGTCTCCTCGATGCGGGTTCCGGTCGGTCCGCGCACGTGCATCTTGATCTGGCCGGCATCGATGGCGGGGAAGAAATTGGCGCCGAGCAGCGGCACCAGCACGAACGACACGCCGACGACCGCCGCAGTGCCGGCGAGGAAGGCCCGCCGATGGAGCGTCGCGGCGCGCAGGGCGTCGAAGTAGTGCTGGCGCGTGGCCGCGAACAGCGCCTCGAAGCGCTGTTGGAAGCGGACGAACGGGTGGCTCCAGCCGTGGCGGACGCGCAGGGCGCCCTCGACGTGGGCGTCCATCACGAATTCCGTGTGTCCGGAAGAGTGGGGATGGGCGGCGGAGTGCGGCTTCAGCAGGTACCTGGCGAGTGTCGGCACCAGGGTGCGGGAGAGCAGGAAGGAAGCGATCAGCGCGAACACCACCGCCTCGGCGAGCGGCACGAACAGGAAACGGGCGACGCCGCCGAGGAAGAACATCGGCACGAACACGATGCAGATCGACAGCAGCGAAAACAGCGCCGGGACGATGATCTGGTTGCCGCCGTCCATGATGGCCTCGATCACTCCCTTGCCCTGCTCGAGGTGCCAGTTGATGTTCTCGATGGTGACGGTGGCATCGTCGACCAGGATGCCGACCGCGAGCGCGAGGCCGCCCAGGGTCATGACGTTGATCGTCTCGCCGATGGCCGACAGGCAGATGATCGACGACAGGATCGCCAGCGGGATGGAGATCGTGATGATCAGCGTGGAGCGCCCGCTGCCGAGGAACAGCAGGATCATCAGCGCCGTCAGGCATGCGGCGATCACCGCTTCACGGGCGACGCCGGCGACGGCCGCGCGCACGAACACGGACTGGTCGCCGGCCAGGGAAATGTCCAGGCCCGGCGGGGCGCCGGCCTCGATCTTCGGCAGCAGCGCCTTGACGTGGTCGATGATGTCGAGCGTGGAGACGTTGCCGTTCTTCTGGATGGTCGTGAGCACCGAATGGCGCCCGTCGACCCGTACCATGTTCTGCTGCGGCGAGTAGCCGTCGCGGACGTGCGCGACGTCGCGCAGGTAGATCGTCGTGCCGCCGACCGTCTTGATCGGCAGGTCGTTCAGGTCGTCGAGGGCGGACGGGCTCGCGTTCAGCCGCACGTTGTACTCGTACGTGCCGATCTTGGCGGTGCCCGACGGCAGGACCAGGTTCTGCGCCAGGATCGCGTTCGTGACGTCCACCGGCGACAGGTTCTTGGCGTGGAGCGCGTTCGGATCGATGTCGACCATGACCTGGCGGACCTTGCCGCCGTAGGGCGAGGTGACGGCCGCGCCTTCCACTTCGGCCAGCTGCGGGCGGATGAAGTTGTTGGACAGGTCGAACAGTTGCTGGTCTGAGAGCGTCCTCGATGACAGCCCGAGCTGCACGATCGGGACGCTCGAGGCGTTGTAGGAGATGATCTGCGGCGGGGTGATGCCGGGCGGCAGGGCCTTCAGGACGGTCTGGGCCGTCGAGGTGACCTGCGCCATCGCGCCGTCGATGTGCACGGCCGGGTGGAAGAACACCTTGATCACGCCGACGCCAGGCAGCGACTGCGACTCGATGTGGTCGATGTCGTTGACCGCCGTCGTCATCTGCCGCTCGAAGTAGGTGATGATCCGGTCCGACATCTCGCCCGGCGGGAGGCCGTTGTAGGTCCACACGACGCTGACGACCGGCAGGTTGATGTTCGGGAAGATGTCGACCGGCGTCCGCAGGATCGCCAACGGTCCGAACAGCAGGATCGCGATCGCGAGCACGAAGAATGTGTAGGGTCGCGAGAGGGCGACCCGGATGATCCACATGCGGCAGGTTCCTAGTCGGTAAGGTGCACGGTCGGCTGGCGCACGGTGGCGCTGCCGTCAGCGTCCCGTGACGGGGCGGCGGCCCGGCTGGGTCGCCGGGTCGGCGGGGGCAGCGGTGTGCGGTGCGGTCGGTGTCATGGCTTGCTGTCTGTGCGGGCAGGAGAGTCGGGACGATTATCCTCCGGCCGGCCATGGCCGGCGGACGCCGAGTGCAGCCCACTGTATCTGCGCGTCCGCTCGTTACGGTTCGTTACAGTTCTTAATGAGCCCGTGGGCCGCCCGTCACGCCGGAGGTACGGGTGGCAGCGTGATCCGCACGCGCAGTCCGTGGCCGTCGGCGTCCAGCAGTTCGATCATGCCGCCGTGCGCGAGGACGATGGATCGCGCGATAGACAGTCCGAGGCCGATGCCCTCGCTGTTGGCGGCCAGCGCGCTGTCGGTGCGGTAGAAGGGTTCGAACACCTTCTCCCGCTCGGCCGGCGGGATGCCCGGGCCGTCGTCGCAGATCTCGACGACGAAGCTGCCGCTGGCGGCCGGGCGCAGGCTGACGCGGGCGCGCTCGCCGTACTTGGCGGCGTTCGCGACCACGTTGGTGAACGCACGCATCAGCGACTGGGGCCGGCACGGGTAGCGGCACCTTCCGGGACTGTCGTAGCTGACACTACCGCCGACGTCGCTGATCAGGTCGCAGACGGTCTGCAGGAGCAGGTCGAGGTCGACGGCCTCGCTCGCTTCGTCCGCCTCGACGCCGCGCACGAACGCCAGCGTCGAGGTGAGCATCGCCTCCATCGTCTCGATGTCAGTCACCAGCTTGTCGATCTCGCCGGCCGCACGTCCCGTCTCCAGTCGCAGCCGTATCCGGGTCAGCGGGGTCCGCAGGTCGTGGCTGATCGCCGCCAGCATCCGCGTCCGGTCACCGAGCAGGCGCTGCAGGCGCTGCTGCATCTCGTTGAAGGCCCGTATCACGCGGCGCAGCTGGCTGGGGCCCTGCTCGGGGAAAGGCGGCGCGTTGACGTCGGTGCCGATGCGCTCCGCGGCGCGGGCGAAGCGCATCAGCGGCGCGTTGACCGTCCAGGTCAGCCAGGCGCCGAGCCCCGCCAGGACCAGGAGCAGGAACACCGCGAAGCTGGCCTCCTCGACGAACCCGAGGCGATGCTCCTGGCCGACCGACGTCGCGATCGCGAGGTTGCCGCCGCCGCGCAGCGCGATGTCGATCAGCTTGACGTCGATCTCGGCACCGGCCGCAGACGAGCGCACCTGAACCTGCGTCGCGGGTCGGTCCAGCTTCTCCGCCAGCTGGCGCTGCAGGTCGACGTCGCCACGCGCGACGGTCGCGCCGTCGCTGCGGGTCGGGCCCGCGGTGAACCAGACTTGGAAGCTGCGCTCACCGAGCAGCAGGGCCGTCCGGCCGCGCTCGGCATAGGGCAGGGATTCGATCAGCCGGACGATCACCTCGATCTTGCCAATCGCCGCGTCCGGACGCAGCAGGCGCTGCCAGTGCGGCAGCAGGCCCATGTAGAGCACGCCGGCGAACGCCTGCGACAGGACGAAGCCTAGCAGCACGATCGCGGCGACCTGGCCACCGAATCCGCTGGGCACCACGTGGGAGGCGATCCGCTTCAATCCGGGTGGACCTCCGCGGTGAAGATGTAGCCGCCCGATCGCACCGTCTGGATGATCGCCGGGTCCTTCGGGTTCTCCTCGATCTTCCGGCGCAGGCGACTCACCTGGATGTCGATGCTGCGGTCCACTGGTCCGGCGGTCCGGCCGCGAGTCAGATCGAGCAACTGGTCGCGGGTCAGGATCCGATTGGGACGCTCGCAGAATGCCACCAGCAGGTCGAATTCCGCGCCCGTCAGCGGTACGCGGGTGCCATCGGGCGACTGCAAGCGGCGTGTCGCCAGGCTTAGGGTCCAGCCTGCGAAAGTCAGCACCGAGGCCCGTCCGCTGCTCGGGGTCGGAGGCAACGCCTGCGTGCGTCGGAGCACCGCTCGCACCCTGGCCAGGAGTTCATGGGTGCTGAACGGCTTGGTCAGGTAGTCGTCAGCGCCCATTTCCAGCCCGATGACCCGCTCTATTTCGCTGCCCCGCGCGGTCAGCATGATGACGGGCAGGGCGTTCGCGGCGCGCACGCGCCGGCACAGGCTGAGGCCGTCTTCGCCGGGCAGCATGATGTCGAGGATGAGCAGGTCGATGCGGCTGACCTGCAGGGCCTTGTCCATCTCGCGGCCATCGCGTGCCACGCTGACGCGAAAGCCGGCGCCCTGCAGCACCTCGGCGACCAGGCTCCGGATGTCCGGGTCGTCTTCGACGAAGAGGATGTGCGCCGACGGGTTCATGACCGGCATGGTTGGGAGCGCTGCCTCGAGGGCGCGGCCATGCACCCGGCAGGACGGTGCGAGGGGGAGGGTCGCGCGAGATGGCGGTGTCCGGGCCGATACATGCTGATGCTCCGGATGAGGGGACTCTGACCCCGACGCGCGGTGCCCGCCGGGACGTCGGTTGGCCGGCTGATCATCCAGTTACCGGGTCTTGGGTGCTGTAACGGCTTGTAACGGACTGTAGAGGCGTCCCGCGACAGCGCCCGGAACTACGCTGCAAGCGGCAGGTGTCGCCGGGAACCGTAAAGAAAATGTCGCCCACGCGCAACTGGGCCGTCATGACGGCCACGCAAAGTCCTCGGGGTCTGCCGCAAGCGGGAAACCCATGAGATCGACCTCCAGCACGGCTCCGCGCCTTCGCACGGTCTTCATCTCCGACGTGCATCTCGGGTTCCGGGGATGCCAGGCCGAGTACCTGCTCGCCTTCCTGGAGAGCCTGGATGCGGAGCAGCTGGTGCTGGTCGGCGACATCGTCGACCTGTGGAGCCTCAAGCGGGTCGCCTACTGGCCGCAAAGCCACCAGGAGGTGCTGCGGACGATCCTGCGGCTCGCCCGCGAGGGCGTGCGGGTCGTGTACGTCCCCGGCAATCACGACGAAGGCTTCCGGGAACTGTGTGGTGCCGAACTTTCCGGCATCCAGATCCGGCGCGACTTCATCCACGAGACGGCGGACGGCAAGCGCTACCTCGTCCTGCACGGCGACGACTTCGACCATGCCGTCAAGTTCAGCGGCCTGCTCAAGGAGGTCGGCGAGCGCCTCTACGACGTGATCCTCTGGATGGGCCGGATCATCCAGGCGGTGCGCCGCCGCTTCGGCTTCGGCCACTGGTCGCTGGCGACCTGGATCAAGAGCCGGGTGCCGGACGCACGGCGCTACATCGACAGCTTCGAGCGCGCCGCAGCGCACGAAGCCGGTCGCCACGGCCTCGACGGCGTGATCTGTGGCCATATCCATCAGCCCGGCATCCGTGACGTCGACGGCGTCCTCTACTGCAACGACGGGGACTGGGTCGAGCACTGTTCGGCGCTGGTCGAGGACCGTAACGGGAAGCTGGGTCTGGTGACCTTCACCGGCGAGGCGGTCGTCCTGGGCGCGGTCGTCGAGGTTGAACTCGACCCGGCGCCGGCGACCCTCGGCGTCGCGGCCTGACGCGGTTCGCAACGTGAAGATCGCCATCGTGACCGACGCGTGGCGACCCCAGACGAACGGGGTGGTGACGACCCTGAGTCGCACGGCGGCGTGCCTCGCCGAGTTCGGCCACGACGTCACGATGATGACCCCGGAGGGTCTGCGCACAATCGCGTGTCCCAGCTATCCGGAGATCCGGTTGGCGTTGTTCGCCGGACGCCCGGTGCGTCGATGGCTGGCGGCGGAAGCCCCGGACGCCCTGCACATCGCGACCGAAGGCCCGCTGGGCCTGGCCGCGCGCGCGGCGGCGATCTCGGCCGGCCTGCGCTTCACCACTTCCTACCACACCCAGTTTCCGCAGTACCTCAGTGCCCGCTATCCCATACCACGGGGACTGACCTTCCGCCTGCTGCGGGGCTTCCACGCTCGCGCCGCGCGCACGATGGTGGGCACGGCGCAAGTACGCCGCGAACTTCGTGCGCAAGGCTTTCGCAACCTCGTGGAATGGACCCGCGGGGTCGATACCAACCTGTTCCGACCGCGACCGGAAGCGAGGCTCCCGTATGCCGGCCCGGTCCTGATCTACGTCGGTCGCGTCGCGGTCGAGAAGGGGGTCGAGGACTTCTGTCGCGTCGCGGCCTCCGGCACCAAGCTCGTCGTCGGCGACGGCCCGCAACTGGCCGAGCTGCGGACCCGCTATCCGCAGGTCGTGTTCACCGGCTTCAAGTTCGGCGAGGAACTCGCCGGACTTCTGGCGGGCGCCGACTGCCTGGTATTCCCCAGCCGCACCGACACCTTCGGCCTGGTGATGCTCGAGGCGATGGCGTCCGGCGTACCCGTCGCCGCCTATCCGGTCACCGGCCCGATCGACGTCGTGCGCCATGGACAGACGGGCTGCCTCGATGAGCAGTTGGACAAGGCCATCAACGGCGCGCTCGCGTTGGATCGCGCCCCCTGCCGGGCGCAGGCGCTGGAGTTCCGTTGGGAGAACGCGACGCGGCAGTTCCTCGACAACCTCGTGGACGCACACGGCGCGGTCCGCGCGCCCAGCAAAGCGCTCCGCCGGGTTGCCGTTCCGGCTGGCCGCCCGGAGTCCTAGGCCGAGGCGGGCGGGCGCGCGAGCAGTTGCCGCGCGCAGAAGTCGAACTCCAGTTCCGGGCGCCTCGCCTCGGCGAGCCGGGCAATCAGGTCGGCCCAGCATGCCACGGTGACCGGGTCGGCCACGTCGGCGGGGTGCAACGCGACCCGCACCAGGGGCGCGCCGCGCAGGTCGCGCAGGCGACGCGAGTTCCAGTGCCGCGACAGCCGGCGCCGCCACGCACTGCGTGACGACCACACGAGGCTCGGCGCGGCGACGACAGCGCCGTCCCGGATGCGGAG
>Ga0316217_10007568_pt1 | contig 10322 bp, 9 predicted proteins | sample 1anoAmetaG_FD_203633 | JGI IMG/M metagenome (GOLD analysis project Ga0316217, IMG submission 203633) | Freshwater microbial communities from Trout Bog Lake, Wisconsin, USA - 1anoA | ecosystem: Environmental > Aquatic > Freshwater > Lake > Hypolimnion/Profundal zone | place: USA: Wisconsin... | reverse complement strand
CGCCCGTTGCGCCATGAAAACCGCGTTAAACCAGCACGTTCTCGTGTTGAACCGGCTCTGGCAGGCGGTCAATGTCTGCACCGCCCGCCGCGCCCTTACGCTGCTCTTTCAAGGCCAGGCGCAGGTCGTGATGGAAGCCGCCGACGGCTCGTTCCGCACCTTCAATTTCCAGGAATGGCGCGGCCTCTCCGCCGACGCGCCGCAGGAAGAATCCATCCACGCCGTCTCCTTCCGCATTCGCCTGCCGAAAATCATCCTGCTGTTCCTGTATGACCGGATGCCGAAGAAAGAAGTCAAATTCACCCGGCACAACATTTTCGAGCGCGACAAAAACACCTGCCAGTATTGCGGCAAAATTTTCGACCGGAGCGACCTAAACCTCGACCACGTCGTGCCGCGCGACCGCGGCGGCCCGACGTCGTGGGAAAACATCGTCTGCTCCTGCATCGCGTGCAATACCCGCAAGTCCAACCGCACGCCGCTCGAGGCCGGCATGAATTTGGTGCGCAAGCCCAAGCGCCCGAAATGGCGGCCGTTTGTTCAAATCAACTTCACCTTGCACAAGCATGACAGTTGGCGGCATTTTGTGGACCTTGCCTACTGGAACGTCGAGCTGGGCGAAGACGTGGCGCCGTAGCCGTGAATTGACTTCGCGCATTTCGCCGGTAACATGGATTCAGTCTGGCGTGCTCGTCTATCGGTTAGGACACGGCCCTCTCAAGGCTGAAAGACGGGTTCGATTCCCGTGCGCGCTACCAAGTTTCTTCACCTCACTAATTCATTGCAAATAAAGAAATCAGTAAGGGTTTTGCCGCCCAAAATAAAACACAAAATGACTTTTTCCGACATTTTGCCTACTGTTTTGCTACCTTATGAAAACATCATCCAAGACGGAAAAAACAAAGGCGTGGCGCGTTGAAAAGACCGGCAACACCACCGTTGCCATTTACCGTCGCGACAAATTCCACAAGGCCAGCGGCAAGACATATCAGGTTTTTGAGGTTGCCGACTACACCGCCGGCCAGCGTCGCCTGCAAAGCTTTTCCGATTCGGCAAAGGCCATTGCCGAGGCGCAACGGATTGGCCGCTTGCTGGCGTCTGGCGAGACATCCGCCGCGAAGCTAGGCGGCAACGAGGCGGCAAGCTATGACCGCGCCATTGAGCTTTTACGCGCGGGGGGACTGGAAGCCGGCCACCTTTGTCGGACTGCCCAGCCGCGCGACTACGCCCGTCCAGCAACTAAATTGACACCACCAGCCCGCCGTGATACTATTCTGATACTGAAATGCCGCGCAAAGTGCGACAACTGATTGCCGACTTGGAAAAAGCCGGCTTTGTGAACCGGGGTGGCAAGGGCAGCCACCGGAACTTTACGCATCCGCAAGGCTTGCGGGTGACAGTCAGCGGCGGTGCGGGCGATGATGCCAAGCATTATCAGGAACGCGACGTGCGCCGCGCACTGGCAACGGTGAAAGCGAGCTAAACCATGACACGCAAACAAATCAAAGAACAGGCCGCACACTACACGAAATTTGTGGAGTGGAGCGACGAGGATCAATGCTTCATTGGCCGCTGCCCGGAAATCATGGCTGGCGGCGTTCACGGTAGCGACGAGGCGCGCGTGTATGCCGAGCTTTGTCAGGCCGTTGAGGAAATGATTGAACTGATTCACGCGGACGGCCAAGCCATGCCCGAACCGCTGGCCGCGAAGAAATTCAGCGGCAAGTTTGTGTTGCGCGTGGAACCCGCCTTGCATCGCCGCCTTGCCGCCAAAGCCCTTGCCGCCGGGGAAAGCCTTAACAGCTTTTGCGCCCAGACGCTTGTGAAGGCGTGAAGGCAAAAGGCAAAAAACTGCCGCCCATTCATCCGGGGGAAATTCTCCGCGAAGAATTCATGCTGCCGCGTGGCCTGTCGCAAAACGCGCTGGCACAAGCGTTGAACGTCCCGCCGCGCCGTATCAATGAAATCGTCCTGGAAAAGCGCGGCATCACGGCGGACACCGCCTTGCGGCTGGCGCGGTTTTTTGGCACCAGCGCGAAAATGTGGACGGGCTTGCAAGCCGATTACGATTTACGGCTGGCGCGGCTGGAAAAGGCGCGTGTCATCGAACATGACGCGGAACCGCTGGCCGCGTTGCAACTGGCAATGGCGTAAGGCACGGCGCATGAAAACCAATCTCACACAACGGCGGATCAAGGCGCGCAAAGCGTCCGCGTGCGGCCTGTGCAAGCCGTGGAAACAAGGCTGGGCAGACAAGAAAACCGTGCGCGACATCCGGCACGATCAACGCGCGGGCAGGGAGTGACATGGATTGACTTGGAACGGCTCAAACGCGAGATGCGCGGCATGCCGTGTTCCAGTGCCATGAACAGGAATTGCCCTGTTTCCGGCTGGAAAGATGGCTTTTCCGGATGGAAATTAACGCAGTCTATTCATAATCTGCAACTTACAATCTGGTCATGCCAAGCCGGGCGAAATTTCCTGGCCGTTGATGCAGCACTCGAAGACCTCGACGGTCGTCGGGGCGTCGGGCGAAAGCTTGGCGAGCGGCACGAGTTCCTTGGGGAGATGTCTATATCGTGAGTTGTTCAAATTGCCTTTCCTTCAGCGAGGTGGTTAATAATTGAAGCCACTACATCGCGATCTATCCAAACTTTGACTGTAATGCGCTGGGACAAAATAGTCATTCCAGTCTTGCCAAAAATGAACTCGCTTGGACTTGAATGGACAAAGTTAGAAGATCCGAGTTGAATCATTTTTGATGAATGCGCTTGGCTGAGGCTGATGCGCACACCTTCTTTTTCAATGAAGCCCTCGCGAAAAAGTCGGACTTCGGGTTTTCCCTGTGTTTTACAAATGTCTGTGTATCCATTCCGCACTATTGTCTCCAAACGCCGTTGCAACCTTTGCTGAAACGTCAGGGGTGCCAAGAAGCAGTATGCATTTTCGACCAGTTTCACTTTTGTTACGCTCTCGTGGCCGCGCAAGTCCCCAAAAGCCTTATCCTTCCACACGCCGAGAACTTTTATCCATTCGCCCGACGGCGGCAGAATATGGAGCGAAGCATAATATGTGGAAAGGGATTGGTTGGTCGTTTTCCTAAGCCCGTCAAAGCCAAGACTCCGAATATCGGAGTAACGCAGAGTGGTTTGACGAAACTTAAACGTGGTGCCGAACAATGATAATTCGTCATTCACGATGAGGGGTGTTTCGTCTGTTGGTTCCACATTCTTGTAGCTAAGTTCTCCGTAGGGATCCTTAAGCCTAGTTAGCCAGCCAGATGCCACCGAAAAAATGGACGATGCATGTGCGCTCTTGTCCCCCTCGGTCAGGGCTTTAAGAGTGGCTGAATATTCCTCCCTTGTAATCTCCCCTTTTGCCAAACGCAAATCGATCTGCCGTTTTACTTCTGGATCCATGTGCAAAAATTTCGGCTGGTTCTAAGATACCGCAACTACGGCGTTTATTTCGGCTTCATCTGTGGAAACAAAATAACATCGCGGATGCTTTCCTGGCCAAGCAACATCATGCAAAGCCGGTCAATTCCAATTCCAATTCCGCCAGCCGGAGGCATTCCGTGTTCAAGAGCCACCAAAAAATCTTCATCCAATTTTTGTTGTTCGCCACCTGCTTGATGTTCCAGTGTTGTGCGCTGGGCAATCGGGTCGTTTTGTTCGGTGTAGCCCGGTGAGATTTCCTGACCGTTGATGCAGCACTCAAAAACTTCAACCGTGGTCGGGTCGTCCGGTGAAAGCTTGGCGAGTGGCACAAGTTCTTTTGGCAGGTGCGTCACAAAAGTCGGCTGAATCAAAGTGGGTTCAATCAGTTTTTCAAAGACCGCGCCGGTGACTTCAAAGTCCTCGTATTCCTTGCCGATTTCCGCGCCGAGGTCATGCGCGCGCTGGCGGCGTGCGGCAGGAGAAATTTCAAACCAGTCCGCCCCGGCTTTTTCGCGGATGAGGTCTTTGTATTTGGCGCGTTTCCAGTTGGGCGTGAGGTCAATGGTTTTTACAATTTTCCCCTCGGCGTCCTTCGTTTCGATTTTCAGCGTTCCCAAAACTTTCTGCGCCACCGTCGTGATGAGCGACTCCACCGTTTCCATCATAGTGTTGTAATCGCCGAACGCGCAGTAGGCTTCGAGCATCGTGAATTCGGGATTGTGCCGGCGCGAGAGGCCTTCGTTGCGGAAGTTTTTCCCGATCTCAAACAGCTTGTCAATGCCGCCGACAAGCAGCCGCTTGTGATAAAGCTCCAGCGCGATGCGCAGGTAAAAATCGCAGCCGAGCGCGTTGTGAAACGTCTTGAACGGCTGCGCCGCCGCGCCGCCGGGAATGCCCTGCATCGTGGGCGTCTCCACTTCGACGTATTTGCGCTCGTGGAAAAAATTCCGGATCTCGTGGATGATGGCGCTGCGCTTGAGCATCACGTCCTTCACGTCGGAATTGGCCATCAAATCCAGATAGCGTTGGCGGTAGCGGATCTCGGTGTCTTCGAGGCCGTGCCATTTTGCGGGCGGCGGGCGCAGCGATTTGGCAAGGATGGTGAACGCTTCCAGCTTAATGCTCGGCTCGTTGGTCTTGGTGCGGAAGAGCGTGCCGGTGACGCCGACAAAATCGCCGAGGTCAAGGTGCGTGAACGTGTGGAACAAATCGTCGCCCAGCGCATTTTTTTGCGCGTAGCATTGGATGCGGCCGCTCTGGTCGCGCACGTCAATGAACATGGATTTGCCCATGTCGCGGTGCGCGGTGATGCGGCCGGCGACGGAAACCTTGGCGTGTTCGGCGAGTGTGCCGCTTTCAAATTTCGCGCGCGCCTCGCCCGCGCCGAGATCCGGCGTGAATTTGTTTTGAAACGGGTCAATGCCTTTGGCGCGCAAGGCCGCGAGCTTGGCCTTGCGCTGTTCGATGAGTGAATTGGTGTCTTCCATAAAAACGGTGACGAAGATTGAACCATAAATTACGGGGGAAAACCAAGAAACAAAGTGGGCTGGCATTGCCTGCAGGATTTACCGGTGGGAACTCATCGCATCCCACACGCATGTCAGCCCAAGGAAAATTACGCCCGCCCGGCTCAAGCGCAAGGGGTGAAATAAAAAAGTGAGCCGAAAATCGCGGTCGGGACAGCGCGCGGTGACTTGTCACGGCCGATTCAGGACGCATACCAGATTCAGTTTGGAATGCCCCTGTCACGGCGGCCGGTGATTGCCGGCGGTGACAAAATCGGCGCTCATCGGGTGCCGTCCTTCTGTCGAGGGTTAGGCCGATGGGCGTTTGGAAAATAGCCTGGCCAAACCACAATCCATTTTTGTGCTGGTGGCCCGGCCGCGTTTGGCGGCCGGCACCGCCCGTTCAAATCGCGCCGGCCAGCGTGGTTTCCACCGGGAGCGAGACGCGCACCATGCCGGAGGGCGAGGGCACGATTTCCAATTTACCGTGATGGGTCTCGATGATTTTCTGGCTGACCGCCAGGCCAAGGCCGAGGCCGACGCTGCGGGTGGTGTAAAACGGCGCCGTCACTTTCTTGGCCGCCTCGGCGGTGAAACCGGTGCCGTTGTCCTGCACCTCGATGGTCACGGCGCGGTCGCCGGCGCCGCCGGCGGTTTTCAATTTCACGCCGATCTGCGCGGCTTTGGGATTGGCCTGCAGCGCGTTGAGCATGATTTCGGACAGCGCGTGTTTCAGCGCGGCGCGGTCGCCGGTGACGATGAACGGCTTGCCGCCGTTTTCAAATTTCAACTGCGCGCCCTCGACGGGCTGCTGCAGCATGGCGTCCTGATACGCTTCTTCAATCAATTTTTCCACGGCAAAGGCTTCCTGTTTGAGCTGGCCTTCGCGGGCGAGGAAACGCATCTGGCTTACCAGCCGGGAAACCCGCTTGACGCCGTCGGCCAACGCGTGGTCGAGCGAGTCGCGGAATTCGACATCGTTGAATTTCTCGCCGAGCAGTTGCTGGTGGGTAGAGATGGGCACCATGGCGTTGCCGATTTCGTGCGCCATGCGGTCGGCCATCATGCGGACCAGCCGCAGATTGGTGGCTTCGACTTCCAACTGGCGCAACTGCTCGCTCTGCGTCAGGTCATCGGCGGTCAGCAATGCCGAGCCGGGCACGGCGGAACTGCCGCGCTGGAACGGCACTACGCTGACGCTGTAAACCGTGCCGGGCGAATTTTCCGGTTCGTAGCGGAACGGCTCCAGCGCCGCGCCGGTCTTGAGCACCTGATAAATTTTTGCGCCGAGCACCTGCGGCAGATCGCTGAATTCCAGTCCGCCGGTGCGCTCGTTTTTGCGGCCGAAATGCCGGCGCGCAGCTTTGTTGGCGTGCAGCACCTTCAGGTCGCGGCCCACGACGATGCAGGCGCTGCTCAATTCGCGCAGCACGTCGGTCATCATTTCGTGGTTGCCGGCGAGCTGGTCGTGCAGCCAGATGTTGCGGAGCGCCAAGCCGACCTGTTCGAGCAGATGGAAAATCAGTTCCAACTCCACGTTCACCAGCGGTTCGCCGGTCACGCGGCCGTCGAAAACGGCCACGCCGATGATCGAGTCACGGCTGGGAATCGGCACCGCCACCTGCGCGCCGAGCAGTTCAAATTCTTTTTGCGCCTCGGCGTCCATGCGGGCTTCGTCGCTGTCACGGCGGAGAATGCGGCCGAGCCGCCCGATCTGCGCGCCAATGCCCGAATCTTGCGACAGCTCAAAATGCTCCAGCAAACCGGAGGCAATGCCAATGGCCGCCGCCGAGCGGAGCCGCCGCGTGTCCTGGGGCGACAGGACTTCCGTGAGCGGCGAGCAGGGCCGGTTGAGAAAAATGGCCGCGCGATTGACGCTCAAAATATCCCGGAGAAATTGCAGGAACTGTTTGAGCATGGCCTCCGCATCGAGCGAGTGCGTGAGGATGGATGAAAAATCGCGGAGCACGTCCAGCGTTTGCGCGGCGTTGACGAAACGGCCGGCGGCGGCGGGGTCCATCACGGCGCGCGAGAAAATGGCGGTGTTGCCGGACGGCACGGTCGGAGCCGGGCGCGGGGCGACAGCGGCGGTTTCGAGCCGTTCCAAGACGGCACTTAACAGCCGGCTGCGGACAGGCTTCGTCAAAACATGCGTCACGCCGTGCAAAAACGCCTCCTCCTCCCAATCGGCGTGGGAAGATTCCGTGTAGGTGATGATCGGCGTTCTGGTGTCGCGCCGGCGCAAGCGTTCAATGATCCAGACGCTTTCCACGCCCAGCAGGTCGGCGTCGAGAATGCACGCGCTTACCAGGCCGTGAACGAGCAGCGGCTCACCTTCTTCAACATTGTGCCGGTGGACGACCCGGTATTGTTCAGGACTCAAGCTGGTGCGGACGGCTTCGGCAAAATCGGGATGGGGGGACAAAACCAAAATCGTCTTCATGGCGCGTCTTTCCTAAGAAGATGGGAACTGGTTGTAATCACTGCGCGTCAGTTTTTGCAGAAGCGGCAAAAAAGTCAAACTAATCTCATGGTGTTCAGCGGCCGGCCAGCAGTTTTTCCCAAAGATTGTTGTTCAGCAATGCCTTCTTCAAAAAATCCGTTTCGCCGGCCGGGGCCGGCGCGGGTTCCGGCTGCAAGGGCAGGCGGATGGTGAACACATTGCCGCCGCCCGGCTGGTTCGCCGCCTCGATTTTGCCGCCGTGATGATGGACGATAAAAAAGCACGCCATCAAATTGATGCCGTATTCCGAAGGTGTGCCGCTGGTCACCAGAAACGGGTCCAGCACGATCCGCAACGATTCCTGCGGCAGCGCCGGGCCGTTGTCCGTGAGCTGGATGACGATGTCGTGATTTTGCGTTTCGGCCGTGAACATGATGCGGCAGCCGGCGGGCAGCATGGCGATTTCGTCCTTCAACAGCAGGTCCAGCAGCCGGTCAAACTTTGGCTTGTCCACGCGTAGCGGCGGCAGGACCTGCGGAATCTGGTTCTGCACTTCGATGCGCCGGGCGGCCAGCGGTTCGCGCAAGGCGTCCAGGCTGGCCGTCACGGCGGAATACAGATTGATTTCATCGGCGAAGGGATGGCCGGCCGGGTTCTCCGAGGCCGTGCGCAAATCGGCGAGCAGGTTGTTGATTTTTTCAATCTGGCCCTGGACGTTGTGGTGATACTCGCGCCAGAAATCCGGGTCGCGCAGACTTTTGTCGTCGCCTTTTTCCTCGGCCATCTTCACCGGCGCCAGTTCGAGAAAGGTTTTCACCGCCACCATCGAGTTGCGGATGTGGTGGCTCAGGCCGGCGGCCAGCAAGCCGAGGCTGACGATGCGGTCGGCAATCATCATGTTGCGGAGCACCGACATTTTTTCGGCCAGCAACTGGTCGCGTTCCGCCTGCACCATGAAAAAATCCAGGCCCTGCTTGAGCGTGAGCTCGAGCTGGTCCGGGTCCCACGGCTTGGTGACATATTTGTAAATGGCGCCGCTGTTGACGGCGGCGATGGCGGCGTCCATGTCGGCAAAGGCTGTCACGAGAATCCGCAGGATTTGCGGGCGGAGATGGCGGGCGCGTTCCAGCAGCCAGACGCCTTTTTCGCCGGGCATCCGCTGGTCGGTCAGGAGCAGGCCGATTTCCGCGCCGTGCTGTTCCAGCAGCTTGAAGCCGTCGTTGGCGTTGGTGGCGGTGAAGATTTTGAAATCATCGCCAAACGCGCGGGTGAAATTGACCAGCGATTTTTCCTCGTCGTCCACATAGAGGATGGCGAATTTTTTATAGTCGTAGTGGCTCGGCATTTTGCGGTTGTGATTTGGCGGCGGTTTCGGTGGCGGGCAGGTCGAGCGTGAATTCGCAGAATTTCCCCGGTTCGCTGTTGACGGCAATGGTGCCGCCGTAGCTGCGCACAATCCCAAAGCAGATGCTCAAGCCCAGGCCCGTGCCCTTGCCCACGTCCTTGGTGGTGAAAAACGGGTCGAAAATCTTGGCGCTGTTTTCCGGTTCGATGCCCGGCCCGTTGTCGCGGATGGCAATGAGCGTGCGGTCGCCGGCGGCGCGGCTGGTGATACGGATGACGGGCGTTTCGCCGGGGGCAAAGGTTTTGGTTTCCAGCGCGTCAATGGAATTTTCCAGCACGTTGATGAGGATGACGGAAAAATCATTCCGGCCGATCCAGACCTTTTGCTCCGGCGCGAGGTTCAGCTCCAGAGAGATATTTTTATCCTGCAGGCTGCCGGAAACAAACCGGCGGGCGTCATGGAGAATGCCGGCCAGGTCAATGGCCTCCGCCGCCTGCCGGCCCGGATGGGTGAAATTGCGCAGCCCCTGGACAATTTCCTGCACACGGTCGAAGCCGTCCTTGATATCGTTGAGGATGGCGTCGAACTCCAGTTGCATATCGTGCGGCAGGTGGCGGCTTTTTTTGCGCAGCGCAAACAGGCCGGTCTTGGCATAGTTCAGCGGGTTGAGAATGTCGTGCATGAGGCCGGCGCTGAAGCGGCCAAGCGAGGACATTTTCTCGGCCTGCACCAGCTGCATCTCGGCCGCCTTGATTTCGCGGTTGGCTTTTTCCAACGCCGCGTTTTGTTCGCCCAGCTTGGTGTTGGCCAGCTCCATTTCGTGCTTGCTCCAATTCAACTGGTAGCGGTAGGCAAATTCACGGTAGCGGAACTTGCTGTAATAATAATTGCCGGTGACCACAATGATGGCGGTGGACAGCAGGAAAAAAAGATTGTTGATGAAAACCCCGTGAAACCGCAACGGACCGTGCAGCCGGCAGGCGATCAGATATTCCATCCCCACTAGGGAAACGGCAATCAGACTGTCGCGGAACGACCATCGCAGCACGGCCCCGGCCATCAGAACCACCAGGTTCAAGCCGGCATAATACGGTGAATTCGCCCCTTCCGGCGTGCGGGAAATCATGTAACAAATAGCCGAGCCGGGCAGCAGCACGAGGGTGACGGCAAAGAAACGATAATGTTTCCGCCCGAATTCACTCAGCAGGATGGTCAGGAAAAAACCGATCAATGCTGAGCAGATAAACCGCACCTGCAAGAATTCTATGGCGTAATCAGGGTAGAGACTGAAGTCCAGAATGATGAACGATGGCACCAGCACGATTCCCAAAAAGCAGGCCACCTTGAAGTTGCCAATGGTAACCTCGCGGTCGTATTGCGCATACGCGTCGCGAATCTGTTGGGACTGCAAATCCATGCGTCAGCTCGGCTGCGGCTTTCTTAACTCCAGGAACATATTGACCAAGGACGGCTCCATGATCACCGACGAATTCCCGACTTGGATGTTTTCGGGGGCCAGCTGGGCCATGCCTTGGGCGTCCCGGTAAATCAGATGCCAGTCGAGGAGAAACTCCACCATGCGGTTGAAC
>Ga0316217_10007567_pt1 | contig 10325 bp, 5 predicted proteins | sample 1anoAmetaG_FD_203633 | JGI IMG/M metagenome (GOLD analysis project Ga0316217, IMG submission 203633) | Freshwater microbial communities from Trout Bog Lake, Wisconsin, USA - 1anoA | ecosystem: Environmental > Aquatic > Freshwater > Lake > Hypolimnion/Profundal zone | place: USA: Wisconsin... | reverse complement strand
GGGCGACGCGGCCTCCATCTACAAGGAAGGCGGCCAGTCCTATCCCGGCTTCCAGCCCAGCGACGCCGGCGCCCATGCCAGGACGAGCTATGCCGGTTATCTCGATCTCGCCGTCTATCCCGTGACGGCCTGGAACCTCGACGGCGCGGTGCGTTACGAGCACTTCTCCGACTTTGGCGACACCACCATCGGCAAGCTGACCAGCCGCTATGACGTCTCGCCTGCGATTGCCGTTCGCGGAACGATCAGCAGCGGCTTCCGCGCCCCGACCCTGGCGGAAGAATATTACTCCGCCACCAATGTCTCGCCGACCTCGGCGGTGGTGCAGCTGCCCGCCAACTCGGCGGCGGCGAAGATCCTGGGCTTTGGCAATCTGAAGCCGGAGAAGTCGGACAATATCAGCTTCGGCGTGGTGGCCCACCCGCTGCCCAAACTGTCGGCGACCATCGACGTCTACAAGATCAAGGTCACCGATCGCATTGTCGGCACCGGCACGATCTACGGCTTTGGCGGCGCCAATAACTCGCCCTATGCGCTGACCGCGATCGCCGCGCACGGCAACGTGCTCGACCCCACCGTGACCTATGCGGGGGTGAGCGTGTTCACCAACGGCGTCGACACCGAGACCTCGGGGGTGGAGATCACGGCGAACTACGCCTCGGACTTCGGCGATCTGGGCCATGTGGACTGGTCCGCCTCGGCGAACTTCAACACCACCAAGATCACCAAGGTGGCTGCAACGCCGAGCCAGGTGCTGCCGCAGCCCCTGTTCAGCCCGACGGCCCAGTCCTATCTCACCACCGCCTCGCCCAAGGCCAAGATCGCCTTCGGCGCCCTTTGGACCCTGTCCAAATGGACCGCGAACCTGCGCGAGACGATCTATGGCAAGACATCGGACCTGCAGAGCATCAATGGCGGCTTCTACGCCTCTGAAACCTCGCCGGTCGAGGGGATCACCGATCTTGAAGTCTCGTATGCGCTGACGCCGAAGCTGAAACTGGCGGTCGGGGCCAACAACCTCTTCGATGTGAAGGCCAAGAACCGGCCGCAGACGGCGTCGGGTCCGCTCGACGGCTCCAACGTCTTCGACGCGCCGCTCGGTCTCACCCCCTACGGCATCAACGGCGGCTTCTACTACGCCAGAGCCACCTTCTCCTTCTAAGTTTTGGCATTCCCTTTGTGACGACAGCGGCCGCCGGGGGGCACCTCGGCGGTCGTCGGTTGTTCCGGGGGCGCACTATTCAGGCCTGACGGAATCGAAGGCGCCTGTCGAGGCAGATGATGCGATTATGAGCGGCGCGGCTGAGATTTGGCGGGCGGCGCCCAAGTTGTTCTGAAGTCGGCTTCAGAAGTTCTATGGTCTCAAGGTGCGCCGGGATTTCGACCGCGCAGCAGGGTTGGGCGACGGATGTTTGATATGGCGGATATGCGGTTTCGGCGGCTGGCGGGCTGGGCTTTGGCGGCGGTGCTTGTTCTGGCCGCTTCGGCCCTGGGGGAACGGGCGATGGCCCAGCCCGGTCCGGCCGGCGCGGTCAAGGCTGCGGGCCAGCTGGCGCACGCCGCCGCTGCGAGCGGACCCTTGGCCGACCCCGCACCCCAGACCGCGCCAAAGGGCGCCGCAGCCTCGGCCCCGTCGCCGGGGGCGGGGGGGATCGCCGGCTGGCTCACGCCGCTGGCGGCGATGCTGGCGGCCGGACTTTTGGCCGGGTTCGCCGCAGGGATCTTCGGCATTGGCGGCGGGTTTGTCGTGGTTCCGGCCCTGTTCATCGTCCTGCCGCTTTTAGGAGGCGATCACGCCCAGTACGCCCACATCGCCATCGGCACGTCCGCCGCGACCATCATCGTCACCTCGATCCGCTCCGTCCGCTCCCACGCCAAGCGCGGCGCGGTCGATTTCGAGGTGCTGAAGAGCTGGGCGCCCTGGATCGTGCTGGGCGACGGCGTCGGCGTGCTTCTGGCCGGCCATGTGGACGGCAAGGTCCTGACCCTGATCTTCGCCGGCGGGGTGATGCTGATGTCCATCAACTTTCTGGCGCCCAAGCTGGGCGACCGGGTGCTGACCGATCACATGCCGTCGGGGGCGATGCGGGTCGGCATCGCCGGGGGGCTCGGCGCCTTTTCGTCCCTCCTCGGCATCGGCGGGGGGACCATCGCCATCATGGTGATGACCCTGTGCGGCCGTTCGATCCACAAGGCGGTGGCCACGGCCTCCGGCATGGGCGCCTTGATCGCGATCCCCAGCGCTATCGGCTTTGCCATCATCGGCTTCAAGGAGGCCGGTCTGCCCTGGGGGTCCCTGGGCTATGTGAACCTTCCGGCGGCGATCGCGGTCGCGTCCATGTCGGTGCTGACCGCGCCCCTGGGCGTCGCGGCGGCGCACAGCCTGCCGTCGCCGGTGCTGAAGCGCAGCTTTGGCCTCTATCTCCTCTTCATCTCCGCCCTGATGTTCGAGAACGCGATCAAGATCTGACCCGGGGTCGTCGATACGCCGGGGCGCCATGTTCAACTCGACACGCCACCAAAGACGGGAGACTGCCGCAATGACGAAACTCTTGAGCGAAGAGGCCAGGGACGACCTGCTGCACCGGGGCTATTCACGTCGGCAACTGGCGGGGATCGCCACCGTGTTCGGCGTCGGCATGCTGGCGGCCAGTCGCGGTACGCCGGCCTTCGCCTCGGCCGGACATCCGGACGCTGCGCCGTCCGCCAAGGTGCGCATCGGCGCGAACGAGTGCTGGACGGGGCCCCTTGCGCCCGGTCAGGCCGCGGCGGCGGCGATCATCGCGTCGAGCAACCGCTATTCCCCGCATGACGAGCATGGCGACTTCCGCCGCACGGTCTCGGCGATCGAAGGCGTGCCGGCCGACTATGTCGCCGCCTGGCCGGGGTCCAGCGATCCGTTGTCGCGCTCGGTGGTCACCTTCTGCTCGCCCACCCGGGGCCTTGTGACGGCGGATCCGACCTTCGAGCTCGCCGGTCGCACGGCCGAGTGGCTGGGCGCGCCCGTCGCCCGCGTGCCGCTGACCAAGGATTACACGCACGATGTGAAGGCGATGCTGGCCGCCAATCCGAACGCCGGACTTTACTATATCTGCACGCCGAACAATCCGACCGGCACCGTGACGCCGCTGGCCGACATCGAGTGGCTGGTGGCCAACAAGCCTGCGGGCGCGATGGTGCTGGTGGACGAGGCCTATACCCACTTCGCGGACGTGCCCACCGCCTCCTACCTCGCCGCGGCGGGCAAGGATGTGATCGTGATGCGCACCTTTTCCAAGATCTTCGGCATGGCGGGCATGCGCATGGGCTACATCATGTCGCGCCCGGACGTGATCGCGAAGATGGTGCGCTATGACGGGGGCATGCAGTCGGGGGCCCTGCCGCTGCCCTCCCTCGCCTGCGCCAATGCGAGCCTGACCGCCAAGGACCTGATCGCCGCCCGGCGCGAGGAGATGCGCGCCAACCGGGCCATCGCCTTTGAGGCCCTGAAGAAGCACAAGCTCGCCCATGTGCCGACCAACGCCAACATGTTCATGATCGACTGGAAGACGAAGCCCGCCAAGGACATGCAGGTCGCCTTCCGCGGGCAGAGCGTGGAGATCGGCCGCTCCTGGCCGATCTGGCCCACCGTCTCGCGGGTCACGGTCGGGTCGAAGGACGACATGATCGCCTTCAGCGCCGCCCTCGACGCGATCATGAGCTGAGCCTGAATACGAAAATGGGCCGTTCCGGCGATCCGGAGCGGCCCAAGTCTTTTGAGTTGACCCCGCCCGACCATCAGGTCAGGCGGGGTTTATCTATATGCGGATCAGAAGCTCGCCGTCAGCTTGGCGCCCCAATAGGACTGGGCGTCGCGCGGCACCTGCAGGCGGGTGAAGGAACCGGCCTGCAACGGGGCCAGCGTGCCTGCAGCGGGACCCGCGCCGCCCGGGGTGACGAAGGTCGTATAGTACTGGTCGGCCAGGTTCTTGCCGATGATGGCCAGACGATAACGGCCGTCCTTGGTCGAGAAGGTCGCCGTCAGATCCCACAGGCCGTAGGAGGGCTGACGCGCCAGGCTCGACTGATCGAGGTCGAAGTTGATCGTGCTGGTATAGGTATAGGTGGTGGCCAGCTTCAGGTCGAAGGGAACCGACTGCGGCATCGGCACGGTATAGACGCCGGTGACGTTGAACTTGTTCTTCGGCGCGAAGGGCAAAGGCTTGCCGTTGTGCGCAAGGCACTTGGCGAGGTTCTGCTGGTTGGCGGTCGTCGCCGTCGTGGCATAGGCCGATTGGGCCGCCTTGCAGTTGTAGGTGACGATGGTCGCGTCGTCATAGGTATAGCCGCCGCTGAAGGTCAGGTCCGACGTCGCCTTCCAGGACACGTCGAACTCTGCGCCCCGCGCCCGCACATCGCCCGCGTCGCCGAGGGTGACGGTGGTCGAGGTGCCTTGCAGGACGAAGGTGTTGGCCTGGAAGTGCGAGAAGTCTTCCCAGAACACGTCCGCATTGATGGTCAGGCGGTGGTCGAAATACTGGTTCTTCGCTCCGACTTCATAGGCGTTCGAGGTTTCCGGCGCGATCGTGCCCATATTGATCGGGTTTTCGCTGTAGTAGTCGTTCAGCGACGGCCCCTTGTACCCACGCGAATAGGTCGCATAGAGAAGATGATCCGGGGTCAGCTGGTATTCCGCGCCCAGCTTGCCCGACACGCCGGTCTTGTCGGCCTTTTCCGCCAGGCTGTAGGGATTGGTCGACGGCTGAATGCCCGAAGGCGAGCCGACGCCGTTGACGATCCGCACGCGGGTGAGCGCATAACGCACCGTATCGTGGCTGAAGCGCAGACCGCCGATCAGCTTCAGCTTGTCCGTGACCTCATAGGTCGCCTGACCGAACAGGGCCTGGTTTTCAAACGCCGTGCGCCAGGCGGCCGGGCCCTGCGCATGGATGAAGTTGCCGGTCGTCGGCGTGCAGGGGGCGTAGCCGCTGGCGTCGACGGGCGAGGTCGAGGCGGTGCACTGGTCCACATAGCGGTTGAACCAGTCGTTTTCATGCGTGTACCAGAAGAACGCGCCGACGACGTATTGCAGCTTGCCCGGCTCGGTATTGGCGATGCGGAGTTCCTGGCTGTACTGGTCATAGTTCAGCGCGCCATAGTCCCGGTCGGCCACGTCAATCGAGTTGGCGTAGTTGCTGTTGGTGGCGTGGAAGTCCCCGTCGCGGATCTGCTTGTTGCGCCAGTCGCGCCAGGCCGTGATCGAGGTGATCCGAAAGCCCTTCACATCATAGTCGATCTGGGCGGACAGGCCGCCATTGCCGTCGACCGTGCCGGGGGTCAGGTCGTCATAGACCTGCTTGGATCCCCAATAGGCCTTCACAGGAAGGATGGACGGGGCCAGCACGTTGTTGATCGGCGTGGGGCTGCCCGCGACATAGGGGCCGAGCACGTCGGCGCAGCAGTTGTCGTTCGACTTCACATAGTCGGCGTGCAGGGTGACGAGGAGGTCCGGCGTGATGTGGTCGGTCAGCGCCGCGCGCAGGCCCGAGTGTTGATAGCCGTTCGTCCACTTATGGGTGTAGGCGTTGTAGATATTGCCCTTGAAGTCGCCGGCGACGCCGGAGATGGCAAAGCCCATCGTGTCGCTGATCGGGCCGGAGAGGTTGAAGTCGCTGCGGAACTCGCCCCCGTCGTAGCCCGCGACCGACACGTCGCCCGTCAGGGTCTTGGTCGGGCCCTTGGTGATGATGTTCACAACGCCCGCGGACGAGTTCTTGCCGAACAGGGTGCCCTGCGGTCCGCGCAGCACTTCGATGCGCTCAAGGTCGGTGAACTCCTGCACCGCCATGCCCGAGCGGCCGAAGACCACGCCGTCGACGACGGTCGACACGCTGGGCTCGGCGCCGGACGAGAACGACTGGGTGCCGATGCCGCGCACCGACAGGGTCGAGTTCACGTTCGCGGTGCCCTTCTTGAAGGTCAGCGACGGGATCACCTGGTCCAGCGATTCGGCGTTGCCGATCGCGTTGTCGCGCAGCAGCTCCTGGCCCGCGACGCTGACGCCCAGCGGCACCTTCTGCAGGTTTTCAGAGCGCTTCTGGGCGGTGACGATCACCTCTGCGACCGTATCGTTCGAGGCGGCGGCCAGAGCCGGCGACGTGGCCAGCACCGCTGTCGACGCCGCCGCAAGCCAGAGCCCGCGATGCAACGTGTTCTTCATTTCCATTAACCTTCCCGCTGTTCTTGAAGTTCTTGGAGCGTCGTGAAATCGATTGGCAGACCCTGCGGACTCGACTGCGCCCCTCGTCTGGCAACATGGATCTTGTCACGGGAGTGTCAAGTTACAGGGCGCGGCGCGACGACCGCCGTCCGGGGTCTGAAGCGTTTATCGGGGGGATTGTGGAATAAATGACACTGTATTGCGACCTTTCCGCGACGGAAGCCGGCGCCGATTTGCCATGCTGGACCACCCGTGCCAGCCTGCCTGTGCGGCAGTCCGGGGATTATTGACGGTGATGACAAAAATGGGTCAATGCGAGGCGCCCGCACGGTGAACCGGATCTCTGAACCCCAGATCTCCAAACCCCAGATCTCCAAACCCCAGATCTCCAAACCCCAGATCTCGAAACCCGAACCCTCAAGACTTTGGGCCTGGAGCGTAGTGGCTCTGGTCAGCCTGGGCACGGCGATCAACTATCTTTCGCGCAACAGTCTTTCGCTGCTGGCCCCGCAGCTGGAGACGACCTTCCATTTCGGCGCCCACGAATACAGCTACATCGCCGCGGCGTTCCAGATCGCCTATACGGTCATGCAGCCGGTCTGCGGCTTTATCCTCGACCGGCTGGGGCTTCGGGTCGGCTTCGCCCTGTTCGCCGCGCTCTGGTCGATCGTCGGCATTCTGCACGCAGGCGCAGGCGGCTGGCGCGCGCTGATGGTCCTGCGCGCGGGGCTGGGCGCCTCAGAGGCGGTGGCGATACCTGCGGGCATGAAGGCGGTCAGCGAGTGGTTCACCGGCGCGGACCGGTCAAAAGCCGTCGGCTGGTTCAACGCCGGCACCTCGCTGGGGGCCATGATCGCGCCGCCCATGACCATCGCGCTCACCCTCGCCTTCGGCTGGCGGTCGGCCTTTGTGGCGTCGGGGCTTTTAGGCCTCGTCTGGGCCGCGCTCTGGTACGCGGTCTATCGCAGCCCGCCCGCCGAGACGCCCAAAGAGCGGCCAAGGCCCGTCCGCGCCCTGACCATCCTGTCGTCGCGGCGGTACTGGGCGCTGGCGGTTCCGCGCTTTTTCGCCGAGCCCGCCTGGCAGACCTTCAACCTGTGGATCCCGCTCTACCTCGCGACCGAGCGGCACATGGATCTCAAATCCATCGCCCTGTTCGCCTGGACGCCGTTCCTGGCCGCCGACCTTGGCGGGGTGATCGGCGGCTATCTGTCGCCGGTGTTCATCCGCCTGTTCGGGCTGAAGCTGATCCCCTCCCGCGTGGCCGTGATGGCCGTCGGCGCGGTGTTGATGATCGGGCCGGGCTTGATCGCTCTGGCGGGGAACGCCTATCTCGCCCTCGTCCTGTTCTGCATCGGAGGATTTGCGCACCAGATGATTAGCGTGACGATCAACACCTTGAGCGCGGACCTCTTTGCGTCACAGACGCTGGGCGCGGCCAACGGCTTTGTCGGCTCGGCGGGATGGACCGGCGGGCTGTTGTTTACGCTGCTCATCGGGCTCGTGGTCGGAACCACGGGATACGGGCCCCTGTTCGCCTGCCTGGGCGCCTTTGATCTGATCGGGGTCGCAGCTCTCGTGATCCTGTTGCGGGGCGTGACGCCGCTGGAGAAAGACGCCTGATGCGCAAGGCCGATATCGCCAATCCCCCGATTTTCCACCTGAGCGATGAGGCGGGCGGTCGGCTGACGCTGCAAAGCGACACCGGCGCCCTGGCCTATCTCTTCGTGCTGGAGCCGGACCTCTTTCGCCTGATGGTGCTGCCGGACGGGGCGGTGCGCCATCCGCGCAGCTGGACGATCGCCCCCGGCGCCGACGATGTGGCCTATGAGGGCCGGGACCGATTTGATCTCGCAGGCTTCTCCTGTCCCCCCTACCGACGCGAGGAGAAGGACGGACGACTATCGGTCGAAACGGACCGGATGCGGGTGGAGGTGGGCCTCGCCGGTCTGCACTGCCGCTGGTTCGTGCGGCAGGACGAAGGCTGGATCGATGTCGCCCGCGACCGCCCGACGCAAAGCTATGATTTCGGCTGGTGGGGGGGCGAAAGGGTGCGCCACTACCTTGCCCGCACGCCGAATGAGCAGATCTTCGGCCTTGGCGAACGCAGCGGGGGGCTGGACCGGTCGGGACGCAGATTCCGTCTACAGAACATCGATCCCATGGGCTATGACGCGCAGACGTCTGATCCTCTGTACAAGCACATTCCCTTCTACATCGTCCGTCGCCCCGGAAGCGGTGCGGCGGCCGGCCTGTTCTACGACACTTTGAGCGACTGCGCCTTCGACTTCGGCTGCGAGCACAGCAACTATCACGGGCCCTATCGCAGCTTTGAGGCCGAGCACGGGGACCTTGATCTCTACGTCATCGCGGGGCCGAAGATCCCGGACATTACCCGGCGCTTCACCTGGCTGACGGGCCGGCCCGCCGCGACGCCGGACTGGGCCTTGGGCTATTCCGGCTCGACCATGAGCTATACCGACGCGCCGGACGCGCAAAGCCAGATGGCGAGGTTCCTGAACAGCCTCGCCGAACACGATATTCCGTGCACGTCATTTCACCTGTCTTCGGGCTATACCTCCATCGGCGACAAGCGCTACGTCTTTCACTGGAACCGCGACAAGTTTCCAGATCCCAAGGCCTTTGTGCGGAGCTACGCAGAGGCGGGGGTGAGGCTGATCGCCAATATCAAGCCCGCCCTCCTGCTCGACCATCCGCAGTTTGACGATGTGGCGACGGCGGGGCTGTTGCTGGCGGACGCGGGCGGCGCGCCGGTGCAGGAGCAGTTCTGGGACGCCCCCGGCTGTTACCTCGACTTCACCCATCCGAAGACAAAGGCCTGGTGGAAGGCCAATGTGACGGCGGCCCTGCTGGACTATGGGATCGCCGCGACGTGGAACGACAATAACGAGTATGAGGTGCGCAACCCGGCGGCTTTGGCGCACGGCTTCGGCCAGCCTTTTCCTGCGCATGAGATGAAGCCGCTGCAGACGCTGTTGATGCTGCAGGCCTCGAGGGAAGCGCAAATTCAGCACGCGCCGGACGAGATCCCGTTTCTCGTTTCCCGGTCGGGCGCCGCCGGGATGCAGCGCTACGCCCAGACCTGGTCCGGCGACAACTACACCTCGTGGGAGACGCTGCGCTGGAACATCCCGATGGGGCTGGGGCTGTCCTTGTCGGGGGTGTCGAACATCGGCCACGATATCGGCGGCTTTGCCGGCCCCCGCCCGGATGCGGAGCTGTTCGCCCGCTGGGTCGGCTGCGGCGTCTTCATGCCGCGCTTTTCGATCCATTCGTGGAATGACGACGGCACGGTGAATGAGCCGTGGATGCATGCCGAGGTTCTCCCCGACATCCGCCGTCTGATGCGTTTTCGCGAGCGGCTTACTCCTTATCTTGCCACGCTCCTTGGTCGGTATCGGGACGAGTATGAGCCGGTGATGCGGCCCCTGTTCTACGACTTTCCCGACGAGGCGACGTCATATGCGCAGGACGTCGACTATATGCTGGGGGATGCGGTTCTGGTTGCGCCGGTGATCGAACAGGGCGCGACGTCGCGCACCGTTCGCCTGCCGGGCGGCGCCGACTGGCGCTGCGGCTGGTCGGGAGAGGCGCTGACCGGCGGCTCGGTCGTGTCGAGGCCTGCGCCCTACGACCAGCCCCCGTACTTCATCCGCAAGGACGCCCCCCACGGGCCGCCGCCGGGCCTTTAGGCGGTCCGCATCGCCTTGGGCAAAAGGAGCCACAGCCACCCCGCGCCGACGAGGTAGGAAAGGCCGGCGATGGAGATCAGCGCGCCGTAGCCGGCGCCGCCGGCGAGCAGGTGTCCGGCCAGATAGACGATGCCCATCCCCGCAAGGTTGCCGCACAGGGCTGACAGGCTGGTGACGGCGCCGACCCTGGTCTTTGGCGTGACGTCGCCGATCAGCGAGAACAGGTTGACCGAAAAGGTCTGGTGCGCGGCGAGGGTCACGCCGATCAGCACGGCGGCGATGGTTGCGCTGGGCGCTTTGAGGGCGGCGAGGATGGTCATGGCGACGACCGATGCTGCGCTTATGAGGTAAAGCCGCGCTCGCACCGCGGACAGGCCCCGGCGGACGAGCTCGCCCGACGCCCAGCCGCCGAA
>Ga0316217_10007566_pt1 | contig 10326 bp, 2 predicted proteins | sample 1anoAmetaG_FD_203633 | JGI IMG/M metagenome (GOLD analysis project Ga0316217, IMG submission 203633) | Freshwater microbial communities from Trout Bog Lake, Wisconsin, USA - 1anoA | ecosystem: Environmental > Aquatic > Freshwater > Lake > Hypolimnion/Profundal zone | place: USA: Wisconsin... | reverse complement strand
TTTGGCGGTAAACCAAAGAATGTGATTTAGCAAATCATCATCTCCCCCATCCACTTTGTCGTATTGGTGTCCCGCTGAAAGTCTGGCGTATTCCAGTTCCTTACCCCGCAAGTACGATTCATCTTTGTTCATTTCATCCAGAGGAATAATATTGGGCCTTAAAGTGTATTGACTGGCCGTATCCAGTGTAGAACTGAAACAATCGAACATGGGCAATGCGGTAGCATCAATAACGTTCATAGGCGGAATACCCAGTATTTGCTCGATGGTGCGCACCATGCAGGTTTGGTTGTAATTGGTGTGCACCGTCTTTTTTAAACCCGAATATGCGCTTACCACAAAACCGGTAGTGCGGTACCCCGAAACATGGTCCCACCCGTCCTGCGAATCGTCTTCAGTAATAAATATGGCTGTGTTTTTCCAGTACTTGCTATGCGAAATGGCATCCACAATTTTACCCACCGCCAAATCGTTATCGGCCACCATGGCGCGCGGCGTAGGTATGCCGGGCCTGGTCCCGGCAGTGTGGTCATCAGATAAAGCAACTACCATCAGTTGTGGCCAGTTATCGGTTTCACTTTTTTCAGTTTGCCGCATGTAATTTACAAAGGCATCAGCACGCATTACATCCATAAAGTCGTGGGTGTCGGCGCATGGGCAAGTGGTATCCAGTATCGGCCTCACCCGCGAAATGGTAGTTTTATTTTTAAACTCAACCGGCCTGCCGCTTTTATACCCGTTATAAATATCGGTCCACTTTAGTTTGCGGTCCCACTCGGGGTCGCAGGCCTCACCAAATATGCGCACGGTTTTGCCGTGGTCTAAAGCATTGTTCCAAATAAAACCCTCTTTGTTGTAAACCAGCGCATCATTCTGCACATGCGGATAACTGCGCAACCAAGCGCGTACATTCTTTTCAACATAATCACTGGTCATAGCCGCATCGGTCCACTGATGGCCTTCGGCAGATGACTTACCTGACGCATAATAATTATCGAGCAGCACAAAGTTCTTTGCAATTTTATGCTGGTTGGGCGTAATACTATCTCCATAGATACAAAGCGATGGCTGACCATTTCCTGAGGGCATGTCGCCCATTACCTGGTCGTACGTGCGGTTTTCCTTAATGATATACACCACATGTTTAATCAACGAAGGTTCGCCAATTCTTTCAGGCACCGGTTTCGGCGCTACGCCCTTTCTCGGTAATAATTGCGATAGTTTGGTACGGAACAACAAATTAGCATTTTCCGCTCTTTGTGTCAGCGCCGGAAATTCTTTCTCGGCCGGTATAGGTATAATAGAAACTGTGGCCTCCTGGTGGTGGGCTGTATAGCCCTTTTTGCCCAACACCCTCGAGCCTTCGCCCTCCAGGTTGCATACGTAAATATTGTCCTTGTCAAGCGCCAAACCTGCCGGGTATGCTTCGGTAGGAATGTAGCCAAGCAAGTGCTCATGCAGGCCCAGCGCCACCACAGCCAATGCGTTATCCATACCATTAGCCACATACAACCGGTCGCCTGCGGCGTTAATAGCCAGTGCATTTGGCGAACTACCTATATAAGGATTATCCTTTAAACTGATACGCACCGGTATGGAATCAACCACTTTTTCGTTTTGTGTACTGATAACATATACGTTATCGCTGTTGCCGTTCGATACGAACACGAAATTATGGTCAGGATTTGCAATAATGGCGTTAGGATGCAGACCCACGTTTACCTCCTTCAACACATCTCCTGTCTTCAAATCAAAAACCGAAACGGTTCCTTTTAGCGTACCACCGGTGCGGTGATTGATATAAACATTACCGTATGGAACACCGGCCGTTTCAAGATTTGGGTCAGTGGTTTGCGGCCCGGCCCAGTTGGTTACATATGCCTTGTTATTGGCGATGGCAATGCCAAAGGGAGCCATGCCTGTGTTGCTGGTCCATACCGTTTTTTTGTCACTCAGCTTTATCTTAACCAGGCTGCTGTTTCCATTTAGTACAACGTATAAAAAATACTCGCCATCTTCTTTGTTAATCGCTAAATCGTTGGGTAGCGCCATGGGCGATGGCGCAACAGCCGCAAAATCAAAAGTGTAGTCAATCTTAATTTCTTTGCCATCCCAAATTCCATCTAACACTACCGAGGTGCCTTTATCGCCGCCTGCGGCACTCCAGTATAAATGCACTTTACCATTTAACTGCAGCATTTTTATACCTGAATAGGTACTTACCAGGTTCTTAATGTTTTTCTCGCTTTTATACTGAAACTCGTAAACTTCCTTCTTAGTGGCAATATCAATAATGGCTATTCCAAAACGGCCCTCAACCGCCAGGTTTTTTCCACCTGGCAAAATAACACAATCAAGACTGTGATTTTCCTTATCGGGGTCGCCAAAATGAACCACCGTTCCGGCGGGGTCAATAAAGCGGTTGTAAGGCATCAGGATAAGCCCCGCTTTTGTCATAACCGCCGAATCGTCATAGCTGCTGTGGAATGCTGCCGGCCCGGCTAAGGCAAGTTTATTGGTTTTACACCCTGCATAAATAAGCACAGCTAACGGTAAGGAAATGAAAATCAATACTTTTTTCATGTAGTGAACTATGCGGCTAAAATAGTAAAATGAGGGAGGTTGAAAATTAACTGAATGATAAGTCGATATGACCCTGTTGGTAAGGCTGAACACCGGGTCAAATCTATAATTGAGGATATAGAAAATATATTTTAATCATATTGCAGAATTATGCAACCCTGAGGTTATATTTGGTGTCAGAAATTATCGGCGGGGTATTATCACCACTCTTAACTTCCGTCTACATTGCTATACTAAATATTGCCCATGACTACTCTAAAGCCTGTAAATGCCACGTCGCCTTTAAGAATGGCCATTCATTCTCCCCGGGGGCTTAAAATATTTATCCCGGTTCTTTTCCTGCTTTTCTTCAGCCAAATGAAGGCGCAAAAGGAAGCTAATAACTGGGTTTTTGGTTTTGGTGCCGCTGTTTCGTGGAACACAGGTTCACCTGTATTTTTTTCGGGCACAGTGATGCAGCAAGACGAGGGTTGCTCAAGCATTTCAGACCACAACGGGCAATTACTTTTTTATACTGACGGAATTTCGGTTTGGAACCGCAATAACACGTTAATGCCCAATGGTACCGGTTTGGCCGGCAACTCCAGCAGCACGCAGTCGTCGCTGGTAGTCCGCTTACCGGGTTCACAAAATATTTACTACATTTTCACCACCGATTTACAAGGCGGCAGCAATGGCTTTGAATATTCGGAGGTAGATATGACTGCCGACGGGGGATTAGGAGATGTAACGGTAAAAAACACCATGGTTTACACCCCCAGCAGTGAGAAGCTGACAGCTACGGCTATTGCCAATGGTTCAGGTTACTGGATTGCTACCCACGATGCCAATACCAACCAGTTTTATCTTTACCAGCTAACCGCTGCGGGATTTAATTCTACCGCGCTTACCATTGCCATTGGTACAGCTTTTGTGGGCCAGGATATTGGTTATATGAAATTTTCGCCCGATGGGTCGAAACTGGCTTTAGGCAATTACGAACCCAGTGTACAGATATTCGATTTTAATAATTCAACGGGCGCGCTTTCAAACCCCATACAGGATGCTAACGTAACATGGCCCTATGGATGCGAGTTTTCACCCTCAGGAAGATTTTTGTACGTGGCGAATGATTTTGGCGGCGGTTGTAACCTGTTACAGTACGATTTACAGGCTGGTTCGCCGGCGGCCATCGTCGCATCTAAAACCACCATCGTAACTTCTGCTATTACTTTTGGCGACATGCAAATTGCTCCCGATTCAAAAATTTACATATGCGTTGAAAATCAGCAAAGCCTCAATGTTATCAATAATCCTAACCTGCAAGGCGCTGCCTGCAATTACCAGGTAGCTGCAGTTCCATTTTCGGGTGGGGCAACCGGGCAACTGGGCCTGCCAAATTTTGTCACCTCCTATTTTGTAATCAGAAATGGATTTACTTCTGCCACCAACTGCATTAACGACACGGTTACTTTCACCCTGGATAGTGCAACTACTAACTCCTTAATATGGAATTTTGGCGACCCGGCTTCCGGTACTGCCGATACTTCTACATCACACGCGCCATCGCATGTTTTTTCGGGCTTTGGAACTTATACTGTTACGCTGATTGAAACAGCTTTAGGGGTAAGTGATACAATTACCGAGCAGTTAAGTATTTACCGCAGGCCTGTGGTTAACCTGGGCAACGACACCAATTTATGTAATGGCAATACCGTGTTGCTTAATGGGGGGAATTACGGGGCCCGTTATTTGTGGCAGAACGGCTCTACAAGCCAGTTTTTCACAGCCTCCGATTCCGGATTATATAGTGTTGTGGTTACTGATTCAAACGGTTGTATTTATGCCGATTCGGTGTATATCACGAACAATTGCAATACCGGATTTAGCACCAGCCGTACCTGTGCGAATGATTCCGTTCGTTTTACCACATTAGGTGCATTACCTGATTCAGTGCATTGGAATTTTGGCGACCCGGGTTCAGCCGCTGCCAATACTTCTACACAAGTCTCTGCTACCCATTTTTTTTCCGGACCAGGGACTTATGTCGTAACGCTTATTGACTACAACACCGGCGGAGTTACCGATACGTTTATCCAACTTTATACTGTGCATCAAATACCGGTGGTTAACCTGGGTAATGATACTAATTTATGCAACGGTGCAAGCGTGGTACTAAATGCAGGAAACTATGGGGCAACCTATAGCTGGCAGGATGGTTCAAACGCGCAATTCTTTACAGCCAGCGACTCAGGTAAATATACAGTAGTGGTTACCGATTCAAACGGTTGTTTACATTCAGACTCAGTTCAGGTTACTAATTACTGTAACCAGGGATTTACCTCCCTGGTTACCTGTTCCGACGATTCGATAACCACTTTTACCCCTACAGGTAATTATGCCGGTTCGGTACTTTGGAACTTTGGCGACCCTTCATCGGGCCCGGCCGATACCTCGACCCGGGTTCCGGCTACGCACGTCTTCTCAAACGGAGGTGCTTTTACTGTTAGTTTCACTGATTTTTATCCCGGAGGAATTACAGAAACAACTACTCAACAAGTGGTTGTTCATTACAGACCCATAGTCAATTTGGGACCCGATACCAACCTGTGCAATGGACAGACTGTAGTGCTTAATGCAGGTAGCTACGGGGCTAGTTACCGCTGGCAAGACAGCTCAACCGGGCAGTTTTTATCGGTTACCGATACCGGAAAATATAGTGTAACCGTTATCGATTCCAACGGCTGCAGTTACTTCGACTCGGTGCTGGTTACGTTGATGTGCACACCTAAACTGGTGGTACCCAGTGCATTTACCCCTAACGGCGATGGCAAAAACGACTTTTTTGTTCCCCGGTATATAAACACCCCGGTAAAATACGAGGTGCATGTATATAACCGCTGGGGCGAAATGGTTTTTGAATCGAACAATATTACCGTGGGCTGGGACGGCAACTTTAAGGGCAAGGCTCAACCGCCGGGCACCTATCTTTACTACATTCAGTACACCTTTACAGGCCAAAAACAGCAAGGCTTAAGGGGAGCAGTTGAGTTACTGAGATAATTACTCAAAAGATGTCTTACCGCCTCCGAAAATTGCCCGATAAGACATCTTTTTTAGTGGCTATGGTTGTTTTTAATAATGATTTAACTTACCATTAACAGAAACCTATTGTTTAACGGCTAACAAAAATTACTTTCGCAGCCTGTTTTGACACTCAACGGTCCCCTTAAACTTATTTATTATGGTTCGTAATTTTCTTCGTTCGGCATTAGCTTTTGCTATGTTCGTTATACTTTGCAGCAGCATGCAAGGCCAGGCTGTGTATTCGTACGCTTTTACAAACTTTGTGGCTAACGGCGTTAACAGCCCCACTCCCTGGACAGGCACCCCTGATTATTTGGCAACCGGTTTAAGCGCTTCGCAATGGGCTACCAGTTACACCAAGTTTATAGATTACGATGGTCCCTGCGGCTCGGGTTGCGAATCTTTGTCCATCAGCGGCAATAACTATCCCTCATCAACCACCTATACACTTACATTTACTGTAAATGCGGGTTATGCCCTCAATGTTACGGGTCTTTCGTTCTGGAACCGCGAAAGTGCCCAGGGTCCTACAACAGCAAACATTACTATTAATGGCACTGCAGCAGTCAACAGCCTGACGCTGGCCGGCACAACATGGGCGGGTACTGGCACTTTAACTCCGGTAAATACTTTTACCAACCTTACCGGTTCGTTTACCATGGTTATAACCCTTTCAGGTGCAACAAGTACAGGTGGCACTTTCAGAATAGACAGCGTTGTTATTGACGGAACAGTTACATCCGCAACACAGGTTAACACATATGCAGTAACCGGCGGCGGAAGTTTTTGCACCGGCGGAACAGGTGTTGTGGTTGGCCTTGCAAATTCTGATACCGGAGTGACATATCAATTAGTAAACGGCGGCACTAACACAGGTAGCCCTGTTGCAGGTACCGGCTCAGCAATCAGTTTTGGACCACAAACTGCCGCAGGTACTTATACCGTTGTGGGAACAAGCAACAGCAGCCATAACACAGCCAATATGACAGGCAGTGCCACTGTAGTAGTGAATGCCCCACCGGTGGTTAGTCTTGGAACGCCGGCCGCACAATGTGGTGGCACCATTACGCTTGATGCAGGTAATGCAGGTAGCACTTTTGCCTGGAGCAATGGCAGCACTACCGAAACCATTGCTGCTTCCACCACCGGCACTTACACCGTTACAGTTACAAACAGCAACACCTGTTCGGCTTCGGCCTCGGCGCTGGTAACTATTAATACCCCACCCACGCTTACTGTTACGCCACTGGGCGGCACCAGCATTTGCGCCAACGCATCAGCCACTATTACGGCCGGCGGGGCTAATAATTATGCCTGGAGCAACGGGGGAACCGTTTCGGCTATTACAGTTCAACCAACTTCAACCACTACCTATACTGTAACGGGCAGCGACGGTGGCACCTGCACTGCTACCGCTACATATACCGTAACGGTTTCATCATCGGTAACCAGTAGTATTACTACCCAGATTTGTCAGGGTCTGTCGTATGACGGTCACACGGCCTCAGGTACCTATGTAGATACGTTTACCGCAGTTGGTGGCTGCGACAGCATCCGCACGCTTTCACTTACAGTTTCACCTTCAAGTAATACCGTGACCAGCAAAAGCATCTGTGCAGGTCAGTCATACCAGGGTCATACTACCACAGGCAACTATTCCGACACACTTTCATCAGTTGGCGGTTGCGATAGTATCATCACACTTCAGCTAACTGTTTCATCAGTAATTACCACCACTTTCGGAACCACCATTTGCCAGGGGCAAACTTTCCAGGGACACAGCACAGCGGGTACTTACAGCGATACCCTCACTTCCGTTGGTGGCTGCGACAGTATAGCAATTCTTAACCTGCTGGTAACAACAGGGGTTACTTCAAACATAACAGCCAGCATTTGTGTGGGCGAAAATTACTACGGACATACCACCCCAGGCACATTTGTCGACACCCTGCAGGCCAGTGGCGGTTGCGATAGCATCCGTACACTTAACCTTACTGTGTTGCCGGCAGTAAACGGCAGCAGCACCACACAAACCATTTGCAACGGACAGTCATATGGTGGCCATACCGTTTCAGGAAACTATAGTGACACGCTTACATCGGTTAACGGTTGCGATAGCGTGGTATCAGTTGCTTTAACCGTGCTTCCACAGCCAAGCACGGCGTTTAGCCGCTCTATTTGTCAGCGCGATACATTTATGGGTCACTGGACCACCGGTCTTTACACCGATACCTTAACAGCAGCCGATGGATGCGACAGTGTTGTGTATTTAAATTTAACGGTTAACCCGCTGCCACACGTTACGCTTTACTTAACCTTCGATACTGTTTGTAACAATGCAGCAGCCATAAACATGAGTGGCGGTTCACCGGCAGGCGGCTACTACACCGGGCAGGGAATAGTTGATACCCAGTTTGTGCCTTCGGTAGCGCCTATTGGCCGGGATACCATCTATTATAATTATGTCGATTCAAACGGTTGCTTTAAAGACAGGTACGAATTTGCATATACCCAGGAATGCGATAGTACCCTGGGTATTGCCAGCAATAACGCACCGGTATTTGCGCTAATGCCTAACCCAACACACGACTACCTGAACATAGAAAACACCACACTAACCGGAAATTGTACAATTGAAATGCATGACATGCTTGGACGCTTGGTTGTTACCCAACCACTTAACACTTTCGAAACTACAAAGCTTGATATGGGCAACTTACCGGCAGGTGTTTACATAGTGACCATAGTACAGGCAGGCAACAAAGTATATAACGCCCGGGTGGTGAAGGAGTAGTTCACTTCAAGATGTGCGGCGCTTTAAACAAATCCTCACAATAAAGCTTTTCAGATAATGCTTTATTGCGAGGATTTCCCAGGTTGAAAACAGAGCAATGGGCCTTATATAAATGGCTGTTTCAAGTTTCTGTCGCAAACCAACCGCCCAATTAAATCCCCTTCGGCCGGTAGAGGTATGGAACATTTTCTTTCATCTCTTTTTGCAACTCAAGGATTTTGTTGAGCGATTGAAGGGCGATTCTGTTATTGGCAGTATCGCCAAGGGCTTCGAAATAGCGGTGGTTAAAATCGAGCATGGCTTGTATGTCTACAATTTTATCGCTGGCGCCGGGTTCGTGTTTAATAACCGGCTGGTCTATCCATTTGTATGGCAGGGCCGCAAAAGTGGCTACCGTAGGCGTTTTAAATTGCGACACAAAGCATCCCGACACGAAGATATTGGGCGATACAAGTTTGTTTTGCATTAGGTAAACAAAGGCATGCGGGTCATATAACAAAGGCAGGTTTTTGGAGTTACAAACCGATACTGTTTTAAGAAACAAAGTGGCGTATGCTTTCGATAATTCAGGGGTGCTTAAATCGCAACCGGTGTTATAAATCTGCTCAGGATGCACTGCACCCAGCTGGCTGATAAAAGCATCGTATTCAGGCTGAATCAGCTTATAAAAGTCGGGATAGAGTATGGACAGGATTTTATAGTTGGTGAATTTAAAATCGTAATTAATAACCGTAAGGTCGGGCCTGAAATTTTCGACGATACGATAGTAATAATACTGGGCCACCAGGGTCCAGTCGGAAACAAGAATAACACTGTTTTTCGGTGCCGATTCGTCCAGCGATTTCATCAGGCTCTTGCTTATGTTCAGGTTGCGCTTATCATCCAGCGGGAAATTCCACAGCATTTGCACAATTACCAGCACAGGTAAAATAGCTAATGCTTCTTTACGCAGACTCATCAACCAGGCCGCGCCGAAAGGTATGGCCAGGGCCAGGGCAAAGTAAGGAAGCAACATATAGGCGTCGCTGTCGCCGGTTTGGTCCAGGCGCAACTGGTAAATCTGTAGCAGCACAAAAAATCCAATCATGGCATAGGCCACTTTGCTCCATCCTTTCCGAAACAGTTCAACAAATCCGGCTGCAATGAATATCAAAAACAATCCGTACTGCCGGACAAGCAGCCACGCAAAGTAAGGAAAGCGCATGCCTACAATGCCTTCAGAGTTTTCAAGTGTTTTGTTCATCCAGGCACCGCCGCTAACGTGGAAAAAGAACCGGTCAAGATTATCGGGCTGACCGAACTTAAAAGGTAAATCAACGCTTGCACGTACCATCATCACGACGTAGAAAAAAGTAGTGGTAACAAAAGTAACCACTGCAAAAATTACAAACTGCCGCGACCGGATAAATGAGAGGATCGTTATTTCAGCCCTCTTCTTATTCACTTTTTTCTTTTTAGGGTCGGCTTTGGCCACCGGTGATGTAAAAACATCGCCACCGGCAAACAGAAACAGGAAAGGAATAAATAAAATGGTAGTTAAATGGTGATTGGCCAGGCCCAGCGAAAGACCGATAGCGCCAATAACGAGGTCGCGGGTTTTGCGGGTGGCATTAAAGGTTACGGCACCGTAAACCATCAGTGCAAAAGTGAAAATATGGAAAGCGTAAACTTCCACATTATTGGCCCAGTACCAGGCCGTAAAACCCGAAGCAAAAGCCAGGGCACTACAGAGGGAAATAAGATGCTGGTTTAATTCATTCAGCGCCGGATAGGCGCGTTGCAACATACCTAAGGCAGTGAAGTAAAGCAGGCAGCAAGCTGTAGCCGTTGACACTACAGAAAATAACATGATGTTGGTGTAATGCGAATGCGAAAACAAACCC
>Ga0316217_10007565_pt1 | contig 10329 bp, 7 predicted proteins | sample 1anoAmetaG_FD_203633 | JGI IMG/M metagenome (GOLD analysis project Ga0316217, IMG submission 203633) | Freshwater microbial communities from Trout Bog Lake, Wisconsin, USA - 1anoA | ecosystem: Environmental > Aquatic > Freshwater > Lake > Hypolimnion/Profundal zone | place: USA: Wisconsin... | reverse complement strand
TGGGGCAACTGGGGCTTGTGACCAATGAAAACAACAATTATTATGTCGGCCAACCGGTCCCGATTGCGACCAATGTCATCTCCATGGCGGGAGGTTTTCTGCACAGTCTCTTCGCCAAGAGCGACGGCACCCTGTGGAGCATGGGACTGAACAACTTCGGCCAGTTGGGCCTGGTAAACTCCACCACCAATGCTATCTTCTACTCTCCCCAGCGGGTGACGGCTTCCAACGTGGTGACCGTGTCAGCAGGGTATTTTCATAGTCTATATCAACAAAGCGACGGCAGCACTTGGGCCGCCGGCAACAACGACCATGGCCAGGTAGGCTCGGGTAATGCTGGTGGATATGCCACCATTCCCGTCCGGGTTTACGGCCCGGGGTTGGTTTCTGCCGAAGTGGTATCCGGTCCAGCCGCGAACCACTCGCTGTGCGTCGGTTTGCTGCCGCCCCCCACGCCGCCCCTGGCCGCCCTGCAAGTTACGGTAAACTCCACCAACACTTTGCTCCAAAGCCTGACGACCGGCTCGCCGCCGTTGACTTTTCAGTGGTGGAAGAACGGCGTCCGGCTGGCCGGACTCAACACCAACTACTTCTTTCTTGCCAATTCCGTGCTCGCGAACGCTGGTGTTTACAGTTTGGTGGCCAGCAATTTCCTCGGCATCAACATAAGTGTGCCGGCGCTGTGTTCGATGGGCGCGCCGATCTTGATGGCTTGGGGCGATAACAACTACGGACAATTCGCCAACGCCACGGCGGGGTATGCAACCAACCTCTGCCAAGTCACGGGAAACAATTTTCTGCAGGCGGCATCTGGCAACGGTTCCACATTCTTCATCAACTTTGACGGCGCCGGCCATTCCCTGCTGTGGGCCGCCGGCAACAACGCCAGTGGTCAGTTGGGGGATGGTTTTTATGCGCCAACTAACACTGCGACCGTGGTGTTCACGAACGCGGTGAGCGTCGTGGCGGGAAATGATTTCTCCCTGTTTATTGATGGCAACGCCAATCTGTGGAGCGAAGGGAACAACGCCGAAGGTGAATTGGGGCTGGGCTATTACAGCTCCGGCACCAATGTGCCGCAAAAGACCATGGCCAACGTCGTCGCTGCGGCTGCCGGGTATCATCATGGCCTGATGCTGCAGGCCAATGGCATGCTCTGGGGCACCGGCTTCAATGGTGACGGAGAGTTGGGCATCGGCTCCTTGGCCAGCACCAATGCGCCCGTGTTCATTGCCAGCAATGTCGTGGCTACGACGGCCGGCGGCTATCATTCCTTCTTCATCACCGCCGACGGCCTGCTTTGGGGCATGGGCCGAAATAGCTCCGGCCAACTCGGTCTCGGCTTCAATTCCGCCGTCGTGACCGCCCCAAGTTTGGTGGCTTCCGGAGTCGTCGCCGTGGCGGCCGGTTTGAATCACACGCTCTTCCTGAAGCTGGATGGGACGCTGTGGGGCATGGGCGACAATGCGTCCGGTCAACTCGGCCTCGGCGCCTCCATTGCCAGCGTGAATTTACCAACGCAGCTCGCCGCCAATGTCCAGATAGTAACCGCCGGCGCGCAGCACAGCGTGTTTGAAGATGGCCAGGGCAACCTTTGGGCCATGGGTGCAAACAATCAGGGCCAATTGGGCGATGGCACCTACGCCAATTCATTCGTTCCCGAGATCGTTGTCCCCGGCGTTCTGGTCGCCGCACTTAGCTCCGGTCCGACCGCCAATCACACCCTGGTGTCCGGACTGGCGCAGCCGCCGGGTTTCTCCCAGCCGCCGGCCAGCCAGACCATTGCGGCGGGCGCCCCTCTGGCTTTCTCGGTCGTCGCCAGCGGGTTTCCGCCGTTCACCTATCAATGGTGGAAAAATGGCACCGCGATCTCGGGTGCCACGAATGCCGCCTTGACTCTGACCAATGCCCAGCTCACGGATTCCGGCTTATACAATGTTGTGGTCATGGGTGCCTATGGCATGGCCGTCGGACAGCCAGTTCGTGGGATTGTGTCCACGCTCGCGTTGATTGCCTGTGGCTTGAATACTTCCGCCCAGTTGGGGATCTATACCAACAATCCTGCCACCGAACTTTCCCCCATCGGCACCCCCAATGCGGCCTTTTATGCGCAAGCCGGCGCGGACTTCTCAGCCTATCTCGATGCGACCGGCATTTTATGGACGGTGGGGGCAGATTCCTACGGTGAATTAGGCCAAGGCCTGGGCAGCGGTTACCAGATGATCCCGAAGCCGGTGGCCACCAATGTTATTTGCTTCTCGGCTTGCGAAAACACCTTGCTGTTTGTCAAGTCGGACCAGACCCTTTGGGCGGCCGGCAACAACGCTTATGGCCAGTTTGGCCAGGCCAGCCCCCCCAATGCCAACCTCCCGGTGTACGTTACCAACGGGGTCGCGTTAGTTGCGGCGGGGGGTTTTCATTCCATGATGATCAAGACCAATGGCCAGCTTTTTGTCGCTGGCAACAATGCCTATGGGCAATTGGGTTTAGGCGTCATCCCCTCCGCCGCCGGCTTTGTGCATCTGGCCGACGGGATTTGCGCGGCTTCGGCCGGATATGACCATTCACTCTTTATCACCACCAACGGCAGCTTGTGGGCGATGGGTGACAATACGCACGGGGAGCTTGGCGATGGCACCTTCACTACCCGCACGACTCCCGTGCTGGTGGCCACCAACATCATCGCCGCAACGGCCGGCTCTGTTAATTCCATGTTCATCCGCAATGACCACACGTTGTGGACCGTCGGTTACAATGTGTACGGGCAACTCGGCAACGGCTTCACTTCCGACACCAATCGTCCAACCGACATCGCCAGCAACGTGGTTTCGGTGGCCGCCGGGCAATCGCACACCGTCTTTGTGCAGACCAACGGCGCGGCGTGGGGCATGGGTTACGATTTTTACGGCCAACTCGGCTTGGGACCCAATAATGCCTCGCAAGCCTTACCGGTTCGATTATTGAATGGCGCTCCGGTGGCTTATGCCAGCACCGGACCAACCGCCCAACACACGTTTTTTGTCGCCGCTCCCCTGCCGCCGGTCATCACTTCGCAGCCGCTCAATCAGACACTGGCCGTCGGAAACCAAGCCACGTTCTCGGTGGGGGCATTTGGCTTTGCTCCTATTGCTTATCAATGGCGGTTTAACAGCAACAGCCTCAGCGGCGCGGCCTCCTCCAATCTCACCTTGCTTTCGGTCGCCACGACAAACGCCGGCGTTTATCAAGTCATCGCCGCCAACGGTTTCGGTAGCGTCACCGGCGGTCCGGCCCGGCTGGCTATTGCGCCGGCTCCCAGCCTGGCGAACCTGCAATTGCAAGCCAATCGGACGATGAAAATCACTTGCGCGAGCAATCAGCTCACCATCGGCGGGCGGCTGCTGGCCGCCACCAACCTGCTCACGCCCTTGAGCCAGTGGCTGACGCTGACCAATTTCCCGGCCGGACCCACCGCACCAGCGACTTTTACCGATGCCGGCGCCACCAATTACTCGACGCGGTATTATCGCACGGCCTGGCCGTGAAGATCCGTCTTGAATGAATTTGTATAATCCGGTTTTGACGCCCGCCCAGATGCGCACCGTGTTGACGAATTCATGCATTGACATCATGGGCGCAGGCTGGGATCGGGACTACGGCTCCGGCATTCTCATGGCGCTGGCGGCGCTGCAAACACCCCGGCCCCGGATTATTTCGTTCCCGGGTTCAATGAAGTATTCCAAACCCGGGCAATTCCAAGCCACGCTGGGCGGCTTGGCCGGCTCGAACTACAATATTTTTGTTTCGACCAACCTCACGACCAGGAGCACGCTGACTGCGATCAGGATGACCAATGCCGACAGCATCTTTACCGATACCACCGCCACCCAGACCCGGCGTTTTTATCGGGCGGAACTTTCCCCGTAACTGGACTGTGATTTGGCTGCATCATCACCGAATTGGCACGCGACTGAAAACCGAAAAAAGCCTCACCGGAGCGCTCAATATTAGCGCGCGAGCGATCGCAGCAACTGGGCGGCCTCAACCATATCCGGCTGCAGCGTCAAGGCTCGTTGTGCGGCGGCTTTGGCTTCCGTCATCCGGCCCGCGCGCGCCAGAATGGTCGCACTGGCGTAGGGAATCCGCGCGTCGTTGGGGGCGACGGTCTGGGCGCGATTCAGCGCCTCCAGCGCCGGCCCGATTTGCCCGGCGGAGTTGCGCGCCAAACCCAGATTGTACCACGCGCGGTCGTTGCCGGCATCCAGCTTGACGGACGCTTCGAGCCATTCGATGGCGTGTGGCAAATCGCCCGCTTCGTTATACGCGAGGCCCAATTCGTAATTATAGGACGCCTCGCGCGGCGCGAGGCGGCAGGCCGCGGTCAAGTGTTCGATCGCTTCCGCAGGGCGATTGGCGGCGCTCAAGGCCACGGCAAATTCACGGTGGAGCGGCGCGGAATTGGTGTCCCAAGCCACGGCCCGCTGAAAGTGCTCCAGCGCCGGGGCCAGTTCGCCCCGGGCAAAATAAAATGCTCCCTGCTGCATCTGGCCGGCGGGCTGATCGGCATTGAATGCAAGAAAATGCAGCAACTCCAAGCCGGCCGGCGAATTGGTATCGAGTTCCGCCCGCAAGGCCCAGGCGGCGGCGAGGCGCACATTGCGCGACGGGTCAGCGAGCAACTTGCGAAATTCTCCGGCCAACGTCGAACCGGTCTCTGCCGCCAGCGGTTCCAGCGAGCGGACCGCGGTGGCGCGCACCAGCGGGCTGGGATGCGCGAGCGCTTTCGCGAGGCCATCGCGCACCGCCAGGTCGCCGGCCCATTGATCCAGCAAACCGGCGGCCACCGCCTGCCAGTAGGCGTTGGTCTCGTCGTTCAGGATGGCTAGCAGGGGGCTGCGCGCAGACACCTCGCCTTGGCGCGCCAGGGCCATCCATTCCGCGCGCGGGCGCGCGGGGCGCTCCATTTTTGCGCCATACCATTTCTCCACCGCCGCCAGTGACCAATCCGTGTCCTTGCCCGCGTGGCAGCGGTTGCACGCGTTCGGAATGCCGGTCTTTTTCGTCAGCAACGGATCGGGAATGGTGAAACCGTGGTCGTGGCGCGGATGCCGTTGCATATAAACCGTCACGGGCATGTGGCAGCCAATGCATTCATCGCCCGTGCTGCCGGCCGCATGATGCGAATGGGCCTCCGGCTGAATCAGCGGCGCATGGAGTTCACCGGTGGCATGGCAGCGCAGGCACACGCCATTGCCCTGCGGCCGGGGCATGTGCAGTGAGCGCGGATGGCAATCCAGGCAAGTCACGCCCGCCTGATGCATTTTGCTGCCGAGAAAGGCGGTGAATTCATAATCTTCATCATGAATCTGGCCGTCCGGATAAAACAGCTCGCTGTGGTCCACGATCGTCAGGTCGTAATGGTCAAAAAATGCGTCGCCCGGTTTGAAGTCGCCGGTAAGGTCCGCGCGGCGGGCATGACAGGAGGCGCACATATCCATGATCTGTGCGGGCGTCCGCTGGGGCATCGTCGGGTCGGGCCGGCCCCGGTTGCGAGGTTGCCGCTGCCAGTCCACGTGCGCTTGTAGCGGGCCATGACAGGCCTCGCAACTGACGCTCCCTTCCTTCATCGTGGTATGATACGAGTCGGTGGCCGCGTCATAATTTTTTTCCAGCCGCGTGTTGTGACAGGCGGCGCACATGCTGTTCCAATTCATTCCGCGGCCCGTCCAGTGCCCCCATTCGCCGGGCTGACGATCCTCGCTGCCGAACACATTGAACCACTCCTTGCGATTCGGATCGTATGCGGCCTCGAGGGTCTGCCAGCGTCCACCCGGCGCCGCCACTAGAAACTGGCGCAAGGGATCGCTGCCCAGCACGCGTTCCGCCCGATGCGTTTCCGGCCGGCCCGACAAGCCGAGGCTGGTGATGAAATAATTACCGTTGGTGGCTTCCACCCTCGTCGTCTGCGAACCATGCTGAAACGTGCGGGGCGGCACAAAGGCGGATTGATCCAATTCCGGCCGCACGGGATGCTCCGCCAAACCGTGATGGGACTTGGCCCAAAGCCCATAGGCGTCTGCGTGACATTCCCGGCAACTATCCGCGCCGACATAACCATTGGGAGGCGACCCCGCTGGGCGGCAACCGGAGGCGAACACGCAGGCCATGGCCAGAATGACGAACGACGAATGGCCAGCCGAATGGCCTTCCGTGGCGCGGTTAAAATGTTTCGGTGCTGGTGTCAAATACTGCCGTGATTTTGGCAGTGCGCGGGAGCCAGCGCAATCCTTGGAAATAGAAAGCAATATATTTGTGGCGGCGGGCGGCAATGTGTGCGAGGTATCAGTGTTCGGTGATGGCACGTTTTTTCCACGGACATCTCCTGTCCTACCTCCTTGGCGTGACTGTCGCCGAACAACTAATTGCATTTCCTCCCCATGAATCTCCATCTCGCTCCCCGCGGCCATGCCTTGCTTCCCTCGCCTCGCCCCAAGCGGGGAGAGGGATTGAGGGTGAGGGGATTTTGGCTGCTCGACCAGAATGAAAGCAAAGCCGAAGGCTCCTCCCCATCAACGCAGGAAACATCCAACATCGAACGCCCAACATCCAGTGAATGCTGCGACCGAGGCCGTTGGATGTTTTCCTTTGGTTCATGGGTTCAATGCGCGAAATGGTTTGGGGAATTCCCACCCCGACCCGCTCCTCATTTGGGGAGGAGCGGGAGAAGCAAGCGATCCGGTTTGCCGAACGTCTCGCGGGCAGGGAAGCTGCTCTCACGACGGCATTTCGCTGGGCGTCACCTCCAAATCCAACCGGAAGCGCTGACGCACCATGGCCAGAGCCGATTTTACGCCAATCTCCGAGCCCACCAACAGCCGTTGCAAATCATCCAGGCTGGTTACCGTCTGGTGCTGGAAGCCAACCAGTAAATCATCTTCGCGCAGACCGGCCAAGGCTGCGGGACTGCGCGGTTCGACGTTCAGAATCAGCACGCCCTGGGGAGTTTTCAATCCCAGATGCCGGGCGATCCGCACGTGCAGCGGCGCGGTCTGACCGTGGATGCCCAGCCACGCCCGCCGGATGCGGCCTTCCTTGGCGTGATGATAAAGCCCGAGCCGCTGCCTTCCCCGCGATGGCTGCCGCCGTTATGTCCGGCTTGACGCACACGGATGTTCACCACCGCGTCACGCGCATTCTCAACCACGCCGCTGACCGTTTGCGAATACGCATCCAGCAGCGCCGCGTCATCTGCTCGCTGCACAAGCTGGTCCGGTGGCGCCAGTGAATCCGCGCGGTCCAATACCGGCAGCCACGCGGTCGCCCGCCGGCCCTGAAATTCTTCGGCAATTTTCATACGCCGCCGATTTACACCGGTTTGGCGTTTTGCCAAATGCCGGGTCCTCCGACAGCCGCTGAAACGCTGGACCAAAAGGCACAACCATTGAGCGCAGAACGAACAAACAACGTCTTTGTCATTCTTCCCTCAATCACTCTGCCAAAAAAATTTGCGGATATTTGCGTAATTCGCGGAATACATGCGCTCTACGGAAGCGAACTATTTTCCGTTCTCTGACTCTTTCTCCAGATGCCGGTTACCTGAAAATACAGTTCGTCCACGTTCGGCGGGAAGTTGCGTCCGCCCCAAAACCGGTTTTCGTCGTCCTTGACGCAAACATAGATGTCCGTTTGAGCGCTGATCAGATCCCGAAGTCTTGCGTCGGCAAAGAGCCGTCGCACCTTGGCCTCATCATTGCCCTTGATGATGAAGGCTTCGTCGAAGACTGGATCTCCTACGGCGGATGGGCGGTTGGGCTCAAGTTCGTTCGGATTGGGCGGCGGCGTGTTGCGCCGCCAGAAAATCCAGCCACGCATTCATGCCCTCGCCGGTCTTTGCCGACAGTTCAAACACCTCGGCGTGATGACTCACGCGCTGCAAGTTTGCCAGCGCCTGCGCGCGGTCGAAACCGGCGGCGGCGGCCAGGTCGCCTTTGGTCACCACGGCGACCTGGGCGGAATGGAACATGGGCGGATACTTGAGCGGCTTGTCTTCGCCTTCAGTGGTGGAGAGCAGCACCACGCGCAAATCTTCGCCGAGGTCATAATCCGCCGGGCAAACAAGGTTGCCGACGTTTTCGATGACCAGTACGTCCAGTTGGTCCAAATCGAGCTGGCGCGCGGCCTTGGAAACCATGTCGGCGTCCAAGTGACAGACGGTGCCGGTGGTGATCTGGATCACGGGAATGCCGGCGGTGCGCAGCTTGGCGGCGTCGTTGTCGGTGGCGAGATCCCCCACGATCACGCCCACGCGCAAGCGCGCGCCGAGCCGGACTGCGGTTTCACGGATGAACGTGGTTTTGCCCGAGCCGGGCGAGGAAACGACGTTCAGCACGAGCAGTTTTTTGGCGCGGAAGAATCCGCGATTGCGCTCGGCCAGCAGGGCGTTCTTTTCCATCAATGATCGGTTGAGCGTCAGAGTTTGGGCGCCGCCATCGTGCGCATGAGTCCCGTGCTGGTGTTGGTGCTGGCCAAGGCCATGGTGGTGTTCGTGGCCGTGGTCGTGTGGATGCCCAGGATCGTGCGGTTGGGCGCCGATTTTCACGTCGCCACCGCCCAGGCCGCAGCCGCATTCATTGCACATATAAAATTATTTCAATCAACCGATCGCGTTCTGTCCGCACGCTCTTTGCTTGTGCCGCCGTTTGCCAACCGGTGGTATTGACGGTGCCAGTCGGCGCTGCGGTTACTGGCCGTCAATTTCCACTGCGGCGATTTCCAATTCCTGTCCGTGCCGCAACTCGCCGCTGGGAAGGTGGCAGCGGGGACATTCGTTAAAGAAATCCACGCACTCGAACTCTGCCTGGCACGTTCCGCACCAGCACGCACCCGGCACGCGCTCGATTTCCAGCATGGCGCCCGCCGCCAGCGTTTCGCTGGAAACCACATCGAATGCAAACCGCAGGGAATCTTCCACCACGCCGCTCAGCGAGCCGAGGCGCAGCCGCAATTTCAAGATCCGCTTGGCGCCGGCGGATTTTGCGGCTTCCTCCGCCATCCGCAACGCTTCGCTCATGATGGCAACCTCATGCATGGTTGCCGAATAGCGTGAACCAGCCCGGCGCGAAAATCAACTCCTATGAAATTCAGACTAGCCTGATCAAATAGAGCTTGAGAAAGTTCGTAATGGCGTGTGATGCTATGGCCATGCCCGGTTTAGCGCAGCGCGGCTCGGTGAGCCGCGTTCGCATGTTTGGACCATGGAATACTATGGATTTTGTGAATAGCCAGCCTCCGCGTGACTCGCGCGTCCGCGCGAAAGTCGCCTTGCGCGGCGTGGTGCAGGGAGTCGGCTTTCGACCCTTCGTCCATCGCCTGGCCACGGAACTGGCGTTGCTCGGCTGGGTGAATAATTCACCGCAAGGCGTCTTGCTGGAGGTGGAAGGCGGGCGGGCCGCTGTGGACGAGTTTTTGGCGCGGTTGCCAGCTGACAAACCGCCTTTAAGCTCCATCCAAAGCTTGGAGACGACCTGGCTGGATGCCGCCGGTTTTCACACTTTTGAAATTCGCCCCAGTCATGCCTCCGGCCCCCAAACCGCCCTGGTGATGCCGGACATCGCCACTTGCCCGGATTGTTTGCAGGAGATGCTGGACCCAGGGAACCGGCGATTTCGGTATCCCTTCACTAACTGCACGCATTGCGGTCCGCGTTTTAGCATCATCGAAGCCCTGCCTTACGATCGGGCGAACACCGCGATGAGGAAATTCACCATGTGCCCGGCGTGCCAGTCTGAATATGATGATCCGCGGGATCGGCGATTTCACGCGCAGCCCAATGCCTGTCCGATGTGCGGGCCGCGGCTGGAGTTTTGGCGCGGCGGTACTTGCGGGCACGCGGCGGAACCATCGCCAGGCGCCTGCGTTGGCAGCCACGAAGTTCTGGCCGCCGGTGGCGACGCTTTGTCCGCCGCCGCGGAGGCCATTCGTGCCGGCCAGATCGTGGCGGTCAAGGGCATTGGTGGGTTTCATCTACTGGTGGATGCGACCAACGAAGATGCGGTGCGGCGGCTGCGCGAGCGCAAGCACCGGGAAGAGAAACCGTTTGCGCTGTTGTTCCCGTCGCTGGAATGCGCCAAGTCGGTCTGCGAAATTTCGCGGCTGGAGGAACGGCTGCTATGTTCCCCGGAAGCGCCCATTGTCCTCCTGGCGAAAATCATCAATCGTCAATCGTCAGTCACAAATTCCGTCGCCCCCGGCAATCCGAATCTTGGCGTGCTGCTCCCGTCGAACCCCGTGCATCATTTGCTGATGGCGGAATTGAGGTTTCCGGTGGTGGACACCAGCGGGAACCTCAGC
>Ga0316217_10007564_pt1 | contig 10331 bp, 4 predicted proteins | sample 1anoAmetaG_FD_203633 | JGI IMG/M metagenome (GOLD analysis project Ga0316217, IMG submission 203633) | Freshwater microbial communities from Trout Bog Lake, Wisconsin, USA - 1anoA | ecosystem: Environmental > Aquatic > Freshwater > Lake > Hypolimnion/Profundal zone | place: USA: Wisconsin... | reverse complement strand
TGCTTCACCCTTTAATAAAGAAATAGTTTCACCGAACTTTTGGATTTATAGCTCTACGACAGTTTCCGACTACTGCACCCTTAAGAACAACAGTACACTTATTGGTCCTATATGAATACTTCAAGAGAAAGGAATATTGGATGGAGAATCGATTATATTTTGGCAAACAAAGAATTGAAAGTTTTACAAGCCAATATCTATCCTGATATTCATGGGAGCGATCATTGCCCCATATCTGCACTCATCAAACTTTGATCTGCTTACTTAATCCTCAAAGTTACGATAATAACAAAGGTATTGTATGATTATTCTGGCTCATTTGACTTCTATTGGGTCATCGAGGGTCATTTTTCCAAGATTTCCATCTCTAAAGTTTGTTATTATGCGATCGTATGCAGCATCGTGGTCATAAAGCTTGTGCTTTGATCTTATACTTTCAAGATAATCTGATGGGGTGTGTGGTTTTTAAATTCTAAAGTTTTTCCAGTACTTGTCATTTTTGTCTGCCTAACACTGCTACATTATGTAGCTCACTAAAATTTCCTTCTAAATGATTTGGTCTTTGATTAGCCCCAAAACTGCCATCTTCAAGCCAAGCTACTTCGGAATCACGCTTGGAATCATCACTCCTGGGGTGTCCATTAAAAACATAAGTGGATCATTCAGGATCTTGAAGCCTGAAACCCCACGGGTCGTGCAAACAGCAGGGCCAGCCTTAGCTGTGGCTGTTTTCTTTTCCAGATCTGATATACTTCTAATTTGGTTGATGATTGAAGATTTTCCAACATTGGGCGTCCCACAGGCCATAAGCCACAATCCGACTTGCTTGTACTTCAGACGGTAGTGTTCCTTCAAGAAGCCAAGAACTTTCCTCATATCATCATGCTTCCTGGTACTAACTGCAAAGCACTTGATCCCATAATCATTGTAATCTTTGATTATTTTATCAGTTTTCGCTTGATCGCAAAGGTCGTACTTGTTGAAAACTATCAGCTTCTACTTTTGACTGCGCTTTATTATTAAATCGAACTCAGGATTTCGACTGCAGTATGGTATTCTTGCATCTCTTATCTCAAGAAATACATCAACTTTATGAGTGCTTTCTTATATGAGCCTTAAAGTCTTCTTCATGTGGCCTGGAAACCAATTGATATGCTCCTTCAAAGTGCTTATAACCTTCATAAAACTTCAGTAGTTATTTAACCAATTATAATCTTAATATTTCGAATGAATACTCCCAAATATGGTGGAAACTACACTAGAAATGCACTGAGTCCTAGTCCTATCCGTAGTAACCCAAAAGGTCGCTACTTTTCGTCCTAAGAGGTCACTCAGATGATAAAGACCAGATTTTAGCCAAAAATTCAATCTTTGATTTAAGAAATTGAGGAAAGGCAACAAGTGATAGCGCAGTTGAATAACAAACTTAATGAAAATGATTAGAAGCTCAAACATCAAGCTTCCTTGATTGAGTCTTACTCCAAGAAACAGAGAGATTTAAACCATATTCAATCATACATCGTAGGAACCATAAACCAACTCATAAACGACAAAACAAAGCAATCTTGGGAGACCATAGGTGCCCAGTTGAAGCAAATAGCCTTAAAAGCCAAAGCTGAGATGGATCCTAAGAGAATGTAGGCGATAGTTCAAGCTCAAATATAGAAAGTTAAACAGACAGTGGTTGAATTTATCGATTCTTATAAAAAGAAGAGTAACAACTATTGGCAGAAGATAAAAGAAGCTCTCAATAAAATAAACAATAAAATTATAGCAACGGAAAAAGACCTTACAGACCTAAACGTCAAACTAGAAAATTTTCAGCAGCAAAGGATCAGAGACAGGGAAACCATCAACTAGCTTCAAAACTCCAAAAACGTTGTCAAAAATATGATCCAATTGAAAAAAAGTGTAGACAACATATACGAAAACTATCAATCAATTCTCAATCTGCAGAAAAGTCTAAGGCAAAGACTTTAAGATCAACATGGGGAGTCTCTTTGGCACTAGCCTGATTTTTTCAAGACGAGTAGTAAACTTGTACCAGGTTAGGAAATGATCGCTCTTTAGTATTCAACCTAGGAAATCAAGGTTTAAAAAGGTATTTTCGAGGAATGGAAGCCTTTTGAAAATACCACAAACCCCGTTTTCTCTCCAATGAAAGTTAATCATCAAGATAAATCTTCAAGTGATTTGTATCAATTGCAAAAGACAACTCCCTTGAAAGGTCAAGAAACTTCAGAACTGTTTTCTTTGAACACTTCAAACCAAATGAACTCGAAAATCAACAATACTACCTTTTTGCTCAATCACTCACTTTAAACTCGCAAATAAATGTGCAATGAAGTTCGATAAAGATTGCTTTAGTTGATTTAGATAAAAAATTTGAGAAGACCTCTGGAAGTGAGACTGGATGAACAAATAAATTGCCTTAAAACTGCATAAGGCAACTATCTTTTTGACGCAAAAGGAAATATGTTCAAGTTGAAAATGGCAGATTTACTAAAACTCTAAGAAGAAGGGATTTTGACTCGATGGAAACCAAGAAAAACTTCGCTCTCCAATTCAAAAGTCAAGGTAACCACCTGTTGAATACTTTTGATTCAGATTAATTATAATCAAGTCATCATCTTTACTTAAATTTTGCGAAAAAAGATTACAAGCACTTCAAGGCATTCATGGCCTTTTTTAAAAGCTATTCTGTTTAAGTATTGAAATACACTAGTTTAGAGGCAATTTGATATTAATTATAACAACAACAGATGATCATACCAGTGAGATGCTTTAGCTGTGGCAAGGTGATTGCTCATAAATGGGAGGAGTTCTGTCTCATGGTCGGCGAAAGAGACTAAAATGGTGAGCCTAAAGAAGGTGTTGACGTTGGCAAAATTTTAGACAAATTGGGATTCAACCGCTACTGCTGCAGAAGAATGTTTTTATCCCATGTTGACCTGATTGACAAACTTCTCAACTACAACATTTACAAAATCGGTGGCAAATAAATGTGATGATCTTATAAGTTGACTTTATCATAATCATCTCTTTATTTGAAAAATAAGCCTAAAAAGAGAAATGAGAAACTGAGAATAAGAACACACAATTGTGAGACAAATTATGTGCCAAACAAAATGAAAGTTTTATGATAAGTAAATTGGCAAATGGCTTTGTTATTATGGTTATTAAGTACCCTATTAATAGAGGAGAATTTGAAGTGGTTATGCCGTGAGAGAATCAATTTAATTTTGCCACTTTTTTGAGCAGATAAAAAGTACAGAGCCATCCAATTCCAAAGAAAGCTCCAGCCACAAAGGGCTCCAGTATCTTGCTGATAAGCACATCTTGTATAATCGCCTAAGTTTGATCTTAATTTCTTCCTTCTTCTCCTCCTTCGTTTTGTATCCTGATCGGCCTATCTTGGTCCTGTATATTCATGAATAAGTAAATTAATTATGATTGATATAATTGAATCAAATGTTGAGACTACTCAGCTGTGTTCTCACCAGGAGCTACCGTCGACCCAGAATAATGAACTTGAATAATCTTATGAAGAAGCAAACGATAGGAAAGATCTAACTTAATAGTACTGAAAAGCTAAGTGTTAAGATATCACAAAATGAACAACAAAAGTAAAATGATTCAATAAGCTGGAAAGAAGTAAACAATGCAATAAACAAAAGTCAAGAAACTTTGAGTAAGTAGGAGCTTTAAATCAATCGTCTTATAAAAATTGAAACCAAATCTAGCTCTCTATACGAACTCTTTAAGGCAAAGTATTCAGTTCTAAGTGCTAAAAATGTTGTGAACTTGGTCATAAAAATGCTTTAACTAAGGTATATAAATAGGAAAGAGTTTGAATAACTAGATAAACTCGATAAAATTGTCACTTTTGCCTTTAAAAAGCTGCATAAGATGACCCCTTAGGATATGATTCGGTTTTTGTTTAGCCTCAAAACTGTAGATATCAATATTAGTGACTTTAAGAGGATAAGCAATTTAATTGTGGCTATACTTAGAGAATTTACAGGACGTTCTTTTATCAAAGGCTATGATACTCTCAAAACCTTTGAAAGTTTTTAGGTGGTATCAGTTTAGTCTACATTGAAACTTATCCACAGTCTTGAATATTTACACTCCATTACTGGAAGATAATATGAACCCTAAATTCTCGATTTAATCAAGCAAACTTTGAGTTACTTCCACTCTTTTCTCGAATCTACTCTTGCTAAACCCCACAAAAACTCAAGATACATCAAATGGCATTTTTATTTTTCTCTCATCCACTTACTGATCAGATATGAAATGCCTATTCAGATGGTGCTTGATTTTCTGAGAGTTCTTTATCCCCTCAAGTAAAAACAGCTTCATATAGGAAAACCTTTATAGGACACTACTAAAAAATCGTTAAATTAGAAGTTGAACTTACTAAAATGCCTGTAATCGTAGATATTAGAGGAGATAAAATAGCTGAGAATCGTTAGCTTTTCCACCTACATTAGATAATGTTCTAATGCTTAGAAAAGCCATAGTAGCTAATCAAAATAAAACCTTATACAATAATGAAGCATCTGGAGTCATTGAATTGGTTTACAGACAAATAGTTAAGTCTGCTGCAGTATGAGAAAATAAAACAATCAACTTTTTCAAAAGTAGTTACTTTCACACTGAAAACGCTTCAAAAATACTTAACCAAAGACTATTCATCTCAAATCTAAAAATCAGCTGTGTAATATTGGGTACAAGATGGAACAAACAACTATCAAGAGTATTTGAGATAGTTTTTGTTGTTCTTTCATATAGAAACGCAAAAAAGTAAGCTGGTTAATACTAACTAATACAATAAAATCTTGAACCTTTGCCTCGAGTTTTATAGTGAATTAAGCTTTAATTCAAAAGCAGTTTTACTCTATCTATCTTCTGAAAGAGGATTTAAAAACCTAAAGTTCATAGCGGAAATCTTTTGGAACAGAGAAGAAACAAAAAATCAAACTCCATACTCAAAAAGAGTAAGATCATTCGCAAAATATCAATAAATAGAATCCTACATCCGACTTTTTGGCTTTTGGAAAGAAATACATGAGTTGTCTAAATTTACTTTCGATTAATACAGGTAAGGAACCTTCATTAAAGCCTTCTTGAGAGCTATGATACATTTACCTAATGATTAGCTTTATCCTCAGCTATTCGCTCAAAGAATTCAACAATAACCGTAGTTTTTGGCATTGTTTATGAAGAAATACAAGAAACATTCCTTAGAGAATCGTGCCTTAAGCAAAGTCTTTATTGATATGGTGCAGTAATCTGATTTCAAAAAAGAACTAGAGCAAATATCTCAAGTTTTGCGAAACTAAAAAGAAGACACATTCAAATTAAGCACTTATTCAAGATTGAAGCATACCATAAGATAAAAGATGAAGAGATCATTGAAAATTTTCAAATTTACAATGATGCTCTTGTAAAGTTTGAAAGAAAAAGGAGTTATCCTTGAGAAAAACATCACAGAGAGTGAATACTTTGTTGAATTTGTAAATGAATTCTAATAGGAACTGCAGTGTCTCTATTTTCAACAACTGTATACTCTGTAAATTTACGAATTAGCTGCTGAAATTAGCCAGTACTTAAAGAGCAAATCAGATGTCAAATATAGAGTTTCGAATATTTAGAAGCATGGATAAGAGTTAAAAGTCAAGCTCAATTTGAAATAAGGACAAGGTTTGTTACGGTTCATTCCTTAATTAGCTAAAAAGACCAAAAATTTAGACGAGATTTGATATTTTTGTTTTCTTCTTTTGCTGATTCATTAAAGGTTGAACTGACAGTGAATTTATCAGCCTATTCACGATTTTGTTTCGAAAAAAGGAGGCAAAATTGAAAATACAATAAAGGTCTTCGGGAATTCACAAAAACTGCATTCATCTGAGGAACGAATTCCATGAGAAATAAGCTCAAACAGGTTGTATTACTACTTTATTCGTAACAAAGAAACTAAGCATCTATTCAATTATTGATTCTTGCATAATATCCAAATCAACTGTTCTAGGTTAATCCTCGCACTAAAGTTACATTCTCTCCCTTTAATAATAGCTTTCCCAATGGCTTCGAAGTCTTGGTCTTGGTATGAATCTCAAAAGTTTCGTCGAGAACTATGTTCATGTACTCGTCAAATCCCAAAATTTTGCCCTAAAGTCTAATGTCAGGGTTATCGTAAAGCCAAATTTAAACTCGACATTTGCTCTGTAAAAACCTAAAGATCACAGCCAAAGGATTGATACTTTTAGGTTGTCCTTTCTTTGACATTTATAAGAGTTGATTATTATTTATAAGGTAAATAATCGCAGAGATAAAGCACTCCAGCAATATGGTAAATTAAGTTAATTAATCAAGCGAATTTTCCCATCTTTTTCACTCTGCTTCGAGTTTGCCTCTCGTTTGAGAGTTTTTCCAAACATTTGACACAACTCCATTGGCCTTCAGGAATATCTTTCATTTTGAGGCATTAGACGTGATAGACCTTTGGACAAGTATCACAGCAGATCATTTCTCCATATTCTTCACATATTTCACAGCAATCTTCATTGGAAGAGGATTCATTAGCTTCCTCTTCTTATGGCTAGTTATCAATTTCTGATTCCTAAGTTTAGAAAATGTTTACAATGTTCATTTTTTTTTGCTTTCTTGTGCGCAAGTTTGGCCTCCTTCGTGAAACTCCTTCAGAAGAATATTAAGAGACTTAACCGTTTTCGCTTTTACTTTTCTCATATTTCTCGCTTTCAGGCTGTTTTTTAATGGCAGGTCGGCCTCTCTGAACATTCGTCTTTTTGCCCAGTTTTTTCTCTTTCAATTGTGCTTAGTGATAGGCTTCCATTTTTTTCTTTACATATTTGTCAACATTGTTTTTGAACACATAGGCACATATCCAGATTCCTAGGATATCTATCGACTCTTAGAGGTACTAAACCCAATATTTCTTTGTTTTTTCGCTATTAATTCCCCAAATTCTAATTGGCACTTTTTTCCTCCCTTCTTTAGCTTAAATTTTTATGTCTTCATCCGATTAATCCTCACGTTTTATAGGTACTTCAACACTATATGTATTCATGTATTAGGCAAAAAGGAAGTTTTCTTGAAGACTTCTCAAATTTTACTTGAGAATTTGAAGGTCAGTAATTCCCATAAATTGCTCCATAAACAATTCTCTTATCTTTGGAGATGCCCATTGATAATATTTGACATTAAGGTAGTTCGTGAAATTCTACTCCGTTTCTTTTATCATGGTGAGGACATCATTTAACGTCACATCTGTATACTTGTTTTCTTCTAGTATCATAGTGCTAGCTTACTAAGCCGGAATGGTATTGGTGATAACTTCATCTTTTATTAAGGACTGGATATTTTCATATAGGTGCCTTTACTTGATACCTTTTGTGTTTAGGCTTTTCATGACCTCAAAGATAGTTTCTTTACTTTAGTATACATAAAAATGCTCACTTTCGTCCAATAGGTAGGCTCTGTACTTGATGTAGATTCTATTTGGCTATCTCATGAAAAAGAAATACTATGAGTCATTCCTATCTTTGCCTAGATAATAAACTTAGCTCGTTATGAAGGGCATAGCTTTTGCGATTTCAGCAATTTTATTCCTGATTTATTTGATCAGTTCCTAAGATTTTGTTTTCTGGGTCGCAAGTTTTTGCATTTTTTTCTTGTGCTTATCAAGTTCTTTTGTCAGCTGCCTTGTAACACCTTCTTGCGATTGCTCTAACTCTCTACTCATTAAGTTCATATCTTTGAGCTTTTAGTTGTTACTTAGATTTTAGGCTTAGTCTATCTTCAACTGTGTAATCAATTCGGTCTTTTCTTTTGTTAATAGCTGCATTCTTTAAGATTTAATCGACACTAAGTCATGAAACTCATCGATTTCACTCAGGCCAGTGATCAAAGAAACGAGGAGCTTTGATTTGGCGTATAGATTTATTTCAGTGGGATATTATAAATCCTAGAATGCCTTTTTCATACTAGGAATGTTTGACAAGTGCCTTATAATTTCCTTTGCCGCCTTGACAAGTATCTATTGAGAGAGTTCTTGATTGTCATTGAGATGAGTCAAGAGACTGAAAAACGCATGATCATTCAGAATTCGAACATTATCTGTTTTGTTCTTGTCAAAGATGTCACTAAGATAGATATCTAAAAGGCTTTAGACTAAGCCACAATAGACTCCATCATATCCATCGCTTCTCTAAGTTAATCTTGATTTACCATAGATAGATAAAAAATGTCCTTCTTTAATTCTGAAGGTAAGGTTCCGAAGCCTATTAGCTCTTCTCGAAAGGTGGAGAAAAAGTTTTAAATTTGTAGGAAATCTGCCAAGAGGTTAGTTGGGATCAAAGGGTGAGGACTGGGCCTTAGTTTAGGGGCTTATGAGACATCAAATAACTCTCTATAGATAAATAATAGCTTATCTTCAATAGGAAACCGTACCTTGTCTTATTGAAAATAATAAGGGTAGCGTTCTTGAAATTAACCAAGTTTTTTTTGTTGTTCCTACTTTCTTTTTTCTTTTTACAGCCTCTTAACTGTTAATTTTTAATCGACTCCTTTTTCACCTTTTCGGCTCAAAAGGTTTTATCCCCGCTTATGTTTACATTTTCTGCAAAGAAAACGAATAAGTTGCTAGCCTTCTTATTCCAAGCAACTAATATGGGAGAAGAGTTTGCAGTCAAGGCAAGACTTCATTGTAATTTTTTTTCCGATTTGTTTGCATAGCATACATCTTATAACCATTTTTTTCGGTTTGGGAGGCTGGGGAGGCATCTTGCGCTCTTTAGCTTTCATAGTTTTAGAGGGTTTTGCTTCTTTTTCTTCTGAATCATTTATCTCTATCACCTGAATCTTTTTCTTTTGCTTCGGAGCTGAGTATAGAGATAAGTACCTTCTTTAATTCTAGACTCAAGGGCAACCACTTTAAAGGGTTCTGGAGGGGCAACAGTAACATCTGAAGTGGGATATGTAGGATGCTGGTTTTCTACGGGTCTGTCTGGGTTCATAATTTTTCACTAAATCAATAAATTTGAAGCTTAAAATCCTTTGGAGGTAATAACTCGTTTCAACTCAAAATCATACATATCACTTCATAGCTCGTCATATATCAGTTTTGTAAATTTCGGCGACTTCTCACTCGATATAGACCTTTCAAAAGGACTTCTTTATCATAATCTCTTCGTCACTTCTCACGATCTCTTATTTCTCCTTAATGCTACATAATGGCAAAAAAATGAGGTCGATATTTAGCATTCCCCTTAAGACATTACAGAGAGTTTTTGCTTCTTTTTACTATATCGTTGTTTGGTACCTTAAAAAGTATACTTTTTGGCTCTAAAAGCTTCTGAACAAGAAAAATTTATTATACCCAAAAAGGAGAACTTAAACAGATTTAAAATGAAATTAGCATCAAATAACTGCTTGAAATACCCTAAATTATTACAGTGAAGATATCTTTTTTGACTCAATCCTTTTGAAGAATTAGCTACAATAAGTTTTCTTAGAAATTAAAATTAACTTAAGCTAACTCTCGAAAAGAGAAAATAGCCTTATTTGAAGTAGAATGTTCAGTGAAATCACACTGAATGGTTTCCTAGCTTTTTTTAAAAAAAATTTCTTACTTAAAGTAAAAATATGCCTTCCAAGATACGGAACATAAAAATGATATTCTTAGCACCTCATTTGAAGAATTAGTGATGTTATTTGATTATTTTTTATTTTGCTTCTTAAAATTTCTAAGCTTCAAAGATGATTTCCATAAATAAGAGAAATTAGCCTTTATTAATTTTTTTTAATAAGTTTCCTCTTTCTCTTAGCTTAAAACCAGCTTGCATAGCTTTTTATAATGAAGCCAATAAATCTAAGCCCTTTTTATCTTTATCCTTATGTGCTACTATGCTGAACTATTGCTAAACTTTCTTTCTATCTTTCAAGGTGTTTTCGTTTCAAAATAATTATCTTATTAACAAGACTTACTATAGATTCCTTATCGTAAAAGACTATGGGAAAGCCAATGCATGATATTTTTAATATTATAAAATATTCAAATGATTTCAAAGCAATCATTCAATCAGCATACTTGTTTCAACATAAATTAGACTATTTCGAGTGGGCTTTGATTAGATTCTCTAGGATTTACAGCTTTTGTATCAATACCCTTTCGGGATAGGACATTTTTGCTGATAAGTATACAAAGAGTTCACAATATTTGATACCTTTTTTAATTTCATATTTTCATTTGACATTCTTAAGCCTAATCCAATTAGAATTAGACGACATTTTTGATAATTTTC
>Ga0316217_10007563_pt1 | contig 10332 bp, 11 predicted proteins | sample 1anoAmetaG_FD_203633 | JGI IMG/M metagenome (GOLD analysis project Ga0316217, IMG submission 203633) | Freshwater microbial communities from Trout Bog Lake, Wisconsin, USA - 1anoA | ecosystem: Environmental > Aquatic > Freshwater > Lake > Hypolimnion/Profundal zone | place: USA: Wisconsin... | reverse complement strand
TGGCCTAACGTTCGATTATTACAGATTTTAATTAATAATAAGCTAAATTAGCGACAACAGTGACCCTTTATTTTATTCTTATAATTATTCAACTTTAATGCTTACTTTTATTTGCTCTGCTTTTTTACACTTATCAACGCTACTGTTATATTTCAGGTTTCTTCTTTTATTTCAACATAAGTCCCTTGTTTATTTCAACCAATTTGCATCCTGAATATTTATGATTAAGCTGGAGGTATAAGTTTGGATGATTAAAATTATATTGAAGCTACATCCTTAAATTTATTATGGCTCTCCTTCAGCAATAAATGACCAGGTACCACTAAGGGATCAAGCCAAGGCTATCCAACCCCTCTTTGTACTCACCTTTCGATTTAGCGCATCAATAAATGTTGGCTCAACTCTTGGCATGCATGTACCTTTCCTCTATAGGAACATACAAAATCGATACGATCTCTAAGTGAAACCTGCTTCTAGAGGCAACACAAAGCCAGCCAACGAAAGTGATTTGCCCATCCAGAGATGTAAAAAACTTATAAGGTAGCATATTCCCAGCTATCGAGCGTCGGTAGTAATTCTCTGAAGTCACTGAATCGATTTATTTCTGACAAGGAAGTGTATGAGAAGCAACAGAAAAACTACAACATTATTTCAGTGCAGCCTAAGCTCTACGAGGATACAATAAGGATGTTCCCCAAATATAGGTTATAGAACGAAGATCAGAATTATTTCAGGAAACTGAAACTGGAGAAGTAGCTGGCGACCAAAATGCAAGTTAATAACGACAAGTTCAGGACTGGCCAACTCATCAACCCTGAGTCCAATAGAAAACCCATCAGAGGCAAATACTTGAATAACGTGGATTAGGTCGCAGATATCATTTGATTTGTTTCTCAATCATCCATACATCGCAAACCTATGCAAATATGATTGCCTTGATTGAGGTAATCTACGATGGGTGATCTTTAATCTTGTTACATTTATTGAGCGACATGGTAGGCTTCATGCATTTTGTCTTTAGTCCAGCTGAAAATTAAAGTCCTTGGTTTTTATAAGATATGGAGTGTGAAGGGTGTTAGTTCAAGTAGTATACAAAATCACATCTTTTGAGAAGTATACTCATCCAGGGCCAGAAACTAGGTTTATTCAATATCCAAAGCTGATTTCAGCTTTACCTTTTACTACAAATGTTATCGCACGTCTTCTTTGGTGCTCAACTCTACCAACAGTTTCTAAAGTCCTTGAAGTTCTTTGTCTTATTTATTGTTCAAGAACTATAAGATCGGAATCCCGTTACTAATTTGTAGACCAAAGGAGTGAACCAAATTGTCGACCATAATGATATCTTTTAGACCTCTATTATGGATGATTCTGAGATCTTTGATGAAAAATCCATTTTGTGTCTCCATGCAGTTTTTTCTATGTAGAAATCCTAAGATAGTCTTTTTGGTTTGGTTGAGATAGTTGATGATAGGTTCGGCGTAGTCAAGGGTGCCTGCAGTGAAGACATAGACATTATAGTGTTGGCTCATGTTTGCCAAAAACTAGAGGCAATAGGGCCTGACATTGAATCTGAACTCGTCATCTTTGCGAGTAACGGTCACATCTGCCTTTTCGTTTTTGTCAAAGACCGAGTGAATGAGTGTTTCGTCGAGGTCCATCATCAGAAACTTTTTCTTATTTTCTGCATAATGTGAGTTTTACCTGCGGGTTCTGGAAGTTTAACTTTCTTCTTATTGATGTACTATTGCGATGGCCCCTTCAGGTTATTGACTGAGTAAAATAGCCCCTTATACAGCAAGGTCACGAACTTTTTGTACTCATTGGCGTTGGGAGAGGTCCCTCGCAGAAAGCAAAACGCATAATGCTTTTGGAATGGTGACTCGGTTTTGCCATTTTCTTTGTCTTATTCGCCCTTGAGCTTGATTGTCTTGAGGTTGGTTTTGCTGACTGATTTCCTATTGAGGGCAGTGAGAGTATTATTTTTTAGGATGGTTCTGGCTTACATTATTCTTCTAAATTTAGAAAACTATATAACTAAATCAACTCTAACCATTTTTTGTATCAGTAGAAAAAAAAATAGCCTCCAAACTTGGTCGCCATTCCATAAAAGATACATCTGTCACACGAGTTCTAAGGAAAGCTGAAGATATTAGTTTAAAAATAGTTTTTTTGAATGGCCAATTGGTTTTGGAAATGTTTGATCAGGAGTTGTTAGGAACAGAATCACATGATGGCACATCCCCCGGCGCAGCAGCCACCTTGTTTCTTTTACTTATTGGACTACTTCCTGCCAATTTTACTGTCTTTGACATCTTGGGCTCTATTTTTGGCCTACAACTGGTTTTTCATGCTCTCGTTCTGCTGCTAGAGCAGTTTCAGTTTTCTGTTGTACTACTCTTAGGCTATAGCTTTTTGGCGTTACAGCTGGGCTTGATCAACAGTATTGTTTTTCATGTTGAGGAGCAAAGGGCTCATGGCTGTGATGAACTCGGCCAGTATCTACCCTGACTTTTCCCCTCTGGCTTCCTTCATGTACTCTTTTTGTATTTACTCGATGTCCTTCCCCAGTTCATCTTTATTCTGAGGATTAGTATAGAAGTTAGACTAGATTCTTCTCCTCAGCTTCTGGGAGTGGTTGTAGATGAGCTAGTTGTTGTGCTTGATGCAGAGCTGCTCATTGAGCTGCAGAATTTACTTTTAGTTCTAGTCCAGGAACTCCTACAGCTTCCTAAGCTGTTAAGAGTGCTCTTTGAAGTTGTTGCCGGTTTGCTCCTTGAACTAATTCATAGTTTCCGTCCTCAGCTTGCCGATTATCTTATAGATTTCCTTGCCGTGTGGCTCTTCTCCCGGAAGTTCCTACTCCAGCAGTTTGCCGTACAGGGCCAGCGCTCTATTATAGGCCTAAAGGCCCTCATCCTGTGCGATTTGCTACCATGCTGATTTGATATTGGGCACTCCTCCAGAATTAAAGGCTTCCACATATTTCTCGATCATCACCGACATCCCGTAGCCGTTTATCTACTTACCGCCGTAAATTTTTGGACCTGTGTTTTAGATGATTTTGTTCCTGAGGAGATTGACTCCTTAGATAAACTACCGGCGCAGCCTATGGTCTTCTAGCTTATTGAGGTCGTAGAGTGCGTCTTCTTAGTCTACTGGGCGGACTAGAGTGACGCAGTCTCTGAGTGGGAAATAGGTGATGATGCTCTTTTTGATCTTCCTGGAAGCTTAGTTGGACTTGCCCGACATGTTCTGGTCATTTAGGCAGTTCTAGAGATAGTCGTTGGGTTTGATTCTCCTGCCCTTGTCGTCTTCAATCTTGAGCATGAAATCTCGCAGCAGCCATAAAAATTTGGGCATAAACCTGGTCAGTTCGCTGGGATCAGAGGAATTGGTGGCGCTATCTCCGACCTTGATTTTCTTGGACAGGGCAGTCACCATTTAGAGATCGCTGATAGACCTTTCGTCGATATTGCCGATGCTGTTATAAATAAAGAAGGATGAGATCAAAACTGCAAGCGTGAATATCTTAGTGTCGTTTTCTGGGTCTTTGACCAAGCTGTCGGTTCCTTCAGTATCTGAATGGGTGAGAGAGTACCGATGAAGAAGAGTAGGTTGTTGTACTTTTTGTTTTCGAAGGGCACAGACCACATCCAGATGCCCTCAGTGCAGCTGGAAGTGGAGGAGTCGACCTTGAACTGCATAATCCCATCATTACTCCATCGCCTTTGATGCCGAGCAGCCGGTTGAGTAGACAGCTTTTGCCGGTTCTGGTCTTGCCCACCAGACTAACGAATCCTACGGGTTCGTTGACACTGGCGATTATGGATAACGCCTCCTAGTTGACTTCTATTGTGCCGTTGTGTTTGATCTTGATGAGCTGTACGGGACGGCCAGTGTTCTCGCTGTTGAGGTTGCGTTGGTCGGCCTAGCTGTAGTTGGCTTCCGACTACTCGAACGTCTACTTGAACTGCTCCTTCTTGTTGTTATTGTGTGCTGCGTAACCCCCGACTTACATTTCATAATGCTCGCAATAATTATTATATGCAGCCACTCATTACAAGCACAATCGTATCCATCACTCTATTCAAACTATCAAAATTTGTTGGGTTGCCCGAATCCCCAGAATTTGAATTATATTGTCAAGCGCTAGTTCCTAAGCATTTTTGAGGAATTTGTCAAAAGAGCAAAGATATGAAAGTCTCTTAATATCAATAAGATTTAGCGATGTTTCTCATAAATTCTGCAATCTCTCATTCTTTATTTTGGGTCATTTTGTATCCTAACATAATTATCTTACTTGAGCAAACCAAAAGTTTCCTGAATAACAATAAAAATCGACTAAAAGGAGCAGTTAGCTATCATTTTGATGATTTGTTATGATCCTGATAAGAGATATATACTAAATATTGCGAATTTGATAGAAGCTAATTGGATAGAAGGTAGAATATGCAGACTACTTTACCGAAAGATCGAGTTCTATCCAAAATGATTGATCAGAAGATCAAAAGCTAGCCATCAATTAGCTAGATAAACCAAAATAGAAGTTTAGACCTGCCCAATGGCTCTATCAGGAGCATTTCATTGCAGCTTAGTCAATCACCAATGAGTAGAGCCAGTAAAAAATATGAGGCAGGATCAGGGCTGTAGGAAAGTACAAGCCTATGGATTTTTGATTTGCTGGAGGCCAAATAATCAGATAAAGGCAATCATGAAGACATTAAATAAACCCGAGCAAGGTTATCATAAAAAGTTATTAATGAGTAGACTGACATTATAGCACCCTAATTTTGTAGGTATAAATTTGTTACGCACCCATATTAGTTATTGTAGGCTACAAACCAGCATAAACTAGACCAGCAATCTCGCTCGGTTGCAAAAATATTTACAACTATCGTGGACCAAGTTGACCCCAAAACATACTTGGTTCTGACCTGACGGTCTAGGTTTGCGGGGATAGAGAGTACGATAATTCAAAAGGGCTTAAAGCTAAAAGATTAAGGAAGACCCGTATATAGTAACTACTGGTTATTAGCACCTATTATCTGGCTCAGTTCGCTTGAGGAAGTCTTAGCTATCTCGTGATTGTGACCCATACAAATAGATTCAATTTATCAACACCAGTAAAATGTAACTGACTTGGCTTAGCTGCTCACGATACTTATAAACATGGGCTGTCCAGTCTTCACCCAAGCTGAATCCGCTCTTATTTAATCTGTTGAGAACAATGGCAAAAATAGTTTGCATGGTGCCTGCGGTCTTGAACTCTTGAGATTGGCCAAAATCTACAATCCGCTGGCTATATGCAGGTGGAAGTTTGAAGGTTCGTCTCTTTTCTTTGCTATCTTCCCGACCTGGGGGAGTTTTCAGATCGGACCAGCAAAGTAAGATATGAACTCTGATAAGTTATATATTTTTTCGCTGAGAAAACCTGCAACTTAACTAAAATAGTTTAAAGCCATATTTTTGGCCCAAAAGGAGGTGCAGTGCAGCATTGATGTGGACTTTGCTATTGGTTAGCGTATGGATTATGGGTTGATAGATTAAAAATCATAGTATAACTTTCCTTGAAACGAGTGGATAGGGGACAGGCAGAGGATTTAAATTTAAACATTCTCGGAAAGTAGCCAGTTCGATTCCCTCCAGTATCCTCTATCCTAGCCCTTAGAATCCAAATATTTATACAGGGGGCCAGGAAAAATCGACAATCTCCGATCGCAGACCCTCAACTGCCTCCAAAGCTAGGATCAATACAGAGAGGGCGAACGGACTGCGATAGGAAAGTTTGAGCGCGTGGTGATCTCTAGAAAGCGTTACCTTTTTGAGACATATGTTGAGAGAAGCACAGAGAATTATAAAGAAACTTTAAAATCATTTTGTTTAACGTTAGACGGATGTGGCCGAGTTAGATTGAGTGGAGTTGAGTTTTAAAAATCCTAAAGAGTTCCATTGTAAGGCTGGATGCTTAAATTATTAATTGTAGATTAAGCTATAATTATTAATTACCAACAAACAGTCCAAACATGTACTCGGGTTTGTTCAATGGTTTGCAACCCAACAACCTGCTCCCGCCCTATTACACCACCCCAGCTTATAATTTTGGAACTTTCTTATTCGCTCCAACCAGTTTCGACAATCCGCCCCTTTTCGCCATTAATTCCTACTATTCGTAGCCAGCTCAACCCAAGATCGAACAACCCTTCGTGGAACCGCAAAGGCCAGATGAAGCTAGCAGAAGTAGGTAGAGAGATTCAAAAAAACAGAGAGGAAATTCGGGCCTTTAATTTCCGAGCAGGAAGAAGAAAACTTCAAAAAAGAGCAAAACCAAAAAGAACAGTCAGAAAGACGACCGAAATGTTATCTCAAACCTCCTCAAAATATTTTTTAAGAACCTGCTGGATCTTCAGAAGTGGGACGAGTCTATTCGAAGTTTGATCCAAAGATAGCAGATGACGACTACTAAAAAACGGTTTTACGAGTGGGTGGCCGGCTTTCAGATCAACTATAGGAATTACATCAAGGGCAAGGACATCGTTTCCATCCTGGCGGCCCAAAACGCACAAACTCACCAAATGTTGTTCAGGACCCTGCTCTGGCGATTTCTGCATACCTAGGGGGTCTCTCACAGTCTGACGGCCCGGAGGATAGACAAAGGGGCAGTTAGGAGGCATGTTCAGGGGTTGAGGTAGATTGAGCTGCTTCTGATGAGTAAATAGCCCTGATTGCTTTATCTAGCTAGACTTTACTTTTTCTTGATTTATCAATTTTATAATAAGAAGCACAATTACCTGCATCCAGGATTGAGCTGATCAAAAATTTAGCTTAGACTGTTCTAATGAAAGTAAACTGTCCAACCCAAGGGCCGGTGTGGATACATCGAAACAATCTGAAAATTTTAAAATGCTTTTTTGATACCTTATGAGTGTATATTTTGCCCCATATTGAGGATGGGTCTTCCTTACTTTTGGCTGCAAAATACTTGAATTCTATTGCTGCTTGTAATAGAAACAATAAGTAAAGAAATAAGTTGATCAGCATAAACTTACTATGCTACAAAATCATAATTTTTGGCAATTCGCTAAAGCTGAATCTGCAGCCCCTTACGTGCTTGAAATGCTGTCATTATAAGTGAGTCGTATCAAATTTGACTCGATTCTTGACAGTTTGTTTGGGTCAAGATAAGATTAGAAGACAACACAATAAGACTAAAACTCAGTTTCGAAGGTTCACACCTGGATGGTTCACTTGGAGCCAGAATAAAGTGGTTTTGCTTTCTATCATCTACCCTTCAAATAAAAGGGTATTGAATGGTTGAATATTTTGCTAAAATTAAGTATCATAACATCAATTTATTCACTTTCTTCAGTTCACAGGTCTGAACTATAGGTTATAAAGGCAAGTGAAAAAGTATATAAATCACTCAGTAAAAATGATATTGCTTTTGCTGCTTATACCAGACAGGTATCAGCTTGGGAATCAGATGCTCATGCCCTTTGACTTACTCTGGCAAAAAGCTAAACAAATGTAATCCGAATTGCTTTTGCAGTGTCACGTAAACATGCTATTATCTGAGTTCGTCGAAGAACTAATGGGCTAGGGCCTAAGCTGCGTTGAGTCTTTGCTTCGGAGAGTAGATCATTATTTGAGAGAGAAGGTCAAGCAGCAAGGGATCGCTTTTGGGGAAAATCTATATTACGGCAAAAGTACCTTATTCCACTATCTTTTTTTAACTTTCGGGAACTTATAATCATTGAGATCGTAGTCTGGATTCATGTCGATAACTTGAGTTTTTGTGGGAGTTCCAAGCACTTTTATGATCTCTATTAAGTGGTCAACACTGCTTTCTCCGATGAACACTGGGGAACCTTGAATCATCTCCAAGATAACGCACCCCACTGACCAGATGTCGATCATCGTTGAATAGTGAGTAGCTCCGAATATCAACTCCGGAGCCCTGTAGCATCTTGAGCAGATATAAGGCAGGTTGGGCTAGTTGGTTAAAATTTTGGCTGAGCCGAAATCGCAAATAGCAACTTTCTTGCCCTTGTAAAGAATGTTATGAGGCTTGATGTCTCTGTGGGCTATTTTGAGCTGGTGGATCAAGAGCAGGCCTCTAAATATTTGGTAGCTGATAATCTTTATATCCATATTGGAAAGGCTCTTTTTGCCGTTTTGCTTTATGAGGCTGAAAAGATCACCATCGTAGTAAGCCATAACTATGTTCAGAAACTGCCCTTCCTCTTCAAAAGTAGAGTAACTGCCTATCACCTTCATCAAGAAGTCTCCCTTAAGCATGTTGACTATCTCTACTTCCCTGTTTTTGTACTTTGGGTCTTGGAATACCTTCTTGACTGCCACTATTTCTCCACTTTTCTTTATTCTTCCTTTGAAAACCTTGCCGAAAGTGCCCTGACCTATGATCTAAATCAGTTCGATGTCGTAGGCAGATAGAATTAAGGTTGAGTCCATAGATCCAGTTCCTTAAGTGTGCATTCTGGTTTTCATGTAGGTATTCAAGCTGGGCTTGCTTTCTACCCTTTTCCCAAAGAAAGTCTCCTTTTTGCCTTAGTTGAAGGCACATTTTTCTTCAGTGTATGTGCAGACCATCTTTTATCTTTATTGTTCCTTATCATTTTCTTTATCAAGCAGAGGTTTAGAAACTTCAGAATTCATAACTCTTTGTATAATAGGGCCCGTCTAAGTGATGGCTCTCTCATTTAGATTCGATGGCTTCTTGACTCTCTTTATTTTCCCAGGGTTGTTGGAGAAGCAGAGTTTGTTTGGACTGTTAGTTTCCAGTAGTATGTTCTTTTTCGCGAGAGGTGAGGCACCTTTAGATTGAGGCTTGAAGGCTTTTGTGCTGTATTTATTGAAATCAGTGGGCTAGGGTTAGTTAGATTCAGTAATAACTCTGCGGTAAACCTTTTCTTTCTTTGTAAGGGATGGGGTACTTTGATAGGCTGATTGGTGTTAGTAATCGATTTGCGATTGTTATCGGGGATGACTGAAAGATATGTTTGTGCGACTTCTGAGTTTTTGGGTCTAGGCTTGAAGCTGCTGCTGTACTGCATCATGCTTTTGAATAAATAGAAATTAGCTTATTATTAAATGCAATAAGAACATTACCTAATTCAGTTATACGCTTTCTATCATAAAATTAATAGCTGTATCCCAAAAAACGGGTATTTACCTTATCTGCTTTATGAACTTGCTTTGCTTCATTTTCATCCTAAAGAATATCTAGACTTTGGTTCTTTTTTAGTTAAAACGTAGGTGAGAGTCTTTCAATAAGCACTTCGTCTACTGTAAAATAGTCAGCTTAATACTTTTAACCATGAAACTCATAATTGGTTTATAGAAGTTTAGATTTCTTGCCAAATACCCAGAGCGTTATCTATTAATCATTGTTATTCAAATGTTTCTGAATAAAATAAAGGATCATTTATTGAATTTATAGTTGGGCTAAGTTTTTTTGAGTTGAGGGACAATGCCCTTATGGGTATTTCTATGGTACTAAGTTTCAGGGTTGAACCTATCTCTGTACTCGGATGCTAACATTTCCGGTTTCAAGATAGGATGAGGGTTCCAGCCTTTTCCGTCCCAATAGGCTCTGTTTTGCTGGAATCCGCTAGTTTTAGTTTTAAGCTTGGTGGTTTCAACATTTTTGTCAGTTTCTCGCTGAGTAGGGTTGCTTAAATTGGCAGGAGGGAGGTAAGTTGCCTTGGTTGTGCTTCTCCATTACTCTGGCTAAATAAGACAAGTTCTACAATCCATGCACGGTGGGATTTTTGAATTTCTGTTTTACCATATTTATGGCTAGATGCATTCTTTGAGCTATCAATCAATGCATCTTTGGTAATGTTGAATCCTGTGGTAGCTAGACCACTTCTGTTCAGATTTATTTAAGGTTTTGCGAAGATCTCTTTGGTCATATTAGAAAAAGTTTTCGCATGCAAACTTTCAGCCCTATCAGTTGGAATGAATCCTTTATATCCTGGGATATGGTGAGCTCGCGGAGATGTTGATTCCTGGATAGAAACGGATGTACAGGACTATGATGTTTGGCGTAGGATGAGGCGTACATATTGTCTTTGGCCCATTGATGAAATCTATTGGATTCGATGGAGTGTTTATGGTGTTGTGAGAGGCTATTGCGTTGGAAAACATAGCTGGAGGGTAGTTGAAGATGTGAGGCGATCTGCTGGCTCATCAATAAAATTATTTATTATACTTTTTGCAACAAACGGATAGAATGCTTAGAGAGACTACTTCCAGCGTATTACTATATATATTGGTATAATTGAGGATAGGATCATGTTGAAATTTATT
>Ga0316217_10007562_pt1 | contig 10333 bp, 9 predicted proteins | sample 1anoAmetaG_FD_203633 | JGI IMG/M metagenome (GOLD analysis project Ga0316217, IMG submission 203633) | Freshwater microbial communities from Trout Bog Lake, Wisconsin, USA - 1anoA | ecosystem: Environmental > Aquatic > Freshwater > Lake > Hypolimnion/Profundal zone | place: USA: Wisconsin... | reverse complement strand
TTTATTGCGTTCTAGTCAGACTTTTTCAGGATTTAGTCTGACTTTTTTGCCTTCTAGTCTGACTTTATCATGATTTAGTCAGACTTTATTGCGTTCTAGTCAGACTTTTTCACGAACATGGCTGACTTTTTCGCGTTTTAGTCAAACAAATTGGGTTTTAGTCTGACTTTATTGCCTTTTAGTCAGACTTTTTTACGTTCTAGCGTGACTTTATTGTCTTCTAGCACGACTAAATTGCATTTTAGTCAAACAAATCGCCTTCTAGCGTGACTTTATTGTGTTCTAGCGTGACTTTATTGTGTTCTAGCGTGACTTTATTGTGTTCTAGCGTGACTTTATTGTGTTCTAGCGTGACTTTATTGTGTTCTAGCGTGACTTTATTGTGTTCTAGCGTGACAAGATTGCGTTCTAGCGCGGCTAGATTACGTTCTAGGAAGCAGTTTTGGCGGCAAAGAACGGAGAAAATGGGGAAAATTGAGGATTTTTGGCAAAAAAGCGGGAACATGGCGATTTTTAGACAGGCTTTCAGGCTGACTGCGGCCAAGACCGGGCGGATGGTAGGGCGCGTCACTCCGTGCGCGCCGTCGTGGTGAACTAGAGTTATCAATGGTGCCCTTCAGCAAAGACCGGCGGACGCTGTCCGTCGACCAAAATGGTCGCCGGCTTTAACCTTGCCGCTGGCGCGGGGCGTTTGTAGCTTTCCGCGCATGGCCGCCATCGGACGTTTCCAGAAAGACGGGGAGGTTTTTTACGCCAAAGTGGTGGAGGACGAACTGTTTCGCCTGCGCGGCGAGGTCTTCGGCGCGCCGACGTTCGACCGCCAACCCCTGCCGCGCCAGGGCGTGAAGACGCTCGTGCCGGTCGTGCCCGGCAAGCTCATCGCCGTGGGTTTGAATTACGCCGACCATGTGCGCGAGATGAAACATGAGCTGCCCAAGGAACCGTTGTTCTGGTTCAAGGCCACCACGTCGCTGCTTGCCGCCGGCGGCCGGATCAAAGTCCCTTTTCCCGAACATCGCACGGATTTCGAGGCGGAGCTGGCCATCGTCATCGGCCGCAAACTTTGCAACGCCACGCCCCGCGCCGCCGCGCGCGGCATCTTCGGCTACACCGCCGCGCAGGACATCAGCGACCGGCACATCCAGAAGGCCGACGGCCAGTGGGCGCGCTGCAAATCGTTCGACACCTTCACGCCGCTCGGCCCGTTCGTGGAAACGGAGCTGGACCCGGCGGCCTTAAGCATCCGGCAGTATCAAAACGGAGAGCTCCGCCAGGATTCCAACACGCGCGAACTGATCTTCAAGCCCGCCGACCTCGTGAGCTTCATTTCCACCAATATGACGCTGCTGCCGGGCGATGTGATCCTCACCGGCACACCCGCCGGCGTCGGCCCCATCCGCAGCGGCGACCGGTTGGAAGTGCGGATCGAGGGACTGGCGCCGCTCTGCAACCCGGTGAAGTAAAACCTACAGTTGACGACCTGGCGTGCGGGGGATTAAGTTGGCCGCGATGAAGGTTAAGCTTGAACCAATGCAGCAGCCGGTTCACAAAGTGGTCGGGCGTCCGCAGACCATGTCTCGTCGGCTTGCTCACTTGGAAGATCTGGCTGGCTTTCTCAAAAAACACGCGCATGGATCACTCGCCAAAGCCGAGGGGGATTACTTCCCGGTTCGAAAAACTGTTGGTCGCCCTCGCCGCTGACGGAGTTGATTTTGCGGTCGTTGGCGGGGTGGCGGTCATCTTGAACGGTTATCCGCGTCTCACGCTCGACGCCGACATCCTCGTTCACGCCGCACCGGAAAATCTGCGCAAACTCCTGGCCTGCTTGGCGGGCTGGGGCGAAGGCTGGGCGCGCGAACTCAAGCCGGAGGATTTCATTTGCGACCAAGGTGCCATCCGCGTGATGGAGGAATTCGACCTCGACATCTTCACGCGCATGGGTGGCAAACAACTTAACGATTTTCGCCCGCGCCTGCGGCATCTGGAAACCGGCGGTGTCCGCATCCCGTATCTCGCGCCCGAAGATTTGATTTTTCTCAAGCAGGATTCCTGGCGCGACAAGGACAAACTGGACGTGCAAGCCATGCGGGAAATCCTCGCGCGCGAAAAGAAACCCTAGCCACAGCTCGGCAGAGCGCCGCATTTCTAAATTATCAATCGGTGGCTTTCTCCCGATAAGCCGCAACGAATAAATCTTGGTGTCGTTGTGGGGTTTTCAACGTTTGGGGTCAGCCAATCTTTTGGCCAGCATGGCGGCATGGAGATCAGCGGGCTGCAGGCTGCCGGGCGGAAAGTTTTCCAGCCAGCGTCCGTTGGCGTCGAGGCTTGGCGGATCGCTCATCGGCAGGCCGATGATATTGATCAGGTCGGGGCCAAAATCCTTGGGCCAGGGCATCCGGGTTTGGGCGCGGATGTTCCAGAAGGTTTCCCCCGCCGCCGTGTGCATGCCGCGCTGGCCGCCGCCGCTGGATTGGAACAGGCGCCTGCCCAGGCCGGCGTCAATGTCGGTGAACAGGTTTTCATAGGAGGCCCAGCGGTGATGATCCATGCAGAGGTTCACCGCGTGGCCGCCGGCGAACACGCAGCCCATCGCGCTTTGCACGGTCACGTCGTGGATGAACTGGCACTCGATGGCGAAGTTGGTGCAAAGGCAGTCCTGGCCTTCCAGCGTGATGCCGTGATGGCCGTTGTTGCCGTCCTTGCCGCGGCGCTGCGGGTCGGCGGTGATGTGGATGTTCTCCAACGTGCAGAACGCCGCGCCTTCGACGAAGGGACCGTTGTCGCCGTTGCGGATGACCAAATCCTTGAGCCAGCAATGCGCGGCGGAGGCGTGGATGGCGACGGGATTCCAGCCGAGTTCCTTGAAATGTCCGGCGTAGGGACTGGCGGGAAATTCAAAGGTGGCGCCTTCCAGCCCCACATCGGTGACGGTGGGGCGGAACGGTTGAAGTGTCGGCTGCCATTCGGCCCGCACTTCAAAGCGCAGCGCGCGATCCAGGATGAGGTCCCGGCCATTCACCGCGCGGACGCGAAAAATCTGGCCGCATTGCCAGCGGTTCAGGCCGGAGAGGTTGCCGGTCTGGCCATGGTAAAGATATTGCAACAGGCTTTTGTCCGGCGTGTCGTGGACGACGAGCGTCACTTCATCGCCCGGCTTGAACACGGGCTTCTCCAAGGTGAGCCGGTTGGCACCGCGGGGCGCCGGGGCAATGACGCGGGTGGAAAAATTTCCGGATTTACCGTTGCGGGCGACGCCATCGCCAATCGTAAACAACCCGCCCGCCCAAGACCAATCGGTCGTCGGCGTGCCGCCGTCATTCTTGACCCAGCGCGGCTCGATGGTGTTCAAGTTCCGGCTGAAAACAAAAATGGTCTTGCCGGGGCCGGCGCCGCGCAGGACCAAGTTGGAGGTGCGGATTCTTATGATGTCGCTCAAGACAAAGCGGCCGGCGGGAATGTTGATCACTTTTCCGGCCCCGGCGGCGATCGCGCTTTTGAAAGCGGCGGTGTCGTCCGTGTGCCCGTCGCCCTTGGCACCGAAGTCGGTGACGGAAATGCTTTGGGACGGGATGCGATAGGGTTCTTCGCCGCGCCGGTAACCGGCGAAGGAAAAATCCGGGAGCCGGCTGGCCGGCGTCCATTTCTCGCCCGCGTTGCCCCAGAGTTGCGAGACCTCGGCGCGCAACGAAACGCCGGTCAGCAGGAAAAGCGCGAACGCCAGTCGAAAGAAATGGGTGGAAAACATAATCAATAAAGGTTCAAGGTCGGACGTTAACCGCCGGCGTCAGGTTGCAAAATAAAATTCTTCGTTCCTTGGTTCGTTTGTTGTTAAATTTCCCGTCACATGAAGTGGACACAAACTTTGATTCCGACCCTCCGCGAAGCCCCCAACGACGCGGAGATCGTCTCCCATAAACTGTTGCTGCGCGCCGGGCTCATCCGCAAGCTGGCGGGCGGGGTTTACACCTTCCTGCCGCTCGGCCTGCGCGCCCTGCGCAAGGTGGAAAACATCATCCGCGAGGAGATGGACCGCGCCGGCGCCGTCGAAGTGCTCATGCCGGCGCTGCAGCCGCCGGAGATTTGGGAGGCGAGCGGGCGAGCGGAAACGGCGAGCAACGTGTTGTTTAAGGTCAAGGACAGCTCGGGCCGGCAATGGTTTTTGAGCCCCACCGCCGAGGAGGTCATCACCACCCTGGTGGCGAATGAGATCAATTCTTATCGCCAACTGCCGAAGAACTTTTACCAGATCAGCCTGAAGTTTCGCGACGAGATCCGCCCGCGCTTCGGGCTGATGCGCGCGAAAGAATTCATCATGAAGGACGCCTATTCGTTCGACACCACGGACGAGGGTGCGATGGCGGCGTATAAAAAAATGTATGACGCCTACACGCGCATCTTCGCGCGCTGCGGGCTGAAGGCGTTTCCGGTCGAGGCCGACACCGGCGTCATCGGCGGCAACTATTCGCACGAATTCATGGTGCCCGCCGAGACCGGCGAGAATGAAGTGGCGTTTTGCGAAGCCTGCGGCTACGCGGCGAACATCGAGAAGGCGACCAGCGGCGTCCCGAAGACGGCGGCGCGCGAAATCGGCGCGGCCATCGAGAAATTTGCCACGCCCGGCGTGGTGACCATCGAGGCGTTGAGCAAGGAGCCTTACAAGGTTCCCGCCAACCGCCAGATCAAGACGCTGCTCTTCATCGCGGACAGCAAGCCGATCATCATTTTGATTCGCGGCGACGACCAGTTAAACGAAACCAAGCTGATGGCCAAGACCGGCGCCGTCGCCGTGCGTCCGGCCACGCCGGATGAAATCTTCCCATTGCTTGGCGCCAAGCCGGGTTCACTCGGCGCGGTCGTCAATGTTCCGGCGGGCGTCCAGGTTTTTGCCGACGAGCGTTTGCAGGGTGCCAACGACATGACCACCGGCGCGAATGAGGACGGTTACCATTTGAAGAACGTCTCCATCGAGCGCGACATCAAGGTGACGGCGTGGTTTGATTTGCGCACCGTCGGCGCCGGCGAGCCGTGCGCCAAGTGCGCGAAGCCGTTGAAGATCCGCCGCGCCATCGAGGTGGGCCACGTCTTCAAGCTCGGCACGAAATACAGCGAGAAGTTGAACGCGACGTTCCTCGACGTGGACGGCTCGCGCAAGCCGAGCGTGATGGGTTGCTACGGCATCGGCGTCACGCGCACGTTGCAGGCGGTGATCGAGCAGGGGAATGACAAGGACGGCGTCGTCTGGCCGCTGAGCGTCGCGCCGTATCAGATATGCATCACGCCGCTGGCGGTGACGCCGGACAGCGCGGCGATGCAGACGGCGGAAAAATTTTACGCGGAGCTGACCGCAAAAGGCGTGGACGTGATTCTCGACGACCGCGACGAACGGCCGGGCGTGAAGTTCAAGGACGCGGACTTGGTTGGTTTTCCCATCCGCATCGCGCTGGGCGAAAAATCGCTGGCGAAGGGTGAGGTGGAAATCAAGCCGCGCACCGGCGCGGTGCAGTTCGTGAAGATTGACGAGGCCGTGGCTGCCGTCTTGAAATTGATCCAGGCTTAGCCCACCGCCGGCGCGAGATTTTTGTCGTCGAGACATTCGCGCACCATCCGGGTCAGGTCGGCGTAAGAGTAAGGCTTGGGGAGAAAGCGCGAGCTGGTCCGGGCCAGAAATTCCTGGCTGACGACGTCGTCGGAATAGCCGCTGGTGAATATGACGCGCAGGCTGGGCTGCTCCTGCAACATTTGCTCGGCGAGTTCCAGACCGGTGATGCCCTCGGGCATTTTCATGTCGGTGAGCAGTAGGTGGATTTCATGCCGGTGCTGCCGCCAGATCCTCCGGGCCTCGCGGCCGGAGCCGGCTTCCAGGATGCGGTAGCCGCAGTCAACCAGAAAATCTCGGGCCATCTCGCGCAAAATCATTTCATCCTCCACGACCAGCACGGTTTCCGAGCCGCCGGAAATGGGCGGGGCGGGCGGGGCGGTTTTTTCCTCGCCCGGCAGGGCGGCTTCGCTGGCCGGAAAATAAACGGTGAAAGTGCAGCCCTGGCCGGCTTCGCTGGCGACTTCCACCCAGCCGGCATGCTGCTTGACGATGCCAAAAACCGTGGCGAGGCCGAGCCCGGTGCCTTTGCCGACCTCCTTGGTGGTGAAGAACGGTTCAAAGATCCGGGCGCGCACCGCCGCGCTCATGCCGCAGCCGGTGTCGGACACCCGCAGCCGCACAAAATTTCCCGGCCGCGCGTCGTGATGCTGGCCGGCAAATTCCTCGTCCACCCAAAAATCATCCAGCGTGATGGTCAGCGTGCCGCCCTGCGGCATGGCGTCATGGGCGTTGACGGCGAGATTCATCAGCACCTGTTCAATCATGCCGGGATCGCCGTGGATGCCGGCGATTTTCGCCGGCGGGTCAAAGTTCAGCGAAATGGTTTCACCCAGCATCCGGCACAGCATTTTATTCAGGTTGGCCACGAGCCGGCTCAAATCCAGCAGGCGCGGCTGCATCACATTTTTGCGGGTGAACATGAGCAGTTGCCGCGTCAAGCCGGCGGCCCGCTCCGCCGTCCCATAGATCGTGAGTATGGCGTCAAGCTCGTCCGGCGCAAGCGTCGGCCGGGTGAGCAGCTTGCTCGACTGGCCCTGGATGATGGTGAGCATGTTGTTGAAATCATGCGCCACGCCGGCGGCGAGCTGGCCGATGGAATCCATTTTTTGCGACTGCCGCAACTGCTCCTCCAGGTTCAGCCGGCCGGTGATCTCCTCGCCGTAGCAGTGGACGACCCGGCTGGCCGGCACCGGGTGCAACGACCAGGCCAGCGTGCGTTTGCCGATGTGGGTTTCCAAGTCCGCCTTGCTCCGGCCGGTTTGCAGGCAGTCGGCGGCGATCTTGCTGAAATTTTCCGGCAGAATTTCGCGCGGGTGCGATTTCCCGTTTGACAGCGCCAGCTGCTGCGCGGCGGCGTTGAAATATTTCACCGCCCCGTCGGCGTCCAGTTCCAGCGCGGGATTGGGATTTTCCTTCACGAACGCGGCCAGTTGCTGCAACGCCAGTTCGGCGCGCTTGCGTTCCGCCGCCATGCCGATGGTGTTGGCGGCGGCGAGCAGGAACTGAATCTCCTCGGAACTGAATTCGCGCCGGCTGGTGGAAAAAACCGCCAGCACGCCGAATGGCCGGTCGCGCGTCGGGATGGCCGCCGTCACGCCGCTGACCACGCCGTGTTCTACCAGCAGCGGATGCGGCTGGAATTGGGTCTGGGCCGCGTAATCAGCAATAACCGCGACCTCGCCGGTGCCGGCGCTGAACCCGGCTTGCGAATCGGTTTCGTCAAAAGGCATCGCCTGGCCGATCCGTCCGGATTTCCAGCCGCTGCCGGCCAGCATCAGCAACCGCCCGTCGGGCAGCCGCTGGAACACGGCGGCGTATTCAATCATCAGCATCTGGCTGGTCAGAAGCGCGCCCTGGGTGAGCAGCACGTTTAAATCATTGTTCGTCAGGGCGCACTGGCCCAGCGCCGCCACGATGGTTTGCTGGTGGGCCTGGTCCAGCAATTTCTTCTCCGCCCGGTCCCGTTCCATTTCACGCTGTTGGAGCGATTCCGCCAGCCCGTCAAACGTCTCCGCCAGCAGGCCAAGTTCGCCTTCGGTGGTTTTCAAACCGGTGCGCGCCTCCAAGTTGCCCTTGGCGAGCTGCTTGGCGGTCTGGGTCAGGGTCCGCACCTGGCGCAAGATAAAATGCTCCCCGCCATACCACGCCGCCATCAGCGCCAGCAAGCCGACGATGAAACTTTCCCAGGGCACGCCCGAAGCGTATTCGCTCAACCATTCCGGGGCGAATCGCCAGAACCATTCCTGGTTGATGATGAAAATGAGAACCAGCGCCGGCGAAATCCACAAAAAGACGCTGGCCACCAGCTGCAGGCGCAAGCTTGAAAACCTTTTAATTGTTTTGCGGATGGTGCTTATGCGTCGAATATAGTTAACCCCCGGCCCGACGGAAGCAATTTCAATCATCGCCCGCCACCGCCGGCGCGCGGCCGCGCGGCAGTTTGCCCAGGTGGAAAACCAGAAACCCGTGCAGCCACTGGCGCAGTTCCGCCGTCTGGGCGGCGGTGGGCTTGAGGCGGAGGATGCGCGGCCAGTCCGCCGCCGCCAGCAGTTGGGAAATTTTTTTTGCCCCCGGCGTCAGGTGTGACGACTCCGGGTCCGGCGTCAGGCCGAGCTCGCCGAGGAGCTTGAGTTCCAGCGCGAAAATTCCGGGCGGCGGCAGCGCCTGTTGGCAAAGTTGCCGGAGAAAGTCCGCCAACAGCCGGAAAATTTCCGGCAGCGGCGTCTCGGTTTCCGTCGCCTGCTCCAAAAACGCGGCGGCGTAGGCCGCTTGTTGCAGCTTCAACAGGTCCTGGCGGAGCGCCCCGTGCGTTTCCAGCAGCTTTACTTCGCGGAGATGATGCAACTCCGAATGCCGGCTGCGGCTGAAGGAGAAATCGATGGCGTAAAACAAGTCCAGCTTGCCCGCGAACGGCGATTTCGCCCGGCGCGCGCCTTTGGCGACGGTGGCGATGCGGCCGAACTCCGGCGTGAGCCAGTGGACGATGAGGCTCGTTTCCGTGAGCGGTCGCGTGCGCAGGATGATGCCGCTGGCGGACTCGGTCATGGCCCAAGCATCCTCATTCTCATGCGCATCGTCAGCCTCAATTTTGAATCACGAGGGCGGGGCGGACGCTGAGGGGGATTGGGGCGGCAATGATTCCGGCGCAATGGAGCCGAGGCTCACGATGTATTTGATGCCGTCGGCCACGCTCATGTCGAGCTTCGTCACCTTGTCTTCCGGCACCAGCACCAGAAAACCGGAGGTCGGATTGGGCGTCGTGGGAATGAAGACGGCGACAACTTTCTCCTTTGTCTTTTGCTGCACCTCCGCGTGCTGCTCGCTGGTGATGAAGCCGACGGAATACATGCCCGCGCGCGGAAACTCCACCAGCACGACCGTCTTGAAGGAATTCTTATTGCCGGAAAACGCCTCGTTGACCTGTTTGATGGCGCCGTAAAACTTGTTCATGATCGGCACATTCATCATCGCCAGGTCGAGCCAGTTAATCATGCGCCGGCCGATGTAATACCGCGCCAGCACGCCGATGATGGAGATCAGGATAGCCGCCAGCACCAGCGCCAGCAGGCTCCAATACCAGAACATCGGGGCGTTCTGCCCGTTTTCATAGACCACCTTCGGGTCGAGGATGAACGGCAGAAAAAACAGCAGCGTGTCCGTGAAGCTGGAGATGGTGCCGAACAGCCATTTGACCACCGCCAGCGTCAGCAGCGCCGGCAGCGCCACCGCCAGCCCGGTGAAGAAGCTCGCCCGCCACCGCGCGAAAATTGATTTTCTCATGCGGCCATTTTAACCGTCCGCGACAGTTGTGCGAGTGCAAACCGTTTTTCCAGCCGTCGCACCAGCCGGTTTTCCTCGCGCTTCATCTCGCGCCGTAAATCCGGCTGCAAATCGTCGTAGCCCAGCAGGTGCAACACGCCGTGGACCAGGTAGCGCACCACCTCCGACTGCCAGTAGGACTTGAATTCTTTCGCCTGGGCGACCGCGTCATCCACGCAGATGAACAGCTCGCCGTGAATTTGGGAGTTAGGAGATGGGAGCTGGAAGTTTGGGGAAGAATGGTCGAAGGTAATGACATCTGTCGAGCCTTCGTGCTGGAGAAACTGCCGGTTCACCTGCGCCATTTTCTTCGCCCCGACGAGATGAATGCCCAGTTCGGCTTCCGTGATTTCCAGTTCCGCGAACAATTCCTCGACGATTTGCTTGAGCTGGCGCGCGTTGATTTTTTCCGTCCGCTGGCGGTTGGCGATGACGACGCTCATGCGGCCTCGGTCTTGGCTTTGCCGCGATGCTCCTCGTAGGCGCCGATGATGCGCTGCACCAGCGGATGCCGCACCACGTCGCGCTTGGAAAATTCGACGACCGCGATGCCGTCCACATTTTTCAACGCGCGATGGGCTTCGATCAGGCCGGACTGTTTATGCGGCGGCAGATCCACCTGCGTCTCATCGCCGGTGATGACCGCCTTGGAGCCGTGGCCGAGCCGTGTGAGAAACATCAGCATCTGCTCGGTCGTGGAATTTTGGGCCTCGTCCAGAATGATGAACGCGCCGTTCAGCGTCCGGCCGCGCATGTAGGCCAGCGGCGCGATCTCAATCGTGGCGCGCTCCATGTGCTTGGCGATTTCGTCCGCCGGCAGCATGTCGTGCAGCGCGTCATGCAGCGGGCGCAGATAAGGGGTGATTTTTTCCAGTAGATCGCCCGGCAAAAATCCCAGCGCCTCGCCCGCCTCCA
>Ga0316217_10007561_pt1 | contig 10334 bp, 8 predicted proteins | sample 1anoAmetaG_FD_203633 | JGI IMG/M metagenome (GOLD analysis project Ga0316217, IMG submission 203633) | Freshwater microbial communities from Trout Bog Lake, Wisconsin, USA - 1anoA | ecosystem: Environmental > Aquatic > Freshwater > Lake > Hypolimnion/Profundal zone | place: USA: Wisconsin... | reverse complement strand
TTAATATAGCCCTGTTAATATAGCAGTAGAAGTAGTTATTAAGGTTTGGCTAGACAAAGCAGGCCCTCCAGTTGAGCTGTGGCAAGGGGAACATTTTGATTGGTTTTAGTGTAGTTGGTCTTGTCCGCAGTAATTTTTTATCTTTCATAATAAATTACTATGAACTGTATGCCTATAGCAGTGGCTGCCTTGCTGCTGCTCGTGCTCAGCCGGGCGCAGTCCACCCTCACAGTCACCACAGTCAACAACCTGCAGCCCATCAAGAAAGGGCTAACCATGCAAGCAACTGTCTGGCCTTCTTATGAAAGCAACTGGGCCGGCAGAATCTCTTGTAACAATTGCAACCCCTTCGAAGGTGACACCCCTTGCAACCGCACTCTCCCCTTGCTCTGCATCAGCTCACCCAAATCCATCGTCAGGCCCTACTACAACATTGCCACCCAATTCACTCCCTTCCAATTCCTGGACGGGGGCTACTACGATGGATGGTCCGGAGCATTCATACAGGCCACTCTCCCCGTCCAGGGCTCAGCCATCACCAGCTATAAGGTCGGAGATGCCCTCTGCAAAGGCTACTTTGGCAACAACTCCAACTTCGCCACCTTCGACTCAGGTTATTATATGCCCTTTATGAATCAGCCGCCCATCAAAGCGTGGTCTTTATGGAACTGGGCCCTAGTTTCCCGAGGCCAATGGAACTTCTGGGGGTATTTCGACCATCACTACAGAGGTAGGGCATGGGTTTGGGTCAACGGCCAGCCATACGGCAACTGTGGAAATTGATTGGCTTCGATTTATAACTTTCATGCTAAATCTGATTATTAAAGTGAGGAGAGCTCAAAGAAGCCAGCCTGAATGAACTGCACTGGTGAAGTGTAGTTAGTGGTTTGATTCTGAGAAGGAGATCTTGCTGCGTTAGTTTTTAAGGATGCAGATAAGTTTGATATTGTTGGATTGGATATAAGTTATAAAATGGAGGGGAATAAGAACTTCGACTCTGAGCTCAAGGCCTACTTCGACAACATAAAGCAATCAATCAAGGAATAGCATGTTCAGTATCTCAAAAACCACCCTGAGCTGAGGCAGATCCTCAATGACTTTCTCAGCTCATGCCTCCTCTAGCAGCCCGAAAACGTTTACGACTACGCTAAGAAGTTTTTCAGCTATTTCAACTACCAGAAGGACATTGTGAGGCACAAGCCTTTAATCATTTCAGGCTGCTCAGGAGTCGGGAAAGTAAGGCCACCAGTATTTAGGGCACACTAATCAATTTGCTGATTGACAAAAACCCCCACCTCTTCGAACTAAGCATTAGCTACACTACCAGAAGGCCCAGGCAGGGCGAAGTCCACGGAAGGTAGTACTACTTCGTGACCAAAGAAGAATTCTAGAAGGTAAATCATCCTTTACAAAGGAAGTAGAGAAAAAGGTGTTTGCCGAGTACTGCGAAGTGCACGGCAATTACTATGGCACCCACAAAGGAAAACTTATGGACGTCATGAACAGGGGAAAAGTACCCTTCTTCTCACTTAGATATGCGTTCTCGATATTGATGTTCAAGGGGCCTAAAAGATACATAACAACGACATTGATTGTAACTACCTCTTCATCGATGCTCCTAACTTTGAAGCCCTTGAGGAAAGACTCAAGAAGAGAGGCACAGAAACGGCAGATGTCATTCAAAAGAGGCTGAACAACGCCAAGAAAGAAATCGAAAAGGGCAAATAACTCACTTTTTACAACCACTTAATCAATGACAACCTGAATACTTGCTACTAGGCTCTAGCCAACTTTATCGATGGGGCCTACAAGATAGCAATAAAGAGATGAGTGATAAACAACAAATCCAACTTATCTTTCGAAACATCCTACAAAATATCTTTGACAGCTATATTTGGACAGTTATTCCTACTCTCCGTGAAATTTCATTAAAGTTTTTTGCTTTTTAATGCGTAAAATAAGTTGCATGTAGGTTTGTTTCAGGCCAAAAAAATATATACTTTTGATAAAGAGAACCTATGCAGGATTAAAGTCAATAAAACCTTTAAAGTTTGCTTGCAGCAGAAAGTCCATGATAGGAGCCACCTTTCTTGTTTTTGGCTTATGATATTTTCTGGAGATTTCAGCAAATACAAATCTCATGATTGAGCTTATGATCTTAATTTATAATACTCAGCATGAATATAGTTAGTTTATTGTTATCTTTATTGTTATAAAGGCTTCATCGTAACCAATCTTTTCCTAGGTTTGGAGACAGGTTTCAAAGAAGCTGAGCCTATATTGGCATTGTAATTTTTGGGAGGTCTTGGCTAAGGTTTCCTGTTCTTCTACTTATGCTAACCCATTACACATCTTATAAACAACCATTAATTAAAACATACGGTTTCAACTTTTCATGGAAAGAAGACCCTGGACTCCTCAGTAAGACCTAGTTCTCAAGAGTCTCTACGAAAAAGTCAAACTTAACAAGTGGAGCCTTATCGCCAGGAGAATGGAAGAAGAGTATGAATTGCCTCCTAGGACAGGCAAGCAATGCAGATAGAGGTCAAACTCTCCCTATTTAGATACAATAATCACCTCAACCCCACTTTTCCCAAAGAACTATGGACCCAACAGCAATAGCAACTCTTGATTCAGCTCCACAATTAGCTTGGAAACAAGTGGGCCATTATTGCCTCAAGAATTGGAGGACGGTAACTCTGCCTCTATTCAGCACAGACAATGCAGTTAAGAACTATTTTTTTGCCAAATTGCGAAAATCTATGCGGAAAATCAATAAATTGATGCAAGAAATATTTCAGAAAAAAGGAAAGGAGTTAAAACTCAACGTTTTATACAAAATAGTTGAAGCAAGTGAAGAAAAGTTCAAAAAAACCCCTCTTTGTAGCCAGTAGGTTTCAGAAAAATCATGTGGTAACTTTTGGCCAACTTAGTCCTCAAAAATAAAATTCTCAGCTTTTCGCTGGACAACTCCTAATAAGTCAGCAATGAAGAGCTGACTTCACTAATAAACGAAATGATAGAGTTTGGCAAAAGCTACAAACGCAAACCCAAGCAGTTGAGACGACTGCCTGAACATACCAGGCAGACGGAATCTGCTGTTTCGGGATAAAACGACGAGGAATAAAGTAACTCTGAACAAGAGGATAGCAAAGACTAGATAATAAGACCAGATTAAAGACTACTAAATGTGGAACACCCAAAAGTCAAAAGACTAGAGAAAATAGCCAATCAACTAAAGACTTCCAGAGCTTAAATTATTTAAGCTTAGCCAAACCTTCAATCAGAGGCACATCGGATTCTGGACAATCTCATGATTTAAGAAGATTAGAACTTTCTTATGCCGCCCTTGGCTCCTCCATTCCTAAAAAAAGCATCTTCAGAGTTCATTGTGGATGCTTTGAGGCCTGACCAAAACTTCTGTACTTGAGCTACTATTATAGTTGAATAGAGTGGGATGCACAATCAACTGCCTTCACCTTTAGCCTTCACTCCCTTGGTTAAAAAAGAATCTTTGGATTAGCAGCTGTTTAGACTCAGCCGTGATTGATATAATACACAATAGTCTAAGAAATATAGCTGTTTATTATAAAAGACAAATGCTTTGTAAATTGCCCAGTTTGACTATTCTCATTGATAAGAGGTCATATAAATTGCAAGATTAAAACTATCAGAACTCATCATCTATTTCTATGCACTGCAAGGTTGGAATCTGCAACATTTTCTACTAATCTTTACTTGCCTTTTTGATCACACTAGGAGAGTCTTCTCCCTAAACTTCTTGTATGACGAATTAGATGGACGTAAAAAGGTCGCATTTGATGAAATTCTTGGATGGTTCGAAATCAGACTATCCTTAAAGCGTCATCTAAATTGACTCTTGGTCCTCAGCTTGCAGATGATTGCTTTAGTTGTTTAGTTAGTTTTACTGGTTAGAGTTTATTGTTTTTTGGTCCTAGTCCTTTTCCTTTTTCCATTACTGACTTTATTCTTAGTTCTTTTCTTTTTTGGACTAGCCTTGGGAAATGGTCTAAAGTGTAGTGTTGCATCTTCTTAGTTTCCCTTTCTTCTTGCTCTCTCTTTAGCAGTGCTTGATGTGTTTACTTAGGCTCTATTAGAAAAAGCTACGATGACAATACTTACACTCATGTAAAGATTACTTTTTGTAAAGCTAGAAAACTTACTTGTTGTATTGCTCCAATTCTTCCTGACTCCACTTTTAAGCCTAATTGATGTTAAAGCGGCCTTTTATGTCCTCCAAAACTTTTTAAAGCTTTTATTTCTTTTACTTATTGTGACCTCTACATTGAGGCAAGTGGATCTTGAGGCTTGAAGCTCCATACTACCTACCGCATAATAAGCAAATAAGCATTTTGGGTTTTCGAACATCTTTCGATTATGACTTGGAAAGATCTTTATTCATTTACAGCACATTTTAGATGAAATTGTCCCCAAAAAAATCTTTTTTTTATTTGACTTCTTTTTTGAATTTCTACAACTTTTTGACATCTTTTAGCTTCAACTAGCAATCTTTGAGATGCTTAGTTAAAGATTCTTCAAAGAAAGTCCTCATACAAATGTAGCATTTGGAAAGGGATTTAAAATTGAAGATCTAAAAAGCGATTTTGTTGTACTTTTCAATTTTGTTTGTCTCCCATTTATCAATTTCCTTCAAATTAAACTACAGTTTTTCTTAATTACTTAAAGAGGGGATAAGCTTTCTTTACTATTTTGGTTTCAAATTTTGTTGTTTAGTGAAGAGTTCTTCACACTGAAAGGAATGGATGGTAATGCTATTTGTCCCATACTATCTGCCACAGATAATGCAAATAATTGTTTTGGGTTTAGCCATTACCTTTAGTGGGGCTGACTCTGATAGTTTTTTACCAATGCTTATCTTGCCATTTATCAGCTCACAATTCTTTCTGTGCTTTCCCATTTGCTCAAAAAAGAATTTGCGACCACAGTTGTCACACTCAGACATGCCTTTATCTCTGTAATTCTCAGTCGCCCGCTGATTAAAACCCTCAATTTCTTCATCTTTCCAATCGTTTTTTGTTAAAAGAGAGAGATCTTAGACTGAGAACTATGGAGGTTTTTTCCTATCTTCTTCTCTTCTATGCTTTCTGAACTATTAGTTGTTGAACTTCTTTACGCACTCAGGATAATGAATCCTAAGGCTGGCAGTGCCAAACCTCTGCCCACAAACACAACCTACCTAGTTTAATAAGTACAAACCAAGGCTCTGGGTATCTTCACGGCTCCTTAGACTTAATTTTACTTTTCTTCGGGCCCCAAAGGCTTCTTGGAGCAGCCTTTCATGTGCACAGATAGACTTTCAGCGTTGAATGTCCTTTGGCAGTATTTACAAGAAGGTAAGACTTTGTATTTGAAGGTATTCTTGGCGACCTAGTTGTACCTAATTGTTTTATTTCATACTTTTTGAGTTCTTCTTCCGAGTAGCTGCCTTTCAGTATATTCTCCAACCCAGAAGGGCTTTCAGGGACTGAATAGTTTTATTATTTACATCTAACTCTCTCTCTATTGGGCTTACTGCTTTGTTCATTATTAAACTTGAGGATGCACTCTTTGTGATGAAAAGAAAAGCTCTTGCTTCCAAACCTACAGTTAAGGCAAGAATTACTATCTTCCGCAGATATAGCAACAAATCGTGATTGGCTTAATCAGCTTATTGTGGTCCATCGTCACTTACTGCATCTATAACGATATTATAATTATTCTGTGAAGCCTGAATTAATTTATAGCTTTCATCATTACGGCCTGTAAAGAACCTGAAAAGACTAAAGACCTTGGTTTGAAGCAAATCCCTAAGAGAGGATGCAAAAATGACTAAACTTAGACATGGCTGATGGAACGTTAGCCCAAGCCTAAGATTACTGGAAAAGATGCAAGAGAGCATTATAATTGAAAAAATAGGGAAAAAGCCAAATAACCAAATATCTTCATTTACACAGTTGATTTCAGTTTATCAAGAATCTATATAAACTCATAAATTTTCAATGATAAAACCTGCAACAAAAGCTGGGCTATAGGCCTTAAGCTATTCTTAGTTTTAGCCTTTCTAGCCTGCAAGTCGCCAAACATTCAAGTTTAAAAAACTGCGTCCTCTCAGCTAGGAACGTGACATTTATGCGGATACAGTAACCAACCGCAAGTACCAAGTCAACTTATTTACTAATCGCAGCCAAGTTGAGCTACTTTCTGAGTTATGGAAGAAGGGAATCTGGGGTAACTTGAAGGGCCTTTTCAAGAAGAAAAACACATTTTATGCAGTTTCGGACTTAGAATACGGCTAAAATCTCGGCTAATACTTGTAAAAGTTCAAAGGCCGTCGCGACCAAATAACTGAACTCTTTTGTCTTCAGCTCATCGAATCAATGGTTTAGATGGTAAGTGTATGCGAGTAGCTGGGGTGCGGAGTAAAGATATTGAATCCATTTTTTATAATTTTACAGGAAAAAGAAGGAAGGTACACATTCAAACTCAGATATCCTTACTGTCACAGCCTTTTTGAAGGGCTAAACTACTAAGTTGTCAGCCGCTAGGCTTAGTTTTGTGCACCCTAGATCCTAGTTTGGATGAATAAAGAGTTTGACTTAGTTAACCAGCTGTTTTCAAAATCTGTGCTATACTCACTGGGAATAGTACTCCTGTACTGCTTTGGATATAGGATAAAAAGTTAAGAGCGGATTCTAGCACTCAAAAATAGTAAATAATTCACAATGTTTCTCAAGGCGATTCGTAAAGAAATCAAAGTGTTTCACGAAGGAAAGTTTATATCTAAGCTCATAAAGATATTGCTGTAGCAGAGTGAAGAAGTTAGAGATAATCTCTAAACTTTCACTCTAAAGCTGCACTCCCCACAGCTCTAAAGCTTAAGAAAATTCGTCTTTCGTCCATAGCCCATCAAAGATTCATACATTCCCACCATTTACTCAGACCATTCCGAGATTACTAGAAAGTCCAGGCTGAACAGGACGATAGAGATCCAGGGGAGTTCAAACACAAGCAATAAATCTGAAAACTCATCAAGAGAAAACATTGAGCAGCCGAGAGCGTTGTTCCACTACCCCACTTTTCGTAAGTCCAATGATAACGTCTGCCAAAAGAACCAGGAGGAAGAGCCTTCAAAAGAGAGATAGAGCAAGCAGAATGGAAGCAGCAGTCAGATTCCTTCTCCCATCTAAATAAAAATTGACTGGGAAGATTAAGATGCAGAAGAGATGCCTCATTCTACTAGGCGCGCCATGTCGCCCATAAAAAAGCATCTCACAGATGAAAATGAAAAGTCGTAAGAGCTGTAGATCGTGGTCACAGCCGTAGGCAGAGACAAGTAGAAGTTTACCTATTCGGAAGGGAAGAACCGCAGTGGCCCACAGCGGGTGACCAGGAACAAGACATAAGAGTAAAAGTGGAGGATTGAGTAATAGGTCTAGAATGAGAACTAGATAGCGCAAGAAGAGGTGACTGAGGAAAAAAAGATAAAGAACCAATTAAACGAGCATAGCCTCGTCAATTTGAGTGACAGACGCAAGAGTTCGGTTGAAGAGTAGCCTGAGATTATCAAGTATGAGTTTGGGCAAAATGATGTGGCTCACAGGCAGATCAAGAAGAAGATATCCAACAAGCAAAGTGTCGAGCTGCAGGACATGAACCTTATTGAAGAGCAGTGGGAAGAGGAAGAACAAGAAGACCCCTAGGCCCCCAACACCAAACACTAGTAGCTGAGTGTGTAGCTGACTAAAAAATCCGAAGCCATCTTCATCATACTTCTAGTGAGCTTCCTCATCTACAAAGTCATAGACTACGTGATAGCTTGATCCTGTGTGTTGAGTCCAAACTGACTCAATTTCTCATTCATACCCACATCTTACCATCAGAACTCACTGCTTTCCGGGCATACTTTGTGGCTTGCTTTTGAGACCATTACATAATTTTAACAATGGAGAACTCATAAGAAATGCTCAGTAAATTAAAAGTCATGTGTCTCAAAAACAAAGGCAAGCTGTAAGAGTTCTCAAACTTCATATCCCACCACGACCCCATTCCGCAGCCAGCTTTGGCGCATTTCCCACTCCTGAAGCAGCAGTACTAAATCATACTGACTGCTTCAAAGGAGTCGATCGACAGGAACAGCTAGCTGCAGGCTCAGCTATAAAGCAAGCAATAGTACGCTAGGAACCTCAAAGAAAAGCTGAACAAGCACAGCAGAGAGCTGTAGGATTTGAGCCACGAGGTAGTTAGGGCCAATGGCAATCTAAAAAAGCAGCGCAAAAGCAAAAGAGAACTACTCACCTCAGAAGACACCAATTAAAAACTCAAAAGAGATGCCGAAAAACTGGCCAAAAAGAAGAACGAACTTATCCGATAATGCGACCTCCTCAATAGAAAATAGTAGGACTTAAAAGCCCAAATCAGCCAACTCACTAGTTAAACCCTCTAGATTGAGCTCAGGTCCCAAAAGTAGGAAGGCAGGAGTGGTGCCAGGGTTGAGCAGCTTCTAAGGGACATCAAGATGTGCCGTTAGAATGTGTCCGAGTAGAAGAATATGAAGACGAGCCGCGCGGTAACTCCTGACAAAAGTTCAGAGAAGAAGCGAAACCTGGCGGAAATGGAGCTGATGATAAAGCAGTTCAAGGAGAGATCGATGATGATGTGATATTTATGCAAACCTAGTGCTCTGGACTAGGGATGGGTGGCTGCAGGCGGCTGCAGTTGGGTAGAGGTGGGGCAAGTGGGTTTGGCAGGGTTGTTCTGTGCTCTTCATTTAAATTTTACTTATTAGTATATCTTAATTATTTAAAACTGACTAGCGGTACCAGCTCTAGAAATCATGCCTACAACCAACCCACGCCTGCCACTTGAACCCGGCACAACTCCAACTCACCACCCTCACAACCTCTCAACCAGGTCAGCCGTGAGCCAAAAACTACTGATCCTCGTGATAGTCTATGCCAGCATACCCTGGCTGTGTCAAGGGCAGTGCTACAGCACCACCTACAACGGCAACTCGTGCCAGCTGTGCCTCAGCTACGACCAGACCGTACAGATCTGCAAGCTCAACGGCGTAATGTCTGAAACCTGCGCAACAGTTTGCTGCGGCCTCAAATACTAACGCCAAACTATCACTTGCAGTAGTATAACTTCTACCAAAACCACCACCTAGATGATAGTCGCCATTGCCTGCTCTCCCTTCCTCGCCTGCCTCCTCACCGCTCTCTGCTTCTGCCTCTGCAAAAGGATCCGCAAACCTGCAGCCGCTCCGCGAACCCCACCACCCTCAACCATAAACCTGAATCACTACAGCCTGGACTAGAACTTCCCATACTTCATTAACCCAGAGCAGACCTGCTCGATCTGCCTTGAGGCTGCCTGCAACCTTCTCACGCTCTGCGGTCACAGCTACCACTCCCCTTGCCTCAAGGAATGGGTAGAAAAGAAGGAACGCTGTCCTCTTTGCGTGAGCAATAAGTTCAACCCTGTTGCTGTGTATTGCAGGGATTGTGGGCGGGCGGCGGAAATGAGCAAGATGAATGGAAAGATGAGTGTTTAGTGTAGCGGATAATGGTAAAGAAGGGCCAATGCAAAATGCAATAACTGCCGTGAAGGCCGCCCATACCAGCTCGAGCTCAGCATCAGCCACTAGCAAATAGCCAACCACCTATACACATTCACTGAGGAGCAGCCCATCACCAACCCCAACAAAACAACCATCAAAACCACCCCCACCAAACCCGCCTAGACCAACATCACTAAAAGTACCTAAACCAACATCAAAACTAGCCCCACCAAAGCTATGTAGCCCAAGATACCCGACGATATCTAGATCAAGATAGTGAGCAACATGGGCAACATCACAAGCGATAGCTAGACCAAGATCAGCAAATATAAGTTGAGCAAGATCAGAAGCAGCAGCTATAACAAGACCAGCCAGAACCCTCATGACAAACCCACTCCTTGAGGGCCATCCTGATACTGTTTGTGTTATTTGTGTTATTCAGTGGTAGTTGTGCTGAGTTGGGTGGGTTGGGTGATGAATCTATAGGATTAATAGTAGCTGTGGCAACTATCAGATTAGACAATCAGGCTAATTATCAGATTGGACAATCAGGCCAATTGTAGTCTGATGGAGCAAGCAGGATAATAGTATATCCATGGCTACAACATAATAATTTAGATAGTATCTTGAGAGTTGGATAGTATTTTAAGACTTAGATACTATTTTAAGAGGGATCTCTTGTGAAACAGTCATTTGGGTATGGTGAAATACTATTTAATCGTAGCTGAATGTTCAGACAATTATTCCATCATCA
>Ga0316217_10007559_pt1 | contig 10336 bp, 7 predicted proteins | sample 1anoAmetaG_FD_203633 | JGI IMG/M metagenome (GOLD analysis project Ga0316217, IMG submission 203633) | Freshwater microbial communities from Trout Bog Lake, Wisconsin, USA - 1anoA | ecosystem: Environmental > Aquatic > Freshwater > Lake > Hypolimnion/Profundal zone | place: USA: Wisconsin... | reverse complement strand
GTACCAGAGCGCGCCGAAATTATCGGCGGTCGTGGAGATGCGGTTGATGCTCGGGAAGGTGCCGAGGCCGTAGCCGGTCGCGGGGGACGCGGTGAAGGCGTCCCAATGCGCGGCAAACAGCTCGTGCCGCCCCCCCCAGCCTTCGTCGGTGGCACCGAGCCTCTTGATCAGGAAGCTTCCGGGGATGACGAGGCTGGTGAAGAATGCCAGGTATGCGATGCTCATCGGCCAGCTTGAATTCGGTCGGCTATCGTTCCTGCGAAGCACGATGCTGAGGACGAGCAGTGTCAGCAGGCTGACAATCAGTGCGATGGCCCCCATGCGGGACGCCGTCAGCACAAGACAGGCCAGCGTGGCCGCTGTCGCGACGCATTTCGCCAGGAATTCCAGGTCATCCCGGGTTCGGCGCACCAGGGTACTGGGTCGGCTCTCGAAGCGGGTCAGCAACAGGATCGAGAACACGCCGAAGCAGCCTGCTGCGACATTTGCGCTGAAGAACGTACCGGTCAGACGCGAGCCGAAGGACCCCTTGGTGGCCCAGAGGACCCTGTCCGGCGCCAGGATGTGCTGGACCAGGGACAGGCCCGCATATGCGGCAGCGGCAATGCATATCCATCGCATGGCCAGGCGTGCGCGAGTGTCGGTGCCGCCGAGGGTGAGGCCGATGGTGAACGTGGCAGCGAGGACGAGCAGGCGGACCAGTTCCACCGCGGTTGCGGAGCGGTCCAGCGTACCGGCGTGATCTTTGACCCACGGCCAGAAGGGTAATGGGGCGGCCGGGAAGACCGGCAGGAGGCTGGCAGCCAGATAGACCATCATCACGCCGAACAGCAGACCTGCGATCCGCAAGGTCCTCAGCCGCAAAAGATGGATCGGGAAGTCCTTCCTGCGCACGGCAAGAACCAGGGCAGCCCCCCAGAAGGCCCCCAGGGCCAGGGAGAGGTCCGCGCGATCGGCACCGAAAAGGACAATGGCCAGGAATATGAGGCCGATGGCCTGGGTTGTCTGGACGACATCATCCGCCGTCGGGACAGGCGGCGAAGTCGCCTCTGCGGTTGATCCAGGCCTGCTGTCCCGAATGAAAGCCGGGGCCGAACGGGCCGGTTGTGCGGGTGCCAGGCGCATCCCGAACAGGCCGGCTCTGGCGGGCCATGCCAATAGACGGCTGATGAGTTGGGTCGCGTAATCTCGCAAAGCCCCGTTCGCTTTCCGGTTGGACAGACGGGCCACCAGTGCTTCACGCATTCCGGCCTGGAGCGGGTCTAGTCTGAATAGTATTGCTTGTAAGATTTGTAGTACGCGCTCGGATCGGTTGACGTGATGTTAACGGCTTCCATGATGTTCACTTGAGTTAACGCTGTACCGGCCAAGGGGGCCTTTGCAGCCCGGAGCAGCTTCAGGGAAGCGGCAACCGCGCGCCGGGACGTCTTCCTCCACCGCACCAACAGCAGCATGGCGTCGGCGAGTCCCACCACGGTCCGTGTCTCGGTCACCAGCAGAACCGGTGCGGTGTCGAGGATGACCATGTCGAAACGCGAGCGGAGTTCGCTGACAAGCTCGCGCATGGCGTTGGTGCCGAACACGTCGCGTGGGGTGAAAGCTGCCTCCGACACAGGGAGCACCATCGCACTCGACAGCGTGTCCCGGACCAGCACATCGTCCAGCTTCACGTTGCCATTCAGCAGTTCGAGCATGCCCTCGCTCACGTCCGCCGCGAGCATTCGCTTAAGGGCCCGTTGGCGCAGGTCACAGTCGACGATGACGACCTTCTTGCCGGACAGGGCGAGGGAGCGGGCCAGACAGATCGACGACGTCGTCTTGCCCTCACCGGGCAGGGACGATGTCACGGCGATCACCTTCACATCATCACCGATGCGCGCAAACATCACCGAGGCCGTCAGGCTTCGGATGGCTTCGGCAAAGCTGGACAGCGGGCGCTCGACCACGAACCGCTCCGGCCCGATCTTCGAGATCTCCGCGGTTTCGGTCGCCGATGACAACAGCGGAATGGAGCCGAGATAGGCGGCATCCATCTCGCGCTCGATCATGTCCCCATCGGAAATGCCATTGTCCAGGAGTTCAGCCAGGACGACGGCGGTGCAGCCGAGCGACAGCGCCAGCAGGATCGCGAAGGCCCCCATGAGGCCCTTGCGGCTCGACGGCGCCGTCGGGACGTTGGCCGGAGACACCACGTGGGCATCGGTCTGCTGAAGACCCTTTTCGACGCTCGTTTCCTTGTAGCGGTTCAGGAGTGTCTCGTAGAGGGTGCGTGCCGCATCGGCATTCCTCTGGAGCTCGTTCAGCCGGACAAGCGCGCGGTTGTTCCCCGCCAGCTTCCCGCGGGATTGTCCCACGCTGGACTCGATCGACGCGGTGCGCTGCTTGGCAACCTGGGCCTGGGCCTCCAGATTGGAGATGATCCTCTGGATTTCAGACTGGATCTGGCTGTCGATGTCGGCGAGTTCCCGCTTCGCCTTGAGCATTTCGGGATGGCGATCGCCGTAACGCCCCTGGAGGTCCGCAACCGTCTTGGAGGTCAGGGCTCTCTGCTGGCGTAACTGCTGGATTACCGGGGAGCTGAGCGCCTCACCCACATCTTCACCGGTGGAGCCCTTCTCCAGCTGATGTCTGGCCGTCGACAGGCGCGCGCTTGCTTCGGCTTCCTGCGCCCGGGTCATGGCCAATTGCTGGTCGAGGGTGGAGATTTCCTGCTCGGTGAGGGTTGCGCCCTGCGAGCTCATGAGGTTGTTGGCGATCTTGTACTTCTGAAGTTCGGTATCCGCTGCTTCCACCTGGGCGCGCAACTGGCCCAGCCGCTCGTTCAGCCAGTTGTTCGCATCCGATGTGCTCGTGAACTTGCTGTCCAGTTGGGAGTTCAGGTAGGCGCGCGTGAACGCATTGGCGATCAGGGCCGCCTTTGCGGGATCAACGGACGTGTAGCTCACGTTGATCAGATAGGTCTGACCGGATCGCGCGACCTTGAGCCCGCCGGAAACCGCATCGATCACCGAATCGATATCGGAGGGGCGCGGCGCGGCGGCTCCGGCTGCGTCCTGCGGCGTCAGGCCGGTGATCGCATTGCGCAGCAACTGAGCCGGTCCGGGCTTTCGCAGCCGACCGTTGAATTCCGGATCGTGGTCGAGCTTCAGGTCCTGGACGACATGTTGGGCCAGCGTCCGGGACTTCAGGATCTCGACCTCGGTGTCGACTCCGGTGGAATCCGGCGACTGATCCTGCGTCGGCGGGGCCTGAACGATGGACTGCTTGTGGGCATTCATCGACACGGTGGCGGTCGCCGTGAACTGCGGCGTCTGCGCCATGATCACGACGACGGAAATCGCAATCACGCCGATCACGACTCCACCGAACAGGCGCAGTCGGCGGCGGAAGATGGCTACCAGACGCTGAACGCCGGCTCCGGCCGTTTCGGGAGGGGCCTGATAACCCGCATCCGGCCGCCCCTCATAGCCATTGCTCGCCGTGGAATTCATTTTGTTACCTTGTTTCTCGCCGACGAGCGGCGGGACTCTGGCTACCGTGCCAGAAAGCATACCAGCGAAAAGTGAATTTGCTTTCTACCTCTCGCGATCACGTGCGATCGCTGCGTCATCATCCAATCCGCGACATCCCGGTCTGTGCCCAGTGCAGAACGGCTACCGCTGCAACACGAGCGCGAGCATCAGTTGGTTGATCTTGTACCCGTTGATCCGGTCCACTCCGCTGGAGCTGACGTCGGTGTAGTTGTAGTACAGGCTGACGCCGACGGTCCGATTGACCAGGTAGGTGGCGCCCACGCGCCCCGTCCAGCGATCGTCGGTCCGGTCGATCCCCTTGTAGTCGTCGGTGGCATAATTGACCTGCCCCGACAGGATCACATTGCGTCGCAGTTCGTGGTCCACCTCGATCCCGCCGCTGGTGGTCAGATATCCTGACGACCGCGGGTCTGCCGCTGCGCCGACCGACCGGTCAGCTGTCACCGTCACTGTCGTCAGGGGCGTGACGAAGAAGTCCAGCTTGCCATTCATGGACATACCGCTCGTGGACCGGAAGGCGGCCGAGTCGTAGTTCTCGTCGAGATATCCGACCCTGAATTCGCCCCGGACGAGGTGCGAAAGATCGAGCCGGGTCCCGAGGGACAGGTTGTACCCGTCCGCGTTCCGGTCAAAAAGCGACGCGGGCGGCTGCAGCCTGTAGGTGATCTGGTTCAACTCGCCGGCCAGGAAGAAGGCCGTGTCGGGGCTGTAGGCATATTCGACCCGACCGGACTCACGCACTTCGGTCCGGTCGCGATCCTTTTCGAGCACGCTGTCCCCGAGGGCGTCCTCCGCGTTCTCGTAGCGGAAGTCCGCGACATGGACATCTTCGACGAACCGGATGCGGTTGAAGGTCTGAAAGGCCCCCATGTTGAGTTCGCCGAGATCGTAGCGCACGGGGTGGCGTACGCCCTGCGTGGTTGCGGCGGCGTAGCGGGGCTCCATCAGACGGGAGAAGGAGCCGCCTCCGTTGATGTTGGAATCGTCAGCAATATCGTAGCGACCGTCGCCGCGAAGCTGGTATTCCTCTGTGTTTTCCGTGCCATGCGAAAGATATTCGTCGAAGGCTGCCCGGGCATAACCCTCGATCATGTTCCGAGACCAGTCGGATCGAACGGTCAGTTCCGGCTGGATCAGAACCAGCGTGTCAGACGTCTTCTGCGTCTGCGTCGCATAGATGTTGTCGTCGAAATCGATCGTCGTGGTCAGGCGCGGCAACAGGATGAAGGCGCCCGACCGCATGCCCACCGCGTCATAATCCGGGCGAGGGCGATCCAGCACACCCACATTGCGATCGACGGAAGTTGCCGTGACCGACTGGGCGGTTGCCGCCGTGGCTCCAAGCGACGCCAAAATGGCCGCTGCGAATGCGCCAACTCGATCGTTAGACATGAAACCCCCTTTTTCGGCGAACCGTGGTTCTAGCCGACGCCGGACTCCGCACGGACACATGTTGTTACCATTTTGGTAATGGTAACGCCACCGTGATCCGGGCTTGTTACCGGGACGAACTCAAAGTGATGTAGGAAGCGGTCCCGAGATTGCCCGGAACGGGCAGGCGCGGGTCGGCAATCGGGGCGACCCCGGGCCCACCGACGGCCGTGGGGCTGTCATAATTGAGCTGGGCCCGGATCACCGATGCGGTCCCGGCGAGCACGGCGACCGCAGACGGGTCGCCTCCGCAGTCGCGGAAGGCACCTTGCGCGGCATCGATCGCCACCAGCGCGTCCTTCGGCTTCGACCCGGAGGCGATCAGCGCGGACTGGACCGCCTTGTTGATGAGGTTTTCCGTTGCCGGTTCGCTGGCACCGGAGCGAATGCCCTGATTTTCGGCGTTGCGGACGGCCATCACGATGGCGTTCGGCAGGCCTCCCAGCCCCAGCACGGCGTCAATGGCCGGGCAGGAGGTCAGTGTACGGCGATAGACCAGTTGGGCCTGGATGGTGGGCCGCTCGGCCTGAGCACTGCCGCAGGCGAGCGAGGCGCGGTCCGCGGACCCGCAGGACGAGAACAGGGCGCGGATCGGTGAGAGCGAGCCCTGACCCGACGTCGCCCTGTAGAGGCCGGCGCGGGCGGTCTGGCGCAGGTTGCGGTGGGTTCCGGCTCGCCGCAGGTTGCTGTTGTTCCCGCTTCCGGTCCCGTCGCTGTTTCCGCCGGTCATCGTCATGGCGAGGGACGGGTTGCCGTCCGGCGAGACGGCTGCGGAATCCCGTGCCGCACCCTGGCCGACGGCGAGAAGCAGGACCGCCGCCAGCGCCGCAGCGCCGATCTCGATCGACGGGGCCAGGTTGGACAGGCTTCTCCGCAGGACGCTCGTTTCAATCGGGGTCGACATAGTCATTGCTCCTGAAGCATGTCCGGCCTGGCGGCGCTTCAAAACTGGAATTCAACGGGCCTGTACGACTGTCTGCTGCAAGCTTGGTGCCAGCTCCAGATCAGGGAACTCAGAAGAAGCGCTCCGGAATCCGGATGGTGTCCCCGGGGGATATTGTCGTCTGTGAGGTGAGCGGAAATTCCTGTTCCCCGCCCTCGTTTGCACGCTTGATCAGGACCTTGTGCGTGTTCGCCCGGTAGGTGAAACCTCCGGCCGTTGCCACGGCGTTGAACACGGTAAGACCCGTCGTGTAAGGATACTGACCCGGCTTCACGACTTCGCCGAGAATATAGAACGGCCGGAAGGTCAGGACTTCGACACTGACCTTCGGGTCCTTGAGGTAGCCATCCTGCAAGGACTTAACGACGCTGTCGCGGAACATCGACAAGGTCTTACCGGCCGCCTGCACATCCCCGGCGAGGGGAATGTTCACCGTCCCCGCCGAGGAAACGAAATACTCCGCCGTCAGAGCCGGTTCCCCGTAGACCGTGATCCGCACCTTGTCCGCCGGACCCAGCACATAGTCGGCCGAGGTGTTGGTGGAGGCAGCGATGGGCGACTCTGCAACCGGAACCGGAGCCACCGCCGGAGCGGCGGGGGCTTCCGAAACTGGCGAGGAAACAGGCACAGGCCCCGACGACTGCCCGTGAGCTGCCGTCGCCGCGATCAGTGCGGCCAATCCGAGCGCCGCTGCCCTCGCCCGGCGACCGAAAAGCTTAGACATGTATCTCACCTCGACATCGCACACGAATTGCCAACGCCCCGGCGTTTGGATCAGCCCTGCTTCTCTTATCAAAATGTGGGTTTGATGTAAATAATTGTCATGAATCTGGCGTTAAGGCTAACAACCGCTCCCGGCTTTCTCCGCGCTATTAAGGATATGGCATCGCTCAAATTTAACTCCGCAGTGGAAAACTGGGACTGCAACAGTGTTGGTGGTGGCATTGATCAGTTTTCGTTGTGGGGCGTCAGCTTTGCTCGGTGCGGTTAGTGTCGCGCTGGCGGTGGTTTGCGGGCCTGGCGTCGCATCGGCCGCGGAGATTTCGACGAGTTCCGGCGTTGAGATATCATCGGCACCTCCGGAGCCCCTGCGCGCGGCCTATGTCCCCATCGGCCTGCCCACCACGGTCCCGGCGGCATTCGACCCCGCGGCGCGAAATGGCGGGACGTTTGACTGGAGCCCGCTGTTCGAAGGAGACAGGGCGGCGGAGGGTGCGGCGGCGGAGCGCCCGGAGGCAGTGGCACTGACCCCGCGGCGCCGTGCCGTGATCGACGACGTCAATCGGATCGAGAATGGCCGTCGCTTCGACGCGGATCATCGGCGAATGGACTGCGTCGGCTATGTCCTGGCCAAGCGTGAGGCCCTGATCCGTGCCGGCATCCCCGCGAACGCGCTGTCTCCGGCGGTGGTCCGGACCCGCGGAGGCGTGGTGCACGCCGTGCTGATCGTGACGACGACCGAGGGCGACCAGGTGCTGGACAACCTCTCGCCCTATGTCGAGCTCTGGAGGCACGTGGACTATGAGTGGATCAAGCGCCAGGTGCCGACGGGTGACGGTCTGCGCTGGGCATGGGTCGGGCGAGGGGTACCCATGACGGTGAAGGTCGCCTCCCGGCGATAGAGCTAACGAACGGTCAATCGATTAGGGGCATATCCTCGATCGACCCGCCCCTCCGCACCGCCGGAGGCGCTCTCGCAGCAACCCTGGAATAGGGCCAAAGTGTTCAAGCTCCTGCGATCGAAGCGGCGAACCGTGCCGGACAAGGCGTCCTCGATCGGTGAGGGTGCCGTCTATGCGGTGGGCGACATCCACGGGCGCATCGACCTCCTCAACCAGCTTCTCGAACAGATCCGCCAGGACATCGCCACCCGGTCGCTGCTGGTCCGTCCCCTGCTGGTCTTTCTCGGGGACTATGTGGACCGGGGACCGGCCTCTCGGGAGGTCATCGATCTGATCGCCAACCTGCGCACGACCTATACGATTGTCTGCCTTCGCGGCAATCACGAGGATGTGCTGTTGCGCTTTCTGGAAGACCCCTCCATCGGCCCGGACTGGGTGGAGCATGGCGGTGCCCAGACCTTGCTGTCCTACGGCGTCACGCCACCGCAAAGGGTGGACCCCGTGCCCTGGGAGAAAGTCCGTGACCTGTTCGCAGAAGCCCTGCCGGACAGTCACCTGGCCTTTTTCCAGGGGCTTGAGCACTATGCGGCGATCGGGGATTACGTGTTTGCCCATGCCGGTGTGCGGCCCGGTGTCCCCCTGGAGCAGCAGACGTCCCAGGACCTGCTGTGGATCCGCAGGCCCTTCCTCGATGTGGAGAAGGCCATCGACCGCGTGGTCGTCCACGGCCATACCCCCACCGAGGAGCCCCATCTGGGGCGATGGCGGATCGGCGTCGACACGGGGGCCTATGCGACCGGCGTGCTCACGGCGGTGCGACTTCTGGGGAGCGAGCGGTCGTTCCTGTCCACCCGGCCGTCAGGACCGTGGCGCGATCAATAGGATCCGCGGCGCATCAGGACGATGGGCACCGTAGCCGTCAGGATCTTCAGGTCCATCATCAGGGACCGGTGCTTCACATAGGCACAGTCCAGGGCCACCCGGCGGCGATAGGTCACGTCGTTGCGGCCGCTGACCTGCCAGAGCCCGGTGATGCCCGGCCGCACGGCATAGTAGTGGATGATGCGACGGCCGTAGCGCGCCACTTCCGACGCCACGATCGGCCGCGGCCCCACCAGGCTCATGGAGCCTCCGAGGACGTTGAACAGCTGCGGCAGTTCGTCGAGGCTGGACTTGCGCAGGAAACCGCCGATGGGGGTGATCCGCGGGTCGTGGCGCAGCTTGTGATCCCGCTCCCACTCCTCCCGGGCCTCGGGGCTCTCCGTCAGCAGTCGCTCCAGACGGGCGCGGGAGTCCACGACCATCGAGCGGAACTTGTAGCAACGGAAGATGCGACCGCCGCGGCCGATCCGCTCCTGGGCATAGATCGGCGCGCCGCCATCCTGCAGCCACACAAGGGTGGAAATGAGTGCGAGCAGGGGCAGGATGAAGAGGATCGTCCCGCCTGCGACGAGAATGTCGGTGGCGCGCCGGACGGGTCCGTAGAACCGCACCTCCGACCCGGGCGGGTCGCAGGCCGGCGCGTCGTGATCGACGCCAAAATGGTCAACAAGCATCATTTCGAAGCTCACCATACTCAACGTTGTGCAAGGTCGCCTTCGCTCAGCGAACCTCAAGTCGATTCGCTTCCTGAGTGTGCCAAGGAGGCACCGGACCCGGCCCTCGCCCAGAGATGAGGCAAGGTGTCTGCCATGGCATCACCCACCCCTTCGATCGGCCCCTCGATGGCCGTCCGGCGGGAAACAGCCCCGTGACGCCCGGGGTCCGGCGATGGCCTGATTTCAGCTTTTTTCGCTCGCAGACCGCCGCTTTTCAGTGATCGGCAGGTATCAATCGCGCCAGAACCTGTCCCTCGGTGACCTGGTCGCCTGTCTTGACTGAGTTGAGTGACACCTTTGCGTCGAACAGAGCTGTCAGGACATGTTCCATCTTCATGGCTTCCAGAACCAGGACCGGCTGACCCCGCCGAACCAGGCCCCCATCCTCCACGGAGACGGCAACGATCCGGCCCGGCATGGGGGCCAGCAGGGCCCCGTCACCCACCGGATCATCGTGCCCGGAATGGGCGTCGGGCCCCTCGAAAAGGTAGGCCTCCCCCCGTTCGAACGCCACGCGCGTGTCATTCCGACCCAAAAGGACACGGTGAGTCGCCGGACCTTGTTCGGCAACATCATCCGGTCGGATTCGGTCCACGTCGCAGGTGACACCGCCGCTCACCAGGGACGGATTCCAGCCGGAGGGCCCATTGAGCCGGAACCCTTCCAGCGAGGTCCACGGCCCGCCGTCGGACGGGGGCAGCAGCGACAGCGCCACGGCCCGGAGGGCGGCGGTCGACGGGGGCGGCGGGGCGACCAGGCTCGCCTGCTCGGCCTCGATGAAGCGGGTGTCCACCTCCCCGGCCACGAAGGCCGGGGTGTCGAGAAGCCGGGACAGGAAGCCCGCATTGGTCCGCACCGGCCAGACCTCCACCTCGGCGCAGGCCCGGGACAGGCGCGATGCCGCCGTGGGTCGGTCCGCCCCCCAGCTGATCAGCTTGGCGATCATCGGGTCATAGTGCGGGGTGATCTCGCCCCCCGCCTCGACGCCGGTATCCACCCGCACGGTCTGGGGCAGCACGAAGTGCTCGAGGGGGCCGATGGACGGCAGGAAGCCGGTGGCCGGGTTTTCCGCGTAGAGGCGGGCCTCCATGGCCCAGCCGTTCAGGGATATCCGGTCCTGGGTCAGGGGCAGGGGCTCCCCCGACGCCACCCGGAGCTGCCATTCCACCAGGTCCTGGCCGGTGACCGCTTCGGTGACCGGATGCTCCA
>Ga0316217_10007558_pt1 | contig 10336 bp, 6 predicted proteins | sample 1anoAmetaG_FD_203633 | JGI IMG/M metagenome (GOLD analysis project Ga0316217, IMG submission 203633) | Freshwater microbial communities from Trout Bog Lake, Wisconsin, USA - 1anoA | ecosystem: Environmental > Aquatic > Freshwater > Lake > Hypolimnion/Profundal zone | place: USA: Wisconsin... | reverse complement strand
AAACGAAAAGGGCAGTCTGCCGAGCACTGTCCGCGAAACGCAGTCGTTTTCACAAACTCCCGCCTTCCCACCCTTAGAGCGGGATGCCAGTCAACAAAATAGGAAACTCCGCCTCGAATGCTAGTAACTTATAAGAAAGAAGGCACTCAAAAAGAGAATCGAAGAGAGGGAAAAGGGAGTGGAACAGCGACTGCAGGAAATGAAAAACAAGCAAAGAATGAACTTAGCCCAAAGCCAAAAAGCGTGGTATCCCGTCTCCGAAGAAAAAGAGTATAAATCTGCAAAAAAAGTTCATAATTCATTGGAAAAGAGAAACGTTGAGACTCAAATCCTGTTTCATAAAAGGGGCCAAAAGCAGAAATAAAACACTTTTATGATTTACCACAAAGCAGGGAAGGCCGGGGAACTGCCCCGAATAAAGAAATAGAGGCCAGGCGCAAAGTAGGACTTCATCCGTCCCAAAAACGAGGAGCTCAGCTTAGTGGACTTAGGTATCTTCAGCGAAAGGAAGAACGCAGGCGCCTTTTTGAAGAAACTCAAAACGACTCTGGAGAGATAGTTCTTGAGCGGAATCGACCTCGAAAGCGAAGAGAAAGTGCAAAAACTGGAGACTGTGATTGTGAGCTAAGTGGGAAACGAGCGAAGGCGGCAGGCGGCTGAGTGATGGTAGCTGACAGTTATTTGGGCGAAGAGTCTTCGCCGAAGTGATTATACTTTTTGGCTGAGATCTTATTGTATAACATTTGAGAATGCACAACAATTCTTAGAGTGGCGAAGCGCAGTTCGAGGGATAGTTCAGACACTCGCTCATTCCCTAGGGCTCCTTCTTCAAGTAACTCTTTGTCCACGCAGCCTCTACCTCCTCGAAGTCGCCAAACAGCGCTACGTGCTCAAAGTATTCCCCTCCCACGCTCTGCACTTGCGCCAAAAGGAACTCTAACTGCTCTCAGTCCTCAACCACCCCAACGTCGTCAGACCCATAGTCTTCCCTCAGAGCTTGGCTGCCCAGATCTCTGCCAAAATGAATAATGAGTTCATTGTGTTCCCCGAGGCCAAATATGGCAACCTACTCAACTATGTCTCAAGGAGCTACAAAGGGCTCTCGGAAAAGATCACTGCCTTCTATCTTAAGCAGTTGTCAGGAGCCTTGGCAGAGGTGAAGGGCAAAGTGGGAGTCAATCACCCGAACCTGGTGCTTGACAATGTGCTCATGGAGGAGAGTCGCAATCTGCTACTTTGTGGCTGGGCCAATGGCCTGGGAGTGAAGAGGGAGGAAGTCTCGTTTGAGTTAGCGAAGCTAGGAATCCAGCTCTTGGTTGGCAGAGACCCCTTCAAAGGCAACTTCACTAACTTCCTCAAAGAGCAGCACATCCACAAATTCTGGCAGCAGACCGAAAGGACTTATCGCAGCATTGACAAATCCTTCGCCTTCTCATAGCAGTTCAAGAGCATTGTGGAACCAATCCTCCTCAAGAAGGTCACTGATCTCTCAGAAGTGCAGAAAATGCTCGCCAGCCTCAGCGAATCCACTCTCGCTGAAGTGCAGAAAGAACTCTAAAAGAGGGAAAAGAACATCGCTGAGGTTATTGCCAAGAAGCACCAAGTGCTCAAAGAGCTTCACAAATAAGGTAAAGTTTCGCTTATTCAGAAAAGAAAATAGCTCAGTTGGTGAGAGAGGAAAAGGAGGAAATATGTCTGGAAAGGCAGGCAAGTCGCAGTAACTAAGTCTTCTTTGACGAACTTACAAACTTACTCTAAGGCTCAAGCAGCATCCCTCTCAAATAGAGCACAGACAACAGACCCTACTTCCAGCTCTTCGACAACGACGAAAAAGTGGTTGTAGCCCACCTCAAAACCCACCTGAATTCCGTCTTTTAGAGGGAGAAAACTGAGGAGAGAGAAGTGTTGGTGGACCCACTGCTCTTGCTGCAAAAAGACTTCTTTGTGGGTGTGGAGAAAGGGGAGTTGGAAGTGCACTGCTCCTTTAGCTGGAACTACAAGGAGATGGATAAGGACACAGAGGCACAGTCAGGAGTAGTTTTGACAGCGAAGGTAGCTTTGGTTCGCGAGGGAGATCAACTTTGGGGGTCTCTAAAGGCAGCCTAAGGTCCGGAAGCTGAGGAGATTTGCGGAAGGCGGATGTCACTTTGGCTCCGGGAGACTCTGCAACTTTACTCTTGATACTCTACTCTGACCTTTAAGGATTGTCATTATTGTTTGTAGCTCGCATCAGCAGTCCTGATAGTTGTAATATTAATAAAGATGACAACGAAAAGTCACATCAGATCGGATTGGACCACCTACTCGCAGTACCACATCGACTTCGAACGAGGCATCGTCGTGCACTCGAAGAGCTCAAGTCGCGGACAGATCAACCGCTATTTCAAGCAAAGGAGGCTGGGAGGAGATCTCCGACACCTCACCTACCCTCAACTCACTGAGCACTACAACAAAAGCGAAACGGGATAACTCTACTTTGAGTACCTCAAACAGCTGTAACTCCACTGACACTCAGAGCTATCACGGAGTTGGCCCGAGGCGTAGTGCAGGCCTCTGCTTCGTACATCCGCAACCACCAACGAGTCTTCGACTACCCTTTGAACACTCTTCAGTATCCAATCAGCCAAAACACTGTGATCGGCTATGTGCGAAGTTTGCTGGACCGCCAAAAGATTGTGGATATGGTGACTACTTTGAAGGGAGACACGATAGCCTATGGACAGTCCCGCTTGTAAGCTGACCCATAAGGCCGTAAAAAGATTGTAATCGACCGCTTGAGATAAATTGCATTCGCACCCCCACAAAAAACTGCATGATCAAATCATACCAACTAATAGCAGAATACAAAATTAGAGTTTCTTGTTTTTCTTCGATTGACTCTTAAGGTTAATCCACTTAGTTTGTTGCCATCACATAGTTTACTTTAGTAAATTAGCATAACAAACAAAGATTATCAAATCATTTTTTTAATAAAAAAGGCTTGTTAACATTGAAAAGAGCTGTAATCTGAAAAATTCTGGTATAACTTAGCCTCTAAAGTAGTGGATGAGCCTGTGGTTTTGGGAGTCACTACTAAGTCTTAGTCTTCGTCAGAATCTTACAAATTGTACTCACTGACGTTTATCAAATTAATGCTCCTATAGAGTTTCTTCTCGTCTTGAAAAGACCCTTCTTCCTTTGAATTCGCATGCCTTATATTGTTACGCAGCTAATGATGGAATTTTTCATTTAAGTTGATGTTGTATGTAGCCATTCTGCTAACTCTGTTCTTGAAAGAGTTTAGTGGCTTAAGCCAAAAGTGCCTTTAAGCTTGGGCTAATGTCAGTCTTTCCTCTTTCTTTTTTAAAAACTGGCTTACAAAATATTTTGCAGAAGGACTATAGTTTTTCCAAGTTTATTACTAAAAAACGACGTTTCCTTTCAATATGTTTGAGATTGTATCTGAGTGATATTCAGACTCAAAGGGAGTATAGCCAGTAATGAGCTTGAAGACAGTTACTCCGAGTGCCCACAAATCGATGCGCTAATCATACCCTCCACCTTCGTAAACTTCAGGCGCCAAATAAAACTGAGTACCAATTATGGTCAGCATGTCTCTTCGTGTTCCTCTGAGATAAGTTTTCTTGGAAATGCCAAAGTCAATAATTTTAATTTTTTTGTTTTCCTAATCAAAGAGGATGTTTTAAGGCTTTATATCTCTATGACATAGGTTTCTATTATGAATATAAGTGATCGCTGCAATTGTTTAGCGCACTATACTCTTGAGTTATTCTTATGATTTGATCTTGTGCTCTGCTAGGCTTGGGAAAGGCAAGTATTCCATAACCAGCAAAGCAAATCTATGATTCTGATCAAAGTACAAAGCTCTGTACCTGCAAATCGATGGATGATTCAGCTCTTTCATATTGATGAAGCTCTTTTTCAGGTACTAGACATGCTCTAACTCTATCAAAAACTTTTTTGCTGCGTAAAACTTTTGGTTTGGTTTGTACAGGCATTTGAAAACGCATCCATTTCCCCCTTCACCAAGTTTTTAAAGCATTTCGTAATTTTCAAGAAAAGAGTTGTATGCACTATTTTGTTATTCTTCCTCAAGTTGTAAGCCAAATGAATCACACTCAGAAGTTTCTTATTTCCCTTACCAAAATTAAGGGTTGGAGCGATTTTTTTTTCTTGCAAGCTGCTAGTACTTGTCTTATAGCCTGAGAGATAGCTGCTTGACTATAGGTATGCATTTAAGAGAGTTTCTAGCAGCACTTAGCCTCAGATTTCTTGTGCTGACCTGGTTGCCACAGTCCATTGTTTTATAATTAGTGCAATAACCAAAAAAGGGAAGATTTCCATCAACAACAATATACTAAAAACACTTGAAAAGTGTTGAGTTTCGTTAACCCTCATTGATAACACCTGTTACATAGTAAAAAACCAAATTTGAGTGCTCACATAAAATTATTTTTTATTCGAATCAATAAAAAAGAAATTAGTTTGAATCGGGAATAAGGATTGAGCATTCGAACTTTTTTGGTGTATCTTTCTACTTCGCTAAGTAAATCGGTTTGTCTTTCAAATCAATAAAATATTGATATGTTATATAGTTTAGGTTTTAAATCAACTCGAACTTTATTTCCACTGATAACGTTAAACCATTTTTCTTTATGATAAACCAGACAGCTCTTTGGAGTTTATGGCTCCAGAATAGGCTTTGCAGTCTGAGTTAACGTTGATTAGTGAAAAATTTGAGAAACAAAAAGTCAGGAGTTTTTCCATGATGAAAAGGGATGATGTTATAAGAGACTTATAGTGATAAAAAGTTGTATAAAAATAAATAATCATCTTAATAATTGATTGAATTGTTTACCTTTTTGAATCTCTTTTTTTATTCTTGATCGGGAGTCAGTCGCTCTCTAATGCTGAACAACCAATAAACTTTATTTTTACTGACGGTTACACATTTACATTTTAGATCCTTACAAATTGTATTCCATCTGATTCCTTTGGAAAACTTGATTTGTTCCGCTACTTTGTTTGCCTATTGAACCAGCTTTATTAGTTTCGTAAATTTGAATAGCTTCAGCTCTTGCTCTTCTAGCTGTTTGAATAGCTTCAGCTCTTGCCCTTCTAGATGTTTCTTCATTTAGATTTGCCATATCTTACATCACTTTCTCTGGATTGTAGTAGTATAATTTTAGATAATTGAAGTAGATAACTTTAGTCTCCATGTTATAGGTCAATCTCACAAACTTCTCATTCTCTAAACCTTAGCTCAAACAAATATCATTGAATTAAGCAAAGTAAACTTCCTCGAACTCTCCACCGCACAAATTTAAAGATTACTACATTAGTTTACAGGAAGAGATTTTTCTTAAGGATTATACACATTCCGCTAAATTTTTGTGAAAAGAAGTATAAAAGTAAGCCTATTCCCCAAATAGCTATTCGACCTTCTTTTCAACATAGTCTTTTTAGGCTTTATTTTTTGTGCAGATACTATTTCTTTTCCAACACATAAGAATTTTGAAAAGCTCTACTTTTTGAAGATTGGAGGGTTATTGTTTCATTTTGACTAGCTTTTAATATGCAGCATAGACGAACCTGACAAATTTATAGAACTCTTAGGAACCATAGATTACCTTTTTTAGGCCATTTTTTTTAGGAAAATAAGAATGATCAGAAATACAGTCTCTTTGAAATTAAAGTTTGTTTTAAATTTTTCTTATAAAACTAGGCTCTTTATTCTTTTGTAGGTTAGGCATTTATACAATCTCTTACTCCTAAAACCATTCGTTAAAGTTTATAATAACTGCCTAACTTTTTATTTTCTATTAAAACTTCTATTAAGACAAACTATCATTGAATTTTTGTATCGATGGTAATTGCCATCCAAGGAATTGGTTGAAAAATCTTTATAAGAACACTTTGATTGCTTAAAAGCTTTGTTAGTCTCTAATTATGCTAAGTATTAGATGATACAAGGTTTTACAAACAGAAGAATCTTCAAAAGCAAGAATCAGTAAAGGAAAAAGATGCTTCTTTTTTTAATCTTTTGTGTCAAAACTTTATATTTAAGGCAATCTGCGGGTTTTAGGTTAAAAGCTGTTGAGAATTCTAAAAAAAGGTTTTTCTTGGCAAAAAAATGAAGGTTTATCTCTATTATATAGGGTATTTTGTTTGTCTGAAAGCTCTTCAACCAAATTTTTCATGTTTTCATACTACTCCTCTTTAAATTAAAATGCCTTCTAGTTCAATGGCTTCGCAAAATTTAATTAATCCATTTAAGCCCAACTTTGCATTTTTGATTGTTTTCTGCAACTAACTTCAATTAGATGCTGTTGTAGCATTTACTTATATTATCTGCATCTTTATATTCGGAAAAAGGAATTTTGCGAAATTTTCAAAATTCTGTTGCTTTTTTATTACTCTTATATCTCAGCATGTTACCTTATTCTCATGTTGATTATTTTATCTATTATTTTTATTTTTTGTTCATGGTTCATATTGGGGTTTTCAAGAATTTCGTCAAATAACTTTATAGCTTTTTTTATTTTCGAAATCTAAATATCATAAGAATATCTTTCATCTTAAGGTTTTCCCAAAATTTCTTTATATTTAATTACGCTTTCTCCCTAGTTTTGGTCTTAATCTTTACTCATACTTTCTTTATTTTGATTTGGGCTTTCTCCCTAATTGTCCTAATTGTTTGCTTAAATTTGAGAGATGTATTTCATATTCAAAACGGAATCAATCTTCAATCGTTTTGTAGGATAAAAAATATGATTAATTACATAACTTGGTGTAACTCTTTAATCATGTCTAAAAGCAATAGAAAGAGGCGTTATGGAGCTTTTCTACCTTCTAGATTTTTCCCGACGCCTTAAAATCTCTTTTAGGTAGTCCATTATTTCATCATCTTTATTTATCTGAGAAAATAACTCGAAAGCTTATTGTAGATTTATAATGCCCAAGCAGTAAATCTTTATTACTTTCATCAAATAGTGGTAAGTTCGCTAATTGACACTTTGTTTGAGTTACCTAAATATAAATTTTTCTGTTCTTTAGGGCAAAACTAGCTCCCTTAAGTGCTTTTAGCTCACAAGTTCTTATGGAGTAAGCTAAAGAAATTCTTCGACCATCTTCAAAAACGCTTAGTCTCCTGGTTTAAATTTTTTAATATCTTAGATTACTGTTTTGTCCAATTTATCTTTTCCTTGAGGCCTACTTTTTTGTATGAGCGAGCTGACCTTGGTTATCAAGTTTTTATCAAGAACTCCTTTAACCTTTGTCTTAAAAATCTCAATTCTTTAAGCTAGAGAGCTATTTAAAACAAAAATATTGGGGTATTCAATATATTCTTGAAGTTATTTCGTAGATTCTGAGTGGGAGAGTAATACTTAATTGATATTGATAATAGACTCTTACTCATCTTTAATCTAATTATAGGAATTAAGGATTTCGCAGATGCTTTCATAAGATGAAAGACTGTTATTTCTGAGATTTTAAAGCCATTTTTCTGCCTCCTATATGGTGATCTGTTTAGGACTCATTGCTAAACTGATATATTATAAAAGTAAAAAACCTCAGTATTTAAAAGGGCCTATTTTAAAGATTCTCGCAGTTTTTAATTGCTAATTAAAACTATCATTTTTTCTTAAACTAAATGTTGCTTATATTCTTTTTTCTAAAGGTTTTTATTAATATAAAAAACTAAGAAAAGAAGATTTTAAATGACAGATGCCTAATGATTACAGAGTAATTTAGCAAAGCCCGAAGAATCTAAGAATTATTCGAAAATATTAGCTCTGATTGAAATGATAAATCGAAAAAAACATTCTAAAAGAGAAAGCCTGATGAAAAAGGCTCGAAAAACCGTTTTAGCTTGATTATTTTTCAAAGTCATAATCAGTTTACTATTTTCAAAATTCCAAAAAAAGATCATTAATGTAGGATTTCATTTGTATTTAGTTGGACTGGGACTCTCTGACAGCTTTACAAACCTATTTTTTTTCTTGTCGAAGATCTGCTGATAGAACTGAAGCTTTTAGTACATGTAGTTGTCCCACTTTTCCTGCATTTTAAAGTTTAAGCGGTGTTCAGTCTAGTTGTCGTATTGCCTTTACAATTCCAAGAACTCTTTGATTGTGCGATCAAAGGTCTGCATAATCATATCTTCAAATTTCTAATGTGAAGATTGCTTCTTGGAGTCTACTCTCCGCAGAAACTCAAGTGCGCAAAGTCCTCCAATGATGTAATGACCTTGCTAATGTTTGAGTAAATGGTCACACTTCTTTTCTTCGCGAACCCATGATCTTTTACTTATTATTAGTTTAGCTTCGAGCTTCTTTTTTTCATAGTCTGTGATTTTGTACTCAATAGACCAAAAGATATGTGCAGACCAAGGAAGCCTGTGATCTACCTAACCTTTGAAGTCAGACCACGAAAGTGGGCTAAGTGCAAAAGTGTTGCCGAACTGAGTGGTAATATTTGTACTTTGAGGGGGAGAAGGGTTGAGGGATGATTCATAGAAATTAATTAAATAAAATTGCATCGGTAATTTCTAACTATTAAATTTGATATTTTTGAGAAAATCTGACGCAGATCTATTCTCCGAAAACTCAAATATTTTAAGAGCTTTTTGTCTAAGCTAATCATTAAAAAGTACTTTAGCAACTAAATAAATTGCTTTAGTCTTATTTTGGTAAAGATAAGAAATAAAAACTTTGTTAAAAAAAAGTATGAAAAAATGACAAATAACACCCACTTACTCTTATTTCTTTGATATTTGGCTTTTTTGAAGTCAATCCTCATCTTCAGCTTAATTGCTGAAGTAGAAATGACTGAGGTTTTTCTGTTAATCTGAAACTATAAAAAACTTTTTTATTATAAATTACAGCTATTTTATCTTCATTAATTCCAAAAGGAAAATCCCAAGCTTCAAAGAATCTGTCATTTTCATGATAAACTGAAAAAGTTTCAAAAGAACGTAGAGAAACTAAGCTTCAGCCGGAAGTCAACCCGGCATTATAAGTTGCATAGAATGTTCAAAATGGATTCTAAGATAAAAATTAAACTCTGAGCAAATTCAATTCTTCATTTTCTTTGAGTGTAGCATTATACCAGAGCAAATTTTTGCTCTAAGAAAATTTTCTATTATAGCGGACATATCAATTAATAAAACTGATGGAGAAAAGTAAGAAAGACAAAAGGAAATACACAGGGTAAAACTATTGTAAAGCAGGTTTCCAGATGACTGCTCCTAAGAACAATTGATTGCTCTCGATAAGTTCAAAGAGATAGTCAAAGGTCGAAATAATGGAGAGCTTGATAAGCGCTGGGATGACCCCTATCTGCTTCGCTTTCTTAGAGCACGCAAGTTTAACCTCAAAGACACCTAAAAAATGTGGGTAGACTTTATAAACTGGCGAAACAAGATGCAAGTTGATCAACTTCAAGTACGTTTTCTGCGAATACAGAACTACTATTTCCCTCAATTGACTGCTTTGAGAAAACTTTACCCCCATGGCTACCACAAGCACGATAAAAGAGTACCAAATCTTATACAAAGTATCGACCCATTTACATTGAAAGGCTTGGATTTACTCAGCCCTAGGATATTTTCAAGCTTACCAATGAAGAGGCCTTATTGAAGTACTACGCTATGAGCTATTAAGTGCTTCTTACTAAGATTTTTGACTCTTGCACATAACAAAAACTCAAAGAAACAGGAGATAAAGCTAGGGTAATGCAAACTTGCACAATTCTAGACTTAAAAGACATAAAGCTCAGTAACGTAGGCGAAGCTTATCGTTTTGCTAAACCTGCTTCGGAAATGGCCCAAAACAACTATCCTGAGATTTTAGGAAAGTAAAGCTTCCATAAAATAGTATGTTTATTATCAATGCACCATTCTTATTTACAGGAGTTTGGGCTATAGTGAAGATGTGGATTGACGAAAAAACAAAGTAAAAAATCAAGATTTTGGGAGAGGATTACAAAAAGGAGCTGCTGAAGTATGTATAGCCTGAGAATTTACCGGATTTCATTGATGGAGGTACTTGCAAATGCAAAGGAGACTGCTTATCTCTTAATATTGGCCCCTGGAACCCTTTGGGCAAGGAATTTTTTCCTCACTGCTTAGAGTAAACTTCGAAGGAATAGCAAATTAAGTAAGATGTTAAAACAAAGCTTTAAGTCTAGAAAGAAAAAGATAAGATAGTCTAAGTTCTGCCACTAGAGAAGACAGCAAAATAGGGCAGCCTTTTACGAAAATAGAAATCTATTGGATACTGATATTGCTTGTTGTATAATCAATCATATATTGATGTTTTGAGTCATTAGGGGG
>Ga0316217_10007557_pt1 | contig 10337 bp, 11 predicted proteins | sample 1anoAmetaG_FD_203633 | JGI IMG/M metagenome (GOLD analysis project Ga0316217, IMG submission 203633) | Freshwater microbial communities from Trout Bog Lake, Wisconsin, USA - 1anoA | ecosystem: Environmental > Aquatic > Freshwater > Lake > Hypolimnion/Profundal zone | place: USA: Wisconsin... | reverse complement strand
ATAGATCCGCCTCTTGGTCGCCCAAACAGCCGTCGCCCTAAGACCGCCTGACGCATCGTTGCGGAAAATCAGCCGTGGAGGCGTTCCTTAAAGTCGGGCGCCAATTCAAAGTCGCCGGCTTTTGACCTTGCGCCCGATCGGGTCGAGGCCTTGAGAAAATCTACCCCCGCGCGTTTTACTGCCTCCGATTGACAACTTTAGGGAGAATCAGTATGCGATAGAAATGCTCAAAGATCGAATTCATCCCGCACCCGGTCAAACGCCACAAGAAGTTTTGGGCGCCATGGGTGATTGGTTTAAGAATTGCTTAGGATGCGTAGCCGGGAGGAGAGCATTTCTAAAGGGCCAATATGTCATGGAACTCGTGCACGATCAAAATGATATAAAACATTTATTCAAAAATTTTGAGAAAAAAGTTCGACAACACTGCGCTCTTGGCTGTCTATTTATATTCCACGAGTCGCTTTTATGTCTTGACGATAAGTTTTCGTGCGCAGATACACTGGCTTTTCTTGCAGAGAAAATGACATACTTAGGTGAACGTGAAGTGACGGCAAAAACACTGCTGAACGGAGGAGTGCTGAGATTTCCACTGCAGGTTGCTTGTCCGGTCACGAATCAATCGGTTATCTTTTACGACTTTGACGCGGTTGCCTTCTGCCCCTAGGCGGGCGACAAAGATGATCCTCTCTATGACCCACTGATGTCTGCTCCATACCCATGCGTCAACATAACATCAGATGTTTTCGCATTCTCGAGTTTTGTGGCTGAAATTTCAATGCGCGACTACGGCTCTCCGCCTTATTTGCTTACTGGTCGAGAAATACACGATAAAATATTTAGCAAAGCAGCGCTTTTGTGGCAAAGAATGGCGGAAACAACCATAAGGCGTTATGAAAAAATCACAGATACCCGTCTTTGTCCCGTGCACCTCACTCACGACTTAGATCATTGGGTCGCAAACCATCAAGATCCAGCTTTTGCTGAACTGATAAAAGAACAATATATTCACGACATGCCCAATATTTACACACCAAGACTCATCGATGCATGGCGCGATTTTTTTGATCGGGGCGTCCCCTTAGATTTGTCGGAACTTGCGGCAGATGGAAGACGGATGTGAAGCGGATCGCTGTTTTCACATTTGCGATCAACCCAATACTTTGGGCTTCATTTTACTCTGTTGGCAGAAAATCCCTCGAGCATTCGGACCCATTTTTATTCTCCAGTGGAGAGATATTGATTTCGTCCATTCCAGGCTTAATAATTTTGAGTCTACTTGGACGCCATTTAACGATTTCCATTGTTAAATCTGGATTGATTTTAGGCTTTGTATTGTATGGCGGGGTCTTTACGAGCACTTGGGCCTTGTATTTTACGAGCGCGACGGATACCGGTTTTTACCCTGCACTCAATGGTGTCATCGCGAGCGGCATCTCCTGGATAATATATAAACTAAGACCTTCGAAATTAACGGCAATTGCCGCAATGCTTTCTTTATTGGGCGTCGCTTTGCTTTTTAGTCAATCTCATAGTAAATCTTATTCTCTGTCCGGAGAGATCATAGCTCTCGGAGCCGCTTTTATATACACAGTATATATATTTTTAGCTGAGCGTGAGACAGTTGATTCTGGCATTAGTATATGGTTAATATTTGCATTAGAACTTTTAACCATGGCTTTTTGCTCGATCATTGTCTTAATTGCAACCCATCATACATTTTCAAATTCTTATAACCAGCTTGTGCCGATCAAATGGCTCGTTATCTATGCGGGGATAGCGACAACCTTCGTTCCGACAGCCATTTCCATTTTTTTCCAGAAATACATAAGCGCCGTTACGGTTGCCTATCTATATGTTCTTGAACCCGTCTGGGGAGCGTTGATTGCACATTTTTGGATCGGGGAAAGTATAACGAATATCGCTTATGTGGGCGGTGTTTTTATTTTGAGTGGCTCATTCATAAAGTCATTTGCAAATGATAACAATGACGTAAATTTAGAAAAATCCCTTAACAAATGACAAAGAAAACAATACATTTATTTTTGATATTATTCTTGCTGATTGCTGGTATGTCGCTTCGCGCGAACGCACAAAACGAAATTACACTGTCTGCTACCAATGACTACGATTACAGAGGGTTATCACAAACTGATTTATCTCCAGCTCTTCAGTTAGATTTTGTTCATATAGACGAGAAATTCCATGCGGATATATTTTTAAGTAATGTCAATTTCAGCGCGGGCTCAGGTCGTAAATTCTATGGGGTTAAACATACGGAAATTGCCTATACCGCCGGATTTACGGGCGGAGATGATAAAACTATAATTTGGGATTTCGGGGCGTCTTATTTTACATATCCAGGTTGGCGCCCTGACGAGAATTATGCAGAGACATATATCACGGCCACGCATAAAGATGTTTCTGTCAGCGGCCATTACACATGGGACTACAGCAACGTCTCCCATGCGAAATCGGCATATTATTATGAAATAAACTACAGCCGCGAAATAAAATATCCCGAAATAACCTTTAGCCTCCATATGGGTTATAATTCCGGTCAATATTGGAATGCGCAAAATGGGCAGGCTTATACAGATTATTCTATTGGGGTCGCAAGAAAATTCGATCGAATGAATTTAACATTGCGCGATGTTGGAACGATTTCATATCACTCACGACCGGGCGACGACGCATTTAGCGGGAAGAATCGAATTATCGCTACATTGGTGTATAATTTCTAAAATACATATTTACTTATATCCAAAATAATACGGCGCAATGCGTAAATAAGAAATTCAAAATCCGATCAGATGGGCGGGAGCCTTACTCCTAATCTAGCGTCGCTAGTAACTTTTCCTGAAGCGATAGGTCTCAGTTGTCGGATAGGACGGGCGTATATGCAGACGTCCTATACCAGCCGCGAGGGCCAGCCGATGCGGACGAGAAGGCCGTCCGGCCCGCACACGGCGAACTCGTAAAGACCCCATTCCCGGTGACGCAGCACGCCGCCGGGGCGGATAATGAGGTCGTCCACCCGCGCGGCGATGGCGTCGACGTCCGGCATGCGGATGAAGACGCCGAAGGGATTGTGGGCTTCGGGCACGGCCCAGGGGCCCTCCCCCGCCTGGATGAGGTGCACCTCGCAGTCCCAGCCGGTCATGATGAGGTCGTTGTCGTCGCCCCCTGTGCGCGCAAAGCCCAGCCGCTCCCAGAAGGGAACCGCGCCGTGAAGATCGTTGCTGGGCACGATGGCGAAGGCGCCGACGGTCTCGGGAATGGGCATGGGCCAGGTTCCTTTCGTCAGTCTTTCGGCAGCGCGCGGATTTCCACCGTGCCGCCCGCCTCGTACACCGGATTGCCGGCGACCAGCGCCCTGGCGGCCGCAAGGCTTGACGCCGTGATGCGGATATAGCCGGTCAGCCCCGCGGTCAGGGGCGCGGGCGCGAGGGGCTTGCGGACCGCCTCCCCGCCGCCGATGGCGCTGCCGCCCTCGAACGCGCCAAGACCCCGCAGCCGCTCAAAGTAAGGCGCCCAGGCGTCATCGCTCACCGGCGCGGTCGCGTCGTCGTGCATGAAAAGGATGTAGTCGTTCATGCCTCCGCCTCACACCACCCCGCGGGCGCGAAGGCTTTCGATCTCGGCGTCCGACAGGCCAAGGCGCTCGCGCAGCACCTCGTCCGTGTGCTGACCCAGCGCCGGGCCCGGCCAGCGCACCTTGCCCGGCGTGTCGGAGAGCTTGGGGAAGGCGTTCTGCATCTTCACCGACCCGAACACCGGATGCGGCGTCTCGACGATGGACTGCCGGGCGGCGAACTGAGGGTCCTTCAGCATGTCGGCGGCGCGATAGACCAGCCCCGCCGCCACGCCTTTTTCCTGCATCAGGGCGAGCAGGGCGCCCGTTTCCAGGGTGATCGTCCAGGCGGAAATCCGCTCATCCAGTTCCTTCTGGTGCAGGCCGCGCTGGAAGTGGCCCTGGTATTGCCGGGCAAGCTCGGGCTCGCCCATCGCCTCGGTCAGGCGCTCGAACAGCGTGTCCTGATTGGCGCCGATCACCACCATGTCGCCTGACGCCGTGGGATAGGCGTTGGAGGGGGCGATGCCGGGCAGGACGGCGCCTGACCGCTCCCGCTGATAGCCGGTCAGGGCGAACTCGGTGACAAGGTTCTCCATCACCGACAGGACGCTCTCATAGATGGCCGCGTCGACCACCTGCCCCCGCCCGCTCGCATGGCGCGCGTGCACGGCCATCATCACCCCCAGCGCCGCGTGCAGGCCCGACAGGCTGTCGCCGATGGAGATGCCCGCCCGCGCCGGCGGCCGGTCCGGCTCTCCCATGATGTAGCGCAGGCCTCCCATCGCCTCGCCGATCAGGGCGTAACCGGCGCGCTGACTGTAGGGGCCGGTCTGACCAAAGCCCGAGACGCGGGCCATGATGAGGCAAGGATGCTCCGCCGACAGGGCCTCATAGCCCAGCCCCCATTTTTCCATGGCGCCGGGGCGGAAATTCTCGACCACCACATCCGCCGACAGGATAAGGCGCCTGGCCAGGGCCTGGCCCTCGGGCTTGCGCAGGTCCAGCGTCATGGAGCGCTTGTTGCGCCCGATCACCGGCCACCAGGGGGAGTGGCCTTGCGGCAGGCTGCGCCCCCACTGGCGCATGGGATCGCCCTTGCCGGGATCTTCGAGCTTGATGACGTCCGCGCCGAAATCCCCCAGGATCTGCCCGCAGAAGGGTCCGGCGATCAGGCTCCCCATCTCGATGACGCGAAGGCCTTTCAAGGGGCCGGCAGGGTCGTGGGACATGGGGGCCTTTGGGGTGGGAGCTCGGAGCCCGGGACGTTAGGTTTGCGCCGCGCCCCTGTCCAGCGGGGGAAAGAGCGCCCGGCTCAGGGCCCATGTTTGCGGGCATCGAAAGCGCCGATTTTCAACCCAGGGATTGCAGAGCCTCAGAATTTCGGCGAAGCTGGCAGGGTCGTCCGGCGGAGCTATGTCCGATGCTGCAATGCCGTTTTTCAGACCCAAGACGCGGGATGGCGTTTGGCGTGCTGTTTTCGTGCCTGATCGCACTGCTGACCGTCCCAGCCTATGCGGCCGTCCCAGATCCCGAAGCGCGCTATCAGGCCTTGCTCGCCGACGCGCAGGCGGGACATCCGCCGGTGGACTGGCAGGTGCTTCGCTTTGCTTACGCGGACCGTCCCGGCTTCATCCTGCAATCGCGTGAGTATGGAGACCTTCGCCAGCAGATGTTTACGGCGTTCGGGGCGCAGGACTGGGCGAAGGCGTTGGCGACGTCCCAGCAGATGATCGAAAAGGACTTTGTGGATCCCGAAGCCCACATGATCGCGTCCATCTGTTTCAAAAAACTCGGCGAAGACGACAAGGCTCAGCGTGACCGAGACGTGGCTGCGGGGCTGTTCCGATCCATCGAGACCGCGGACGGATTGACCAAAGCCACGTCGCTGACAGTCATTTCGGTGGATGAGGAATATATCTATCTTCGGATGAAAGGCCTGCGCCCGACGCAACAGTCGCTCGTACGGGAGGACGGCCACGGCTATGACGTGATCGAGACAAAGGACGCAAAGGGTCAGGTCCGCAGCGTCTATTTTCAGATCGACCGGGTGCTGGCCGCTGAAATGAAGCTGTTGCAGCATTAGGGATCAAAGCTGAGGTTCTGCGAAAAGGCGCTGACCCTTAAGCCGCCACTGACCCTTACCCCTCCACCTTCACCGGCGGGTCGGGCACGCTGCCGGCGGCGCTGATGAGGGCGTCGGGGGCGGCGATCATCTGCTGATAGAGGTCTTTGGGATAGCGCATGTGCGGCTTATCGGGATCGTAAGGCGGCTGCGGCGCGGCGCCTTTCGTCAGCGGCGTCTGCGCGGGGTTTACATAGCGCTCAAGCTCCTCCGCCGTGATGCCGGAGAGGGCGACGACCTTCGGATCAATCCAGGCCTTGGGGTCGAGTTCGGTGATCTGGGTGGAGATCTCCAAGGTCAGATGATCGGGCCCTGCAAAATAGATCGACTGGCAAAAGCCGTGATGGATCGGCCCGAACACATTGACCCCCGCCCGCCGGATGCGGTCGCGCAGGGAGAGCAAGCTGTCGAGATCGGCCGTGCGAAAGGCGATGTGCTGCATCGTGCCCGGCGCGCTGGAGAGGGCGCCGTTGCCCGCATGGGTCTTGCCCATCTCGATGGGGATATCCCTGGCCTGCGGCGTTTCGACGATGGAGAAATAGCTCTCGTCGTCCAGCTCCAGAAACGCATGATAGGCGCCCGGCACGCCGTGCATGAAGAACAGCGCCTTCAGCTCGCAGCCCAGCACCTCGGAAAAGAAGGCGATGTGGGTCTTGATCGACCCCGCCATGACCGCGATGTGGTGGACGCCGTTGATCCTGGCCATGGGTCGCGCTCCTCGCCGCAAATGTCGCTTGTCTTGGGGGGAGGATAGCGCTGCTATTCGACAATGCGCAAATGTGCGGAAAGGTAGTCCATGGTGCGGGTGATCCGCGAGCCCTACGGGTTCGTCCACAAGGACAAGGGACCGTTCAAGGACGTCTATGGCGGCCCCGACGGGCAGGTGTTCGTCGAGTGCATGCGCATCCGGCCCGAAACGGGAACGGCCAAAAGCGTCATCCTGTTCAGCCATCCCGTGGGCGGCGGGTCGTTCCTGCCCATGGTCACGGCCCTGGCCGCCGCCGGGCGCCACGTCATCTACTGCAACCCGCGCTATCGGGGGAATGACACAGCGCTGATCCTGGAAAAGTGCGTGCTGGATCTCGGCGCCTGCATCGCCGACCTGAAGACGCGCTTTGGCTATGAAAAGGTGGTGCTGGGGGGCTGGTCGGGGGGCGGGTCCTTGTCGCTCTTTTACCAGGATCAGGCGACGGCGCCGACGATCACCCACACCCCGGCGGGCGATCCTTGCGATCTGACAGCTGCGGGGCTGATCCCGGCGGACGGGATCCTGCTGCTCGCCGCCCATGTCAGCCGGGCGGTGACCTTGAGCGAGTGGATGGACCCGTCGATCACCGATGAGCAGCGGCCCTATGACCGGGACGTGAGCCTCAACATCTACAGCCCCGACTGCCCGGCAAAGCCCCCCTATGACTCGGCCTTTGTGGAGCGGTTCCGCGCCGCGCAGGCGGCCCGCAACCACCGCATCACCGCCTGGGCGCGGAGCGAACTCGCCGCGCTGAAAGCCAATGGCGAGCCGAATGCGGAGCGGGCCTTCGTGGTCGCAGGCACCATGTGCGACGTGCGCTGGACCGACCCCGCCCAGGACCCTTCCGACCGGCCGCCGCACACCTGTTATCTGGGCGAGCCGAAGATCGCCAATGACGGGCCGGTGGGCCTTGCCCGCTTCACCACCCTGCGCGCCTGGCTTTCGCAGTGGAGCCTTGCGGCCACACGCGCGGACGGCCTTGGCAATGCGTCGCGCATCACCTGCCCGACGCTGGTCGTCAACAACACCGCCGACCTTGCCTGTACGCCGAGCCACGCGAAAAGGCTTTATGAGGCCCTCGCCCTGTCGGACCGCACCTATTGCGATATCCGGCACGCCGATCACTATTACACCAGCCGCCCGGACCTGCTGCCGCTGGCGGTGGGGGAGGTTGAGGCCTGGCTCAGCGCCAGGGGTTTCGCCTGATTTCAGCGCCTTGCGCTTTACGCAGCCACCCTTGCGCCTTACCTGCGAGGGCTCAAGGAGCTTTGCATGGCCGACACGATAGAGCTGGAGCTCGACGACCTCGTCGAAACCTTCGATTTCCTGGGCGATTGGGAGGAGCGCTATCGCCACCTGATCGATCTGGGCCGCCAGCTTGCGCCCCTGACCGACGACGAACGCAGCGAGGGCAACAAGGTGCGCGGCTGCGCCAGCCAGGTGTGGCTGGTGCGCGACACGCCCCGCGACGGGCGGCTCTACTGGCGCGGCGACAGCGACGCCCATATCGTCCGTGGGCTGATCGCCGTGGTGCTGCAGCTCTATAACGGCCGCACGGCGGCGCAGGCGCGGGCCTTTGACGCGGCGGCGGGCCTGACCAGGCTTGGCCTGACCGAAGCCCTCTCCACCCAGCGCTCCAACGGCCTCAAAGCCATGCTCGCCCGCATCGCCGCCGACGCACAGGCGGGGTGAGCGGCTCTGGGCCGTGATTGACGCCGCGCGCAGACAGGAGCCAAACTGCGTCGATCCACCGAAAGACCCGGCCCCATGTCGCGCACGATCCTTCTCGCCCTCGCCGCCTGCACCCTCTCCTGCGCCGCCGCCGCCGAGGTGGTCGACAGCCAGCCGGACGGCTTCACGGTGAAGGAGACCGCCGCCATCGCCGCCCCGCCGGCAAAGGTCTGGGCCGCGCTGATCCGGCCCGCATCCTGGTGGTCGTCCGAGCACACCAATTCGCAGGACGCCCGCAATCTATCCCTTGAGCCGAAAGCCGGCGGCGCGTGGACCGAAACCCTGCCCGGCGGCGGCGGCGTGCGGCACATGGTCGTGGTCTATATCGACCCGCCGTCGACCTTGCGTCTGGAAGGCGCGCTCGGCCCCCTGCAGGCCTTTGGCGCCAGCGGCCATCTGACCATCACGCTGAAGCCCAAGGGCGAGGCGACGGACGTCGCCTTTGTCTACGACTTCGGCGGCCACCGGCCGGGCGGCCTGCAACCCCTCGCCCCCGTCGTCGACAGCGTGCTGGCCCAGCAGCTCACGGGCCTGAAGGCCGCGGTGGAGAAGGGGTCTGCGCCCTGACGCCCCCTTGCCCTGTCTGCGGCGGCGCCTGTGCGCTGCACGACGTCGTGGACTTCAACCGGACCTGCGAGGAGTTGAAAGGTCAGTTCCTGCCGCGGGCGGGGGTCGGGGTCTATTACGCGCTGTGCGAGACTTGCGGCTTCTGCTTTGCGCCAGAGCTTTACACCTGGTCGCTGCAGGACTTTGCGACGCACATCTACAATGACGACTACGTCCTGGCGGACCCGGACTATGTGAAGGCCCGGCCCACCGGCAATGCGGGGATGGTCGCCGCAGGCTTCGGCGACTTCGCCGCCGAGATCCGTCATCTCGACTATGGCGGCGGGGCGGGCCTCCTGTCGCAGCTGTTGCGCGAGAAGGGCTTTGACTCGATCAGCTACGATCCTTTCGTCAACAGGGACGCCGATCCTGCGACGCTGGGGACGTTCGACCTTATCACCGCCTTTGAGGTGTTCGAGCATGTGCCGGACGTCAATGGGCTGATGACCACCCTTGCGGCGCTGCGCAAGCCGAACGGGGTCATCCTGTTCTCGACCATGGCGTCCGACGGGCAGATCGCGCCGAACACGCGCCTGACCTGGTGGTACGCCGCGCCGCGCAACGGGCACATCAGCCTCTTCACCAAGGCGAGCCTTGCCCACCTCGCCGGGCGCTACGGCTTCAACTTCGGCAGCTTCAACGACAATCTGCATATCCTGTGGACCAAGGTGCCGCCCTTCGCCGCCAGAATGCTGCCCTAAGCCGCCGTCTCCCCCCAAGGGGGCGCCCTATCGCCAGGGGGCGAAGCTTGGCTATAGTGGGCCAACGGTTCGGGCGATAAGGCGGCGTGATGAATATTGTCTTTGTGGCGGGGTTTCTCATCACGCTCGTGACCTGCGCGCCGGTGTTCTTTCAGTTGCGCGCCCACCCCAAGGGTCTGGCCATTCTGTTCCTGACCGAGATGTGGGAGCGGTTTTCCTACTACGGGATGCGGGGCCTGCTGATCTTCTATCTGACCCAGCAGTTCCTGTTCACCGACCAGCGGGCGGCGGGGCAGTACGGAGCCTATGTGACGCTGGTCTATCTGACCCCGCTGATCGGCGGGATCATCGCCGACCGGTACTTAGGCAACCGCAAGGCGGTGGTGTTCGGGGCGATCCTGCTGGTCGCGGGCCACCTTCTGATGGCCGTCGAAGGCCCGCCGGCGCAGCAGACCCTGACGACGCAGGGCCGCACCTATGTCCTGACCGCCGCCGGACAGGGGGAGGCCAAGCGCCTCAGCCTGAAGGTGGGCGAGACGGCCTGTCAGGTGACGCACGCCGAGGACGGCGGCCTTGACATCAAGGGCCTGCCCGCCGGCGCAACCTTGCCCGCGCACCTTGCCCCCAAGGCGTTCAGCTTTGGCGTGATCCCCGGCCCGCCGGTGTTCGAGAAGGTGCTGTTCCTCGCCCTCGCCCTGATCGTCGCGGGCGTCGGCTTTTTGAAGTCCAGCATCTCGTCCATCGCGGGCCAGCTCTATGAGCGGGGCGATGCGCGGCGCGATCCGGGCTTTACCCTCTATTATTTCGGCATGAACCTGGGCGCCTTCTGGGCCGCGGTGCTGTGCGGCTGGC
>Ga0316217_10007556_pt1 | contig 10337 bp, 9 predicted proteins | sample 1anoAmetaG_FD_203633 | JGI IMG/M metagenome (GOLD analysis project Ga0316217, IMG submission 203633) | Freshwater microbial communities from Trout Bog Lake, Wisconsin, USA - 1anoA | ecosystem: Environmental > Aquatic > Freshwater > Lake > Hypolimnion/Profundal zone | place: USA: Wisconsin... | reverse complement strand
TATGGTTTGTTTGGAAACCGGCCGACCCTTGGCTTTTGCTAAAAGTTCAAGCAGTTTGAATTCTTTCGGGGTCAACTCTATTTTACGCCCGCCACGCGACACCGTCATTTGTAACGGGTTTATCTGCAGGTCTTCTATCACCAAAGTTTCTTCCTTCTCACTCTGTGGCCTGCCGGAGCGACGCAGCAACGCGTTCACCCTGGCAAAAAGTTCGTCAAAGTGAAACGGTTTTACCATGTAATCGTCAGCACCAAGGTGGAGGGCCTCTACCTTATCAGTAACTTCACCAAACGCCGTAAGCATTAGTATAGGGGTGCTTTTATCTTCGGCCCTTATCTGGCGGCATACCTGTAAGCCATTCAGCGCCGGCACGTTTATATCCAGGATATAAATATCATAATTGCTTAGCTTTCGTTGCTTTAGTAACAACAAGCCATCATAAGCCATGTCGCACTCGTAACCCTTAGAAGTAAAATATTGATTTATTTCATTGGCCAGCTTCGGGTCGTCTTCCAATAAAAGTATCTTATAATACATTGCCATGGGTTTATTGCCGAATGGCAGAACTATTCAGCAAGCCAGCTAAAGTTAATAGAAATGCGATTTCGACCCAATGATTTCATACCCAAAGCAGCAGAGTTTCTTTTATCTAAGCCTGTCTAAACTTCTGATGGTATTCTCATCCTTACGAATGTAAACCAAGGCAAGTAACTCAAACAAAACCGCAACTCCTGCCAGTAAATTCCAATAAGTAAAAATCACATAACCCGGCGAAACCTTGGTTTGGTATTTATAATAAACGTATGCCTCGGCGGCTCCTATAAATACGATAGAGAACCAGCAGATAAGCATTTGCAGCTCCCGGTTTTTGTAAAGAAAGATATTGATAATGGTAAGCACTATTGCCGTGCCCACCAGAATAGGGTTAATAAAATATATCCAGCCGTTAAAGAAATGACGCACGTCCCATCCCTGTATATTTTCATTAAAAGGGGGGAAATCGATCTTTATAACAGGCATCCATAAAAATAAACCCAGGGCTACCACTGCCAAAAAAAGAAAAATAGTTTGTATTCTCTGAATCATAGCGAACAGATTTGAAAGTTTAAATTTGTACGCAAACCTAAATTATTTCAGCAAATGAATGCGTATATAGTTGATGCCCTTCGTACCCCGATAGGAAAATTTAACGGCAGCCTGAGTGCTGTTCGTCCTGATGACCTGGCTGCTTTGGTAATAAAAAAAATCACTGAGCGCAACAGCGCCTGGCTGGATAACGAACTTATTGAGGAAGTAATCTTAGGTTCTGCGAATCAAAGTGGCGAAGATAACCGCAATGTAGCCCGTATGGCTGCCCTATTGGCAGGTTTACCGGTAAAGGTTGCAGGGGTAACGGTTAACAGGCTTTGTGCCTCGGGTCTGCAAGCCATTGCAGATGCTGCCAGAGCACTGAACAATGGTGACGGGGAGGTATATATAGCCGGTGGTGTTGAAAGCATGACACGCGCTCCCTATGTGCTCTCAAAGGCTGGCTCTGCTTTCGACAGGGCTCAACAAATGTTTGACACCAGCATAGGTTGGCGGTTTACCAATAAGCTTTTCCCCAAAGAAACAACTTACGCTATGGGCGAAACCGCCGAAAATGTTGCAAAAAAATGGAATATCAGCCGCCTTGCACAAGATGAGTTTGCCTATCAATCGCAACTTAAATATCATAAAGCGCATGAGGCATCGAAATTTAATGACGAAATGATTGCCATTGAATTAGACAAAGGAAAAGGCGAACGCGTGTTTTTTGAAAAGGACGAACAACCTCGCTTATCGCCTGTTGAAACACTAGCCCAGTTAAAGCCTGCTTTTGTAAAAGAAGGAACTGTAACCGCAGGCAATTCTTCCGGCATTAACGATGGCGCAGCTGCCACCATTATGGTTACTGAAGCCACCGTTAAAAAATTCAACCTTAAACCACTGGCAAGAGTGGTTTCAATAGCAGCTTCGGGTGTTGAGCCAGCTTATATGGGCATTGGACCTGTGTCGGCTACCTTAAAGGCCCTAAAACGCGCCGATATAACTATAGCCGATATTGGCCTGGCCGAGTTAAATGAGGCCTTTGCGTCACAATCGCTTGCATGTATTCAGGACCTTGGCATAAATCCGGAAATAGTAAATGTAAATGGCGGCGCAATTGCAATCGGCCATCCGCTGGGTTGCTCAGGCACAAGAATTACCGGCACGTTGCTGCACGAAATGAAGCGGCGCAATAACGTAAAATATGGCCTTGCAACCATGTGCATAGGCGTGGGCCAGGGAATGGCAATTATTTATGAAAAGTGTTAACCCAAAACTTTGAGATACTTCGTTCACCTTTCGTATAAAGGCACTAATTACTGTGGCTGGCAGATGCAGAAAAATTCGCCCTCGGTGCAGCAGGTCATAAATGAGGCTCTGGAAAAATTGCTTGGGCACCATATAGCCTCCATGGGTTGCGGCCGTACCGATACCGGTGTACACGCCAAAGATTTTTACATGCACTTTGATACGGAAAAGGAACTGACTGATAAAGCCAATTTTCTTTTCAGGCTAAATTGCGTTTTGCCTGACGATATCACCATTTTCGAGATGCTCGAAATGCCTGAAAAAGCGCATACACGCTTTGATGCAACCGAAAGAACCTATGAATATTACGTTTATTTCGACAAATCTTCTTACATCAGGCCTTATAGCTTTTATCAGGGCTTTTACCATATTGATTGGGAGAAGGTAATTGAAGCTGCCGCCTTTATAAAAACCATAGAAGACTTTACATCGCTTTGCCTGCCCAGCATAGATTTTAAAACCAATATCTGCCATATCCAAGAATCGAAATGGGAGATATTGCCGGCACATCATTTTATTTTAAAACCTTTTGACGAGCCTGGTCCTTCAAAACCATTAACAGTGCCATACCAGCCCGCAAAAGGTGAGGTACTGCGTTTTACCATAACCAGCAATCGCTTTTTAAGAGGTATGGTACGTAAAATTGTTGGTACCATCTTAATGATAGGCAAGGGTAAAATTGAGTTGGACGAGTTTAAACAGATCGTTACCGAAAAAAAGGATTTCCGCATCCATTACCTCGCCCCGCCTAATGGTTTGTTCCTCTCAAAGGTGAGATATCCTTATTTTGAATAAACTAAATTACCCAAGCCGTTGTTGTTGGGTAATTACTAATCCGTAACTTTTCTACTTTAGCACCTGCATGCCCGACAATACCCAAAAACCATTTCTTGATTTTTCGCTGCTAAAAAGAATCATTGGCCTGGCTAATCCATACCGGCTTACATTCTTTTTATCTATTTTTTTAGCCATTGTTCTGGCCGCGCTGGGCATTGTAAGACCATTCATGATAATTTACGGAACCAACCAATACATTACCAGCGATAAGTTTGATTTTGAAGGGTTAAAATGGATTACTTTTTTAATGGTTCTGTCATTAATTATTGAATCGCCATTAAGATATCTCTTTAATTATGTAACAGCATGGCTTGGGCAAAGTATTGTAAAAGATATGCGCCTGAAGGTCTACGACCGCGTTATTCATTCGCGCCTAAAATATTTCGACAATACCCCAATCGGTATTTCCATCTCGCGAACCATTACTGACATTGAAGCTATAAACGACACTTTCAGCGAAGGGTTGATAAGCATTTTTGCTGATATTTTGAGCATTGTAACCGTATTAGCTGTTATGTTTACTTTAAGCTGGAAGGTTACCCTTGCCAGTATTGCAGTATTACCACTTTTGCTTTGGTTCACCCGTTGGTTTCAGGAAGGGGTAAAGAAATCTTTTCAGGAAGAAAGAACCCAGATCGGCGCTCTTAATGCCTTTTTACAGGAGCATATAACCGGCATGCGTATCATCCAGATATTTAATGTTGAGCAAAAGGAAAAAAAGAAGTTTTACAACATCAACCAGGCCCTCCGCGATGCCACTATCAGGGGTATCTGGTATTATTCGCTGTTCTTCCCTGCGGTTGAAGTCTGCTCGGCAATTGCCATCGGCTGCATGATCTGGATGGCTTCCAACCAGATATTGCACGAAGCTATCATTCATCCCGGAGTGAAAGCGGTAGAGGGAGTGGGCATTATTTCCGGTTTCCTGTTGTATATCTCCATGCTGTTTCGTCCCCTCCGTTTCATTGCCGATAAAGTAAATGTTATTCAGCGTGGCATAGTAGCTGCTGAACGTGTATTTAAACTGGTTGATACCGATGAAACTATTCCTAACAACGGCACATTTGCACCTGAACACATGGCAGGCAAAATCTCTTTCGAAAATGTCTGGTTTGCCTATAATGAAGAGGACCAGGTATTGAAAGATATTTCGTTTGAAGTGGCCGCAGGAGAAACCGTAGCCATTGTGGGCGCAACCGGTTCAGGTAAATCATCTACCATAAGTATACTCGGGCGTTTTTATGATATTCAGAAAGGAGCTATCAAAGTGGATGACGTAGATATCCGCGAATACGAGCTTTCAGCCCTGCGCTCAAAAATGAGCGTTGTATTACAGGACGTTTTTCTGTTTGCGGGAAGCATTTTCGAAAACATTACCCTTCGCGATGAAAACATAAGCCGCGAACAGGTGATGCACGCGGCCAAACTTGTGGGGGCACATAATTTTATTTCGCGCTTGCCCGGCGGATATGATTATATGGTTATGGAAAGGGGTGCCACCCTATCTATGGGGCAGCGGCAGCTCATCTCCTTTGTTAGAGCCTTGGTGTTTAACCCAAGTATTCTTATCCTGGATGAAGCCACATCGTCCATCGATACTGAAAGCGAGCAGCTGATTCAACAGGCCATTGAAAACCTTGTTAAAGGGCGGACTTCAATCGTTGTGGCGCACAGGCTTTCAACCATTCGCCACGCCCATAAAATAATGGTGTTAGACAAGGGCGAGCTGAAAGAATTCGGTACCCATGAGCAACTTCTACTCAAAAACGGCCATTACAAACGCTTGTACGACATGCAGTTTATGAAACAAAAGGAAGTGGCATAAATTAAGACCGGCAATTCCTTAATTATTGTTTTAATAATTTACATTTCTTTGCGGCCTAGGGTCTTTGCAGTTATATTTAATTCCACCTTTATTTTTGAAGATGAAACTGTTTTTTAAAGTAGTAGCCGTTGTATTGTCAGTTGCCTGCGGCGCTGTTTTCCTGCTTTCGGCCTACACCAAGCTTTTTCCTATCGAGCCTTTTGAATATACTTTTGTCGAACTGGGTATTACCGGCTGGAAAAGCTCGGTATTTATTGCCCGTCTTTTTATAGGCTTTGAGTTTGCCTGTGGCGGCTTGCTTATTCTTAATTTCTGGTTAAAGCGATTTACCATCCCCCTGGTTTCGTTTACACTAATAGCATTCATTATTTACCTGCTGCTGCAAATTGCTCATTACGGCAATACAGGCAACTGTGGTTGTTTTGGTACCGCTTTCGTTTTCACTCCTTTACAGGGCATACTGAAAAACCTGGTTTTGCTTGCTGCAGTCGTATTTATTTATTGTTTTCACCCCAATTTCTCTTTCAAATTTATGAGGCTGATCACCATTGCTTTGGCAATTGTAGCCTTTTCGCTTCCCTTTATATTAAACCCCATTGATTTCGATACCTCTGCAAATAACTATTCAGGCAAGCTTAATTACATGCTCAACCTGGATGATATTTATAACAATAAAGATGTACCAACCCCCAAGCAGGAATTACGAAAAGGTAAGTGGATAGTAGCTTTTATGAGTCTCACTTGCCCCCACTGCCGCGTTGCAGCAAAAAAACTGCACGTTATGAAATTGAAGGACCCCAGCCTGCCCATTTATATGTTTTTGAACGGCCCTGATAGATACCTTAAACCTTTTTTTGAAGACACCCGTGCAACTGACCTTAACTGGAGCGTCTTGAACGGCAAGGGATTGTTCTTTAAAATATCAGGCCCATCTGTACCACAGATAGATTGGGTCAATAACTCAGTAGTTGAAAACAAAACCAACTACATGGTGCTGCAACAAAGCGATGTTGAGACATGGTTAAAGAAATAACAACTTTCAGGCGGCCTGTGTTCTATGCATGGCTTTTCTCAAACTCCCGCATAGCCTCAATTAAAATATCAATACCGCTTTCAGGCATGGCATTGTAAATGGAAGCGCGGAAACCACCTACCGTTCTGTAACCCTTAATACCAACAATACCATATTTAGCCGCAAAATTTATAAACTGCTCTTCCAGCAAATTAGTATTCGAACCACCTTCAACAGGTAAGGTGGTTGAAGGGATATTAAAACATACGTTCATTTGCGAGCGGTCTTCAGTAGCCACTGTTCCCTTAAACAATGAGCTGGAATCAATGGCAGCATATAGCTTCGCCGCCTTTCTGATATTTCTTTCCTCTATAGTTTGCAGGCCTTGTTTCTTTATCCATTGAAGCGTTAAGTAGGATACATATACCGCAAAAACAGAAGGCGTATTACTCATGCTCTCTGCTTTTATATGCGTTCTGTAATCCAGCATTTTCGGGATCTTGCGATCTACATTACCCAGTATGTTTTTATTAACCACAACCAGTGTTGTGCCCGCTGCGCCCATATTTTTTTGCGCTCCGGCATATATCAGGTCGAAACGGTTATAATCAACCTTTCGCGAAAAAATATCTGACGACATATCAACCACCGTAGCACATTTAGGCTGCGGCCACCAGTGGAATTGGGTGCCATACACAGTATTGTTGGAAGTAATGTGCAGGTATTTTGAAAAATCAGAAACCTGATATTGAGTAGGTATATGACGGTATTTATCCTCTTTAGAACTGCATGAAACATGCACCCGCCCAAAGTTCTTTGCCTCTTCCATAGCCCCGTGCGCCCATTGGCCGGTATCAAAATATTCGGCTGTTTCGTTTTCGTTCAACAGATTCAAAGGTACCATAAAAAACTGCGACGAGCCTCCTCCCTGCAAAAACAATACCTCGCGGTCATCTTTCAACTGCATCAGCTCTTTTACCAGCGAGCGGGCATCCTCCATCACCTTTACAAACTCCTTGCTGCGATGCGAAACCTCAAGTATACTCAAGCCTGTTCCTGCAAAATCGCTAATCCCTTCCTTAGCTTGTTCCAACACCTCCTGCGGTAAAATAGCCGGACCGCTGTAGAAATTTATCTTTTTCATGGGCGCAAACTTAAATCTTTATCGGCAGACCGCTTTATTGCAAATGATTAAATTGCATAAAAATGACTTTATGGAATTTGGCAGAGTTGAAAATATAGATGCAGTTGATTTTACCTTGCCCGCGGATGATAAGTACACCATGGCACTTTTTAATGCGTCGAAAAAGAAAACATCAAAACCACAGATATACATAGGCTGTGCCAAATGGGGCCGGCCCGATTGGGTAGGCAAAATTTATCCCAAGGGAACCAAACCTGCCGATTTTTTAAAACATTATGTAACGCATTATAACTGCATTGAGTTAAATGCTTTTTTCTATCAACTTTTCCCTCACTCAACCGTAGAAAAGTGGGCTGCGCTTGCTGCCGATGATTTCCGGTTCTGTCCCAAATTCACCAATAGCATTACCCATATCCGCAGATTAAAGAATGCCCAAAAAGAGACTGATGCCTTTTTAGAAACAGTGCATTGTTTTGGCAAAAAACTAGGGTCATCTTTTATTCAGTTGGGTGATAATTTCGGCCCTAAACATTTTGAATCGGTTAAGGAATATCTGAATGGGTTGCCCAGAGATTTTGACGTAGCAATTGAATTCCGTAACCAGGAATGGTTTACGGATAATACCGCCGCTGATGAAACCTGGCACCTGATGAAAGAACTAGGCGTTACTTCCATCATTACAGATACCTCGGGCAGGCGCGATGTATTAAGCATGCGCCTTACCACACCTAAAGCTTTTATCCGCTATGTAGGAAATGGTTTACACCCTACAGATTATAAACGTATTGACGACTGGATTGAGCGTATTGCAACATGGCTTGATAATGGCTTACAAACCCTTTACTTTTTTATCCATCAGCATGATGAACTACACTCGCCCGAATTAAGTAAGTATATGGTTGATGGCATAAACAAAAGGTGTAAGCTTAAACTAAAGCCACCCACACTGCTGAATGGATTGCAGCCACCTTTGTTCTGATATTGACTCTTTCACTTCGCAAACAGAAAGTGATACCAGCTGCTGTTAAAATATCTTCCGCTGGCCTTTCGGCGAAAAGCAAATAAACCGTCGCGTGGCCTAATCTCAATCCGCCTTATTCGCCCCAAATCATCCGACCAATTGTGTGGCCCAAAAATAGTTGTTACCCCATATTTAAATCCCGAACTGGCAAGCGCTTTTATAGTATCATCATTATAAGCTCCGTAAGGATATGCAAAACTCAATGGCACCCTACCTGTTAATTTCTCCAGGTCGATAAAACACCCTGCAATCTCTTCGTTTTGCTTATCCGGGGTTGACCTTTTCAGGTCAACATGATGACGGGTGTGCCCACCAAACTCAAACCCATGGTTTTGCATCTCATCAATCTGGTCTTTGCTCATCAGCTCCAGCACCGGTTCCCCTTCCTGCAAATTCCACTCATTGCGCCGGCAATCCGTAACCAAATAAATCACCGCCTTCAATCCAAATTCTTTAAGTATTGGAAAAGCGATAGTGTAATTATCTGTATAGCCGTCGTCGAAAGTGATAATGATATTTTTTTTTAAGTCTGAACCTGAAGGCAGGGCATCTAACTCAGAAAAAGTCAAGGTTTGATAACCATTCTCTTTAAGCCACTGCATTTGTTTGCGAAACGCATTTTCCCAAACATAAGTTTTGTGCTTACCTATATTACAAGTATCGTTTACAACCCGGTGATATAATAAAATAGGTAGCTGATACGCTGTCGGCATTAGGTTTTACGATTTTATTACAGGTTACAACAATGATATAAATATATCCAACCCTAAACCCAGTAAAAAGAAGATGCTGTAGAAAACGGCCACAGTAAAAAATTTTAAAATGGTTTTAAGCCAGCCTTGTACATAAAAACTCTTCATTGCAACAACTATATAAATAGCTGTTAAAAAAAACGCCCAATCATATACGTGAAGGTGCATAAGGGCAAGAGTAGCAGCAAGCGTAAGCAATAGATACATAAAGCAATGCACATAAACTACCAGTATCAAATGCGAGAAATACAGGGTCTTACTTCTGTAATAAACCAGCCAGAGTATAAATGCCAATAATGGTATCAGCACCAAAACAATTTTGGCAAAATTATGCTTCAACTTTTCTAAAAAGATCTCGCGCTGGGCTTCATCACCTTTAATGATACTCTTTAACCGTTCCAACGCCGTTTTCTTATATGAAGGAACCAAACCTCCTTCTGCAATTTTAACTGAATCAAGCAACAGGTGCCTGAGGCTATCTATAGCATCGGCCTGAACTACACTGTCTTCTCCCAACTCTTTATTCGGCAGCACACCAAAATGAACACCGCTGTCCGGTTTGTCCGCGTTGACTTTTATATTAAGATCACCGCCATGGAAAAGAATAAAAAATATTGCTGAAAGAAAGATTAAAGTGCCCACCGGATTAATATGCGAAGCACGCTCACCCTTTAAATATAAACGGGGCAAATAACCGGGCTTAAACAGCAAAGGCACTATACTGCGCCGCAGCTTCGAATCGAAGTGAAAGTAATCTGTAATAAAATGCGTGGCCAGGTGAAAAAAACTATCATGCAGCTCTACGTTCTTTTGTCCGCAGTAACTGCAAAAAGTATCCTCAACCTGGTGGCCGCAGTTAAGGCAGGTTTTATCGCTTCGTAATTTTTCAGCTGGCATGTACTGGCAGGGTGACTGTTATTTACTCGCTCTTGGCTCCTCGCACCATCTTTTCAATAGCATCCCACTCATCACCAGTTACCTCTGTAAACATATTGAACTCACCTGCACCCTGCAGCCATTCACCCCCATCTATGGTAACTACATCGCCATTTATATAGGCCGAGTAGTCTGATATCAAATAGCCGGCCAGATTACAAAGTTCCTGGTGCTCTCCTACCCTTCTTAGCGGCACTTGTTTCTGCAGGTCAAACCTTTCGCGGAAGGCACCAGGCACCAGGCGGTCCCACGCACCTTTGGTTGGGAACGGCCCCGGGGCAATGGCATTCATTCGGATGCCATATTTCGCCCATTCAACAGCTAAGGAACGTGTCATGGCCAATACTCCCGCCTTGGCACAAGCCGAGGGCACCACAAAAGCCGAACCGGTCCATGCATAAGTGGTTACTATACTCAGCACCGCTTTATTGGTT
>Ga0316217_10007555_pt1 | contig 10337 bp, 9 predicted proteins | sample 1anoAmetaG_FD_203633 | JGI IMG/M metagenome (GOLD analysis project Ga0316217, IMG submission 203633) | Freshwater microbial communities from Trout Bog Lake, Wisconsin, USA - 1anoA | ecosystem: Environmental > Aquatic > Freshwater > Lake > Hypolimnion/Profundal zone | place: USA: Wisconsin... | reverse complement strand
TCCCGATAGGGAGTGTAGCGAAGCCACTCCCGATAGGGAGTGTAGCGAAGCCACTCCCGATAGGGAGTGTAGCGAAGCCACTCCCGATAGGGAGTGTAGCGAAGCCACTCCCGATAGGGAGTGTAGCTCAGCCACTGCATTCCCTATCGGGAATGGTTTCACTCCCATCCCTCCGATCCCTCCCCTGAGGGGAGGGATGAGGGGAGGGATCAGGGAGTGTAGCGAAGCGGGGGGCGTTAGCCCCACTAGTCGGTTCGCTGCACTCTTTTTTGAGAGGCTCCAAAAAACTCTTTTTTTTGAATGAAATGTTGGGACGACTTAGGAATGAAATCGAAAAAAACAAAGTTTTTTATTTGGGAGCGGTGCTCATTCCTCCCCCAAGTTACTAGTGGAGCGAAGAAAAAAAAAAAAAAAAAAGTGGTGCGCTTCCTCTTTTTTTCAACGGAGCGTTCTTCTCTTAGGAACAAAGTCACTAGTGGAAGCGAAGCTGGGCGACCGTTGTCGCCCCGGCTTACGAACATCGTGGGGGGCGGCAGCCCCCCCAATGAAATTTGGTGCTCATTTTTTTTTCCCTCCCGCTTTGCTCCCCCCTAAAGGGGAGTGCAACAAAGTGGGCGACTTGAGTCGCCCAGCTTCACAAAAAACAAAGTTTTTTATTTAGTAGGGCTCTCGCCCTCCGCGGCGCTCGTTTCTTCTTTTTTTGGAGCGGGGAAAAAAAATGAATGAGCACCAATGTTAAAAAAGAATCAATTTTTTAGCTAACGCTTCGTTAGCCCCCCCTCTTCGCCTCCACCCTTTGCTGCACTCCCTCTTAAAAAAAGAAGGGTCGCTACACCCCCCTATCGGGAGTGAAACTCTTAGGAACAAAGTGGGCGACAATGGTCGCCCAGCTTCGCTTCCACTAGTGGCTTCGCTGCACTCTTTTTGAGAGTGGCTTCGCTGCACTCTTTTTGAGAGTGGCTTCGCTGCACTCTTTTTGAGAGTGGCTTCGCTGCACTCTTTTTGAGAGTGGCTTCGCTCCAACAATTCATTTTTTTCCCCAATGCAGCTCTTTCTTGTTTGTTTGATTGAAAGGAAAGAGTTTATCTTAGGGTCATTCCGGCCGCAGGTTCCCCTACGGCCACCTTGTTATGACTTCATCTCAGTCACTGACCGTGCCGTGTAAAATCTAGCCGCCTTTGCGTGCAAGCCTTGCTCAGCACGAGCATTGCAAGACTTATCAATCAATGGCGTTTGAACCTTATTCAGACACAACCAATTCCCAGGATGTGACAGGCGGTGTGTGCAAGGCCCGGTTACATATTCACCGCGGCGTGCTGATCCGCGATTACTAGCGATTCCAACTTCATGCTCGCGAGTTGCAGCGAGCAATCCGGACTGGGACAAGATTTAAGGATTCGCTCCGCCTCGCGGCATTGCTTCCCTCTGTGCTTGCCATTGGTTATAGTAAGCAAAGTGATCTCTCTCTTCACTCCTACTTCAGAACCGGACGTGAGACTTTCACCTCATTCGGCTCCTAGCGCTTCTTTCGCAGTGAACTCTTAGATATCCCTGTTCTTTGACTCCTTTCCTACCAAGGAAGCGGCCGGAAACATATCCTCCGCCGTTTTTTGATCGTGGCAATGACCATGAAGTAATTGCAAATTTTCCAGCTTTGACTTCCCCTTCCCCCTTCTCTTTCGTGGAACTATATGATCCATCTCTACTACATCTGATGAAGCGAAGTATAGATCACACCAAGCACATCGACCACCTTGTTGTTGCAAGATAGTTTTGAATCGAGGTGTGTTCTTAAACATTCTTTGACTCCGAGTAGTCTAATATGGCCAGTCTCCGTCATAAGGTGACTTTGATGCTGACACTTTAATGTGTCTAACAATTTTGACATCCGAGTGAAGCATAAGGCTGCACCACGAGTTTGATTGGGCATATCCGAAGCGAAGCCTATTCTCAACCTTTTTCAGATTTTTTCGTAAATCCATCTTCCAGTTCTAGTCCGATGTTTCTTCTTACACCACTGAATGAGGTTGATCATTACTTGTTTCTCAATTTTTGAAAAGATTCTGCTGCTAATCACCGTACGATTATAGTAAGCCCAGCTTCTAATAATAGGGTTCAGTTTAGACACCACGGCTTCTACCTTGTTAGACTTGTTGAGTATCCCCTTAATTTGAAGTAAATGACGTTTTATTGAATCTGCACTGGCTTTCGCGAGGGTCTTAAAAGGTAGAGCCGACTTAGTTCGATGGAAGCGTCCTACAGGGTATTGGCGTATATTGAAAGCTAAAAAGTTGAATCCGGGAGGGTATGTCTCGTGTTTCAAATAGGTATGCTTGTAACTTGTCTTTGCGGGGTGTAATTTCAGCCCCATAGGTAGCAGCCATTCTTCTATTCTTTTTCGTGCCTCGATAAGTATATTGAGGTTAGGGTGCATTACTACAAAGTCATCCGCGTAACGGATTACGCTAAGCATAGTCTCTTTGTTTGATGGGCTAATAGTTGCCCCTTTATTCTCTTTCATAGGTACCGTCCGGATCCAGTCCTTAAGCTCCCTTTCTAAACCATGCAGCGCAATGTTCGCAAGAAGGGGTGATATCCCTGCGGAGTCCCTTCTTCCGGGAATAGGCTTTCTCCTGTGGATCTATCTAAAATACCTGCTTTCAGCCAGGCTTTAATCTGCCTTCTCATAGCTGGAAAGGTGTTCATTTTTTCTAAAAGAGATTGGTGGTTGATCCGATCGAAGCATTTTGCAACATCTGCGTCAAGCACGTATTTTTGTTTTCTTACGATGGAGTTGAATATTGCTTTTATGGCGTCTTGGCAGCATCTTCCGGGTCAAAAGCCATAGCTGTTAGGTTCGAATTTTGCTTCCCATTCGGGTTCCAAGGCCATTAGGGCTAAGGCTTGGTAGGCCCTCCGTGGGGATTGCGAGGGGTCGCAGCTCTCCTGGGGTGCTTTTTGGAATAAAAAGCCGTCGAATAGGATCTGTCTTTCCATCAAGTACCGTAGATTGAGCCAATTCTATCCTTTGGGTGGGTGTCAACGATTTGACTTTATCCACCCCAGCCGTGTTTTTGCCACGATTGTGTTGAGTCACTCGCCTTACTGCTAATAGTTTGGCGGATTGAAGCCTAATAAGGCGATTTTGTAACTTCCATACAAGTTGGGTATCTTTTTCCAGACTGCTGTAATAAATTTGCTTTTGTAGCTTATAGATTTCAATGTGCATTTCCTTCCAGGGAAGGTTTTGCCAGGTGATTTCTTTTATCTTCATGTTCACTTTGTTTAGTGTGTCGAAGCATATGGATTACAGAAAGCGATCTATGCAAAAGCGCCGGGGCACGTGGGCATATCCCCATAGTTTCAATAAGGCATTTGCTTCTTGCCCCATCCTATTCCCACCTATCTTGCGGGTGGCTCCCTTCTGCTACAATTTTTTTTTTTAGCTGAGATAGGTGGGCTTTCCCCGTTCCAGAAAAATCATGATTAGACTGTAAGGCTTTTACTCTACGTCGAGGGCTCTTCTGAAAAGCGAGACAAAGGCGTCAAACTTTGTCCCAGTGGCCCTTGCTCGATATTCCGAGCGCGGGGGTACTCACCCTGTGAGGTAAGCAGAAAAGATTATAACCCCGCTTTACACTTACGACGCTTCAAACGTTAGATCTACGTGGAACAAAAATCCCCTTTAATTGGGACGTTGATGTTCGTAAATCGATTCAACTCTAAGTTTAGCCTTCAACATCTTTGCTAGAAGTGCGTAAGAATCTCTTTTCTAGACTCTGTCTCTCCGTTTTGCCCAGCTTCATACCCTTGGATGCCACCCAAGCGCATGTGGGCAATGCTGTCACTCCGCTTTTCGGGAGGAAAGGACTTTCACCTTTATGACTTGCCTAGTTCTTTCTCGGCCGTATGCTGCTTGTTTAGCAGTCATCGACTAAGGTGCATGGATTCGTAGATTGTGCTACTTTCTCCATGAACGGGTCGCACTAACACGTGTGTAGCCCAGCTCATAAAGGCCATGAGGACTTGACGTCCATTTGTTAGTATTCTAAGAGCTCTTTATCTCTTATTTCTTTAGGTTACCCAAAAGGTCAGACTATTTCATCAACTCTTACGTTGTCGATGGAGCGCAGCCACTGCATTCCCTATCGGGAATGGTTTCACTCCCATCCCTCCGATCCCTCCCTTCAGGGGAGGGATGAGGGGAGGGATCAGGGAGTGGTTTAGTAAGCTTATACAACATTTCTGGCATAACAAATGGTCTAATAAGATTGCAAAATCTTTGCGCACTGCTAACACGTATATAAAGCTTTACGTTCTTTTCACTTCTATTATGAAAGGTGGTTGCAACATCAAATCGATTGTTTAAAACTTGTGCTAAAGTAGCGCGGTCATTCTCTGAAAAAGAAGAAACATCCAAAACCATTCCAGTGCCGTACTTACTATTGCGACCGCCATCATCCATATACCAAAAAGCCAGTGCCTCTTCATTAAAGCATTGCTCAATGCCTAGAGGAATTCTTTTTCGGGATAAAACAATTTCCGCTCAACTTGAAACACGCGCTGCGATCGTACACAAAGGCTTTTATATGCCTTGCCTGTTTTACTATGGATCTGTGTCCTATAGATTCCTTTGGAATTTGCAGGCAAAACTTTCATGTGCTGCAACTTGAACAATTTATGAAAAAAGTATGCTTTTTGCTTGATTGAGTGTTCAATAAAGAGGCGACCAAAGGGGTCTATATGACCATCTCCTAATAATGTGCCTAAAATCCATGGTGGTGTTTTATATGTCATGTGCGTTATGAATCAAAAAAAAGAAGACTATTACACCAACCCCCCCTGGGGAGGGTTGTATGGCACGGCATGTGAAGAGCGAAAAGGGTCAGATAAACATCTCATTTAGCTTTCCCTTTCTGTTCGCTTGTATTTTTGTAAGAGTTGCCGGGCGCTCGTGGAGAGTTTATTGGTGGGATATCCTCACTCTCTAGTCGTTGAACGTTCAAGCCTACTGCTATAAGCCTATGACTCAATAATGAACCTGAAGGCCTTCTCCGTTCGGCATGCTTCGCTGCAGATTGACCTTCTCTTCTCAACGAATATAAAAAAGCTGTAGAAGGTTGTCTTTGCAATTCACCCAGTTTCGTTTGTGCATGTTACCATGCACGGGGACAATGTCAAGTAAGGGCGCGTGGCCTTGCTGAAAAAAAAGAGGAGCGCAGTAAAAAATGGGGCGAAAAAAAAATACAAAAAATTTCTTTTCGCCTCCTTTTTTTTGAGCTTCGCTCCTCTTTTTTTTTGCTTTTCGCTTCACTCCCTGATCCCTCCCCTGAGGGGAGGGATGGGAGTGAAACCATTCCCGATAGGGAATGCAGTAGCATTTCGCTCCTTTTGTTCATCCCCACTTTCATCCGGCATATCACCGGCAGTCTCCCTAGAGTTCAGTGAAGGGCTAATGCCAATCTTTGCAACTAGGGACGAGGGTTTCGCTCGTTATAGGACTTAACCCGACATCTCACGACACGAGCTGACGACAGCCATGCAGCACCTGTAAAGCATTGTATAGTGCTTTTCCTTTCAGAGAGCGCTGTGCTTTATGTCAAGAGCTGGTAAGGTTTTGCGCGTTGTTTCGAATTAAACCACATGTTCCACCGCTTGTGCAGGCCCCCGCCAATTCCTTTGAGTTTCAATGTTGCCATCGTACTCCCCAGGCGGAGTGCTTATCGCGTTAGCTAAGCCCCTGATCAAAGACCAAAAGCGAGCACTCATCGTTGACGGCGTGGACTACTGGGGTCTCTAATCCCTTTTGATCCCCACGCTTTCGTACCTTAGCGTCAGTTTGGACCTAAAGAGTTGCCTTCGCCTCCGGCCTTCCTTCTAATATCTATGAATTTAATCTCTCCACTAGAAATTCCACTCTTCCCTATCCAACTCAAAGTCAGAACAGCTGCAAAACCGTCCATAGGTTAAGCCTATGGCTTAGGCCTGCGCTCAATCTGACCGCCTACGTACCCTTTACGCCCAATTATTCTGAATAACACTAGCCCCCCCCGTATTACCGCGTCTGCTGGCACGGAGTTAGACGGGGCTTCTTTTTCGAGTCTTGTCATTATCTCTTCTCGACGAAAGGGCTTTACGACCTAATTAGATAGGGTAGAACTTTTTGCTGTTTGTGTACAAACCGCATAATCGAGCTCCCTCCGAACCGTGCGAGATAGTCACCCATCACACGGCTCTCTAACTCAACTTTCTTTGCCTAGTTGTACATTCGACGTAGGAAAACGCTCTGGTGTTGATCTCCAGTTGCCTTTATGGGCTCTCAGGTGTTCGGCATAAGGGTAGCTGCTTTCTGGCAATTGCTATCATGTGGCTTTCAACTGCACTCTTGCTCTTTTTTTGTACATCTTTCAATGCACGAACATGGTGCATCTCTACATCTTGATCAGATCCACATAGAATACATGCTGCGTATAGAGCGCTAACCCCTTTGCTAAGACGCCAGGCAAGTCGCTTAAAAAAAAAGCATCTTCGCTCCATTGGGTCTTTGGACGATGAGCGTGCTCTCGTTTTTACAAAGTCAATAAGCTTCTGCCTTTCCTTTTCTAGGATTTGCCCCGTTTCTTTCTCATAAATACGATCCAGAACCTTTTCGTGCTCTGGTTGCCACCCTTTGGCTATTGGGCTCCTTGAGGGGTTTTATGGTATTTGTCGAAAAGAATAGGGGGTATTGTCCTAGGAGTACCTTTCCCAGTGGCTGACGCTTCCCATTTGACAATTTGTTCGTCAGTCACACCTACGTGAGAGAATCCTTCTCGTGCTTTTAGGGGCTTGCTCAAATCGTTTCCCCCCCTTTTAAACACTTTAGCCACTGTGTGCAGCTTATATTTAGCTGCGTACATCTTGGCTAAGGAGTATCGAAGCACATACGCAATCCAAGCAATTACCCGTTTACGGTTCCCAGCATATTCAAAGCAGTTTGATAGCCCCCTCAGCACCGAGTTTATTCGCATATTTGCCTCGCTCTGAGGGAGTCCAAGCAGCCCAAAGCAGGGTAGGGGCTCTCCCTCGCCGTTTATGTACTTCTGGGTAAGCAGTTTCGTTTTTTGTTTTTTCATATCGGCGTCCACGCATCTGACGCTTTTTCTTATACTGCTTGTTGATTCCATAGCGCTGGTACGTATAAACTTGCCTCCTGGAGATGACATGCCCAAGGAATCCCACCCCTGTTAAGATGTGTGTTATATGAGTCTTTTATAGGTTTAGTACGAGTTTTAGCCGTGTTTGTAAGAAGACGGCTAATTCGTGTTTCGTTTTAACGGCATCTTTGTAAGGCCCTCTTATAGCGATCAGGAAGTCGTCTGCATAGCGGATGTATTCCATTCTTCTATAGTTTGGGTCTAGCGGGTCGATTGCTCGGTGCTGCCGGGCTTTCTTCATGTTACCCTCTCTTTGCAGTTTACGCCATACTTGCTTGCATCTTGGCCTCCGTCCGGTAGAGTATAAATTTATTTGCTCTTCCATCCATTTGTCTAACTCGTTCAGATAGATATTAGACAACAGGGGGCTCCTTGTGGGGTTCCCATATCATTGGCAATCTCTAGGCCATTGGGCATATGAATCTTTGCATTTAACCCCGTGCGGATGAGTTTGAGCATCCGTACCTTTTTTTGAATGAGTGAACATAGGGTGGTTCACTCGGTCGAAAAACTTGCTGATGTCTCCTTCGATGAACCACACAGCCGCTTTCATGTCTCTTTTTATCGTACGAAGTGCCGTATGCGCGCTTCGTCCAGGCCTGAAGCCATGCGAGCGCGCAGAGAAGCAGCCTTTAAAGATGGGTTTCAACAACATGCGCAATATTTCTTGTAAAAGTCTGTCTTGGAAGCAGGGGACACCTAGTGGTCGTTTTTCAGTTTTTCCTGCTTTTGGGATGTATACCCGCTTGATGCCTCCCCATTCGAAGCTTCCATTTAGCACCGCGTCTTTGAGAGCTTCTATCTTTTTGATAGATGTGCCATCTATGGTCTGTTTGTCGAGCCCGGTTGTCATCGATCCAGGATTTGCGCTTAATTTTGCGTATGCTATGATCCATAGATCCAGATTTTTTAGGAATCCAGATAGGCTTTCATAGCTTCGATCTCTCTTTCCTCTACTACTAATCCAAAGTTGAAGCAGTGGATCCACTCCTGCTCGTCTTTGCAGGGCGAGCTCCCCTATGGGGTCAGTGGGGGTGGATCCCCTTTCAAATGTTGAGTAACACTTGCTTAGGTTGAGCAAGTTATTAGATCTCTTCCCTTTGACCTTTTTCAATTTCAGCGAAAAAGGCTCATGCTTTCTTGTTTCTAAGTCTCTTTCGAGTAGGCAGGTACTATAGATCCTCTGTCGTCCACACTGTCTGTGGACTTCACCGGTACTACTTATCACCCCTCTTGCCATATATTCTCTGTACGATTGGATATGTTGTCTATAAGATGTCATTTTGTCTTCTGTCCCTCTGGATTGAGGTAATCTGATCTCTATATACTAGCCCATACTGCCGAAGACCATCAGTTGGGAGAGACCATACGAGCGTGCTTCCGCGAGGTATAACTGCAGGACGTGATGATCCGAAAAAGACTTTGATTCGCTAAGCCCAAGCTCATCTTATAGATTGTGGGTAGGTTCGCGTGGATATCTTGGGATGGCGTGAGCCATGCGGATATTCCCCTCACTCCCGCTTTTATGGCATGCTATCGTCCTCTTTTTCCTTGCGGTCAATGAGTAAGCCCTATACCTTGTGCACGTAGTATTTTCGTGCTGACTGTTTGGTCAAATTTGATAAGTAGTCTAACGGTCGCCCCCTTCGTCTCACCCACTCGGTATTGCTGGATCAGGCTTTCGCCCATTGTCCAAGATTCCTCACTGCTGCCTCCCGTGGGAGTCTAGGCCGTATCTCAGTCCTAGTGTGGCCGATCACCCGAAAAGGCCGGCTACGGATCGTTGGCTTGGTAAGCCTTTCCCTTACCAACTACCTAATCCGACGCAAGCTCATCAAGCAGCGCTTATTCGAAGCAAAGCCGGGCAACTTCAGTCGCACCAACCCCCCCCCAATGGGGGGGGGATTGCTTCGGATTCAGCTTTTTTCTTCTCGATTCAAAAAGGATAGGGGGGATTGACCCCGTCTGCTTGGTAGATTCTCACGCGTTCCTCACCCGTTCGCCACCCCGTGCCTCTTTGCGCGGAATGCAATAGCATTTGCGCAAAAGAGCACAGCGTCCGACTTGCATGTGTTATGCATACCGCCAGCGTTCATTCTGAGCCAGGATCAAACTCATTTTTTTCGATAAAATTGACTAGTCAAAAACGAGTTTTGAAAAGTTTTAGTTCAAGGCTATTTCAGGAATTGCGTGCTTTTTTTTATTTGAATTTTATTGAATATGCTCGCTTCAATTGTGCGGGGGTAGGACTCGAACCTACACACTCCGGATCATGAGCCCGGCAAGCTAACCAATTACTCCACCCCGCGATTGACTGATTGAAAGGTAGCAAAATTCAAAATGAAAGGATTGTTAAAAAAAATGAATTTTTGTAGCGAAGCCACTGCATTCCCTATCGGGAATGGTTTCACTCCCATCCCTCCCCTCAGGGGAGGGATCAGGGAGTGTAGCTCAGCCACTGCATTCCCTATCGGGAATGGTTTCACTCCTGGGAGGGAGTATAGCGATAGCGAGTGTAGCTCAGCCACTCCCCCCGGGAGTGTAGCGAAGCGAGGGGAAAAAGAATGGCGCACCAAATTTTTTATTCCAAATTTTTTTATTCCATTGGGGGGAGCTACCGCTCCCCGCGGTGCTAAAAAAACGAAATTTTTTAGCTAACGCTTCGTTAGCCCCACCCCTAGGCCGCCATTTCATTGAAAAAAATGAGCATCCCCCTGGGGGGGGGATTGGGCGACTGAAGTCGCACCAATTTTTTTATTTCATTGCTTAGCCCCTAAAGAAAGAACATTTCATTCAAGTTTGCTTTTTTTATTGATTGTTTTCTATTCAACGCATCGAGAATTTTTTCTTGAATTCTAAAATTGTTTATTGAATGTTTTTTATTTCATAAGTGGTTCTCAAAAAAAAATGGGGAAAGAGCCCAGCTTTTGCCTGGGGCTTATTGGGTTGCCCAGCTTTCGCTTCCTTTTTTATTGAATTGCACTTCCCTTCGCTCTTTAGGAACGAAACCACTAGTGGAGCGCAGCCACCCCCCAGAGGGGGTGGAGCGCAGCCACCCCCCAGAGGGGGTGGAGCGCAGCCACCCCCCAGAGGGGGTGGAGCGCAGCCACCCCCCAGAGGGGGTGGAGCGCAGCCACCCCC
>Ga0316217_10007554_pt1 | contig 10339 bp, 8 predicted proteins | sample 1anoAmetaG_FD_203633 | JGI IMG/M metagenome (GOLD analysis project Ga0316217, IMG submission 203633) | Freshwater microbial communities from Trout Bog Lake, Wisconsin, USA - 1anoA | ecosystem: Environmental > Aquatic > Freshwater > Lake > Hypolimnion/Profundal zone | place: USA: Wisconsin... | reverse complement strand
ATCTGTGAGCTAGGCAAGAAGCGGTAGTAAGCCATGAGCAAGGCCAGGACGAGCAGGGAGATAGCGAAGTCGACGAGGCTCACGAAGAGTTTGCTCACGGGCATGATGAGGCGGGGGAAATAGATGCGGGAGATCATGGCAGAGTTATTGACGAGGCTGAGGCTGGCGCCGGTGAGGGCGTCGGTGAAGAATTGCCAGGGAAGAATAGCCGAGTAGATAAGGATGGGGTAAGGGACGCCGTGCATGGATTGGAGGTGGAGGACTTTTTCGAAAATGAACGTGCCCAGGAGCATGGTGATGAGGGGGCGGAGGACGCTCCAGGCGATGCCGATGGCGGTTTGTTTGTAGCGGACGAGAATGTCGCGCCAGGCCAGGAAGTAGATGAGTTCGCGGTAGGTCCAGAGGTCGCGCCAGTACTGGCGTTCGCCCTTGCCGGCTTCGATGAGGAGGATGTGCGGGCCGTGCGCAGCGGGTGGCGGGCCCGAGAGCGGGGCGGGGGGATCTTCGTTTACGAACCGGCTCAAGGGTGGAGTCGCCTCCACGGGATGAATAAGCGTTTCGCTGCTCATGCGTGCCCAGCTACAGGATAAACGGGCCCGGCGCGGCGAGACTGACACTGCGCAAGGGCCCTTGTTCTTCGATACGTATCGAGGGTAGTGGGGGGATGCAGGACGCCAAAGTGTCTGGCGGAGATCAGGACATTTCGTGTTGCGGGGAGTCGCGGGTCACGATGCTGGCCTGAGTTTGGTCGCCGGTGCGGTAGATGAGCACGGCACAGGCGCGGGGGGTGGCTTTGGCGAAGACGGCTTGGAGGCGGTCGGTGTCGATAGGCCGGCCACCGCGGGGTTTGACTTCGACAGGACCGTGTGGGCCCGGCGGGAGGGTGCGGAGGGCGGCGACGACGTGTTTCTCTGACCAGGGGATGGTGAGGAGGTGAGTGAAGCGGGTCAGGGCGGGGTGGTCGACAAGCTGAGATGTTGTGATGTACCCGATGTCGGCGTTGATGGGTGGGGCGTCAAGTTGTTTGGCCAATGCGGCGGCCAGGCCGGCGCGGTGGATGGCCGAGGCGACTTCATAGATGAAGTGCTGCGGCTCGACGAGGCGGGGGAGTTCGTCGGATTGCCAGGGGGCGGTGAAACTGGAGGCTTGGCCGCGGGAGTTGATGAGGGTGGCGGTGCGGAGAGTCGGGCCGCCGAGGGACGAGGCCAGGGCGCCGGTCCACAGGATGGCTTGGACGCAGGTGCCCAGTTCGGAGATGATTTCGAGATGTCCGGGGGGCAGGGAGGCGAAATCGACGCCGGGGGAGAGTTTGAGGGCCCCGTCAGGGATCTGGCGGAGAATGCTTTCGATGGTGGGGGGGCCGGGGATGAGGTCGGTGTAGGCGTGAGAGCGTTTGCCTGCGGTGCGCCGCGCGGGGTCGAGGTGAAAGGCCAGGGCGTGGGGAGCGGTGGGGGAGTGAAAGAGCGGGCGGGTCAGGTCTGCCTGGAGGATAGTGACGGGGTGCTCGAGGGGAAGTTCGCGGGCGTTGAGTTGGGTGCAGATGGCGCGGACTTCGGAGAGCTCGACGGCGATGACGGGGTCGGTGTTGGACAGGGCGAGGGTGTCGCCGCCGATACCGGCGCAGAGGTCGGCGATAAAGAGAGGTTTGGGGTTGAGGGCGGCGAAACGCCCGGCTTTGTGGCGTGCTACCGCGGCGGAGGTGGCCTGTTCGAGGGCTTCGGGGACGCCCCAGAACCAGGGCATGGCGGGGAATTTGGGGTGGTTGCCGAGGGTGGCTTTGCGATGGACTTTGGCCAGGATTAGGGCGGCGTGGACGAGATCGCGTGGGTGGTGGCGGCGAAGCTTTTCGACGGCGGCAGGCGAGGATGGATCGGCATCAAGGGCGGCGGTACGCAGGTCGCGGCCGTGGGGGGACGCAAGGGCGCGCAGGGCTGCCGGATGCAGTGCGGCGTCATCGGGGGCATAGGTTGGCGGCTTCTCGGGCATGTTTTGGGGCCTCTTACAGGCCTTCACTCTAACCTCTGGAGGGCTTTCTTCCGAGGCCGCGGCGCGTTAAAGTTGCGGGGAACGCTCGACGAGCCGGGCGCGCCGGGATGGTGCGGTTTTTTGATTCCGCGCCGGATCGATCTTACTTTCTCTGCAGGGCGAGATCCTGCAAACCAGGAGCAAGCATGAAACGTGTCTTTGGATGCCTTGGTGCCGTGGCGGTGGGGTTGGTCGTTTTCTCAGCGGGTGGGACGGTGCTTGCGGATACGGCGGTAATTGAGAAGATGTCGTACCCGAACGTGACGGTGAAACTGCAGGACGGGAAGGTGGTCATCAGCGGGGCCGGTCGCGATACGTCGTATGATCTGGGGAAGGTGGATTCGCTTATTATTGAGCGGCAGGATCGGTTCAACGACGCTGAGGCGGCGATGACGGCGGGGGATTACAAGAAGGCTGCGGTGGCGTACGGCGATGCGATCGGCAAGATCAATGCGAAGGAGGTCAAGCTGCTGGCCAAGGCCCGGGCGATCAAGGCGTGCGATGAGGACGGGCGGTGGGTGGAGGCGGTGCGGTATTTTCTGGAGGTTTACGCATCGGCGCCCAATGCCAGTATATGGGCGCTGCGGCCGGCCAAGATGCCCGAAGGCGGGTCCAAGTTGCTCGGGGAGTCCGCCAACATGGTGAGTTTGAAAGTCAATGATCCGGCGTTCAAGGCTGCCGACGCTCAGAAAAATTTAAAAGTGTGGTTGCTGGAAATATATACGAAGGCTAATGATAGCCGGGCCACGGCATTGGCCCAGCAGCTCAGCGGCACTTCGGATGCTGTTCAGGAGAAGCCGGCGGAGGCGGCGGGGTCGGCGGTGTCGATCGACCTGGGCGGCATCGACGCGGCGTTTGCCGCCAAGAAGTATGAGGATGTGGTGCGTATCGCCGATGCGGCGCTGGATCACGGGGCGGTGGGGGAAGGTGCGGTGAAGCTGTTCATGGTCAAGGGCGATGCGCTCAAGGCGCTGGGCAAGAATGATGAGGCGTGCCTGGCGTACCTGCGGATCGCAGCGCACTACCCGGCCAATGGGCAATGTGCCACGGCGCTGCTGGCGGCGGCAAACCTGGAAAAGGAAAAGCAGCCGGACGCAGCCAAGGCGTTGTATATGGATATCGTCCGCAAGTACCCGCATTCGCTGCAGGCGGCGGAGGCGAAAAAGAATATTCCCGCCTCTTCGGCTCAGCCGTGAGCTATGATCGTTGAAAACCGTCCCAGGCCCTTGCGGAGTGTACCTGATACATGCTGCGCCGTTACCTCGTTCCGTTTAAAGCTCACCGTTGTCCCCAGGTCTTGACCGACGTGCTGGTCATCGGCGGAGGCGTGGCAGGGTTGCGTGCGTCGATGGCAGCGGCCCGCTATGGCGACGTGCTGCTGGTGACCAAGGAGAAACTCTCCGAATCCAACACTTATTATGCGCAGGGGGGCATCGCCACGGTGATGCAGGCGCAGGATTCTTTCGAGTCGCATATTCGCGATACGATGACGGCGGCGTGCGGTTTGGGTGAGCTGGCGGCGGTGGAGACGGTGGTCAAAGAGGGGCCGGACTGTATCCGCGAACTGCTGGAGTGGGGGACGAATTTCGATCGCGAGGGCGATGGGGCGCTGTCGTTTACGCGGGAGGGTGGTCATTCGGCGGCGCGGATCGTCCATGCGCTGGGCGATGCGACAGGTCGGGAGCTGGCGATGTCGCTGGGCCGGCGGGCAAGAGCACACAATCAAATTGAGATTCTCGAGTATACTTATGTGTTGGATCTGGTCACGTTCGAGGGGGCGTGCATAGGTGCCATAGCGTGGCAGAAGAAGCGGGGGATATTTTTGATCCTGGCGCGTAAGACGCTGTTGGCCTCGGGCGGGGCGGGGATGCTATACCGCGAGACGACCAATCCCGCGGTAGCGACGGCCGACGGGCATGCCATGGCGTACCGGGCCGGGGCGATCGTGCGCGACATGGAGATGGTGCAGTTTCATCCGACGACGATCTACATTGCCGGGGCGACGCGGGCGTTGGTTTCCGAGGCGGTGCGCGGGGAAGGGGCCAAGCTCATCGATAAGAATGGGCACCGTTTTATGCCCGACTATCATCCGTCGGGCGAGTTGGCGCCGCGTGATGTGGTTTCGCGGGCGATCGTGGCGCAGATGGCCCGGACGCACTCGACGCATGTTTTCCTGGATGCCCGGCATTTGTCGGAAGCGGCGTTCCGCGACCGTTTCCCGGGTATCTACCAGATGTGTATGTCTTTTGAAATAAATCCATCCAAGCAGCCGATTCCCGTGCATCCGTCGGCGCATTACATGATCGGCGGAGTGGTGACCGACCTGCTGGGGCGGACGAACGTGGCCAATCTTTACGCCATCGGCGAGGCGTCGTACACAGGACTGCATGGGGCCAACCGCCTGGGGTCAAACTCGCTCATTGAGGCGCTGGTATTCGGTAAACGTGCCGGCCAGGATGCCGGCGAAAGACTCTCCGACGACCATGGGCAGAGCTTGGTGGCTCCGCGGCTTACGGCGGATATTCCGCCTTCTCCGCGCACGGAACTCGATACCGCCGACGTGCGGTCGTCCTTGCGCTCGCTGATGTGGCGCAATGTGGGCATTGAGCGCGTTGGGCCGCGGTTGGAAGAGTCCAAGGAAATCATCGCCTTCTGGTCGCGCTATGTGATGGACAAGATTTTTGACGCGCCACCCGGGTGGTCGCTGCAGAACATGCTTGAGGTGTGCGCCCTGATCGCGGCCTCGGCGGCCTTCCGCGAGGAAACACGCGGCGTGCATTACCGTACGGATTTCCCTGAGACGGATAACGCGCATTGGCAAAAGCACATCGACCTATGCGTGACCTCGCCGCTGCCGATTTTGACGCCCGTGGGTTCGTGAGTTTGTCTCAACAAGATGCTTCAAAGTTCGAGCAAGTCATGACCAATACTCCGGACATTCTGATAGTCGGCGCGGGCGTGATCGGGCTGGCTTGCGCGTGGCGATTGGCCCAGGCGGGGCTGAAGGTTCGCCTCGTGGATCGTGGTTTGCCGGGGCAGGGAGCCACGACGGCTTCGCTCGGGGCGCTGTGGCCGCCGAGCCCGCTGCGCAAGAGCCCGGCGCAGGAAGCCCATCGTTCGAGCCTGAATATGTTTCCCGCGTTTGCTGCGGAGCTGTGCTCGCTGACGGGGATCGATCCATTGTATGTGCGGTCGGGGCGGATTGAGGTCTTCTCGGATGCCAGCCATCGGTCCAATGCGGCCAAGGAAGTCACTGCCAGCCGCGAGGCGTCGTACGCTTTTCCGACGTGGCCGATGGATATGCTCGACCCATCGGAACTTGCGGCAATCGAACCACAGGTGCGTCCGACGGAATGGGGGGCGCAGCTTTGCCGGGCGTCGGCGCATGTGAGTATTCCGGAACTGATCCAAGCCCTGCTGGCGGCCTGTGCCAAGGCCGGTGTGACCATCAGCCCGTATACGGCGGTTGCCGGTCTGGTGATGCAGGGCGAGCGCGTCGTTGGCGTGCGATTGGCCGATGGGACGTCGCTGACTGCATCCGTGACGGTTGTGGCCACGGGGGCATGGACGGCGCAGATCGATCCGATTCTTGCGGCCGCGGCTCCTGTTATTCCGGTGCGCGGGCAGGCGTTGCGGCTCAGCTGCCCTGGGCAGTTCATTGGCCGGATTATCAAACATCAGAAGATCTACCTGGTCGCCTGTGCCGATCGGAGTATCCTGGTGGGTTCGACGACCGAGCCTGACGCTGGATTTGATGTGGCGACGACGCCCGAGGGAATCGCCACTTTGTACGGCGGTGCCTGTGCTTTGGTGCCGGCACTTTCGTCGGCCACCGTCGAATCGTCCTGGGCGGGGCTCCGCCCGGATGGTCCGAAGCATCGCCCGGTCATTGCGGCGTTGCGCGAGGGCCTGGTCGTTGCGGCGGGCCATTTCAAGATCGGGATCGGCCTGGCGCCGCTGACTGCCGCCCTCGTCCGGGACATCTGCACGCAGACGGCTAACCCCACTTTGGGGCTCTATGGCCCGGTCGGCCCTGGCTGACGCATTCCAAAGTGCGGCCAATTGCAGCGGTTTTGGATGTTTTTGCGGAATATCGCCTTTGGCCTCTTCCCTCCGATGGCCTTGATCGGCTAAGATAGTGGCCTGAACGGGGCGTGGCGCAGTCTGGCTAGCGCACTTGACTGGGGGTCAAGGGGTCGCAGGTTCAAATCCTGTCGCCCCGATTGGGTTAAACCGCGACCGTCCGCAAGGGCGGTCGCGGTGTTTTTGCCAGAAGGGGGCAGCAGCTGGGCTGAGCGCCAGTTCCCCGCGTTTCTCCGAGGGCCACACCTTGATGTGATCGACGAAGGCGGCGATGGCGTTCCGCGCGCCGTCGTCGCGTACACCGTCCAACGCCGCCCGCAGGGCGGCGAGTTTCTCCTGAGCCCACTGCCGCAGGGCCTCCTCGCCGTGGTCGTCGGACGCCTGACTCGCGACCGTCAGTTCCGCCTCCAGCCGTTCCTTCCGCAACCGCAATTGCGTCAACCGCTCGTTGAGCAGCGAGAGGTTCGCCGGGTCGATGTTCATCGTCAGCGCCGTGACCGTCTCGTTGACCTGCTTGAGTTCGCGACCAAATCGCTGCGTCTCCGTGGCGCTGGCCTTATTGCCTCGGGCGGCGGCCACGAAGCGATCCACCGCTTCGTCCATCACCACGGGATCGAGTTCAACGATGTCACGGAGTTTCTCCAACGTCCAGGTTTCGATCTCCTCGCAATGGAGCGTGGACGGCGTGGAACAGATGGTCGGCCCGTGGCGACGCCGCCCGGCGCAGGTGTAGTAGTTGGTGACGACCTCCGCGCGGCCAGGCTTTCGGCCTTTGTGCTTGGGCTCGCCCCAGAACTTGTGGCCGCACTCGCCGCACACCATCACGCCCGTGAGTAGCCAGCGCCTATTGCGATGGCCCGAGCCGCCGATGGCCTCCCGCCGCTTGCGGACCGCGCGTTGGGCCTTCTCCCAGTCGGCCTTGGTGACGATAGCGGGCACCGCGTCGGGCACCACGATCCATTGGTCCTGGGGTGTCAGCACCACCTGCGCCTCGCCCGCCTCGCGCTGGCGTTGTGCCGCCCGGCCGTTCTGGACGCGGTAGAACTTGGCTTCCGTGCGGCGGTTCCATACGAGATCGCCCCGATAGGTCGGGTTGGCGAGGATGGCCTTGATGGTGGTGAACGACCAGAGGCCATGATTGGGACCGGGGATGCCCCTGGCGTTGAGATCGGCGGCGATGGTGCCAAAGCCCGTGCCGCCCAGACACGCCTTGAAGATGTCCTTGACCACCTGGACGCGGTCGGGACTTGAGAGTACCAAGCGGGCTTTACATTCCTTGCCGGGCTTGGAGAGCGCCTGCCCCTTGGCGTAGCGGGCCTGCAACTTGCCGTCCTTGTCATACACCTCGCGGACACCGCCGGTGCAGAAGCGGATGCGGAACAGCAATGCGCCATCGGGCGCAAGCATCTCGCGGTCGTAGCCATAGGGCGCGGCCCGGCCCGGATCGGATTGGGCCAGCACGGAACTGATCTGGCCGCGAAGCGTGTTCTGTGAGAGGCTGATCGAGAACTGCCGGTTCTGGAATTGCTTCACCGTCCGCAGCACGTCGGCGTCGATGCCCTCGCGGTTGAGGTAGCCTTCGGTGACCGACGCCAGCGCCACGCCCGCCCGCCGCAGCAGGTAGCGATAGTGCTCGGTCTCGGTGACATCGCCGCGCGAGAAGCGGTCGCTGTTCCAGACGATCACGGCCTTGAATGTGCCCGCCTTGGCGTCGGCAATCATGCGTTGGAAGCCGGGGCGCTCGTCGGCACTGGTGCCGCTGATCGCGTCGTCCATGTACTCGCGGACCAGGTCGTAACCGTTCTCGCCTGCGAACCGGGCGATCTCCGCCCGCTGGTCGCCCAGACTTTGCTCCTGCCGGTCGGTAGATCTCCGCAGGTAGGCGACCGCCGGGATGGGGATGTTTGTAGCGTTCATAGACGCCTCCTTTCAAGACCAAGCCCTACCTCTGCGGGCCAACAGCATCAAGGCATGTGATGGGGGATTCTGGTAGGCCAAATGCGACAAAACATGCGATGAAATATGGGCGGAATATGCATGGACTTTCCTTGATGCGATAGCGGAGCTTGAGGTAACTCATGGCTCGTTCGTTGGGGCATGGGTGCCCATGCCACGGACGAGGCCCGAATACGGGAGTACGTACCATGACCACGAAGAAGACCCCGAAGACCGCCAAGGCGACCAAGGCTGCCAAGGTTACCGCCGCCAAACCCGCCAAGGAGAAGAAGATGAGCGGGCTGGACGCCGCCGCGAAGGTGCTGGCCGACGCCAAGGAACCGATGAACGCCAAGACGATGGTCGAGACCATGCTGGCCAGCGGCATGTGGAAGACCGGCGGCAAGACCCCGCAGGCCACGATCTACGCCGCGATCATCCGTGAGATCGCGGCGAAGAAGGCCGAGAGCCGGTTCAAGAAGACCGATCGGGGCTTGTTCGCCGTCAACGGGTAGCATCGGATTCCCTCCCGCCTTCCGACCCCGGCCCGACGCCGGGGTCTTTCTCGTTGGTCACCACTATCGCTGCCTCCAACGCCTTCAACCGTTCCCATTCCGCCAGCGGCACGAGCACCACGTCCATGTCGCGGTAGCGCCGGATGCCCAGCGGCCTGCCGGTGCGCATGACCTCGCGGCAGGCGAAGCCGAGGATGGCCCGCACGTGGCTGATTTGCATACCGAAAATGGGCTCGTCGTCGTGCATCAAAAAAACAAGTACAACAAAGAAAGCCTATCGCTACTGGTTCCCGTTCCCGCGGCCGTCGACGCGCGACGGTCCGTCCGAAGTACCTATTGGCCGGTCAGGTCCAAGATTCTTGCACCTGCCGCAGTTGGGGAATTTCACCAACCACCGCCACGTTCGCGCCTGTCGCGTTGTGTTGGCCCACGTTGCGTTCCTTGCCGCCAGGTTGGCCCGACCTACCACTACGCCCGTCGTCGCGCCCGCGGCGACCCATTGGCCAATCGACTGTAAAGCTTTTACAGTCGCTGCTCGTGCTCGCGCACAAGCAAGAACCCCGCGCCCGACCGTTCCCACCGCCATCGGCGGGTGACGATGCCCGGGAGGTCCTATGTGTTCCGTTCAACACACATCTATGGTTTAACGGAACACTTACGCATATTCGGGGAATCGCTCGGCCGTGAATTTCGCTCTGGCCTTGGCCTGCATGGCCGCCTCGCGGCCCAAGCATCGCTCGGTCAAATCGAAAGAGCGTTTGGCGATCTCCGGCAGTGCCCAATACCGGCGGCGGTTGTGATACGCGCGTCCCATGTCCACGACCTTCCCGGCCCGCGCCAACTGGCGCAGCGCCCGGCGGAACGACACATGCTCGCTGTCGCTGATCTCATCCTTGCCCAGCGCCTTGGCGGCGATGACGATGCTGTCGATCTCCTCGCGCTGTCCGGCCAGCACCTCCAAACACATCCGCTGTACCTTGCCCAAGCCACGGCTCATTGTGCTCTCCGTAAGTGTTTCGTGGCGTCACATTTCCAAAACGTGACGCCCCGTCACATTTCTCAGCGTCACGTCGTCACGTTTTGCGTCACGTTCGATTTCGTGACGGTGAGGTAAGTCCTTGTGGTAGCGATGGTTGGTGCGTCACGTTTTGCTTTGTCACGTTGTCACATTTCATTTTTTGGTCCCGTCACGTCACGTTTTCCCTCCCTATAGGGAGGGAAAAACGTGACGCGGACCCGCGTGACGCTCAGGAATCAGGAAGCCTCAAGCACTCGCCATCCACGATCATCTCGCCGCGCTCTACCAGCGCCTGCAGAACCCGATGCTGATTCTGGCGCACCATGCCCGCCGCGGCGCAGGCCTCGCGCCAGGCCTCCATCGTCACCTCTGCGTTTTCCGTGCCGGCCGCCAGACGCCGGGCCACCTGCAGTCCGATCTTCTGCCACTTGCCGGACATAGCGGCCTTGGCCTGGGCGACGATGGCGCTGGTGTCGGCGTCGAGCACTTCGACCGCCGCCGATGTCACCGGATTGCCCTCATCATCCATCTTGTCGGGCAATTCCACGGACACCAACTTCATCGCCACCGGCGCTGGCATCTCGGCGTCCTTCATCTTCGTGGCGGTCAGCAGCAGGCCGTTCTCGTGATCGAGCCGGTACTCGGCATCCAGCGCGGCCTTCAGCGCGATGGCACCCCGGGCGCGGCTTTTATCACCATGCCCGGCGTGATGAACGATCAGGATCGTGCAGCCGTAGCGCTGGCGAATGGCATCGCAGGCCGC
>Ga0316217_10007552_pt1 | contig 10342 bp, 7 predicted proteins | sample 1anoAmetaG_FD_203633 | JGI IMG/M metagenome (GOLD analysis project Ga0316217, IMG submission 203633) | Freshwater microbial communities from Trout Bog Lake, Wisconsin, USA - 1anoA | ecosystem: Environmental > Aquatic > Freshwater > Lake > Hypolimnion/Profundal zone | place: USA: Wisconsin... | reverse complement strand
GCACAAGATGATCTTCTCGCGCACCTACAATGGCGCCAGTGCGCGGCGACAGGCGCATGCGCTGGCCGACGACATCGTGCATGAAGTCCGCAACCTGAAACCCATCGGCGGGACGAAGATCGCGTTCAAGTCGCAGGCGGCAGGCGGCAGCGGCGAGATTTACGTGGCGGATTTTGACGGCTACGGCGCGCAGCCGGTCACCTCGGACGGGGCGATTGTGGCCAAGCCGGCGTGGATGCCGGGGCGCATGGCGCTGTTTTACACCAGTTATGCGCGCAGCAATCCGGACATTTTTTATCACAGTCTCTCAACCGGCCAGCGGCGGGTGATCGCCGGCTATTCGGGCTTGAACACCAGCGCGGCGGTCTCGCCGGACGGCTCGAAGGTGGCGATGATTTTGAGCAAGGCCGGCAGCCCGAACGTCTGGGTCTGCAACGCCGACGGCACCGCTTTGCGGCGCCTGACCAAGGGCCTCGAGGATTCCTCGCCCTGCTGGTCACCCAACGGCGAATGGATTTGTTTCGCGGCCAAGATCAACGCGCGCCGCAGTCTGGCCAAAGTACCGGCGGGCGGCGGCGAAGTGCAGCGCATTTCGACCTCCGGCGTACTGAACCCGACCGAGCCGGATTGGTCGCCGGACGGCAAATGGATCGCGTTCACGTCGCAGATGGGCGATTTCAGCATTTGTGTGATGGCGGCGGATGGCAGCATGAACCCGGTGGCGCTGGTGTCCGGCCAGAATCCCTCCTGGTCGCCCAACTCGCGGACGCTCATCTATAACCACGGCCCCGCCGGGCATCAGACCCTCGCGGCGCTGGATGTTTTCACCCGGCAAACCCGGGATTGCCATCACGCGGCGGGGAGCAATTCCCAGCCCGCTTGGGCGAAATAAGGCAAATTTGTTTTCGCAACCGCTCCAACCAATTGTATTTTTAGCCACGCATTAAATCGCAACGAAATTTTAACCAACGTAAAAATTATGAAACTGAACAAAATTGTCCTGCCGCTCATCCTCGCGCTGAGCGCGACCCTCGCCACCACCAGTTGCAGCCATAAATTTGGCGGCAAAATCACGAACATCCCGAAACATGGCGGCGGCGACACGGGGGGAAATAACATTGATAATGTGGCGCCCACGCCGACCATTGGGAATACCACCCCCATTGATACCACCGGACAAGCGCCGATCGCCACGCCGCAGAAACTGAATGGCCCCATCGAAACGGCGCCCTTCAATATTGAAACCTACACGCAAGACACGGCGGCATTGGCCGCCTACACGGTCCACTTCAAATTCGACAGCTCGGTGGTGGAGGACGCGGAACAGGCCAATATTACCAGTGTCGCCCAAGCGCTGGCAGATGCGAACCTGCGGCTGCTCATCCAAGGCCATTGCGACGAGCGCGGCACCGAGGAATACAACCGCGCCCTCGGCGAACGCCGCGCGCTGGCCCTGCGCGAGGCGCTGGCCAAGGCCAATGTGGACCCGATGCATGTCAAAACCATCAGCTTCGGCAAGGACCAACCGGTTGACCCCGGTCATGACGAAGCCGCCTGGGCCAAGAACCGCCGCGGCGTGTTCATCCTGCTGCATCCGAAAACGCCGGTGCAGTAAATGCCTTTTGAAAATTCCAATTGGCCGCAAATCGTGTGGGAGATGCAACCCCGTTGGGGTAGGCCGTTTTGGGGGCATTTACCCAGGGTAGCTCATCCCGCCTGCGTTGCCCTACGGCGTGACAAGTCGTCGCAACCCTGGGCTGAATGATGGAATCCTGTTGGGATTCAAACTCGGAATTTTCGAAAGGCATCAGGGTTAAAGCGGCCTGAACGCCGTGCGCCGGGAGGGGCGCCAGCGACGATTGGAAGCGAGCCGGGCCGGAGGCCGGCGCTCCGGGAGCGGCCACCCTGCCCTGGGGGGCCAAATTGTCTGTGCTTGACGTTTTGCCCAAAGAATACAAGGATTGTGGCTGTGCAACGGGAAGTAATTCCCGGCCCGCTTGGGCGAGATGATTCAAGATGTTCACGACTTCTCAACCCATAAGAAATTTTATTAGCTGGAAAGATTTGACGAAATAGTAAAAAACGCAAAATTATGAAACTGAACAAGATTGTTTTACCGCTCGCCCTCGCGCTGGTCGCGACGCTGGCCACCACCGGCTGCAAACATGGCTTCAATGGCCGGGTGACGTCGGTGCCGGGACATCGGCAGGAACCCGTGGCGCAACTGGATAATCCCGGAAACACCCTGCCCCCGGGAAACCCGATTCCTGGCGGCATAGGCCTGAACCCGGGAGATAACTCGAACCTTCCCGGTACGGGGAAGGACACCAAACCCGGTGGCGGAGATCTGCCTGAAAATTGGCGTCCAGAAGACATGAACCAAAATCGCGACAAGCTGGCGGCCAATACGGTCCACTTCAAATTCGACAGCGCGGTGGTGCAGGACAGCGAACAGGCGAACGTCGCCAATGTGGGCCAGGCGCTCAGTTCCGACCTCACGGCGAAATTGCTGATCGAGGGTCACTGCGACGAGCGCGGCACGGAAGAATACAACCGCGCGCTGGGCGAACGCCGCGCGCTGGCCTTGCGCGAGGCGCTGGCCAGAATCGGGGTTGACCCGATGCGCATTCGCACGATCAGCTATGGCAAAGACCAGCCGGTTGACCCCGCTCATAATGAAGCCGCCTGGGCCAAGAACCGCCGCGGCCAGTTCATCTGGTGTACCCCGAAGGGTCCGATACAGTAAGGCTCGAAGCTTGAAATTTCCAAGCCGCGCGCCAGCGCGGCTTTTTTTATGGTCGCGTTCACCGCCGCTTTCGCCCGCGCGGCAGGCCCACAAAGACACGAGAATTTTCCTCAGCGCCAAAGCGGCGGTGAAGCCACCGCTTTTGAGCGGGCAATGGTTTTCGCTGGTTCGTTGGCACCCCGCGCGGGCAAAAGCGGCGGTGAACGCGCCGCACTCCAAACGCTTCGCGAAGCCGGAGGCCGCTTCGCAGTCGCGCCAGCGTCTGGTGCGGTGGCTTCAGCACCGCTTTTCGGGCGGGGGAAGGTTTTTTCAGGTTTGCAGGCCGGCCGGCCACCAACGGTCGCAGTCTGTGTTTTTCAACTGCGGGAACAATTTAGCTGCGGCCTTGCTGCCATCCGCATCTAGCGGTTAAACTGAGCGGCGATGGAAACGTCTGCAACCGCACCGCCTGTGCCGCCGGAATTTCACGACCCGTGGGTGGAAAAATTTTTAACGCACCTGGCGACGGATCGTGGGGCGTCGGTCTTCACACAGCGGAATTACCGGCAGGCATTGAGAGAATTTGCGCGCTGGCATCAGGACGAGCGCAAGTCGCCCGCGGCTTGGGAACAGCTCCAGCGCGATGACTTCCGCGGCTACGTGCGTTTTCTCGGGCGGAACAAGTTGAGCCGCGCGGCCACCCAACTGCGGTTTTCCGCGCTGCGGACGTTTTACAAGTTCCTGATCCGGCACGGCGTCGTGGAAACCACGCCGATCAAGAATCTGTCCCTGCCAAAATTGGAAAAGCGGCTGCCGCGATTCCTGACGCGGCAGCAAATGGTGGACTTGCTGGCCGCGCCGATGAAGCTGCTGGAAACACAGCAGGAAAAAAAGGGGCCGGGCCGGCCGATTTCGGCGGAGGTTTGCCGGCGGGACGTCGCGGTACTGGAGACGATTTATTCAAGCGGCCTGCGCATCCGCGAGTTGTGCGGCCTGCGGGTGGAGGACATTGATTTCAACGAGCAACTGGTGCGCGTGCGCGGCAAGGGCAAGAAGGAACGACTGGTGCCGATTGGCGCGCCGGCATTGACGGCCATTCAAGATTACTGGACCCAGTTGCTGGAGCCGCCGGCGGGCGTGCAGCCGGTGTTTCACGCGGACACGCGCAAGGCCGCGCCGCTGTCGCCGCTGCAACTGTCGCGCCGGCTGAAAACCTACCTGATCATCGCCGGACTGGATCCGCACCTGACGCCGCACAAACTGCGGCACAGCTATGCGACGCATCTGCTGGACGCGGGCGCGGATTTGCGCAGCGTGCAAGAGTTGCTGGGCCACGCGCATCTGGCCACCACCCAGGTTTATACGCATGTCACGACCGAGCGGCTGCGGAAAGCCTACAACGCGGCGCATCCGCGGGCGTGAGGAATGACTTTGGAATTGGTGGAAAGCGCCAGCGGCGCGTTTGACAATAGCCCGCAGTTTCAACTGCGGGTTCGAAGCGCGCAAACACGGTTCGTCCCAGCGGGACGGTTGAATTTCGTTCTGGTCCAGGCCGCTGGTCGTATTTCTGAGGACGTTTTCAACCGCCCCGGCGGGGCGAATGGGGTTGGTCACACGTAACCCGCAGTTGAAACTGCGGGCTATTGTCAATTCGTCCCTGCGGGACTGATAATCGGCCAATCGGGTGGGAGAATCTTTGCCAATTTTTGCAAAATAAATTGGTTTGAATTCCTGCATTCTTTGCCCAAGACTAAACTTAGAAAATTTTTTTGATGGTTTTTGAAAATGAAAATTGATTTTGCTTTTCGTCCGCGACTGGTGGAAACGCTGAAGAACTATTCGGCGGCGATGTTCCTGACCGACCTGACGGCCGGATTCACAGTGGGCATCGTCGCGCTGCCGCTGGCGATGGCGTTTGCCATTGCCTCCGGCGTCAAGCCGGAGGCCGGCATCTTCACGGCGGTGATCGCGGGTTTTTTGGTTTCCTCGCTGGGCGGCACGCGCGTGGCCATCGGCGGTCCCACCGGCGCCTTCATCGTGATTCTTTACGAAATCTACGCGAAGTACGGCGCGGAGAAACTTGCCATCTGCACCATAATGGCGGGGGTCATATTGTTCATCATGGGCGCGGCGCGGCTGGGCACCATCATCAAGTTCATTCCCTATCCGGTGACGATGGGCTTCACGTCCGGCATCGCGGTGCTGATTTTCAGCACGCAAATCAAGGATTTTCTAGGGTTGACCGTGGAGAAGGTGCCGTCGGATTTTGTGGAAAAAATGCGGGTGCTGGCGGAGCACTTGGGCACGGTGCAATGGCCGTCGCTCGCCCTGGCGGCCGGTTCGCTCGCCATCATTCTGCTGTGGCCCAAAACCTGGCAGCGGCGGGTGCCGGGTTCCATTGTCGCGCTGATTCTGGGCACGGCGGCGGTGGCGCTTGGCCACTTGCCGGTCGAGACCATCGGCATGAAGTTTGGCGGCATTCCGCAGGGGCTGCCGCATCCGCATATTCCGGCGCTGTCGTGGGAAAACATCCAGCACCTGTTCCAACCGGCCACGACCATCGCGCTGCTCGCGGCCATTGAATCGCTGCTCTGCGCGGTGGTGGCCGACGGCATGATTGACGACCGCCACGATTCAAACCAGGAACTCATGGCGCAGGGCCTGGCCAACATCGTCAGCCCGCTGTTTGGCGGCATTGCGGCAACGGGGGCGATTGCCCGCACCGCGACCAATGTCAAGTGCGGCGGGCGATCACCGGTGGCCGGCATGGTCCACGCGGTGACGCTGCTGGCCATCATCCTGGTGGCCGCGCCGCTGGCCAAATTCATCCCGCTGGCCACGTTGAGCGCGGTGCTGGTGAACGTGGCGCTGAACATGGGCGAGTGGCACAATTTCGGGCGCCTGCCCAAATGGCCGCGCAGCGACGCGGTGGTGTTTCTGACGGCCTTTGGCCTGACGGTGGTCGTGAACCTCACGGCGGCGGTGGAAATCGGCATGGTGCTGGCGGCGATCCTCTTCATCAAGCGCGTGTCCGAGACCACGCAAATCACGGCGGTGGATGAAAGCTCGGAAACCGAAGGCCCGCAACATTCGCTCATTGGCAAGGTCGTGCCCAAGGGCGTGATGATTTACCGCATCTTCGGGTCGTTCTTCTTTGGCGCGGCGGACAAACTGGAGACGGCATTGAAACGTTCGGGCCAGGAGCCGGAGGTGCTCATTCTTGGCCTGCGAAAAGTGCTGGCCATGGATGCCACCGGCCTCAATGCGCTGGAAGACCTGTTCGAGCGGCTGCATAAGCGCAAAAAGCATCTCATCTTGAGCGGACCGCACACGCAACCGCTGTTCATGATGGACAAGGCGGGTTTTCTGGAGCGGTTGGGCCGCGAGAACATCTGCGCCGACCTGGAACATGCGCTGGAGCGCGCCCGGGAAATTCTCGGCCTGCCGCCGGAAGTATCCAGCGATCCGCTGCGTTTGGAGCGGGAGCAACTGGAAGCGGCGCGGCGGGACCTCGCCGGCGCGGTCGAGCGGGCGGGCAAGGTGTTGAATCCGCCGGTCATTCCATTGAAGAAATGAAGAAGATGCAAATGAACTCAACATCCAACATCCAACATCTAACGCCCAACATCCAATGTTCGGCGGGTCGTGAAACTTGGTTCTCTGGAGGTTCGATGTTGGATGTTAGAGGTTGGATGTTTACCCTTCAGTCCCCATGTATCTAAACATCATCCAGCTTGCGGAATCTTTCGGCGTGGAAGAGAGCGTCGTCGAAGATTGGGTGCGCAAAGAAGGGCTGCCAGCCATTGAGGACCGCAACCGCCTGCTCTTTGACCGCAACCAGGTGGTGGATTGGGCCGCCGCGCGCGGGCTGGCGGCCAAAGCCGGTTTTCTCGCCGCCGGAGCCGCGGCCAAGCTGGCCACCCGCCGGCTGGAACCACTTTTGCGCGCCGGTGGCATCTGGCGCGACGTGCCTGCCGCCACGGTGCGCGAGGTGATGGAGGCGATCGTGTCCAAACTGCCAGGCGCAACGCCGCCCGTGCGGCAACTGCTGGCCCAGCGACTGCGCCTGCCCGAGGGCATCTCTTGGGCGGCGGTGGGCGGCGGACTGGCGCTGCCGCATTTGCGCACCCCGGTGGCGCTGGGACGGGAAGCCGGCACCTTTGCAATATTGCTGCTGCGCGACCCATTGACGTTGAACGAACCAGCGCCGGACGACGTGCCGATCACGCGGCTGTTGTTTTTCGTGGCGCCCTCACCGCGCGCCCATCTGGAACTGCTGTCACTGTTGAGCAGCGCGCTGCTCCGGGGCGGCTTGCAGAAACCGGTGGTGGACGGGGCCGGCGACGAGGAGATTTTTGCCGCCCTGATCGTCGCGGAAACAAACGCGGCCCGCGGCAAGGAGCCTCAACCGTGAATGCTGGCAAACTTGAATGCGCTGCCGGCGGTAGTGGCACGGGCGTCCCGCCCGTGCGGTTCCGCCTGGGCCGCTTGTTTGACAACCGAAACACACGGGCGGGACGCCCGTGCCACTACTAATCATGACCCCCGGCAGCCTGCTCTGGATCGCACTGGCCGGTTTGCTGGCCGGTTTGCTGGCGGCGCTGCGTTCGCCGCGCGGCTGGCTGGCGGCCACCATCGGCGGCGCCGTGGCGGCGCTGGCGGCGGCGGTCTGGATCCTGGCGACCGGCGCAACTTGGAACTGGCAGCCGGATTTTCTGCTCGGCGGCGAACCGATCCACCTGCAACTTGATGGCATCAGCGCCTTGTTCCTCGCCTTGCTGTCCGTGTTGGGCGGGACGGGCGCCTTGTTTGCCAGCGAATACTGGTCGGACCAATGCCATCCGGTTTCCGCCCCCATGGGCCGCGTGTGGTGGAACGGACTTTTGCTCTGCATGGCGTTGATCCTATTGTCCGCCAACGGGCTGCATTTTCTGATCGCGTGGGAAATCGCCACCGTCTGCGCATATTTTCTCATCACCCGGGAACGGCAGAAAAGCGCCGTGCGTAAAGCGGGCTGGTTGTTTCTGGCGGCCTCGCACTTGGGCACGCTTTGCCTGTTCGCCTTTTTTGCGCTGCTCGCCGCGCGCACGGGCACCTGGGACTTGGGGCCGCTGCGAAACCATCCGGGACTCGCGCCGCTGTTCTGGCTGGCCCTGGCGGGCTTTGGCCTCAAAGCCGGCATTTTTCCGCTGCACATCTGGCTGCCATCGGCGCACGCCAACGCGCCCAGTCACGTGTCCGCCATCCTTTCCGGCGTCATGATCAAAATGGGCATTTACGGTCTGGTGCGCTTCAGCGGCTGGCTGCCCACGCCCGAGGCCGCCGGCTGGACGGTCGCCGCGCTGGGCGTGGTCAGCGCGGTGCTGGGCGTCGTGTTTGCGCTGGGCCAGCATGATTTGAAACGGCTGCTGGCCTACCATAGCGTCGAAAACATCGGGATCATTCTCATCGGGCTGGGCTTCGCCATGATTGCGTCGGCCCATGGCCATCCGGCTTGGGGACGGCTGGCCCTGGCGGGCGGATTATTGCATGTCTGGAATCATGGCTTGTTCAAGGCCTTGCTGTTTTTGGGCGCGGGTTCGGTGCTGCACGCCACCGGCACCCGCGAAATGAGCCGGCTGGGCGGACTCTGGCGCGCGATGCCGTGGACGGCGGGATTGTTCGTACTCGGGGCGATGGCGATTGCCGGACTGCCGCCGCTGAATGGGTTTGTCAGTGAGTGGCTGGTATTTCTGGGATTATTCGACGCGCTCCCGGCGCACGACGTGCTGACGGGAACGGCGGTTCAGACGCATGGCGTAGCGGCATGGGCGGCGGCGCCGGCGGCGGTGTTGCTCGGGCTGACCGGCGCGCTGGCGCTGGCGTGCTTCGTGAAGGTTTGCGGGGTGGTGTTTTTGGGTTTGCCACGCAGCGAGGCGGCCCGCCACGCCCATGAATGCGGCTGGCGGATGCGCGTGCCGATGCTGGTACTCGGCGGCTGCTGCGTGGCCATCGGCCTGGCACCCGCGTTGTTCTGGCCGGCGATTGCCAACGCCTGCGCCGTCTGGCAGCCCGCGTGGCAAGATCCCATGCCGCCAGCGCCCCTGCTGGCGCTAGGCTCCTTTCATCTGGCCCTCGCCGCCGTGGCGACGCTGGCGGCGATTGGGCTTTGGCGGCGCGTCCAACACAATGGGCTGGCACGGGCCGGGACTTGGGATTGCGGCTACGCCGCGCCAACCGCGCGCATGCAGTACACCGCCGGCTCGTTCGCGGAAATCATCACCGGCTGGTTCGCGTGGATTCTGCGGCCGCACCGGCATTCGCATACGCCCCGGGACAATTTTCCGGCCCACGCCAGTTACGAAGAGCACACGCCAGAAACCGTGCTGGAACACGTCATCGAACCGGCGGGCGCGGGCGTGATGTGGATATCCGCAAAAGTGCGGCGGCTGCAACATGGCCGGTTGCAGGCTTATATTTTTTATCTGTTGGTCGGCCTGGCGGCGCTGATCGTGCTGGCATTGATGGGAGGCGGCAAATGAGTATTGGGGAACATCGAACATCCAACATCCAACATCCAACATCCATTTCAGGGGGCGCGGTGGATCGCACCACATTGGGCGTTGGATGTTGGATGTTGGATGTTGGATGTTTTCGCCGCGGAGAAATCGTATGACCACCGCGCTCAATATCTTTCTGCGCCTGTCGCTCTGGCTGCTGCTGGCGCCGCTGTTGCCGGGCATCATCGCCAAGGTCAAGGCCTGGGTCGCGGGCCGGCGCGGGCCGCCGGTGCTGCAGCTCTACTACGACCTCGCCAAACTGTGGCGCAAAGGTGTGGTATTGAGCACGGCGGTTTCGCCCGGACACGTCGCCGGGCCGGCAATCGCCTGGATCGCCCTCGTCGGCGCGGCACTGCTGCTGCCGTTGGGGCCGGGCGCCGCGCCGCTGGCGTTTCGCGGCGATGCGCTGTTGTTTGTCTATTTGCTGGCGCTGGCCAGATTCTGCATCGCCAGCGCGGCGTTGGACACCGGTTCGGCTTTTGAAGGCATGGGGGTGGCGCGCGAAGTGAGTTACGCCGTGATCAACGAGGCCGCCATCATCACCGCGCTCCTGGCGCTGAGCGTGCAGACCGGCAGCATTTCGTTGACCACCATGCTCGTGCCGCCGGCGGCGGGAGCGGGCACGGCGTTGCTGGCGGCGGGGTTGTTTGGGGTGCTGCTGGCGGAAAATTGCCGCGTGCCGTTCGATGATCCGAACACGCACCTGGAATTGACCATGATCCACGAAGCCATGGTGCTGGACCACAGCGGGCCGCCGCTGGCGGCCATCCTGCACGGCGCCGCGCTGAAATTGCTGCTGTTTTCCGTGCTGCTGGCCAAGACGGTGTGGTCCATCGGCGCCCTGCCCCCGCTGGCGGCCGCCGGCGCGCTAGCCGGGTCCGTTCTGCTCATCACCGTGGGGGTGGGACTGGTCGAATCGCTGCTGGCGCGGCTGGCGTTCCGGCGCGTGCCCATGCTGCTGACCACGTCATTTCTGCTCTGCCTGTTTGCGCTGCTGGTGGCTTGGAAGGGAGGCCTATGACCAACACGCTGAACCTATTCATTGGTCTCGCCATGGGCCTGAACCTGCTGGCGCTGG
>Ga0316217_10007551_pt1 | contig 10345 bp, 3 predicted proteins | sample 1anoAmetaG_FD_203633 | JGI IMG/M metagenome (GOLD analysis project Ga0316217, IMG submission 203633) | Freshwater microbial communities from Trout Bog Lake, Wisconsin, USA - 1anoA | ecosystem: Environmental > Aquatic > Freshwater > Lake > Hypolimnion/Profundal zone | place: USA: Wisconsin... | reverse complement strand
ACTTACTACTTTTAGAGATTGAGTTCTAGGACTGAAAAGATGCATTAATAAACTAAAGATCTGGCCATGTTTTCGATTTTTTTTCTGTCCTATCTTACTTATTTCTTGTTCTATTAAATGTACTCACGCACTAGCTTTTAATCCTTTGTTTACTTCTTCTTTTTTTGGGTAGATACAGGTCTTTTAGCTACTTATTTTTTCTTCCTTTTTTACTTTTTTATCTTACCTACACGCTTAATCACTTTTATAACTTTTTTTAGGAAAAAGCTATGGATTAGCTCTTTAATCTTACCACCACTGCGTAAATATTATGGACCTAACAGTCGAACATAATCCAATTCATCATTTTGCGTCAGCTGCTCATCAATCTCTATATTTTCCTTCTCTCCGACAAATTTTTTTATTAAATCTATAACTAAAATCTTTTAGACGAATCCTGAGCCTTTTAGATCTTATTTTTAACATAAACTTTCAATAGCTTCAATCATTTATTGGATCTCTTAATCAGCTAAAAGTTACTTGAAGGGGGAAGACTCTATTTGAGCTTAACTATAAAAGGGTTCAAATCGGATTTACAGATCTTGATAGCAAAAAAGTTACCTATAGATATCTGTCAACATCTTTAAAAGAAATCGTATTATTGTAGCCTTTCAACATCTGAAAGAGGACGGGAAGCAAGAGATTGTATTTTCCCATGTTAATCCATTGTTGAGTCATGACTTTATAGTAGTCTTGATAGTTGGCTCTTATCAATTTACTCTTTATGCCTATCTCATGCATTGATTATTTTAACTGCTGCGCGAAATGATAGCCGAATAGCTCTACTAAGACGAAACCTTTTTTAGTCATTACATAGGCAACAGTAAGTTTTTCACTCTATTCTTTCTTCTTCCGCTTTTCTTCTTGATCGTTTTAGTAGGCCTGCTCAGCGATTCTATTAAGATTGAAACCCTGCAATAGCTGGAGTGCAGATATTGACATAAATTAATAAAAATAGTGACATATCTAAATCAAATGACATCATTGGTATAATCAACTTTTTGCATCTATTTACTTGATTTCAAGGCATCGTATGAAAAGAAGGCATTAAATAGCAGTATTTTGACTTTAGTAAACAGCTTCAAAGAAATTTTGGTATTTGGGCTGCTTATTGAATATTGCACCCTATAGTACAAACTTGACAGCCTAAACAAATATTTAAGTTTTTTATTGATATCGTTTTCGTCTAGTTAGCAAGCCAAGCTCTAAAGCGATTTGATAACCCATCTTTCCTTCTAATTTAGTTCCTTGGGGTTTATTTCTATTTAGGACTAATGTTTCAAAAGTGTTTAGAGCGATTTGCAATAAGGTTTTAACCTGACAGAATCTATTGTAGCTAAATTGTTTTTGAAATGAGTTAGGCTAGGTTGATCGTTTTTGGTAAAAACACCTTTGATGAATGTTTCATAATACTCGTGTAAAAGCTGGTCTAAAAGCATATTGGTTACATCACTTAGCTAATGCTTGAATTCAGTTTTTTCAAATTTCACTTAATCTGTTTGCACTTCCTGGCTAGAATAAGTCACCTAAAACCCTGTTGGGTTCCTTGAATTGCAGGAGTCTTTGCTTTATGTTTTTTAAAGTGTGGATATCTTGCCAAATAGGATTTTGATAGCCTTGTCTTTGTCTTTCAATTTTGCTTGGCATTGTTCCAGTATTTATCTATTTTTGTTCTTCATTTTCTACAGCTATAAGTTTGTGAAGTTTAGTAATTTTTAAGCATGGGCTAGCTTCCTTTTAAGATCTGTTATTTGAGCTTTCATCTATTTGAATTTTCCTTCATCTGATATTTATTTTTGAGATTGTATCTCTTGGCTTTTTAAAGTTGCTTTCACTAATTCTTGATTTAAAAACTGCTTGGTGGTTTAGTAATGCTTATCGTTGAATAGTTTAAACTCTTGCTGAGAGTGTATGGCTATATACCGTTCTTTGAGCTGAGAATACTGAACCTGCAATTTGAGATGACTCTCCTTTAAATCAAAAAGCTATCTTTAGTCTAGAACACATTTCTATCTTAATTTATCAAACTAATTCACGTTTTTGTTTCCATTATCATGATCGTAATCACTCCTAAGCTCTATCATTTTCTATAGGAATAAGAAGTTAGTAAATTTAATTTATAGATCAAGAAATTTCATCGCTTATATTCATCAATCCTATTTACTAATCAACAAGCGACTCTTTCTCGGACTCCAAAACAAAGTTCTCCCAAACAAATGCGAAGTTGAGTCCTTTTTTATTCCTGATGCGTTGAAAAAACTGAGTTACTCTCTAGACTTCTATAAAGTAGGCCATATTCCTCAGCACGAAATGCTTGATATTACTGCGAAAGATAGCATCCTAAATAAGCTCTGCCTTTTCTAGGTTGATTTAATTATCTTGGATGTTGATAACCAAGGTCTCAACATCAGAGAAAGTCTAAATGATCTTGGCCAAACCTTTATAATCTTAGAACCGATATTTGGGGTAGCTTCTGCTCCGGAAACTATGGAGCTTGAACAAATAGCCTAGGCAGAAACAGCACATTGATAATCCAAAAAGTAGCAGGTTTAGAAAGGATGACCCATTTTGGTATTTCTATCCCGCGATTGATATGGATACTTATTTGAGAGTTTTGAGATGAAGGTTATGCTCTTTTTCATCCAAAGACTCAAAGAATACTTGGGCTGAGTCACCTACAAAGTTGATTTTATTGTTGGAGTAAAGAGGTAGCAGTTTATTGGGGAATTAGATATCGTTTCCGAGCTGGGAGTATGATCTAGGAAAGTGAGACGTAGAGGTTGCGTAAGAAGAGTGATGTGCGAGAGTGAATCTTTATTTGGGCCTTACTTTAATCCTTGTCCTTCTCGACATGAACTTTTTCGGTCGGTAAATAACTTTAATTAAACAGCTTCCTTTATAATTCAACAACCACTTTTAATTTTGCACTCAAATGAGTAGAATTGAGTATGATTATATGTAGCTTAAAAACGATCAACATCATTTCTCACTCTAATGGATCATCTATTCGTAGTTGACTGTTGAGAAGTAAGGATGCTTTAGTGCTTAGGCTGGACTGATTCGTTTTTAGGGAACGTAGCTGAGTAGTTTGAGAAGGAGGTCCAGATAGAGCTATCTCTCGGGAATGTGGTTGAATTTTTCTTGGAAATCTATGCGCTTGAAGTTTTGAAAGGCATTCATCATACTTACGTCGAATGGCACTCGTTTTTTGTAGATTTTTTATTACTAAATGGTCAAGGAACCTAAGATTTTCAAGATGGCGAACAGTTGGTCGCCATCGTTTTCTCCAACAAAAAATGGGGTCAGAAGAGCCAGCTCTGCCATTATGCAGCCAACTGACCAAATGTCGACTGCTGTTGTGTAAGAAGAGATGCCCATAAGCAATTCGGGAGCTCTGTAATACATTGACCCCACATAGGGAGTATTTTTGCCCTTAGGATCAATAATCTTACTGCACCCGAAATCACAGATTTTCAGGTTGCCCTTTTTGCTGACCAAAATATTCTCAGGCTTCAAATCTCGATGAGCGACCATTTTCGCATGGGCATGCTTTATTCCATTCAAAATCTGATACATATACAGCTTGATTAGGAACTATCTACTTTCAACTCTTCAGGAGGCAGATATTTGCCCTTCTTTGAGTGTGTTTCTATGATTTTGTCGAGATTGGACTAAAGATACTCGAACACAATATTTTGCACAAGTTTTGCTTGTTCATTTTAAGTGTAAAAAAGATCCTTTATTATCTTAACTGTACCTAGATTTGGATTATGTTGGGGCATCCTTTCAAGATGAGTAACATTTAGTTTTATCGGCTCATTCCTTTCCCAACTTTTTCAATCCGCTTTAGTGCCATTTTTTTCCCCGTTTTGCGATGAACAACTTCGAAGACATAGCCTAAGTAACTTCGCCAGAGTACCGAAAGCGCCACTGCCGAGTATTTTGACGATATTATAGTTCGGGACCTCTAACATTCAAATTATTTGTTATAAAGTTTATTGGTGAGTTGATATAAACGCAACTAATATCTGGGCGCTCCAAAGTTTATATTCTTGGTTTTAAACCTAAAGCATAAAATTCAAGTTTTTGGATTGATATAAATTTGATTAGATAAAATTGTAACTCCATGAAAACTTTGCAAAACGCTTTCTAAGAGTTTTAAAAAGCCAAAATCAAGTTTGCTCAGCAAGTCGCAGACTTCGCATCTAAGCCTCAAAATGTCGATAATTTACACTCATTGGGCGTGCTAAAGCAATTGAGACCACTGCTGCTAGATCCAACTGTATCGATCCAGAATAGTGCTGCCCTTGCTTTGGGAAGAATAGCTAGTCACTCCTAAGCATTAGCTGAGGCTGTAGTTTAAAACCATGTCCTGCCGCAGTTAGTAAACTCACTTGCTCAACAAAACGTAAATGTAGTTAAATACAGGTCTTCTACAAGAAGGCAGCATGCTTCGTTCTGCGCTCATTGGCAAAGCACTCTTCTACTTTATCAAAGGCAATCATAAGCAGTGGGGCTTTGGAATCTTTGGCTGTGTGTGTTTAGTAATTTGATCCTGGAGTGAAATAATCGGCTATATGGGCATTAGCGTATATTGCGAAGTACCTTTTGAACGAAATAGACATAATTAAAACCTAGCCAGAAGTGTTGCTTAGTCGGGTTGTGTGCAGGGAACAGTGCTTGCCTTACAGTAGCCAGATCCTAATCTGAAAAGAATAGCTGCTTTGGCCTTGAATGAGGTAGCCAAACACTCAATGGATTTAGCTCAAACTGTGATCGATGCTGGTGCTGTGCCTTATCTTACTCAACAAATAAACCATCACGATGCACAGCTCAAAAAGCAAGTTTGTCAGACTTTGTCCAACATTGCCAAACATACGCCTGAAATGGCTGAAACAGTTTGCGGCTGTTAGCTGTTCCCTAAGATACTATATAAGCTTAAAGATGCAGACGAAGGAGTGCGTAAAATGGCTGCCTCAGTGATAAGATAGGTGACTAAGCAAAGCCCAGAGCTGGCGAAGTTGTTCGTCGACGCAGGAGGAATAACGGCTATGATTGACTTCCTGAACTAAAATAAAGATATGAATAGACTGCCGGGAATCGTAGCTCTTGGTTATGTTGGAGCCTATAACTAGAAGTCAGCAACAGCAATAATTTAGGGCAAAGGTATTGCTGCTTTGAAAGATTCCTTGATTCAGATTCCTGATGATTTGGTCAAGGGTGCAGCTGCGTGGGCTTTGGGTCAAATAGGCGGCCATTCTCGCACTCATGCTAATGCTTTGGCCTTATAATAGGTGTTGACTCATTTGTTGGCAGTATACATCTACAACAACAGCACAGATTAGCTGAAAAAGAAGGCAAAGAAGGCTATAAAGAATATAGTGATTATGTGCACATAGCTCAACACTTTGGAATCAATCATTGAAGTACTTTTGAATGTATCTAGGATTCTCCCGATTAGATTCAAGTGTATTTGATAAAGCAGATTGCGAAGATAGTTGCAAAAGACAAGTAAGCTAAGAAGAACTTCGCAGCTAATGAGGGCTTGAGAAAGGTGCAGCAGATAAAGGCCGAGGAAGGCTCAAAGTTGAAAGAGGCTATTGAATAATTGGTGGCTATTTATCCAGCAGATATTGCTCAATTTTACTCCTCTGAGTATGAGCAGGTTTTGATGAATAAAGTTTGATAGAATACTGGAAATATCACAAACATATTAGAATCAGTTTGCTGAGATTGGTTGGTTTTTGTATTTGCTTGTTTCTTCTACCAAACATCTCTTTTATGTTATTTATAGTCGATCAATACAATATTATGAAGTTTAAACTAGTGCAACATTTTTACAATCCAACTTTACTGAGTTTATACTCTACTTTTGGTCCTCTTTCTTTGCTTGTGGTCTTTAGATAAGTGAGAATTGTCTCATTAACATATTATTGTTGTTTTGCGAAAGCCGAGATATAATTTATAATTAAAATGAGTGCTGTTACCTTAAAAAGTAATACTAAAGAACTCTAAGTTTTACAAGAGATCTTATTCTCGAGGGTCAGAATAAATCACAGTAAAATTTCAATTGTCAAACTTTCATTCTTTAATTTCGTATCTCTTCTGCTTTCTATCTTAACCTAGTACACCAACCAAGGCAGTAATGCGCCCCTGAACCAATTTCTTCTTAACTTTATTGTAAGACATTCCTAACGCAGTAAAAATAGTCTCAATCGGCCTTCGAGTTTTACAGACATGCGCAAGGACTCATTGTCGTTTGGAGAAAATACATCAAAAGCCACTAAGAGGCCAAAATTTTTCTATATCTTCTTCAGCCTCAACTCAATAGCAAATCAACGATTAAATTATTTCTTAAAATAAGGAGAGCCATTTTGAGAAATATAGGATTTAAAATAATGTAGGAAATACATTTAAAGCACTGTAAATATTTAAATATTTAGAAGAAATCATTATGTTGACTCACACTGTTTTGACGGGATAATTAAAGGAGTTCGCAAGCAAAAAGATCCACTAAATGTATTTCAGCATAAAAAAGAAGTCTTTATACATAAACAAGAAGTAAAGATCTGCATATTAAGAGTAAATGGTGCATCTGTTTGCTATTTTTTGCTGAAATGCAGCTAGGAATTTTAAAAGGAAAGGTCATCTACCTTAAGTAGGAGGTGCTTGCGCTCGAATTAAGAAAATTAAGACCTTTTATAGAAAAGAATGCTGACTCAACACTAAAGGTATACTTAATCTAGGTCTTCAGATTGTACAATATCTGCTAATGAAGAAGGAATACCTTCTATTCATCAAACTGCCACATTTGACTTGTCCTGTTCGTTTCAGGAAGCGAAGTAAAAACATTTCAAGCAAAGTTGCATGTCAAAGATAGACGTTTCTGGGTCATAATCACCTGATATGTAGGTTATCCACTTGAAATATTCTCGTAGTTGGGAAAGATTTTTGTAGACCAACCAAAAGATCAAATAGAGACTACTAAAGCCGCATTGATTGTTAGATCTATCTCATCATGGTTATTCTCACTCATACCTATTCCATTCAATTGTTGTGAATCAAAAATTTATGAAGCCTATTTAACGAGTTTTTTGCACTTGACATATCCTAGATAGTTTTTAGATTAGATAAACAAAAATCAAATGTAACTGCCGAACTCAGAAAATCTTCGATACTTAAAACCAGGGACTTGCAATTTGCTTTTGTCTTCTAAGCCAGGTCTCTACCCTTTACCAAAAGTACGAACGATAGTATTTTTATACTTCGAGACTGGGTATTTTCCGAACTATTTTTAAACAATTTCTTGCTCTTAATAAACAAATGATTACAAAGAACATGTTTTGAGCTTTGCTTGCCTTAGACTACTTTTTGGTTTTTCGCTTAGTTAGTACTAAAATAACGGGGAGAAGAAATATTTCTATGTTTTAGTCGTTTTACTTGTAGTTAGATAAGGGATAATGCCCTTTATCACTTATTTACAGTCCTGATAATTTATAAGACCCTGGTCCAGGAATCACTTGCTTTTATTTCAAGCTAAAATCTGTCTTTATTTTGCTTCTTATGCTTCCGCCGATGATCTTTGTTGGTATTTGAGGGTTATATCGATCAGGACTTGGCACGAATCGGTTTTTTCTAAGTGCCTAAAGCAAAAATGAGCCAAAAGTTACTTTCTATCTTCCCTCTCCAATGCTGACTCCCACAGCTTAGTTTTTTTAAAAATCACTTTTCAAACGATATGAGCCAGGCGGAGGTAGAACTTTTTTGTCGACGAATTGTTACTTTTCTCCATAGCCGAAGCTAGCTGCTCTTTTTGATCTAGTAGACGGCAATTAGTAGACTGCTTAGGTTGCTCTTTATAATAAAAAGAGTACATTCTTTGAGAGTTAGGGAACCGGACAGATTTGGAAAAGCAATGAGCTTATTTGGTAGATGACACGTTTAGAGGGTGCAAAACATAACTATCGCGATTACTCATAAAATAAAATAATAAGGATTTCTGAATCCAAACAAACTTTTATTCAAGATACTATATTCTCCACACAAACATAACGTATCTTTAGCAAAGAAAAAGATAGTGCTGAAAAATATTTCAATCTTTTCTGACAAGAATAATCAAAATGCCTGAAAGTAGTGAAAAATCTTGTTAATGAAGACAAATTGACGAGAAACATACAAAAACAAAGGCATTTATAAGATATCAACCCAAAAGTAGTGATAGGATCTAAAAAAAAGTGCTTAAAGATTCCAGTCGCAACCAGAAACACAGTAATGGCTTAATGCACAATTTCCACACTATTTCAATCTTTTTAGATTTGCTAAGCTAGTAAGCAGGCTGAAGTATAATAATAGGGTTCTTATTAATAAGAGAGGAATTATTATAGTTTGAAATAAAATTAGTAGGGGAAGTTGGGGTGTAGCGTATGTTTATTTTTTAGTGGCAGGGCCGGAGGGAAATGCCTCACCTGAGCCCTATCAGATTATAACAAATTTTATACCAATATTTATTATACAGTATGAACTGCATTAGGGATCTGCCTAACGAGTACCTAGATCTTTGCCCCACCATCGACTAAAAATACCGGGTCCTGTTCAAACTAGGCTTTGGCCGATTTTCCAAGTACATACTGATTGAGTTAGGGTGAAGATGGCAATAAATCTGGCGACGAATTAGCGCGTGGCCATAAAAATTTTAAACTAAAAGATGGAGGAAGCTGATTGCGCGCGAGGGTACGAGCAAAAAGTGCTGTAGAGTTTTCTCAACGAAGTCAAGATGTCCATATAAGCCAGGCACCGAAACATCGTTTAAATAATTGACTTCAATCTGGGAGGTGTCTATCGAACCGCAGACGGAAAAGTCCAGAGAATACTCTACTATGTCATGAAGATATAGTAGTACGGAGAGCTATTTCGTTTAATAAACCAAACTGAGCAGTTTAGCTAGCGTACTGCGAGGCACATCTTTCGCCAAGTGATTTCAGCTGTTCGACATATACACAGCCATCGAATTGCCCACTGCGATATCAAATCTGAAAACATTTTGTTGGATTCCAAATTCAATGTGAAAGTTGTAGATTTTGGATATGCTCGCTATTTCCTAGACTAACACTCACAGCCCATCGCTTACGATGTTTCAGACGCAGTAGGATCTATTAAATGTAATGCCCCTGAACTCACCAATAAGATTGGCAAAGGATAGTACAGAGCGGAAACAGTTGATGTTTTTGCAGTTGGGTGTTTTTTGTTTGAGTTGGTAATGAAAGCATAACCCTTCAAGTCGAGTGATATCAAAGATTAACATTATAGCAAACTGGTCAAGTTGGAGAAGAAGAAGTTTTGGGACATATTCAATACGAAGTCTAGTCCTTCATTAGACTTTAAAGGTACTTTTCATATGATTTAGATTTGGTTTAAAAAATGCTGAATCCTGACCCCAAATAGCGCATAAGTCTTAACGACATAGTGAAGCATCCATGGGTGAACTCGTAATCAATCAGTAGAGATTAATACAAAAAAGAGATGAATACAAGAGTGAAAAAAGTGATGGTCAAAATACGAAAGGAACAAGAAAGTTAGATGAAGCAAATGTTTATGAAAGAGAAAGGCAAAAAGGAGTTGTTTCATTTATAGCCTTTCCCTATCACCATTCCGAGAGAATATGAGGAAAGGTTTTATCTTTTAAAAACTCTTTTAGCTTCGGATGAGCGTAGCAGCCATTCTTCGGACTGCAGTAGCCCAGAGGAAGAAGTCAAGGGACAAGCAAAGGGAACTATCAAGAAAAAGGTTTCAGAAAACTCAAGGGAAAGAGAATAACCTCCTCAAGCTGCCCAAAAGGAGTGATTTTTTACTGAACTACTAAAGCTAATTATCAATCATACTATTTTGATTAAGCAATCATTTCTGTTTAAGAAGAAGATTGAGTTGGTAAATATCAGCAGTTGAAAAAATCACGACCGCCAACCCATTTGTCTTTGATGATTTCTCTGAATTTGTGAGAAGAAGCCGGCCGAGAAGGTTCACGCTGCACGTATGTATGTATTTAGAATTGGTCCATCCTGCCTTAGAATTTCATACGACTTCGACCCAAGTTAAAAGGCTTTTTTTTGATTTCCTCATGCAAATACCGCTAATCATTGGTTTCATACTTGCCACTGCAACGTACTGAAGGCTTTTAGAAAGAAATAGTTGAGAATTTGGAACTCTGAGGTCGCTTTTAGAAGCTCTTTCCAGAACGAAGCTGAGAAGCTGAGCTCGAGAGGGTTTTTCTATACTCTAGTTTGTTTTAGAATGCAATCGTCTGGTAAAG
>Ga0316217_10007550_pt1 | contig 10345 bp, 7 predicted proteins | sample 1anoAmetaG_FD_203633 | JGI IMG/M metagenome (GOLD analysis project Ga0316217, IMG submission 203633) | Freshwater microbial communities from Trout Bog Lake, Wisconsin, USA - 1anoA | ecosystem: Environmental > Aquatic > Freshwater > Lake > Hypolimnion/Profundal zone | place: USA: Wisconsin... | reverse complement strand
GTCGGCAGCACCGGCTGCAATCCCGGAACGCGATCGAAGACCCCGGATTCGCCCTGCTGGTACACGGACATCCGGATCGCCGCGGCACCGCCGACGGACAGGTTGAGAAGCCCATCGACGTCGTAGTCGGTGCCGCCGTGGGCGACGCTTCCCAGCGTCGCGTGTGCTTCGGCAGAAGTTGCCGTGGGGTCGGGCTGGCGGGTGATCAGGCGCACGGTGCCGCCCATGGAGCGCGCACCATAGAGTGTCCCCTGCGGACCGCGCAGCACTTCCACGCGCTCGAGGTCGACAACTCGCGGGTCCATGCTGTCCGGGACCGGCGTATCGTCAACGTAGAAGCCAGTGGTGCCAGTTCCGTAGACGCCGCGGATCGCGACGGTTCGAGAACCGAACTGTCCGCTCGAGGACTGCGAAAACGACAGGTTCGGGATACGCTGCGCGAGGTCGGTGAAACCCTGAGCACCCGTGTCCACCAGCGTCGCGGCATCAAGCGCGACGAGGCTCATCGGGATGTCCTGGGCGCGCTCCGAGCGCTTTTGCGCCGTGACGACAACCTCATCGAGCGTCGCCGGTTCGAACGCGAGTGCCACTCCCGCGGTAAACGTCGCCCCGAGTGTGCAGGCCGCATGGATGGCCCGGCCGATTCGTGAAGTGTTTCGCATAGCCCCCCCCCGTTATTGATGTCCAGCACCGGCTCGCACAGTGTGTCCGATGTCCTAAAAGTTGTCCAGCGGTCAGAAAACAGGACAACGGACAGTCCGACGGCCGTGAGACGGCCGCCGCGGCGCGCTCGCCGCGATCTTCTGTTCAGGCCTGAGGGAGACCAGACGCCGAGTAGGCGAATTCAGTCCGGATGGCCTCGGAGTGCTCGCCGATCGCCGGCACAGGCCCGAACGGTGCCGTGCCGCCGCTGCGCACGATCGGGGACCGGGCTATGCGTGCGATCCCGTGAGGCGTCCGGACGGGTTCGCGACGTAGCGCGGGGTGTCGCGAGAAGGCGTCGAGGCCGTTGACGTCCGCATAGGCGATTCCGGCGGCTGACAACCGCGCCCGAATCTCGACCATCGTCAGGCCGTTGAATACAGCGGCTATATGGCTGTCGACGCTCGCCCGGTTTGCGACCCGCACGACATTGGTTTCGAATCCCGGCCGGTTCACCAGTGCCGGATCACGGAGGGCGCCGCTGCAGAAGCCCGCCCACTCCCTCTCATTTTGCACAGCAATCACCACTGACTGACCGTCGGCGGACTTGAACACGCCATACGGACAGATGCTCGGATGCATGAGGCCGGCGGGGCGGGGCGCACGACCGGTCGCCTCGAACTGCAGCAACGGAACGCTCATCCAGTCGGCAATCGAATCGAAGAGGCTGAGCTTGAGTCCGGTCCCGCGCCCGGTGCGAGAGCGCTCGAGGAGCGCCTCGAGCACCGCGGCATGCGCGGACATACCACAGGCAATGTCGCACACCGAAACGCCAACCCTGCCGGGCTCTGTCCCGTGACCCGTGACCGAGGCGAGCCCGCTCTCGGCCTGGACGAGCAGGTCATAGGCCTTGCGCGTGGAGTACGTCGACTCGGGGCCGTACCCGGCAATGTCGACCGTGATGAGGCTCGGGTAGCGGGCGCGCAGCGTGTCCGAGCCGAAGCCGGCCCGAGCTGCCGCGCCTGGCGCGAGGTTCTGAATAAAAACGTCGGTGCGTTCGAGGATGGCAAGCAGCAACGCGCCATCGCTGGGGGATTTGATGTCGGCGACCAGACTCTGCTTGCCGCGGTTCAGCCAGACGAAGTAGCTCGAAAGCGCACCGACCGAATGGTCGTAGTCCCGCGCGAAATCGCCCTCGGGACGCTCGATCTTGATAACCCGGGCACCGGCATCCGCGAGCCGCGACGTGCAGTACGGTGCGGCGACGGCTTGCTCGAGCGCGAGCACCAGGATCCCGTCGAGCGGTCCGCTCAAAAGGACCTCGGCAGGCCGAGTACATGTTCGGCGACGTACGACAGGATCAGATTGGTTGAGATCGGCGCCACCTGGTACAGGCGGGTTTCCCGGAATTTCCGCTCGATGTCGAACTCGCACGCAAAGCCATACCCGCCGTGGGTCTGCAGGCAGACGTTTGCCGCCTCCCACGACGCATCGGCCGCGAGCAGCTTTGCCATGTTGGCCTCGGCGCCACAGGGCTTGTGCGCATCGAACAGGCCGCAGGCCTCGTAGCGCATCAGGCTCGCGGCCCGAACGTTGACGTAAGCGCGCGCGATGGGGAACTGGATGCCCTGGTTGCGGCCGATCGGCCTGTCGAAGACCTCGCGCTCATTCGCGTACGCGGTCGCCTTGTCGATGAACCACAGGCCGTCGCCGACGCACTCGGCGGCGATCAGCGCCCGCTCGGCATTGAGACCGTCGAGCAGGTACCGGAAACCCTCGCCCTCGGTGCCGATCAAGTTGTCCGCCGGAACTTCGAGATTGTCGAAGAACAGCTCATTGGTCTCATGGTTGACCATGTTGGCGATCGGGCGGACCTCGAGCCCCTGGCCAATCGACTTGCCAAGGTCGACGAGAAACAGCGACAGGCCATCCGACCGCCGCTTCACTTCTCCGACCGGGGTCGTTCGCGCGAGCAGGACCATCAGGTCCGAGTGCTGGACGCGGGACGTCCAGACCTTCTGGCCGTTGATGAGGTATCGGTCGCCCTGCCGGGTGGCCGTCGTCTTGAGCCGGGTCGTGTCCGTGCCGGTGGTCGGCTCCGACACGGCCATGGACTGAAGGCGCAGCTCGCCGTTCGCAATGCGGGGCAGATATGCACGCTTCTGCTCCGCCGATCCATGACGCAGCAGCGTGCCCATGTTGTAGAGCTGGCCGTGGCAGGCGCCGGAGTTGCCGCCTGAACGATTGATCTCCTCGAGGATGACGGAGGCCTCAGTCAGCCCGAGACCTGGACCGCCGTACTCCTGGGGGATCAACGCCGCGAGCCATCCCGATGCCGTGAGGGCTCGGACGAACTCCTCCGGGTAGGCGCGCTGCTCATCCAATTTCCGGAAGTAGCTCGCTGGAAACTGTGTGCAGAGCGCGCGGACGGCGTCCCGGATGTCCTCGTGCGGATCACCGGGCATATCAGGTCCTGCTGCCGCGACGGCGGCGCGGGCGGGGAGGGCGGGAGATCGACTGCGGCGCCTTCATCGAATCACGAAGGGGTTCGGGGCCTGCCCCGAGGTGTCGATCCAGACGGTCTTGGTCTGGAGGTACGAATCGAGCGCTTCACGGCCGTTTTCGCGCCCGAGGCCACTGCGCTTGTAGCCGCCAAACGGGGCCATGAAGCTCACTGCGCGATAGCAGTTGACCCACACGGTTCCGGCCTCGAGGCGCTCGGACATTCGGATCGCCCGGGCCGTGTCCGCGGTCCATACCCCGGCGGCGAGGCCATAGTCGCTGTCGTTTGCAATCGCGACGGCGTCCTCCTCGTCGTCGAATGGGATCACCGCGAGAATCGGCCCGAAGACCTCCTCGCGCGCGATCCGCATCCGGTTAGTGACCCCCACGAGCACGGTCGGCTCGACGAACCACCCGTCGCCCACCGCGGCCGCATCCGGAGTGCGGCCGCCGAGGACGCACTCAGCCCCCTCCTCGAGCGCGATGCGCACGTAGTCGAGGACCCGCGCGCGCTGTGCCCGGGTCGTGATGGGACCCACCTGGGTCTCCGGGCGCCGGGGGTCACCGATCCTCGCGGAGCGCGCGATCGTGACAAGCCGGTCGACGACCTCGTCGTGGACCCGCCTTTGGACCAACAGCCTCGATCCCGCGATGCACGTCTGGCCCGTGGCGGCAAAGATGCCCGAGATCGCGCCGTTGACGGCATTCCCGAGCACGGCGTCCTCGAAGATGATGTTCGGTGACTTGCCGCCGAGCTCCAGCGTCACATGCTTGAGACCCTCGGCCGCGGCGCGGTAGACGGCAAGACCGCCCGCTTCGCCGCCCGTGAAGGCCACCTTGCGCACGTCCGGGTGACGCACCAGCGGCACGCCGACTTCATCCGCGAATCCGGTGACACTGTTGACGACGCCCGGGGGGAAGCCAGCCCTCGCAAAGAGCTCGAGGAACGCGAGGGTGGAGGCCGAGGCGTATTCCGAGGGTTTGACGACGACCGTGTTGCCGGCCGCGAGCGCCGGTGCGAGCTTCCAGCTCAGGAGCAGCAGGGGCGAATTCCAGGGCGTGATGCAGGCGACGACGCCGAGCGGCTCGCGGCGCGTGTAGGCGTGCATAGACGCCTTATCGATCGGCAGGACCTCGCCGCCGCACTTGTCGGCAAGCGCGCCGTAGTATCGGTACCACTCGGGGATGTAGCGCAATTGCGCCAGCATCTCCAGCATCAGCTTGCCATTGTCCTGCACTTCGAGTGCGGCCAGCCGTTCGGCTTCCGACGCAATCAGATCGGCGAGCCGGGAGAGCAGGTGGCCGCGGGCGGTCGGCATCAGTCCGCGCCAGGCCGGGTTGCGAAATGCTTGGACGGCTGCAGCGACCGCGGTGTCGACGTCGTCGGGGCCGCCACGTGGTATCCGCGCCCAGGGCTTCCCCGTGTACGGATCATCGCTGTCAAAAGTCGCGCCGCTTGCCGCAGGAACCTGCAAGCAGCCGACGGTGTTCAGGTACAGCGACTCCGGCTTCATGGATGCGCGTCTCTTGGCGGACAGGGTGGGGGTTCGATCAGCCGGTCAGCGAAGGCGACTGCATTCTTGGCGTGAAGGGCTCACCGCCAATGGTCCTGACGTCGACCAGAACGGGGTCGTCCGAGGCGAAGGCCTCGGCAAGCGCAGCCTCGAGTTCCGAGGCCGCCTGAACCCGGATGCCGCGGCCGCCGAATGACTCAGCGATCCCTGCGAAGTCGGTCCCACCGAGCGCCGTCCCGTAGCCCGCGCCGAATGCGTCTCGCTGGAAGTGCTCGATGATGCCGAAGGTGCTGTCATTGAGGACGATGAGGACGCAGGGTCCCCCGGCCTCGAGCAGCGTGCGGTAGTCACCGAGCGACATCAGCAGGCCGCCGTCGCCGCAGACCCCGAGCCGCCGGGCCTTCGGGCGACCGAGCCGTGCCCCAACAAGCGCTGGCATCGCGGAGCCCATGCCGGCCCAGTTGCTAGCTCCGATCTGCGAATGGATTCCGGCGACGGGCATTACTGAGTGCGCCCAGACCTCGTTCGCGCCGACGTCGACGCATACGGTCATATCGGGCGACACGTATGGCGCCACGCGGCTCAGCACGTAGCCCGGGTGCAGCACAGGGGCGCCGCCAAGCGTTGTGACTTCCGCCGAACACGCCTCGCGGTGCGCGCGCCCCGTCGTCGGGATCCACGATGAAGCAGCCGGAGCACTCTGGAGAGCGTTCTCCAGAGCATCGAGGGCGGAGCCCAGGTCGCAGACGACGCCGTCCTCGTAGATCACCGGTTCGTCGCCGACATAGAACGAGTACCGCGCGCCCCCGGCGAGCCGGTAGAAGAAGTCCTCGTTGCCCGTGCTCCGACCCAGCCCGAAGCCGACAGCGAAGTCGCTCGCCTTCAGCGCGTCGAACGCCGGAGTGCCGAAGAAGAAGTCATTGGCAACACCAACGTATAGCGGGTGGTCATCGGCAACTGCGCCGATCGCGTCGAAACTGACGGCGATCGCGGCGCCGAGGCGCTCGGCCAGCGCGACGATGCGAGGGTGGACTCCCGCGCGCACGGCGCCGCGATCGATACAGAACACGATGCGGTGGGATGCAGCAAATGTTGCGGCCAGCTGCTCCGAGACGCGCTGGGGGCAACCCATCGGCCGTGGCCTTTCGAGCGACCGATACTCCGGCGCCGGAGTCGCGACCGGATAGGACAGGTTCCAGGGAATCTCGACGTAGACTGGACCCTGACGCCCGGACGTCGCGAGTCGAAATGCCATCGCCAGCGTGCCGGGTAGCTCCGCAACGGATTCGACGCGAAAGGCTGCTTTCGTGACTTCAGCCGCCGCGCGCCGCGTGAATCCCGGGTGATCCGCGCCATGCACGTCCTCGCGCAGCCCATGGGTCGGGATGCCGCCGGAAATCATCACGAGCGGAACTGACTGGAAGTAGCAGTGCCCGATGGCGCCGAGCGCGTTCAGCACGCCGGGACCGGCGGTCGTAAAGATCACGGGCACCTTGCCGCTCAGCACCGCGTAGGCGTGGGCCATGAAGCCGGCGTTGCTCTCGTGACGGAGCGTGACGTGCCGCAACCCCGATTCGCGGCGCAGGCTGTCGTAGATGCCGAGAATATGCGATCCGACGAGGCCAAACGCGACCTCGACCCCCTCCGCTCGCAGTGCCGCGACCACGATGTCTCCGGCGGTCTGAGGGCGCAGCACGGGCGGCGGGCCGACGCCGGTCATCGGCGTGACTCCGGCGGCACCGTCCGGAATGCCTGCTCGGCAAGGCGGTTCGCGACGTCGCTCGTTGCTTCGCCGCTTTGCGTCGCCAGTTCAAGAACCCGAAGCGTCGTTGCATGGATGCGCCGACAGTCCTCGAGAACCTCCGGGACGTCATATCCACCGCGCTGGGCGTGCACGAGGTCAATCAGACCCCCGACGTTGATCGCATAGTCCGGCGCGTAGACGATGCCACGAGCGGCGAGCGCAACGCCGTCCGCAGCGGTTGCGAGCTGGTTGTTCGCGGCACCCGCAATGGCCCGGCAGCGCAGGCGCGGAATCGAGGTGGCGTCGAATATCCCACCCATCGCGCAGGGCGCGAGGATGTCGACGGGCGCATAGAGGATCTCGTCCACGGCGACCACGGTCGCCTTCCAGCGTGCCGCGATGGCCGTCGCGCGTGCGCCGTCGAGATCACTGATCCAAAGGCGCGCACCCGCGTCGGCCAGGTACTCGCAAAGGCGACCGCCGACCGCACCGAGACCCTGCACGGCGATGGTCCGCCCGGTCAGGAGATCCGACCCGAAGACGTGAGCGGCGGTCGCGAGGATTCCCTGGAACACCCCGAAAGCGGTCGCCGGCGCGGCGCTGCCATCGGCCATCAGGGGTGCGCAGGCATAGCGGGTCTGCGTCGCCATGATTGCGACGTCCGCCGGCGTCGTTCCGACGTCATCGGAGGTCGTGTAGCGTCCATTTAGTGAATCGACCGCGCGTCCCACCGCTTCGAGGAGCCGGGTCGTCTTGTCGGTCGCCGGGTTGCCGATGACGACAGCCTTGCCGCCGCCGCACGGCAGTCCCGCGAGTGCTGCCTTGTACGTCATGCCGCGCGACAGTCGCAGCACGTCGGCGAGCGCCGCGGCACCGCTCGCGTAGGGCCACATCCGGCAGCCGCCGACCGCAGGCCCAAGCCTCGTGTTATGGATCGCGATCGCCATGTCGAGTCGCGTGGCTTCGTCGTGAAACACGTGCACGGCCTCGTGGCCGTCGAACTCGGGAAGTCCCAATACGTTCATCGACGTTCCATCGGGCAGACGCGCCGATGGCCAGAGCCGGACGGGTCCATTACAGGCGCCGGATCAGGCCGAGCGCGGCGTCGTGGCCCTGGCCAAGGGCGACCGCGGTCTGCGGAGCGCGCAAGTCCGGAATGAGCGTCGGCGCGGGGCCGGCCGCTGAGTCCGGCCGCAGCAGCCGTGCCGTCGACAGGTGCAATACGTACGGAATGCCCGGGACGGGCCGTTCAATCTCGCTGCCGTTGAACGTCGCGGAATTCCCGGTGGGCTCGCCCACCAGCGTTCCGAGGTGATTGTCGCGGACGAGTACCGCGAACAGGGCCGCGCTCGAGAACGTGCCACCGTCCGTCAGCACGTATAGCGATCGCCCGGGCACGACTTCGAGCGCGTGCTCGCCCAGGCGCTGTGCGACGAGGCCCAGCACCATCGGTCCTGGCACGACGTAGCTCGCGGCATTTGCAGCCGGTGCGGGCAGGCCGGCGCCCTGGTAGAACGGCGCGACGACCGCGGGATCGAACATGGGCATGTCCGTCAGCAGCTGCTTCGACACCCGGATGTCGACCGAGAAGCCCCGCTCGACCTGCAGGCCGAGGGAGCCGAGCACGGCGAGCGCGACCGCGGAGTCGCCGCCGGGATTACCGCGCAGGTCGATGGCCACCTTGTGGATCTCCCGCTGCCTCACTTCGCGCATGAATGCGCCGAGCGTTGTGAAGAACTCGTCATTCGGGTCGCAGCGCCCAAGGCGAAAGACTCCGGTGGACGTTGCGGCGTCAATCTCGTAAGACACCCAGGGCTTGGCTGCTACGACGGACGTCGCCGGCTTCAGGTGCGCGCTTTTCTGCTCGCCGGCCGCGGTTTCGTAAGAAACCTCGACGCCACCGTCGGCCGCGGCAAGGCCGAGTGTCGCAATCGTGTCGGCGCGGCCGAGCACGTGGGCGAAGGTGCTATGCGCCCAATAGATGTTCTCGTGCGGAACTGAAGCGCTGGCGAGCGCCTCGAGCTGCTCGAGGGAGCGACCCGCCAGCGAAACGATCCGGGCACCGGCCGGCAACGCGCCGCCCGGTTGTGCCAGCAGACCATCGTCGGTCCAGGCGAACGTGACGGGTAGCGTCGCACAGCCGGTGGCGGAGTCCGGCGCGAGTTCAACCCGCAGGTGCGCGTCGCGGGCTTCGCCGAGCGCCACGTTGATCCGCTGGACCAGCGCGGCCGCGGAGAGTGGGTTGGAGATCGACTGACCCAGAATCGCGAGTGCCTGCACCGGGCGGTCGGACTTCTCAAGCGGGTTGTGGACGTGAGCGTCGCGCACCTGGGTCCGGGTGAACTCGACCGCCGCGCGTGCCTGCGCCACCGTCAAAGACCCGCTGCCGCAGCTGGTCGCGGCTGCAACCGGGTGAGCCCAGAGCACCGTTGCTGCGAGCGAGACCGTCGCCGCAGCACAGGCGTGACGGGCGAGACCACGCAGGGCGGGCGTGAGGCGAATTCGGCGAACGGTCATTGGGGGAGGCTCCTGGCCGGGGCGGTGCATGGGCGAAAATCGTGTGGTATGGTGGTCGAAAATCTGACCACCGGTCAAGATGCGTCGCGAAATTAGTTCACCGAATGGACCGAGTTCAATGACCCACCTCGTACTGGAAGACCATGGCGCCTTCGCGTCGATGCGCTTCGACGGCCCGGAACGGCTCAACGCGTTCTCGGCCGATACCTACGCCTGCTTCGCGGAAGAGCTGGAGCGGTTCGCCGCCAACGAGAGCTGGCGGGCGCTGATCTTCACTGGCGAAGGTCGCGCATTCTGCTCAGGGCAGGACCTTGGCGAGGCAGGGCAGGCCACCACGATGACCGGTACCGCGCTGCGCTCGCGCCTCGAGCAGTTGCAGCGGATCACGCGCCGGATGCGGGAAATTCCCAAACTATTCATCGCCGCCGTCAACGGACCTGCGGCTGGCTTCGGGGCTGAGCTCACGCTCGCCTGCGATGTCCGGTTCGCGAGCGAGGACGCTTACTTCCTGTTCCCGGAACTGTCCCGCCGGCTCTATTTCACGAACGGCACGCTGGAGTTGCTGCCTGCGTTCGGAGGTGCCGCATTGGCGGCCGATCTCCTCCTCAGCGGCCGCCGCTGGCCGGCTACCGAGGCGCTCGCAATCGGGTTCATCAGCCGGATCCTGCCCGCGGCAGAGCTGCTTGACGAGGCTCGGCGGTTTGCCGAACAGGCGCTCTCGGCGCCCGGTCAGACGATGGTCGCGACGCTGACATTCCTGCGCAGCCGTAATGCCGAAGGGCTCGAGCGCGCGCTGCAGCACGAGGTGGAGACATTTCTGGCGATGACCGCCGTTCCCGCACCGCAGGGTGCGGCCGCGGCACCGGCCACAGGAGGTTGACCGTGTTGATGCACGCCACCCAGATCAGGCATTGGATCCTCGTGTTTCTGAGCGTCGTTACCACGCTCGTGCCGGTCGCCAGTCGCGCAGCGCCGCTCTCGGACGAGCAGCGCAAGGCACTTACGGCGGTCATCGCGACCTACCAGGCGCAGGCCGGGACGCCGGCGGTCAGCGTGTACGTAGACCAGGGTGGGCACGGCGCGTTTCGGGCCGATATCGGCTACGCCGATGTCGCGGAAAAGCGCGCAGCGGACAGTGATTCGGTCTACGCGATCGGCTCGATCACCAAGTCGCTGACCGCGCACGCGGTGCTGACGCTGGTCGCCGCCGGAAAGCTGCACCTGGACGATACGGTGGGTGCCGTCCTCACCGACTACGTGGGCCCCGCTCGCGAAGTGACTGTGCGGCAGCTCCTCAACCACACGAGTGGAATTCCGAACTACGTCAATGAAATCCCGGGCTTGCGGGCCAAGCTGCGCCGCGGCGAGATGCAGCGTGCCGACATGGTCGCGACATTTGCGCCGCTGCCGCTTAGCTTTGCGCCCG
>Ga0316217_10007549_pt1 | contig 10345 bp, 9 predicted proteins | sample 1anoAmetaG_FD_203633 | JGI IMG/M metagenome (GOLD analysis project Ga0316217, IMG submission 203633) | Freshwater microbial communities from Trout Bog Lake, Wisconsin, USA - 1anoA | ecosystem: Environmental > Aquatic > Freshwater > Lake > Hypolimnion/Profundal zone | place: USA: Wisconsin... | reverse complement strand
ATGAGAGATATAGGCTGTAGCAAATCAAAGAGCAGATGGTGGTTTGGAGATTTATACTAACGAGTTACTATCTCACACATGGTTGCTAATTTGGGAGCCAATCGAATGTCAAGGGAAATCGAAAGATTAAACAATCTTTCAAGCAGATGCTGTAGAAGAAGATGTAGTAGTTTAAATAGGATCAGAACAAATTGGGCTAGTTTATGTTTGGAACGGCAATTTAGAAAAAGAGCATAAAGAGGACCTAAATAAATGGAGTGACTAGCGAGTTTAAATTCACATATTAGTAGCTCTACAATTACCTGGGATTGGTAGAGAACCAAGATTAACTAATCTAAGAACTCAAGTTCAAGAAGATCAAAAAATACCACCTGATGCGCAAATTTTTATTGCGAGAAGTACTCAAGATCTTTATGGCCGAACACCTCTTTGCAAGGCTGTACAATGTTAAAAAGTATCTCATCATGTATAGCGTGATAGCCAACTAAGTGTTGGAGGAGGCGATGGAAATGCTGGAGGCTGAGAAAAGGAGGGTTGGCGAGAGAAAGCTGCTCAAGGAAAACTTTGATAAAGATATTCGAAGACTGAAGGACGAAAAGACATACAAATAAACCTTGAACTCCACATTCTAAAAGCTGCTGAAATACAAGGCCAGACCTGAAACAGACATACAAGCAGCATACTTGAACAAACATGAGGAAGGCAAAACCTCATTCAACTAGATTCTGTAAATAAAGAAATTTCTGTAATAGCTGGGTAGCAAGGAGTAAAGCTTAAGTCTGCTTGAAGCGGTTATCAAGCCTGATGAGGAGGTGCAGGATGAGTATGAGAGGAAGTTGAATGAGGAAAACAGGTCGAGCTACCAAAATTTGTTTCGTGAAACTTACAAGTATCTGAGTTAGAGCTATAGGAGACTCACGGATCTTTGCTTCAAGATTTTTACGACTTGCTATAAAACCAATTCCCTTGAAAACCATCATAAGTTCGAAAAAACCAATCTAGACAGCAAAGAAAGCCATCGCCTATACTCCATTGAATTTGAAACCAAAGTAAAAGCACTATTTCTACTCAACATCAGCAACTATGAAGACTACTAAACGTTGATTGTGCCTTATCTTGGATATATCGGCCTATAGGAATCCCAAAGAAAGATCTAGGTCCAAATACTGCCACAAACAGAAAGGAGAGAGAAAGAACAAGTAATTGGTTGCATAGACGATCTACTAAAAACCTACTAATTCAAAAAACAATCACAGCCGGATCCATCAGACAAAACGGGCCAGTAGTTTGAGAACTTGTTCTCGCAGAGAGACGAAGCAACTTCCTAAAAAGTATAAGAGAATAACAGTGAATTCAAACATCAACGGCAGTTGTCAGTTAATCGTGAGTGAGGATATGATTGAGACTTTATTTTTGAAAATAGCTTCCCGAATATCTTATCTTCAACTGTAAATTTTTACATAATCTATTCTGTTAATAACGAAGATGTATAGCTACAAGGTGAGCTGTTTCGGGGCAGGATTCGTCGGGATCCCCACCTCCACAGTCCTAGCTCTCTACAACTCCGATAAGCAAGTAGTTCGTTCTTACCCAGTTCGTTGTCTACGACATCAACCAGCCCCGCATTGAGATGTGCAAACAAAACAGACCGCACATCTTTGAGCACGGACTTGAGGAAGTCATGAAAAAAACCAATGGCATCAACCTCTCCTTCACCACCAACATCCACTAAGCTCTAGAACACACTTCCGTTATCTTTTTGGCCCTACCCACACCTACCAAAACTTTTGGTTTCAACAAGGGCAAGGCCTACGACCTCTCATACACTGAAATCGCCATCAGAGACATCATCAAGTTCTACAACTAGCACCCAATGAACGGACCTGTGATCATAGTTTAGAAATCAACCGTCCCAATTGGCACTGCTTAAATGATCTCCAAGTTAATATTATAGATGTCAAGAAAAGAAAATATACCCAACTACATCATCGCCAGCAACCCTGAGTTCTTGGCCGAAGGCACAGCTGTAAACGACCTCATGAATCCTGACAGAGTCGTCTTGGGGCACAAACCAACTGAGAACATTGACAACTTGGTTAATCTCTACCACTATGTTTCCAAGTAGAAAATCATACTTACGAATCAGTATTCTTCGGAGTTGTCCAAGTTGGTCAATAACTGCTTCCTAGCTCAGAGGGTAAGCTCTATTAACAGTATTTCTATACTTTGTGAGGAGTATGAGTCGGATGTTAAGGAAATTCGGGCTTGCTTGGCCATGGATAGCAGAATTGGCTCCAAATTCCTCAACAGCAGTGTAGGATTCGGAGGAAGCTGCTTTAAGAAAGACATTCTAGCACTGATTTACTTAGCCTAATTGAAAGGGTTGTACTAAGTTGCAAATTACTGGAAAGCTGTCATTGATATGAATTAATACAGAAAAAAGACATTTTTCTAAAGAATCTTTTAGACCTTGGGTTTCAACATCAAAAACAAAAAAGTTTGCATTTTGGGCACAGCTTTTAAAAAAGATACCAATGACCCTCGAGAGTCTCCCGCAGTGCAAATCTGTCACTATCTGCTTTAGTAGTGTGCTCATTTGCAAATATACGATCCTCAAACAACCCTTCAAAACGTAGTTTTTTCTCTATACAGTTCATATAATAAATGAAATGGCAGTAGCTTTGGAAAGATTCCTATCTAAAAAGCTTGAAACAGTTGCCAAGCCCCTAGGAAGCAGTACAAGGCACCTACGCAATCATAATTCTCACCGAGTGGGATATTTTCAAGACGCTGGATTATTGTGGCCTCTACAATAAAATGGAAAGACCAGCCTATATTTTCGATGGCCGCAACATCCTCGAAGAGAAAAAGGTGAAAGACATCGGTTTCCTCTACTACCGTGTGGGGAAGGCCTTCAAAACCCATTCCTGAATGAATGCTTGATTAGCTAGGTCTCATTATAAGTATAAATTTAAGTAATACTTTGATATGGATGATGAGCAAGAAAGCTCATAGCTGTAACACTTCAACCACCAACAAACTTACATACGCAGATAAAACCATAACGAAAACTCAAATAATCTGATGAAATTTGCCCAGACTTCAGTTTTGAACGTGAAAATGTATATCTAAACATAAAATGAGGGAGAAAACACTTTTAATCGGAAGTAACTCTAGATTCAAAGAGAGCTAAAATTGAAGTGTTTTGCAGCGTTAGTCGAATTGGCTGGAAAAAAGCTACTTTTCAATAAGTTTTTGTAATGGATCAAATGTTGGATCACTAGTCAAGAAAATTAACATAACCTCGACCCTATTCATGTTGACAAAGTTTATTAGTCAATATCTAAAACTCTTCTAAGCTAAGTCATGTACTTTATGCTTAGCATCCTTTCCGTAGTCAAATTGCCAGATCTAAATAAGGAGCTAAGCTCTAAAAAATTGAGCTTAACAATCGAATTAAAGGAGCAATAAAACAGCTCATAGGTAATCTTTGTGTCGAGTCTTGTAAGCATTCAAAAAGAATAAGACTACAGCTCAACAAACAACTCTAAATAAAAAAGTTAGTCCCACGAAGTTAAAATGCACTAGAAATAAGAATCAAATAGTATAATCGAACCTTTGTAATCCCAAACTAAAGACAAAACAGCCTTTTAAGAGATAGCGTTAATGAACTATCTCAAACAATATAGTTTGGACACTAATTTCATCATTTTGTTCTCAATTAAGTAGCAGTTTTACTTGCTCAACAAAAATAGCAAGTTGGGAGAAGGAGGATTCGGAAACGTTTTCAAATCTGAACTTTTGAAAATCAATAAAGGCCAGTATTTGCAAAGTTTCTGGGCGATAAAATAGCTGAAACGGGGAGTGACAGAATACTAAAGTACGATTCATCGAATAAGTCAAGATAGGTAGCACCATATGCTTACTAAGATACCTTTACTGTCAGGGATGAAAAAATGTCCATATAAGAGCATTATCTAAGTAGAGGAAGTCATAAACTTCGATGACAAAAAATACATCGTTTATGAATTTTGTGCCGAAAAAGATCTCAACAAGTTTATGAAGATGCACGATAAGCTGACTAAAAAGCACATTTTCCAAATAATCTACCAATTGGCCTCAACCCTCGCTTCTCTGCACTACAAGGCAGTAAACAACAAGTAAGACCTTACGCTTCTTAACCAAATTGAGCAAGACCAAGAGCTTTTAGATGATCATTTGAACTACTTTAGCAAAGCGCACTAAAACCAACGAATTGGGATAATACATCGGGATCTCAAGCTCAGTAACATTCTAATTTCTCATTTTTCGGAGAATAACGTCAAGATCAAGGTGATTGACTGGGCTTTCAGCAAGAAAATTTTAACTGAAAAAGCTATGTGCCGTACAATTTGTGGCACTCCTAATTACCAAGCACCTTAAATCTTAAACAAGAAGATATATTGCTGTAAAGTTGATGTTTGGGCTTTGGGAGTCATCATTTATGAGCTATTGGCAGGAAGGCAGTTCATCCAAAAGGAGGAAAAGTAAAAAGTAAAAAGTGATTAGTCTTTTACCAAGAATAGGATAGACAAGATGCAATTTAAGTCAAATAAAAACTTTACTGAGTAAGAAATTGCATATTGGAAGCATTTGGTTACTCAATGTATGCAGTTTAAGGCTCAAAATCGCTTTACTTCTTTATAGGCCTTTGAGTATTTACAATAATGTCCCTTTTTCAAACCATATGATTCTGAAAGTGTGAAATTTATTCAAAATCTGAAAATGATGAAAGCCCTTTACTACTAGCACCATCAATGCCTATTAATGATTACTCCCTTAACCAGCATCAGCAAAAAAATCATTAAAAATTTAGATGAAGTCTGCTAAAATATAATTCAAGATATTTACTAAAAATTCACTCAAGACAAATACTGGAGGGAATAAGCTTCATAAGTGAGTTGGCACTATGTACGAATAGGGTTTGCTAGGCAAAAATCTGAAAATACAAACAAGCTGGCTCTAAAAAACTGCCTGGGCTTGCTGCAAGACCGTTTTTTTAATTTTTACTCAAAGAGACAAAAGTTAGAAGAATTACTTCTTAGCATCAGATAGATTTACTAAAAGGTAACAGCTAGCAAATAAATGGTTTGCTGATAATATAGATCTATTTTATGAGCTAAATAGTTATCATCATAAAATTTGCTCATATCAAAAAAGGGATTTAGGAACTGTCAGATATCTATTTTGTTTGCTTCACGAATTGGAATTTGATCTCTTTGAAGGCCTACCTCACTATCGAAAATATTTGGCTTACTATCTTTTCATAGTTCTAACAAATTTAGCACTCAAATTTCTGGCATGCGATCAACTTTTTGTTTTTGGTAAATTGGTACTCCATTTTTTGAGTTTAAAGTAGATGAATATGATGCTCAAAGACCATACTAATCTCTTTGAAAGCTTGGCTCAGCCTGGAGCTAAAGTCAGGAAAAAACGTATAGCTCGAAACCTAAGAACATAAACCCATTTTGTTCCTGTATGTCATGATTGAGGGGTCATCTGGTTCAGGTATGAAATAGTCAGATATCTCAGTAATTTCTTTCTTGAAGCTAAAGATATCTTCTTTGTTAAATCCAGACATAATCGAGACTCTCTCGCTGATAGTTTTGCTCTAAAGCTGAGCTTCAGCAAGATTATTCATCAGCTTGCGCTGAAAAGACTGCATATTGTCCACTGTGCCTTTGAAATTGTCAAGCTTCGATTAGAGTTATGTGAGCAGAGATCCAATTGTCGAGTCTCCTTTACTTTCTACTTCAATCCCGTTTTTGACCACACTTATAAATTGAATCAATCCTTAACAGTTGCTTTAGTGATTCGGAAAGGCATGTAAAAACTTGTCAGTTATTTTGAATAGACAAGTGTTCAACTCATTCAGCACATTCACCTTTTCAGTTAACTCCTCAACCAAAGACAGCTTTTTGTTGTACTCTTTGTGAAGGGACTAGTATTTTATCTCAAGTGCAATCTTAGAATTTTTAGCATTTTTCGCTATTTAGCTTATCCTCATCATTTCCTTTTTTAGGTTAGTCTCCTCCCTTTATAGTTCTGAAATTCTGCAGAACAGCTACTTTTGAGAAGACTAAAAGACTTGACTTTTGGTGAATTCTTAGTTTTACTTCTACTGCTATTCCCCCAGTTTTTTGGTAAGTTTATTGATCAACTCAGAATGTTTGCCACCTATCATTCCATTCATTTTCCGGCTTCTGTAAAGATTACAGTTGTTAGCATGCACCTTTTGTTCATTGACTTGATAGTGTTTAGAATTCCTGTCCATAATACCTTTATAACAATTAAAGAGATTCTTCTTCTATAAAATAATTCTTCTAATGATAGACTTAGCTAAAATAAGCTGTAAACTCCATCCCAATGAATACATCAACCTCTTTTGTGCCCAAAGTACTCTCAAATTGATGAAGATTCCTGCAGGACTGGACTTTGCCCGACCTGCGTGTGCTAACATACCCAAATGCATGTCTCCAGACGCTCCTAGCCTATCTACTAAAACATAAGATCTACATATACTAGGGTCCATGAAGAGATCTCCTCACAATTGGACGTTGTTAAACAGGACAAAATAAGACTTGTACAAGTTTTCACTATTTAGAATGCTCTATTTGATTCAATTAGGGTCAAAAAATAAAAATTGAAAGAAACTCTGGAACTAGCTAAGCAGGATTGTGTCAAAACAGTAGTAGAATTCTTTGGATAGCTGGAGAAAAAATGGGAAGCAGATCTTATTATGGAAGAGAAGAAGAACTGCTTGCATAACAACTATCGTCTTTAAACCCTTTCCTAACTTCTTCATAAGTAGGTGGAAAAGTTGATTGGCTAATCAAAGAAGATGAATTCTTATGAGTTTTTTGAAAAAGTTTAGCTGCTGGAGAAAGAAATCTTAATTGAAAGTCAAGAATTTCATAAAAAGTTTTCACAATAACTAGACCAAAACTAACAATATAGGCCTTCTATCATTTACTTCAAAGGAAATTTAGAGGAACTTAAAGCACCTCTTGGCAAGATATTGAAGCTACAATACAATATTCCTATCGAAAGGCTGCTGAACTATACCTGGAACAACTCATAAGAAAAAAGAATGGTTTCTTCTTGTTCTAACTGGAGGCTCAAGGATTATCCAGTTTTGAAAACTTAGTAGTCAGCATAAACTAAAGAATCATTTAATCTCTCAACGATTATTCAGAGAGTAAATACTGACAAGCCTATTTTACAAGGAAAACTAATGCAATCTAATAGCTCTCTGTTCATAGGCGTACCAAGAGTTCTTACAACCAGTGCAATGCAATCTTTTAGTACTCCAATGAGCCCAAAAATAGTACAATCTTTTTCTCCAAACCCAAATATTTCAGTGTTAAGGTCAATAAACGAATCTTTATAAAAAAGAAAGGAAAAGGTAAAAATCAATAATCCAGCCGTGAATGAAGTAGTCTCTACAAGATTTTAAAAATGCGAAAGAGCAATGAGTAACAAATCAGCATTAAAAGCAAAGAAAGGTGGCCTAAGTTTGAGTGTGCCGCAATCCTAATCGGAAAATGTACTAGTAAACAAAGAAAACAAGAAGACTTGATAGTTTTTGAAATTTAACGATTTAGCATTCTATTTCTTCGTTAAAAAGCAATAAATAATCTATCGATTATATTTTCTAACTTACAATAAGCAATATCATGAGCAAGACCCACAATAACTCCTATGAAGGTTTCAGAAGGAAGAACAGCTTGAATTCACATTAACCAAACAAAAATAACACATCTATTGAGATCTTTAACGGAAAGATAAAAAAGGAAGATCTCAAGCTAGTGGAGAATCTTTAGATGTAACTGTAAAACATTTCTAAAAGGTCATTAACTTCTAGAAGCTTTGGCTAAAATAGCATGCATCACACTAAATCATGCCAATCTATAACTTTCTGTAACGAATAAATGCTCGAAGGAAAAAACTTCAACAAACAAAAAAAGGATGTTAGCTCCATGAAAAAACTCACATTCGACTTCGAAGATGAATAGATGGAATTTAGCTAACTAAAAAATGAAAAGCTGGGAAATAATATGGGATTCAACCAATTCGATGTAATTTAAGAAACAAGATCGTTCTGTTAGGAATAATTAGTTGAAGATATTTCTCCTGTTACCCTTAAAAACTCTCTTCATGTACCATTGAACCAGAAAAATAAGCTACTGAATAAACCCCTGAAAGTTACTGCTACTCCAAGAACTATCAACAAAAAACCAACAACTACTAAAAACGAAATCACAAAGAAGGAGAAAATAACTCATGATCTCAGTGAATTAGACAAAATGCAAAAATAGCTCTAGACTAAAAAAGTAAACAAAGATAGTTTTGGGGTCAAATTGCTTTCTAGCAGCACTGGAGCCCATAGACCAAAGTAGGCCCTTAATATCCAAGGGCTTAAAGATAGTACAAAAATTAAGCCTTTAACGAATAAAGATGTTAAAAATGAAACTTTAAAATCTAACAAATAAAAAAGCTCCAAAAACATACTACCCTCGCCAAGAATCCTCTAAACAAGGCCTGTAGCTTTGGTTATGCTTAAGACAGAAGAAGTAAGCTAGTAGCAAATGGTGGCGACGAGAATGCTGTCAGAAAAAGAAAAATCAAATTTAGTCAATCGTCTTTTATAGCTTCGTTAGGTCATTTAGAAAAATGAAATTTGTTCAGATTCTAATGACTAAATAGTTTTTCATCTTAACTCCATCTAAAAGCTCCTCACTCATTGATCTTTTAATCAATATTTTGTTTCCTTAATTCGTATTAAATTCATAATAAATTCATACTCCAAAGGAAGAAAAGCAAAAGAAAATAAATAGACTTTTTCTAGCCAATAGTGAATAAATACCGATTCACACAAATCATCTTTGAATATGAGGACCAATACTCCTGTTTTTTTTTATTGTTTACTGGTACTTGAGGAGCACATTCATCTCAAACTCATTGAAATCAATCTTGCTTTTAATCCATCTCAGGTTCAACTTCTTACATTCTCCGTTTTCTACTTCTAGAGGAGTAATATTGGTAAAATTTTCATTGTAAAGCACCATAAATGGAAATTTAATGATTTAAGATTATTTTGTCCTATTTTCATGAGAAAGAGCCAGCTCTTTGTAAACTTGCATCTCTTTTTAAAGTCTTTTGATCTTTTGCTTTTTCAGTTTGATTTCCTTTTTCTTGTTCTATAACTATTGAAAAATTTAGATAGCTTTCGCTTCTTTCGATTCTTGTTCTTGATGATCCTCAGTAACTATTTTACGTCCCTATTTTCTCAAAAGTCCCGAAGCAATCAGAACATTCAGGGCATCATATACTCTCCTCTTGATATTTTGTTCATTTTTCTCATTTTATTGCATTTGCTAAAACTGCTTCTAAGTTTTAAGCAAATCAAGCAGTCTACTAGCAACCTCTTTATATGTTGAAGATTTCCGTTCAAGTACAATTTAGTAGGCCTTGAATGATATCCGCTTCAGGCCTTTCTATTTTAGCTTAGACTTTTTTGACGACTCTGCAGCAACATTCAAAGATTCTGCTGTAAAGTTTATAGGCGATTTTATTATTTCCCAAGGCCAGTCTTGCTTTCTCTAACGAACTGGAGTTAAATAGTTTTGGTCTTAAAGGCCCCATAGTTCCGCTCTCTATCTTTAAGTTAATATTTTGTTCTAAAAAAGATGGCATAAGTTGAAGTCATCGAAGGAGGGAGGAAATCTGAGAGAAGGCATTTGATAATTTTATCTCTGAGCTATAACTATAGGAAGAGTTTTATGTTTGGGACGAAGGAATATTTTGGGCGACTCCACAATTTTTTCCTCTTCCTATGAATCTCTTTCCTCATCCTTAGGGTCATTCTTAGAAGGACCATTAAGTAAAGTAGGTACAATAATCTTGGTTTAGCCATTAGGCGTGCTCTTCATCTTTAATAAAGTCAATATAATCATCTCACTAAAGATGGGGGAAAGCTACGGCACTAAGCTCAGAATCGGCTCATCCTTATTTAATTATTCCGTCTTGAACACTTTTTAAGTCGAGCTTGCCTCAACACTCTGAAAACTTTGCCTCCTTGACATTAGTTTTAAGAATAAATTAATTTGGCTCACTTTGATAACTAGTCCATTAATACATACCTGCTTAAAAATACGGTTTTTGTACCAAACCTAGAAGTTGACCGAAAGCGCCTTAATATCGGTAAATTGGCGTCTGTCTCAAAAGATATTTCCTTCTGTGATATAACAGTTATCAATACTATTGATGATTTAATCAGCTAATGGCTCCTCAATGGGGTTGGGGT